>Ga0073934_10005580_pt1 | contig 19278 bp, 23 predicted proteins | sample LarsenN4metaG_FD_76834 | JGI IMG/M metagenome (GOLD analysis project Ga0073934, IMG submission 76834) | Hot spring sediment bacterial and archeal communities from British Columbia, Canada, to study Microbial Dark Matter (Phase II) - Larsen... ... | reverse complement strand
CCCCTTTCAGTACCCTCTACGGGTTCGTGCTCAGTGAAACAGGATGGCTTCGTGCCAGCCACCAGTGAAGATACCCTTTCAGTACCCTCTACGGGTTCGTGCTCAGTGAAACCCCCGCAACCGCTGCATACCTGCGTCGTGTTGTAGCTTTCAGTACCCTCTACGGGTTCGTGCTCAGTGAAACGCGCAAACGGGAGCTAGGCCAGTAAGCGGTGCGGGCTTTCAGTACCCTCTACGGGTTCGTGCTCAGTGAAACAGGTGTGGTAGACTGACTTGGTTGTTACAGTAGAGGCTTTCAGTACCCTCTACGGGTTCGTGCTCAGTGAAACAGGTATCAGGTTTACATGATTGCCACGATATTTCTTCTTTCAGTACCCTCTACGGGTTCGTGCTCAGTGAAACTCGTCAAGGAAACAGTCTGAACCGTCGGTTTTGCCCTTTCAGTACCCTCTACGGGTTCGTGCTCAGTGAAACCCTGGAATACACCGCTGTCGTGACACTGGAAAAGGCTTTCAGTACCCTCTACGGGTTCGTGCTCAGTGAAACGTCTAATGCCTTCTGGACGCGCTCGGCGTCGGCGCTCTTTCAGTACCCTCTACGGGTTCGTGCTCAGTGAAACCGCTTGCGATTTTCACTTGGATCAGGGCATTTTTGACCTGTGGCTGCGATTGTGTGCCTTAAATCGCCGTTTATTGCGGTCATTTTGCTCACTATATATCTAAAAACCAGGCTGGACAAGCCAAATTGTCTCAACCCGGTTTTTGCTCAAAATAGGGGTGAGTTGAGTCAACTTCTCGGTGAGATGATTTTGTACCACCCATTACCCTTCACAGCGTTTTTGCCGAGGTGGAGAACCTGTCCCCAAAGCAACCACTCGTGGAATTCTGAGAACTCTCCCTCGTATAGTACATCGCCGACAAATCCGCTGAGGGGGGAATTCCCGCCGGTGCGCCGCGACCCACTCCGTACTTTGATCCAGCGCGTGTTGTCACGAACGACCCTGACATGTCTTGCGCGAGCCGTGAGGGATAAGTATCGGTCACGCCATATCGGTTGGGGGGTGGGCTGGTCGGTGTAATGGAATTCGAGCGATTGGCAGCGCTCCAGGAGTCTGGCGATGAGTTTTTCAAAATCTGGCCCGCTGGAGAGACGCCCCTGGTCGCCAGTGATTTGCGTCGGTGTCAGAAAATGCAGGGCAATCGTATTACCGGGCAAACTCTGCGCTACCTGTGAAATCATGTCGTCCGTCACTGGCAGCCCTGGTGTTGCGATGATCTGGCGGCCTTGCAGCAGGTCTTGCACTTCTCCTGTTAGGGGGTTGGCAGCCTGTACCCGTAACAGGGTAAATTGACCGCGTCCATAGCCAATGCCAATCTGCCCCACGCGATGGACAGCCTGACAGACATAAGGGAATATCCCGGCGGCGTCTCCAAATAAACTGATGCCGATGGTGAAAGGCTCTCCGGTCTGGTAGAAGCGATCTTGCTGTGGATACTCGGCCAGGGGTGGCTGAATCGCAAAGGGACGGGCAGGCGTGATTCCTCGTGCACCCGTTGCCGTTTCTAGCGCCATCAACCGGCACATCGGACAGTTTTCGCTGTGGCCCGGCTGTCCACTGGCGGTGTGGTCGCTGCACGCGAACTGCTGCAAGGCTTGCCACAGCGCACCTCGGATTTGCGCCCCGGCTTGCGGGCCGAAATGAATCAGGTTTTTTGTCTCCAGAGTGAATTTGAGGTGATGGACAGTCAGGTGAAAATGTGATCCGCTCACCTCACTCATGACTCACTCCGCTGATAATGACTGTAGCTCCGGCTGCTGGCTATGAGTTGGTAGGGCATAGCGACATGGCGCAAAATCCTCTCCTTGCCGAGTGTGATCCGCTCACTCGTGTAGATGCTGGCGCGCGAAAAGGTTAGCCCGTCTCCAGTGTCGTCAAGCTGAGTCAGCACCGAATCCAGCGCGAAACCGGCGATCTGTCCATCAATGACGATGAAATTACCCGGGAGGTCGTTTACAGCAGTCGGCGGCTGTGTGATCTGGATGAAGCTGCCCCGTTTGCCCAGGTAATTGACGTTCACCAGCCAGCGGGCCAGCGTTCCAGCCTGGGTGTCCGTCTGCACCCAGAGCGCCAGCGCGAACGGCCCGGCCAAATAAGCGTATTCGCGGTAGGCAATCGTCTTTTGAAAGAAACCCGCGTGCTGGCTACCAGGTTCGGCAGGATTGCGTCGGGGACGTAGCACTTTGGTAAACGTATTGTTGACGACGACGGCCTGCGCAGGAAGCAGAGCGACTGTCATCCCTCGCAGCCAATCGTCCCAGATGACCTCGGCAATGTTTTGCCCCTCTAGCCGACAGGCGACATCCAACAGCGCCATCTTGATCGCGTAAGGTGTCGGGACGAGCAGTGTTTTGCCGCCTGAGGCCGTTGCTGTCGCGGGCTTCAGCGTGAAAAGGGTGGTCGCTTCATACTCCGCAATGACCCACATGAATACCCCCTATTGGTAACGCAGCTCGTAGGGCGCGGTGTTCTGAAGCAGGTCGCTAACAATCTGAGTGAAGTCGCCCAGTGAATCAAAGACATATAGCCCAACATTTCCCGGTGATACCCCATCCAGCGCGCTCTGGATGGCGGCAATCTGCTGGCGGTAGTCGGCTTTGAGCGGACTGACGGTTGGCGCAGGGACCGGCCCGGCGCTGACTGTCACCACACCCTCGAAGTTGACCAGATGCGGAGCCTGCGCCGAGCGCATCGCGCCGTTGGGCTGCATGAAGGTGTAGAGCACGCTTTCGAGCAAGCCTCTGGCGCGTAATGTCCTCTGTTCGACGCCGATAGCATATTCCTGTGTGATGTCGTTGAAGCCGATGCGCGCCAGTTCCAGATGGCAAACTGCGGCATAGATACCCGATGAGGCAGAGCGGTGGAAGATGGCTTGTCCTAGATTCGAGCCACTGCGCTCGGTGGCTTCGCGGTCTTCGCCGCGCCGCTCGCTGCTCCGCTCGGAAGCGTACTTGACGTGGAAGTAGCTGTCAGTTTCCACGCTGCCTGGTACGCCCACCACCCAACCAAACTCGACTACGCTTTTACGCGGCAGACTGCGGCCACCTTCGGTAATCAGAATGCCCTCGATGTCGTCCATGGCGCAGTAGCCCAGCAGTTGGTGGGTCACTTCGGCGTCGCTCAGATCTTTGGTGCGAGCGATAAATTCGCTGTCGGCGTTGATGCGGTTTGCGTTGAACTCGCGGCAACCGGCGCATAGGGGTAGGGTAGGGTTCTCCCGCGCAATGTGGAACAGATGCTCGGCCTGGATGTGCTTGAACATATCCCCACTGATGGCGTTGACGTTCTGCAACTGGCCGCCCTGGTCAATAATGTTCACCATGCGGGTCTGAATCTGGTTGCCCTCGCCGCCTTCGTTGTTCAAACTGTGCATGTCGAGCGTGGCGCGGGCGCTGATGGAAAGGCTGTAAAGCTGGGTGGTCATTGGTTTGACTCCTGTTCAGTTTCATTGTCGAAAGCATCTTCGCGGGGCATACGGGCATAACCGTAGGCAATCAGTAGATTGGCGACTGTCTCCGATCCAAATTCGTCAATCAGGCGCATAATGTCGTCAATGTCCGAAGTCTTGATTTGTTTCCTTTGGTGAGAAAATGGAAAAGACATGTCCCGCTTCCGCATTAATTCTTCGACCTGTGCCGTTTCAGCAGAATATTTCTGAAGGAATCCGGTCAAATCAGCTAAGAACTCCTTCTTATTTCGCGCTCTACGGGACAATTCTTGACCGAGTCCATAGCGAATGTCATAAGGATAGCGCCCGCCTCTTTTCTTATCCTCTTGTGTCCAATATTGGGCAATCACTGTGCTTTGGCGGATCGCATAGGCGATGTTTTGAAAGCCTTCGCTTTCGAGAATGGGACTCAATCTTTCATCTGTGCTCATAACCAACCTTTCGATAAAAGATGTGCTAAGGGAATATGCGTACTTGCCACGTTGCTTCATTCCCATGTAGTAGGCGGGGAACGCATTGGTAAACCGGAAGAAAGCATCCAGATTGTCGCCGGAAACGAAGTCGCGCAGATGTTGGAGCAAATTGAAAGCGTCGCTATGGGACTCGTCAAACTGACGGGTAAGGGTTTCAAGCTCATCAAGCAGCCCTCTGTAGAGCGACACTTCTTCAGCCGAGTTAATTTCTATCCAGCCGGGCAGGGCGATGAAGGCGATGTTCATGGTAGATGACGCCCTACCCAGGTTTTTGTAGAACACCGTATAAAATCCCGCAACCAATGTCTTCTTGATCTTTCCTAATCTTTGGAGGCGGACTTTTCGATCTGACTCGTTGAAATAAAGTAATAAGGTTCGGGTGTAACGTATAGCCGCAAGGACATCAAACAATATGGAGGTGCGAGCATCAGACATGGCCTCTCTAAATCTGTTCATGACCACCTGATTATCAGCAAAACCTATGTTTCGTGAGGCAACTACGAGAGTCTTGCGATCTTTTTCCGAAGCTTTTTTCTTTTCATCTCCGACCAACTGAGTTATTGCTGCCTCGTAAAACCCAACGGCTCTCAACCACTCGGTTAGCCAGAAATTGACCTTTGGTTTGTCCCGGTCATTCAATTTATTCGCCTTTGGGTGATTTTGCCCCATTCCTTGATCCGGGTTATAAAGCTGCTGTCCTGTAGTAAGTGGCTCAACTTTCCAACCTTTGACCCTGCTTAGTTGCTTCCACTCAGCCACGGCTGGCTCAATCTTGTTGGGTGTTGCAGCGTAAAGGTTCAGTAAAAGAAACATCACTTCTGGTTGGCTTTCACGAACTGTCCACCAGTCAAAAAGCAGACCGTTGTAACCTTGTATAGCGGCTGGATTGATCGCCAGCAGTATATCGAGATGAGGTGGCCTCGCGGGCAAGTTTTCGGGGCTTGTCTTCTGCTTTAGGGCCTGGAAGTATAAACTTATATCACTCCATTTAATAAACGGTATGCTTTCTGGGAGCTTGTCTTCGCTGTAATAGTCAGTGGAGATGGCCCGGATAGGACATAGAGGTATTGAGTAGAGTTCCTCTAGTGTTTCAAACTCCACCCCCGGTTCGCAAATGAGATGATAGTAAGGTCCGTTATCGCGTATTGGGATGTTCTGCCCTCGCGCTCCCTGACGCTCTAAGAGGTCTGCTAGGACTCGCGCCAGCCCAAAAGCGACCAGCGTGTCGGCAAATGTCTGGCTGGTTTTGTCTACATAAAAGTCAGTGTACATTTCAAATTCCTTTCGCTCCCCTGGCTGTCCCCAACTGGTCGGCCAGACGCAGAACACGCACCACCAACAAATAGGCCAGGTAGCTCGCAATTTCCTCATCCGCTGGGCTGTCATTCAACTGAATAACGTTTTCGCCCAACGGGTCTTCATCTTTCTGCCCCTCGGAGATCAGTTCTAGTCGTAGGTGTTTGCGCACCTCATCCGTGAGTGCTGCGAGAACGTGTTTTTGTGCCTCCTTCATCAGCTTGAAAGCGCCGTTGCTATACGAGTGCGCGGCGTGATGCCGGGCAATCGCGCTGTACGCCGCCATCGCCAGAGCAGGATTGCTGCCAAAAACATCATTCAGAATCGGCACGACAGCGAGCGCCCCCTCCACCGCGTGCCAGGGGCGTTTGCCCATGCGCTGTTCGGCTTCGCGGTGCGTGGGGGTTCGCAATTCGGTGTGGGCGTAGGCTTGCCCCTTTTGTACCGGCTGGTCGATACTTTGTTGGTAGTCCTGTACCCATCCCTGCCACTTCACACTGAGCTTGCCTACATCATGCAGCAAGACAGCCAGTTCAACAGCATGGTACACGCTCCCACGCTCCCATCTAAACCGCTCCTCCAACTGTCGCGCGGCCTGTTCCATCTCCGGCCATTGCTCGGTGAAGGCTTTGTAGACCTGCGCGATGTGGTCTTCGTAGGTTTCCAGACGGTAGGTGCGCGGCGGCTCTGTGCGCTCCTCGGCCTTGTCCGGCAGTCTCGCCTCCCATATGCCACCGCGACCTGGCAAGAAGCCCAACGTTTTGTCGTAGGTCGCCAGCGTGGGGTGTACGACAACCAGCGGCACGCCCATGACCTGCCTGGGGTTGTCGTACACATCTACCCAGGTATAGACAGAGCGATTGGTCTGGTCAGGATCAGGCTCTTGCCTTAGCCATTTCACGACCCAGGGAATGCTCTCGTCCTGGGTATATCGCTCCAGCCAACTGTTAACGTATTTTTGTAGCGTGCCCGGATGCAGGCCAAACGACGGCGCATCGAAAGGTGAATCGAGCAGTTCATCAGGGTTTGCGTGGATGGTTACTTGCTGCTGAAATACATTGCGCACCAGATGCTTGACATCGGTGAGGGCATCGCCGCGCATGATCGAATACATATTGCGTCGGTGCTCATAAGCGTCCATTTGCAGATCATTGAGGATTTGTCGATCATGTGGCCCGTGCACTGCCGTCACAATCTCCTGCTCGGCCACGAAATCCAGTGTCTCACCGGAATGCTCACGAAACTGGTCAAGGGTGGCCGTGAACTGGTCTCCTTGGGACTGGTAGGGCATGATGTCTTCGCATAGGTCAATCGTGTCGCCCGTATCCCCATCGGCGCTGTATGGGTAGATAAATACATCGCCCTCGTCCCCCCGATAGCGGGCGCAGCGTCCGGCGCGCTGGAGAATGGCATTGGCCGGGGCAAGCTCAGTGTGCAGCCGGGTGCAGGTGATGTCCACGCCGACCTCAATCGCCTGCGTAGAAACGACGATCAGGCTGCCGCCGTTCGTACCTCTGGCGAATTCCGCCCGTATCCTGTCTTCGATCCGATCACGATCTTCTTTTAGAAATCGGCTGTGCAACAGCAGCACTTCGGTATCCTTGGCTTGCCGGAGCGCTTCGTAGAGCCTTCGTGCGCGATCAACGGTGTTGCAGATCACCAGTGAACGCCCAGCATGAAAATCAAGCACGCTTCGCGCTGAAAGCGGTTGGTCGGCCACGTGATAGTGCCGTGTTTTTTGCTGAGACTCGAGTGTGCGAAGCTGTTCGAGTTCTTCGGCTGTTCCCGGCACGACCTCGGCATCCAACAGTTCCGCTAACTCATGCAGCATATCGGCGCTGAACGTGGCTGTCATGAGGATAAACGGGGTTATCCCCTTCAGCATTTGCAGCATATGGAGGGTGGTCGGCAGCATCGAATCTGGCTCATAGAGATGAAATTCATCGAACACCAGATATGCACCTATCACGGCTGCTGCGTTCAGGTTGGCCTGACGCCGAGGCAAGCTGTATGGTGCGATGAGGAAGCTACTGAGTGCCTGGTCTATGGTGGCAAAAATCAGGTTGGATTTGAACTCGCGATCTTCCGGTTGTTCACCCGTCTGGATAGCAGTGGAGATGCTAAGACCGTACTTCAGGTTGTATGCGCTGATTGTTTTTTCGTATTCATTGTGAAACTGTTTTGCCAGTACGCGCATAGGTACGGAATAGATGCACTTTTGAGGCAGCAGTTTGCGAAGTTCTGATTGGTCATCCAAAGCATGGAGAAACGGATAAAGCGCGGCTCGTGTTTTTCCAGCGCCAGTGGGCGCTTGCAAGACGACATTCCTGCCTGCCATGAGGAGATCGAAGACACGTTCTTGGTGAGGCCATAGTTCCATGTTGCTGCCTACCCACAACTATTCGCCGAATATGTCCCGAAAGCGACTGTGATCCTTGCTCGTGCCTGTCGTTGTGTGCCAGCCATACAGATGAGCCAACCGCCGTGCCTCGCCCATCATCTCATCGCGCAGTTCAGTTGGTTCAACCACCGCGCAGTTCGCGCCCCAGGTTCTGATCCAGGGTTTTAGATCGGTGGTATCGGCCACGTCGAAGGTCATCAAGAGATAGCCGGGGTTCTCTTCATCCCTGGTGAGTTGCTGGGAAGGATGCCAGTTGGATTCCTGCACTCGGCGAGTTACATCAGGATGGAAACGCAGAATGACACGAGTAATCTCTTCACCATAAAAGATTGACCAGGCGTTACGCAGCAGATCCAAGCCAGGGAAATCCGATGGGATCGGGTACTCCTGCTTTGTTAGGGATGCCTGGATGATCCGTTCGATCTTGTATGTGCGTAGTTTGTTGACGACGCTGCTGTAGCCTATAGCGTAAGTTGCGAAGCCAATGGCCGATGGTTCAATGAGATAAGGCGAGAACAATGTTTCAAACGGCTCGCCGCGATAGGGATGATAGAGGATTTGCACCTGCCGTCTGTAAATATAGCTGCGTATTATGGTGCGGAAAATGTCTTCGTAATCGGGCGCTTTGGGACGCTGTGCCAGTTCTCTGGCAGCATCGCGCACGTTGTTCCCCAATTGCACATCTTCGCTCAGAATGTCTGCTAATTTTGCGAGAACCAGTTCGGCCATCTCGATACGGCGATCATTCTGTTTGACGAACAGCCGCGCAGCCAAATAGAGGATCATAGCTTCCTCGGCCTGAAATTCGTGTTTTCGCAGCACAATAGACTGGTAGGGGAGTGGATACCACAGCGTCCCCTCTTTGTCCGCTTTGCCCTCAAGATATAGTTCCTGGAGATAGTTATAGATGGTTCGCCGCTCAAGATTGAGTTCTTCAGCAATCTCGCGTTCGGTGAGGCCATCAGGATGGCGCTGGAGCGACAAATCCACCCGGTCTAACCGGACTCGTTTACGGGCCTCTGAAATCTTCACCAAATATAAACTCCTTGTAATACTGCACCTGCGAACTTTATTTACTGGTTGGGGTGATGGATGGTGAGTATTTTACCTTCAGTATAGACGGAACTTGGAATTTATTATTCCAACCAGAGCAATATCTGAAAAGGATCTTGGACTTCCAGCAGTTGGCCGTTTAGTGAGGCTACTATCCAAACAGGTACGGCGAGGAGTAGTCTTGTCACGGCGTTGAGATTACCAAGTGTGCGTAGTGGACGTGATACATCACGCCGACGCGCTGACCGACACACGGGTGATGGTCAGCGGTGCGTCACGTGAGCGTGGCGCACCAGCCCCTCCGGCTCATGAGGAGACAGCGTTTTAGCTGGCGCTCGCCAGCCGTTCGCAGAGGACGTGTAAGACAGTGGATTGTCAGACGGCTGGCGGGGTAGGGCGTGTGTCAGCAGACCCCTTGTCACCTCAGCGCCAAACGATGTCAGTTGGTCGCGGACGGTCTTCAGCCCAAACAGGACGCCATAATAATAGCGCTCGATGTGGACGGCACCGCTGCGCCAAGCTCGTCTGCCGGGTCGTTTGACTCGGTAGGTGGGAAAGGCCAGTGCTTTTGGTGTTACAATCAGAATATCAGCAGCCTGGCAACGGGGTGGCCCATCACACCAGTCCCTGAAATCCGTATCGTGAAGCTCGTACTTAGCTTTCTTTCGTATAGGGAGATGGAATATGAGTTGGCTTTCAGATTTCATCCGGCGCATCATCGAGGCTGTCGTGCAGTGGATTAGCCGCTGTATTCCACAATACGAACCGGCTATCTGGAACAATGATACTTATGTGAGGCGCTGCAACAATTGTTACAACTATGCCTGTAATATTCGGACAGATACGTTTGCCCAACCGGGCTTTGGCTCGGGTAATCAATACCAGCAGATCAACTGCGGGGATGTCGGGGCCGGTGCTGTGGCCGATGGACTGGCGGCGATACCGGATGATGGGAACTGTGGCTGTCGAGACTGCTGCCACAAGGTCGCCCTTGTGATCGCACCGGGTCCCTATGTAACGGACTTTCACTGGTATCGGCTGGATCGAGACGGCAAGTGGTCGCACAAGCCGGGCCAAACGGCGGCCAGAAACACGGACAACAGTGGCAACCTTATCACCGACCCCCGTACTGCTGATCGCGGCCCCTACACGGTTTTTTGCGGATTTTACTGCGTATGCAAGGAGCGCAGGCTAACCATTGGCGGGTCTAAGCCCTCGTGGTGCTGACGGGCGAAAGCAATTCGATTGGGGAGGTTTTCATGGACGTACAGGAGACGATGATTTCGATCAGCTTACTCATTTTCTCGGGGCAACCTGACCCGGAATGGACTCTGGATGAACAAGCAGCAGTCCCACTCGCTGAGCGCGTCAAAAAGACGCTCAGCGGTGAGCAGGTGCGTACTGAGCCAGTGGGCGGGCTAGGATACCGGGGCTTTGCCGTCCGAACCCAAAGAAATGTTCTTGATCTTCCTACCGAGTTCACGGTATACCAGGATGTGCTGACGGTTGAACCAGGCCCAAAAGCCACCCACTGGCGAGATACGGGGGGTGTGGAAGACTGGCTCTTAGGTCAAGCTCGTGAGCGTGGGTTTGGCGATTTGCTGGATTGGGGTGGTGCCAGGAAGCGGCCTATTGCTGAAACATAAACCGTGAGTTTCTCCCGTTTCTTTCCGAGGGTTGTTGGTATTGCCGGGGCCACTCCATAGCCGAATCAATAGGGTTTGTTGAGCGTTCCGTATGAAGCTTGAACCAGTGAAAACCGCAAGGGTAGGGCAAACGCTCACGTTAGACGAATCGCCTTTCGGATCAGGATCTTTCAATATCCCCTGATAGAGACGCGCGTGACACTCGGCACGGTACACACACCGTCCCACCTGCTGGAGATGCCTGAAGCCACAATAGGGGCAGATCCCGCGCTGCACCGCCGCTGATCTTTGTTTACCCATCTACTAGCCTCAGCTTGGCCTTGATCTGCTCACGGCTGGCCTGGGTGTAGCGCACTGTCGTCTGCACCGCCGGTGTTCCTCGCTTGGTGACGTGTCCCAGATAAAACGCCACTTCTTCCAGCGTCCAGCCCGCTTCGCGCGCCCGGTGCGCGAAGTCGTGGCGCAGATCGTGGAACGACAGATCGGCTACATACAGCCACTCGTCGCGCCGCGCCAGCGCCTTGACAGTCCGAAACCAGTGATGAATGCCAGCCTCGGTCAGCCGGTCTCCCCGCTGCGAGGTGAACACGTAAGGGCTGTCGGCTTTGCGCTTGCCCGACTCGAGATACTGGCGCAGCGGCTGGCGCACGTGGGTGGTGATGTCAATCTGCCGCCGCTTGTTGCCTTTATAGCCCACCCACAGCCAGCCGGAGCGTTCGTGGAGCAGCACGTCGGCCAGCTTCAGGTGGGACACGTCGCTGACCCGACAGCCCGCCCAGTAGCCGAGGGCAAACAGCGCCTCGCCGCGCCCGTCGTCGGCCCGTTCGACGAGTGTCTTGAGCACGAACCGCTGCTCGTCGGTGAGCACACGGGGAGCCATCAGCGGCTGCGCCTCGATCTCCACACCCCGGGTGGGGTTGCGCTGTAACAGATCTTTCTCTTCGATCAGCCAGCGGGCGAAACCGCTGACGGCAGATTTCACCAGGGTACGGTGACTGGGGCTGTAGCCCTGCTTCTCCAGTTCGCTCATGTACGTATGAAACGCAGTGCGGGTGAAGTCGTCAGGGTCAAACGTGATGTGATTGCCGGGAAGCTGCGTCAGCCAGGCAGCGAACGCATGTAACGCCCGGCGGTAGTTTTCGACGGTGCCAGATGCTTTGCTATTGAGGGTTGCCAGGTATTCGTCGAGCAGGGGAGTGGGGGTCATGGGGTCTCCAGAAACTTTCTGTAAAACTTTTGCTACGAGTTTTTCCGGCCTTAAGTGGCCGTTGGGATGCGGTTTCGTCTGTAATTATACCCGAACTCGTACTAAAAGGATTCTTTTGCTGCGAGTTTTGTCAAGGAGTTGAGTGGTAACTCAAGGGGTCACACGTCACAAGGTTTCTTGGCTACATGGAACTGGACATTCGCTGTAGACATAACCGCATACAAGACTCAATATGTCTACCAGGAACGACCCGATCCCAAAAATACTCACCGAAAGGCGCCGATTTTGAGGGAGAAAGCGAGGATAGTGAACACAATGTAGATTATGTCTACTATGGCGCTTTGCGACGGCAGCCGGAGATGATTAGCGGCTCGGAGGCGACGACAGAATAGGTGCTTCCGATTGGCAGTGGCTTGCCATACAATCTATCCTGAAATATATGAGAACGAGAAAGGAGCAGACGAGTGCTCACCTTCAAAGACCTGCCCGATGCCGTGCGTGACCGCTTGGGGGATGTCGTAGTAAAAGACTGCTTCCACATTGAAGGGGCTGGCGTTACCGGATACCACTTCAAACTTGCCAATGGCTGGACGGTATCGGTTCAGTTTGGCCCGATGACCCATAGCTCTAATGAGCTTCACTTGGAAGCGCTCCTGACCAGTCTATCCGATCCAGGCTCGGTAGCATTCCCGGATTGGTCTGCTGAGGCGACGACGGCTGAGATTGCTGCAATCACACCAAGCGGCAGCATGTATGAATTTCCTGATGGCAGCACCGAAGTCGGCTGGCAAGATGTAGACGAAGTAATGGCGTTTATTGAGGAAATTGCCGACCAGCCAGGCAAAAATCAGCCGTAAACTTCCCTCTCAATAGGCGTCAAAAAAAGCCGATTTTGTTGAAGAAATCGGTTGATTAGAGTACCAAAACGCTCGCCCCTCATTTCCCTTTGCCTGTCCCTTCCCAACGCTTCCGCAGGTCGCAGGACAAATTCACCTCCTCGTGCTCCCTCTGCTGAGGCAGCCCAGAAAAAAAGTAACAAATGTTCTAACAAATGTTAACCCCAAGCGCCCCCTTTCGTGATACGCTGACCAATTGAGGCATTTCCCTTCTGCTCCCTGTAGTGAGACCAGCCTGACCAGAAGATTAAGGAAATTACTGACGGAAACCAAATCAAATATCAACCAAATATGGAATAGAACATAGGTTCGCAACTGTGCTATGCTAAAGGTTTGAATTTTGTTACACGAGGGAACAGCACCGATGACTGACGTGATGGTCGAGAAAGTCTACAGCTTCGTTCGTACCTACATAGACCAGTACGGCTACCCGCCGAGCCTGCGGGAGATCGCGCAGGGCTGCTACATCAACGTGGCTTACGCGATGCGCTATCTGGACATCCTGCAAGCCCAGGGGCGGCTCACTCGTAAGCCCGGCCAACCCCGTAGTTTGCGCCTGCTCAATGACTAACCGGGCAAATGTTTAAACATCAGTTTAAACACATGATACCCACATGTAAGAACATGTGAGCTAGACTAAGAGTAGAGAAGCACGGGCGCAGTTTGCTCCCTTCTCAACGATAGTCGGCTTATCAGGGTAGGGCAGGACGCGGCGCTGCGGTTGATCGCAGGCATGGCCGCGCTTGCCAGGAGCACAGGTAGCGTGAGTGGGTTGGTCAATCGAACGGTGCATCTGGCAGCAGGGATAGTGGCCGTGCTGCTGGTGCTGGTCGGGGTATTGCTCCTCGTAGGGCGGGGCGACGACCCTTACGAAACGCTGGCTACCTACGTCCAATACATGCCGGGCAATCCGGTTCCTGCTCACGTCACCTGTCGCTGGACGTGGGACTACCCTGGCGATAGCGGAGAGATGTGTACGTTTGACGCTCTGCCGCGTTGCCAGCGCGGGTATCTGATTGTCCGCGACGGTACCATCACCTACCTACGCTTGTATGACTGCGACCTCGCGGCTGCTGACCTGGTCGCGCCGTATGGTCGCGCTGAGCGCGTGCGGTTCTACCGTCGCGGGGTGCTCCTGGCGTGGGATGGCATCCTGGCGCACGGGCGGCGCGTGGGTTGGCTGACGCTCATGCAGCCGGTGACTTCTGTCGGCTGGTGGCGGGAGCGCCCATAAGGTTCTGTCCAGCCTTTCTTTTAGCTTCCAATCGTCCGAGAGGAATGAGCAACAAACAAGCGAGAGCGTTTATGCGCTTTCGCGCAGGTTTTCTATCGCATCCGATCTTTAGTCCATGAAACGAAGGTGAAGCCATGTCCCAAACCATTAGTGATTCCGTGTACGACTTTATCCGCAGCTACCAGAAGCGCCATCGCATCTCGCCCTCTGTGCGGGAGATTGCTGCTGGCTGCCACGTCGGAACGACCACCGCTCATTACCACCTCAAACGTCTGGAAGCAGGCGGACGTATCCGCTGCCACAAACGGCGTGCGCGCAGCATCATCCTGCTGGACGAACCTCAAGAAGCATAGCCAGAAAATGTGAACGGGTGTTCTGCAAACTGGAACGCATGTTCTAAGAAAAGCCCCTAGACTGAGAATGTAGTACGCGGGGTGCAGTTCACGCCCTAAACGTCAAAAAGTATTGGAAGTGGCGTTGAACTGCACCTCATAAACCAAACAGTCTGAGGTAGAGAAGGAGCAAATATGACAGCAACGTGGCATACGCCTGCTACGTGGTCAGTAGGTCAGTTGGTTACTGCCACCAATCTGAATGAGCAGCTTCGAGACAATCTGGAGTTTCTCAAAGCCCCACCGACAGGTGTGCGCAATGTCAACCAAGCCAGTGATTACGCCACTACCTCCACAACGTTTGTGGACGTGGATACTACTAACCTCTCATTTAGTATCAATACAGCAGGTGGCGATGTACTGATTGTATTCTTCGGTAGGGTTAATTCCAGTACCGGCAACGTTTACTTTGATGTGAGTGTTGATGGGGTACGTATTGGAGGTGACGATGGGCTTACGAGTGGGCCAAGCGGCCACCACCCAATCGCACTGATGGCATTAAAGCAGGGGTTATCGCCGGGTACTCACACGTTCAAGCTGCAATGGAGAGTTTCTGCCGGCACAGGCACTCTCTATGCAGGCGCCGGAACAAGTGGTTTGGATTTGCATCCTCAATTCTGGGTTCGGGAGGTGTCGTAATGAATAACATCATTATTGAACGCAGCACCATCAATGCTGAAGCGCTGGATTCTGATCTGCGAGCCGCGCTCGGCGCTGCGATCACTGGTGTGAGCATCGCCAACGGGAAGCTCGTAATTCACCTGAATGACAGTGCTACACCTCAGCAGGAAATCCAGGCACGGCAGATTGTGCAGAACCACAACCCCGCGCAGCTTGCCCCTGCACAGCAGGCAGAAGCGCAACGTCGGCAGCGGCTCGATCAGGCGCGACAAGAATCCGCGTTACAGGCCCTTGACGTGCAAGATTACAGCAAAATGGATCCGGCAATTCGAAGGCTAGCTCAGAAGATTGCTTGGCTTGAGCAGGAAATAGCCGACCTTCGAGTAGGAGGGTAGTCATGGGCGAAATCGTCTCGCTGCGCCGCCTCATGCTTGACCGTTTGCTGCGAGCGCTCAAGTCCCGGCAGGTGCTGATTGCGCTCTCGGCGGTCATCGTGGGTCTCCTGGTCATGGCGCTGCCGGAGCTTGAGGCGGTGCGGGGCGAACTCCTTACACTGGTGGTCTCGCTCGCATTGGCGCTCATTGGTGGCTACAGCCTGAGCGACGCCGCCCGGATTGCCCGCGAGCGCAACGGTGCGACTTCCGACGAACTGCGCGAGTTGGTCAAGCAGCTTCTCATTGAACTCATCGAGGAGTTGGGCGAAGAGCAGCGCGGCGAGGTGGAAGCGCGACAGGAGAACGCGAATGTGTAAAGAACACGACTTTCGAGACTACAAAAAGCGGGCGCTCAGCGGCAGCACGGATGGGCGCGGCATCAAGGTCGGAGCCACCGGCAGTCCGGGAACGCTCCTGCACACGGCGATTGTCAGCGTTGCGGCCAATGAATGGGACGAGGTGTGGATCAGAGCCGTGAACACCTCCGCTTCAGCGGTCAAGCTGACCATCCAGTGGGGCGGCACTACCGACCCGGATGACACGGTTGAAGTGACCATCCCGGCGGAGAGTGGCTTCACCGAAGTCATCCCCGGCCACATCCTACACAACGGCCAGGAAGTGCGGGCATTCGCCGCCACCGGCAACGTGATTGTCGTACACGGCTTCGTCAATCGGTATGAGCTTACGCAGTAGAAAGGAGGGTTTATGGCATTAGCAGGGGATCACGCGCAGGTGCTGGTGGGCGGCTACGAACTCACAGGCGACAGCAACCGCATCACCGTCTCGGACGCCTACGACGTGCTGGACGTGACCGCATTCGCCGACGCGGTGCACAACTTCATTCTCGGCCAGCGCACGATGAGTATTGACCACGCCGGGTATCTGAACGCGGCGGCGGCCAGGTCGCATCCGGTGTTGAAGGCCAACACGCTGGACGGCGTGGTATCGGTCTTGCTGGGGCAGAACGCCGCGCCAATCGTGGGCGACCCGGTGTACAGCCTGTCCACGCTGCAAAGCAAGTACGGCACGACGCCGGAGTTCAACAAGTACGTGCCGTTTGCGGCGATGTTCGCCAACAAGGGCGATCTGGGCGGCTGGGGCGTGGCGCTGACGCCGCCGCTGAGCTTCACCAACACCACCAACGGCACGGCGGTCAACAACGGCGCAGCCAGCAGCAACGGGGGAGCAGCCTTCCTCCACGTCTTGCAAGCAGCGGCCAGCGACACTTACACCATCGTCGTGGAAGGCTCGACCACGGGCGCGTTTGCGGGCGAGCAGACGACGCTGGCGACCTTCACGCTCAACGCCTCGCAGCTTGGCTCCGAGCGCGTGGCAATCGCGGGCACGATCCCGCAGTACACCCGCTTCAAGGCGACCCGCACCGGGTCGGCGGGCAACACCGCCACAATCGCGGTCAGTTTAGTTCGATTCTAAGTTCAAGTCCAGATAAGGAGGACAACAATCTATGGCATTAGCAGGCGATCATGTAGTGGTCAAGATGGACGACAGCGGCGGGACGCTGCGCACGTTCGCCAACGGCGACATCACCAGCGTGGACGTGCCGCTGACCAATGACCAGCACGACGTAACCGGCTTTGGCGACCCGGCACACCACGTCATCAACGGGCAGCTTCAGGCTCCGGTGACGCTGAAGGGTTACGTGACCACGACAGCCAACACGGGGACGCACCCGGTCATCAAGGGGGCGCACGCGGCAGGTTCGCAGGTGACGCTTCAGGTAGCGGTGGGCAACAACGCCGCGCCGCAGTCGGGCGACCCGGAGTACAGCGGCGAGTTCTTGGTGGAGAACTACAAGATCATGCTGGAAACGGGCAAGGCGGTGATGTTCGAGGCGTCGCTCAAGCCCGCCATCGGCACCGCGCCGAGTTGGGGTGTGATGGCGTAGGCTAACAGGCAATCGTCTGGGCTGCCGACGTATTAGCCGACAGCCCAGGAGTAATGTAGCGGAGACTGTGATCTATTTTCTGACTCAAAACTAGTGTAATCGGTCAATCCCTGAAAGGAAAAGCTGTGCAATCTGATAATCTAACCTACTTTGATGTATTTCGAGCTGTTTTCAATTGCGATCCAATTGTAATTGGAGATATTTCTATAGATACTTGCATTGAGGGTTGGACTCAGCAAGATAGCCTATCTTACCTAGGGATTACCTCAGAACAAGCTGATTTTTTATTGAGTTTAACCCCAGAATCTCTAGCCTGGGGCATTGTCTCGACTCAAACACTGACAGACCAAGACATACAACTTATTCTTCAAGTTAATGAAATGCCCCAAGAGGATCTGATAGATTTAGCTGGTATTTCCGCATTGCTGGAGGAAGGTCAAAATCTGCAATCTCAGTTAAATGAAACTCAAATTCCTACAGAAGCTGGGGGCATATATTTTCCAGAGTTGGCCGAGGTAAACGATAGAGCCAATGGGTTTGCTGACGAGTTTGAGGCTTTACTGGCTATATTTCTTAGTATTGATTGGCCGCTTCCTGGTATAGGTGAAGGATCGGGTTCATTAGGACGCCTGCTGAGGATTTTGGCTATTCTAGCGGCATGGCTAACTGTCATTCTGGCTTTAATCAGCACGCTGGTAGATGAAGTTGACCTATGCGACAATCTACAGCCGCCTCAAGATCCTCCCATGACTGTAGCCGTGGTAGTTGGTAATACGGGCAATATAAGGCCGACCCAAAGTACGATCAATGTGGAGAGAATGCTTAAGTATGCTAGGAGAATATGTAAAGGCTTACCTATCTATGAAGGGCCAACTACCTATTATAGGCAAGGAGTGAATGCTCCTGTTTATACTACTGAAAGGTTGATAGCAGATGGTCATACTCGATTTGTCGCTCATAGATTCATGCGTATTCCCTACCAGCTGATTCCCTTTGAAGAGAGTGAAAAAGCCGACCTACTAGAAGAAGATTGGAATGATTTCCAAACAACGAGTTGGGAAGCAATGACTTGGGACTGGGACCCTGATTTAGGTGGCCCTCTAATTGGGGATTAAAAGGAAACCAAAATGCAACAACTAAACACCCATCAAAAAGCAGTCCTCAATCTTATTAGACAATTTGTCAATCGTCAGAGATTGGTATTTGAAGCAATAAGGGAATTACGACCAACCGTATTGCTTTCTACCGGAGCAATTAAACGAGAAGATTTAGTTGGGAAACTTAAGTTACGCAGTGAGATACCCGATAAGGGGCTTTGGGGAAAGAACAAGGAATGGGAATATTCTTTTCACGGCTTGGGATGTAAATTGACTCATATGGTCACACGAGAGCCTATAGAGTGGAATGCACCTAGCATAAACAATTTTGATCGGTATTGGTTTATGAATTGGACAAATTGGTACTTACAGCAAAACAGTGAGGATAGCTCTTTGCAAAGCCTAAAATCACTGCTGGCCGAGAGTAACAGTTCAATAGAAGAACTTGTCTTTAGCATACTTAACCAACTTGAGGCAATGAAGATTGTCATACGTTCTAGTACTCAATATCCGAATGAGTACACTTTCGTTTCAATGGATTGAATATTATTTCAACTTCGTAGAAGTTAAACAAGTAGGCTCAAAGGGAAAGTCAAGCGAACTATGGAAACCTCTACACTAGATAGAAACAGTAGCATAGAGAATGCCACTGCGCGCCCAAATATAGAAAGCCTTAGGGGAATTAATGCGAATGCGCAGACAGTTCTAGACGCGAAGAATGAAGTTCTGGCACTCATTCCACGTATCGAGGCGGCTATAGCACAGATTGACGGCAGACTCGATGTTGCCTTGAAAGACATCGATAAGAACCGGGACGCTGCCTTGAAAGATATTACCCTCAACTGGAGTACCGCTCTGAAAGACATAAGTATCAATCGGAGTACGGCCTTGAAGGACATTCAGATTGCGCGAAACAGCGCGTTAGAGGCTATAAAGAGTGCTGCTGAGAGTGCTATTGCCAAAATTAAGGCGCTGATAGCCGCCCAATCAAGAACGGCAGATAGCCGCGACCTCAACAGACCGCCAGGATGGCGACCAGGGCAGCCAAGCTAGCTGAACTCAACAAACGAGCCTACAGAAGAGGAACATAAACCATGACTACGACATTTAACTTGG
>Ga0073934_10005578_pt1 | contig 19284 bp, 17 predicted proteins | sample LarsenN4metaG_FD_76834 | JGI IMG/M metagenome (GOLD analysis project Ga0073934, IMG submission 76834) | Hot spring sediment bacterial and archeal communities from British Columbia, Canada, to study Microbial Dark Matter (Phase II) - Larsen... ... | reverse complement strand
CTGGTTCAGCAGCGCGGCGTGCTGGCGCGGCACCACCAGGACGTGGCCCTCGTGCAGCGGGAAGATGTCCATGAACGCGAGGCAGTGCTCGTCTTCCCAGACCCGGCTTGCCGGCATCTCGCCACCGACGATGGCGCAGAACACACACCCGCTCACGCGTAGTCCCTGCCCTGCATTGCCTGCCGGCGCGCGCGCTGCAGCTGCCAGCGGTTGAAGGCCCAGTGCCCGGCGAGCGCGACGGGGATCGCGGCGGCGGTGAGGATCAGCATCGGCTCGAGAATGCGCAGGGCATCGTCGATGCCGCCGGTGAGTTCAAACAGCAACACGATCAGCGCCGGCGCCATGCTTTCCTGCACGCCGCCGGGATCGACCACGGCCGGCATCAGCAGCCAGATGGCCGCGACCGTGCGCGTCACCACGCGCAGGGCCACCGGACGCCAGCCGCGCGTGATGCGGAACAACACGAACAGCAGCCCGCCGGCGCCGAGCAGCGCGATGATCCAGGCGATGACGTAGGCCTTGGTGGTCAGCATCGACAGTTCTCTCCCTGGCGGTTTTCAGTGCGGGCGCCGGCCGGCGGCGAGTTTTTCGTTGGCAAGGATGATGGCATTCATCTCTTCGTCCGGCAGTGGCGGCATCTGCAGGAAAAAGCCGCGGTCGCGAATGCCCGCGAGCACATCGGCGGCCACGGCGTGCGCCAGCTTGCGTTCCGGCGTCAGCAGCAGGTCCATCGCGTGCTCCGGCGTGCCGAACAGGTCGAGCAGGGCCGCCGGCACGCGCGCGGTGCCCTCGCGCCGGTCCACGTAGAGATACATGCCGTCACGGCGCCGACTGCGGAACACGCTGACCAGCCGACGCGCGTCATCGAGGTACTCACTCATCGCCAGCCTCCGCTGCCCAGCCGCGGATTTCATCCTGGCGCTGCAGCGCAGCCGCCAGCAGGCGCTCGCCGACCACCGGCCTGCGCCAGCCCTCCAGCGCCGGCGGCAACACCGCTACGCCCGCGCGCAGACGCTCGACCAGCGCTTCCAGGTAACGACGACGCACCAGCACTTCCGGTGCCACGCCCTGCTCGGTGGCGACGGCCGCAGCGACGTCCCGCAGCGCCGACAGCACCGCCTTCGACTCCCGCGGCAACGGGGCGGGCAAGGCCGCCACCGGCGCGGCCGATTCCGCCTCGGCCACGATGCGCAGCAGGGCATCGCCATGCCGGCGCAGCGACATCGGGTGCAGTTCGGGAATCGCACGCAACTGCTGCAGGTTCTGCGGCTGCCGCTGCGCGATGTTCCAGAGCACCTGGTCCGGCACCACGTGCGCGCGCGGCTTGTCCACCTGCCGCGCCGTCACCTCGCGCCAGCGGGCGAGCGCCGCCAGCACGGCGAGCGCCTTGCGCCGCAATTTCCAGGCATTGCCGATACCGCGGTAGTACTCCTCCGGTGCCGCCTCGCGCGCCGCCTCGGCGAGCAGGCGCGCACAATCCTCCTGCAGCCAAGCCATGCGGCCGCGCTGTTCGAGTTGCGCGCGCAACGCCTCCCACGCAGGCAACAGGTGGCGGACATCGAGGGCGGCGTAATCGAGTTGCGCCTCGCTGAGCGGGCGCGCGGTCCAGTCGGATTGCGTTTCGTCCTTCGGCACGTCGATGCCGAGCACGCCCTTGAGCAGTTTCTGGTAGCTAGTCTGCAGCGGGTGGCCGAGCATCGCCGCGGCCACCTGCGTGTCCACCAGGCTGCCCGGCACGTCACCGAACAGACGCTTGAGCACTTCCAGGTCTTCGCTGCACGAATGCATCACCTTCAGCGGCAAGGCGGCGCGGAACAACTCGCGCAATGCGGCGGGTTCCGGCAACGCCACCAGGTCCACGAGGAACTCGCCGTTGCCCGCCGACAACTGCAGCAGGCCCGGCCGCGGATAGAAGGTCGTGCGGCGCACGAACTCGGTGTCCACGGCAATGGCGGACGCCGACGCCAGCAGCGCAGCAACCTCTGCCAGCCGCGCGGGCGTGGTGACGACTTCGTAACGGGGACTGGGCATTCGGAAGGGCGACCGGGCGAGATGGGAAACGGCAAAACACCGTGAAAAATGCGTGCTTTCAGCGGCGCCCATGGTAGCGGCCTATACTGCACGCGTCACGGTTGACACGGAGTCCTGCCATGCCTGTTCGTCGCATCCTTGCCCTGCTGCTCGCCGCCCTCGCGCTGCTGCTGGTGGCCGCTGCCGTGCGCTCGCCGGTCGACAGCGTTGCCTGGAATCCGCCGCAGGCGCCGGAAGCCGTCGGCGTGCTGGCGCCGAACGAGCGCCTGACCGGCGCCGAATTGCTCGCGCTCGGCCAGATCCGCGGGCCGGAAGACGTTGACGTCGATGCCGAGGGCCGCGTGTACGCCGGGCTCGACGACGGCCGCATCGTGCGCATTCTCGCCGACGGCCGCGTCGAGGACTTCGCCAGCACCGGCGGCCGCCCGCTCGGGCTGGAATTCGACGCAGGCGGCCGCCTGATCGTCGCCGACGCCTGGAAGGGCCTGTTGTCCATCTCGTCGGGCGGCCAGGTCAGCGTGCTGGCCACCGAGGCCGACGGCGTGCCCTTCGGTTTTACCGACGACGTCGACATCGCGCGCAACGGCATCATCTACTTCAGCGACGCCAGCAGCCGCTGGCACCAGCCGGATTACGAGCTGGACCTGCTGGAAACACGCCCCTGGGGCCGCCTGCTCGCCTACAACCCGGACACGCGCGAGACCCGCGTCCTGCTGAAAGACCTTTACTTCGCGAACGGTGTCGCACTGTCCAGCAACGAGGATTTCGTGCTGGTGAACGAAACCTGGCGCTACCGCGTCCTGCGCTACTGGCTTGCCGGGCCGCGCGCCGGCCAGAGCGAGGTCTTCGCCGATAACCTGCCGGGCTTCCCCGACGGCATTTCCGGCAACCGCAAGGGCGTGTTCTGGCTGGCGCTGCCGTCGCCGCGCAAGGCTGACCTCGACGCACTGCACCCGCTGCCGCTGATGAAGGAAATCGTCGCCGGCCTGCCGCAGTTCCTGCGCCCGAAAGCCGTGCGCTACGGCCTGGTGCTGGCGCTGGACGAAAACGGCCACGTGCTGGCCAGCCTGCACGACCCGGGCGGCGAACACCTGCGCGAAATCACCTCGGTGGAGCAGGCCGGCGACCACATCTACTTCGGCTCGCTGAGCAACGACCGCATCGGCCGCATGGAAGTGATCGACGCGCTGCCGCGCTGAGGGCCGGCGCCGGCGCGGGCCAATTCATTTGACGGGAGCAATCCATGCAGGACCTGCAGTTGTGCGTGATCGGTGACAGCCATGTGCATGCGCTGAAAAACGCCTGGACCGCGCTGGCGCCCTCGTTCGCCGGCGTGAACGTGACGTTCTTTGCCACATCCGGCACCGGCATTGCCGAGTTGTTTCCTGACGCGCGCCACCTGCGCCACCGGGCCGAGCACATCGGCCGCGAGTTGCTCGAGAGTTCCGGCAGCGGCGATGCCATCGATATCGACCAGTTCGACGCCTTCGTCGTCCACGGCGCCGGGCTGGGGTTCCTGCCGGTGCTGCGGCACGCACTGCACGGCAACTGGCTGGCGGAAAACGGCACGCCGGAAGAACATCGGGCGATTGCCGAGCGGGAGCTGCCGCTGTGTATCGAATCGACGCCGGCACTACGCCTGGCGCGCATCCTGATTGCGCTGGACAAGCCGGTCCTGCTCAGTGCCCAGCCGCTGCCGCCGCCACCAGACGCTGACACCGACAGTGAGTTCTGGCGCGCATGCCTGGACGCCGACGGCAACGCGCGCCCGGTCGCCGGCAACTTGTACGTCACGTATGCGTACCTGCTGCGCCAGCGCGGCTACCTGCAGCAGCCGGCTGGCACCGTAACGGCCCCGTTCTTCACGGCGGCCAGCGGGCACGCCCTCGAACAGGAGCTGTTGTCGGAAATGATCGCGCGGGCGGGCAGCCTGCCGCGGCGCCCGGTCGAGGAGCGCTTCGATCCGGCAATGTCCTTCCTCGAACGCTTCCTCGTGCAGGAGAAGCGGCGCGCACGCGAGCTGAAACGGAATCCCCTGTATGCCGCGTTGCCGGATCGTGCGCTGTGGAGCAAGAGCGCGCCGAATGCGGCCCAGGCGGCAAGCTGGTACCGCAAGAAGTTCTCCCTCGAGGGCCTGCGTATCGCCACCGCCGGCGAATTCGTTTCACCGCGCCTCGGCGCCATGCTGCGCAGCGCCGGCTTCGAGGTGATCGACACCGAACCGGTGCCGGCGGACTTCAGCGGCACCAGCGCGATGCTGCACGGTTACGGCTGCCAGTCTGCGCGCATGGGTGCCGTGCACTCCGCACGGCAGATGCTGCAGCTGTTCGAACGCGCGCGTGACGAATTCTCGCCGGGCGAAGACGCCTGGCCCGTCGACGGCGGCTTCCTCGACCCGTTCCGGCCGTCACTGCAACCGCAGCCGTTTGCCAGCCTGGACGCACTGCGCGAGGAACGTGAACGGCACCTGGCCGCCGTACGCTCGATGTTCGAGCAGGCGGATGTGCTGCTGCTGACGCTGTCGCACACCGAAGTGGTCATGTCGACGCAAGACGGCGCGGTATTCCCCGCGCATCCGGGCATGTTCAATGCGCAGCACGACGCGGCCGGCTACCGCGTGGCCAACCTGAGCGCCGGCGAGTGCGTGCGCGACCTGCTGGAGCTCATCGACAAGGTACGCAAGGTGCGCCCGGACGCCCGCTTCCTGCTGGCAGTGTCGCCGCTGCCGCTCGCCGTCACGCACACGCCGATCCCGGTGCTCGCCGCCGACGCCTACACCAAGGCGGTGCTGCAGGCCGCTTGCCGCCAACTCTCGGTCGGCCGCCCTTTCGTCGACTACTTCCCCGCCTGCGAACTGATCACCTCACCACTGTTCGGCGGCCGTTTCCACACGCCGGACATGGGCGGCATCCGCGAAGAAGGCGTCGAGCACCTCATGCAGGTGTTCTTCGCCGAACACCAGCCGCTGACGCCGCTGGACGACGAACCCTTCACGGAAGACTGATGCAGGGAACCTGCACCCCCTGCTGCAGGAAGGCAGCCGCACACGCTGGCGGCCAGGCGAACAAAAACGGCCGCCATCGCGGCCGTTCTGCTTGCGCGCACCGCGCCGGCCACGCCGGCAACGGATCAAAGCCCCAGCTGCTTGGCGATGACTTCGTTCATGATCTCGCGCGTGCCGCCGCCGATGGACAGGATGCGGTTGTCGCGGTACAGCCGCTCGACCACCGACTCGCGCATGAAGCCCATGCCGCCGAAGATCTGCGTCGCCTGGTAGGTGACGAAATCGGAGACGTCGGTGGCGAAGTTCTTCGCCATCGACACTTCCTTGATCACGTTCTCGCCGTTCTCCATCTTCGCGGCCACGCGGTAGTTCATTTCGCGGCTGACCTCGATCTGCGTCGCCATGTCCGCCAGCTTGTGCTTGATGACCTGGAACTTGCCGAGCGGCTTGCCGAAGGCCTCGCGCTCCTTCACGTAGCGCAGGCACTCGTCGAGCGCGATCTGTGCGGTGGTGGTGGCGATCACCGCCAGGTTCAGCCGCTCGACCTGGAAGTTGGTCATGATGCAGAAAAAGCCGCCGTTTTCCGGGCCGATCAGGTTCTTCACCGGCACGCGCACGTCCTGGAAGAACAGTTCGGCGGTGTCGGAAGCCCACCAGCCCATCTTCTTCAGGTTGCGGCCGACGGTGAACCCCGGCATGCCCTTCTCCATCAGCAGCAGCGAGACGCCGCCGTAGCCGTCGCCGCCGGTGCGCACCGCCACCGTGTAGTAGTCCGCGCGCACGCCGCTGGTGATGAAGGTCTTGCTGCCGTTGACGATGTAGTGGTCACCGTCCTTCACCGCGCGCGTCTTCAGGTTTGCCACGTCTGAACCGCCGCTCGGCTCGGTGATGGCCAGCGCGGAAATCTTCTCGCCGCGCAGCACCTCCGGGATCACGCGCGCCTTCATTTCCGGGGTACCCCACTTGGCGATCGGCGGCAGGCCGATGCCCAGCGAGCCGAGCGACGCGACCAGGCCGCCCGAGGTGGAGCGCACGATCTCCTCGGTGAACGCCACCGCCATGAACAGGTCCTCACCGAGGCCGCCGTACTCCTCGGGGAAGCCGATGCCGAGCAGCCCCGCCTCGCCGGCCTTGCGGTAGAGCTCGCGCGGGAAGGTGCCTTCCTCCTCCCACTGCGCCACGTGGGGCAGGATTTCCTTCTCGACGAACTTGCGCGCGGTCATGCGCATCTGTTCGTGGGTGTCGTTGAAGTAGGTCAGCGGTGCGGCCATGACGGGTCTCCCGGGCGTGGTGGCGAAGGACGCCACGTTAGCAACAGCACCGCAGACCAAGCAAACGCTTGTTTTAACTTTCCGCCGGCAGGCCCGGCTGCGGCTTTCCGCACTGACAGCATACCGGCGGGTATGTTTACATACTGGCCGGTATGTCAGCCCGTAAACCTTCCCCCATGCCCGCTGCCCGCCCCGAACCCGCCGATACCCGCGCCCGCATCCTCGATGCCGCCGCACGCGTGTTTTCGCGCAAGGGCTACCAGGCCGCCTCGCTCGACGAGGTCGCGCGCACCGCCGGCATGACCAAGGGCGCGATCTACTGGCACTTCCGCAGCAAGAGCGACCTGTTCTTCGCGCTGCTCGACTACAAGTACGAACAGAACATCCAGCCGGTGCCGGATGAATTGCGCGCCGCCGGCGAGGCCGCGGTGCGCTCCGACCCGCGCACCGCGCTCACGCTGTTCCTGCAGACCGTGTTCACGCGCGTGCGCGCCGACGAGAACTGGCCGCGCCTCTACCTCGAATTCATCGGCCAGGCGCGCGACGACGACATGCGCGCGCGCCTCGCGCACTTCCACGAACAGACCAAGGTGCAGGTCGCCGGTTACATCAGCCTGATGCAGGCAGCCGGCCTCGCGCCGGCGCACCGCGACCCGCTGCTGCTCGCCACGTTCTGGAACGCACTGTTCGACGGCCTGATGCTCGCCTGGATCATCAATCCGGCCGGCGACCAGGACGCCCTCATCGCTCGCATCGTCAACCTGCTCTGGGACGGCATGGCACCCGCTGCCGGCGTCCCGCCCGCCGGAGAACCGTCATGAGTCGCAAGATCCGCCTCAACGCAAGCCTGCACACGCTGGCCGCGCGCGTGGCCACCCCGTCATGGCCGCGCCGCCTCGCCGGCGCCGCCGCGCTCGGCGTCGCCGCCGTCGCGATGGTGTCCGCCGGCAGCGACGACGTGCAGGCGAACGCGAGCGTTGCCGCCGCGCAGGCGCCGCTGCTGCTGGTCAGCGCCGACCTCGTCACCGCCGAAACCGGCGGCGTGGCGCAGGGCGTCAAGCTCACCGGCACGCTGGCGCCGCTGCAGCAGACCACCGTGCATGCCCGCGTGAACGCGGTGCTGGACGCCGTGCTGGTGCGCGAAGGCGAGCGCGTGACGCAGGGCCAGCTGCTGGCGCGGCAGAACGCGGCCGATGTCAGCGCGCAACTGGCGCAGGCGGAGGCGCAACTGGCCAGCGCGGAAGTGGAACTGAAACTCACCGAGGCCTACGAGCAGCGCAAGACGCGGCTGCACGAGCAGAAATACCTCTCCGACGTCGACCTCGCCGCCGCACAGGGTGAAACCGAAGTGCGCCGCGCCAACCTGAAGGTGCGCCAGGCGCAACTGGAGATGGCGCGACGCGGCGCCAGCGACGCCCTGATCACCGCACCGATCAGCGGCATCGTCGCGCAACGGCATGCCGAACCCGGCAGCAACCTGGCGCCCGGCCAGGTGGTGATGACACTGGTCAACCTCGACCAGCTCGAACTGGCCGCCGCCGTGCCCGCGCGCGACGTGCCGCGCATCCGCATCGGCGACGCCGTCGCGTTCAGCGTCGACGGTTATCCCGGCGAAACTTTCCGCGGCACCGTCACCCGCATCAACCCGATGGCGAACGGCGGCTCGCGCACCATCACCGTCTACGCGCGCGTGGAAAACCGCGACGGCAAACTGCGCGGCGGCATGTTTGCCAGCGGCCGGGTGCTGGTCGCGCGCGCGGCCGGCGCGCAGGGCGTGACGATTCCCTGGAACGCCGTGCGCCAGCTCGACGGCAAGCCGCAGGTGTGGGTGATCCGCAACAACGCACTGGCCCTGCAGGCGCTGGAGCTCGGCACGCGCGACAGCGGCAGCGGCATGGTCGAGGTGCGCAGCGGCCTGAACGCCGGTGAACGCGTGGTGCTGACCGACATCGGCAAGCGCCAGCCCGGCCTGCCGGTCACCATCACCGAAAGCGCGAAGCCGCGCTGAGGAGCCGCGCCATGTGGCTGACCCGCATCAGCGTCAACAACCCCGTCTTCGCCGCCATGATGATGCTGGCGCTGATGGTGCTCGGGGCCTTCTCGTTCAAGTCGTTGCCGGTGGAAGAATTCCCGAACGTGGAAATGCCGTTCGTGGTGATCACCACCACCTGGCCCGGCGCGTCACCGGAATCGGTCGAGAGCGACATCTCGCGCAAGATCGAGGACGCGGTGAACACCATCAACGGTGTCAAGCGCGTGTTCTCCACCTCCTACGAAGGCATGTCGCTGGTCGTCGTCGAGTTCCACCTCGAGGTGAACCCGGATGCCGCCGTGCAGGACGCGCGCGACAAGCTGGCGGTGGTAAAGGCCGGCTTCCGCGACGAGGTCAACGAGCCGGTGGTGCAGCGCTGGAACCCGGGCGCCACGCCGATCGTGTCGGTGGCCTTCACCAGCGACACGCTCAGCCCGCGCGACCTCACCACCTACATCGACCAGCGCATCACCAAGCGGCTGCAGGTGATTCCCGGCGTCGGGAAGATTGACGTCGTCGGCGGCGTCAAGCGCGAGGTGCGTGTCTACCCGCGCCCCGCCGACCTGCAGGCGCGCGGCATCGGCATCGAGCAGGTGCTGCAAGCGATCCGCGCCGACAACCAGGACCTGCCCGCCGGCAGCATCGAGTGCGACAACCGCGAGCAACTCGTGCAGGTGAAGGCGCGCATGACCAGCGTCGCCGACTTCGAGCGCATCGTCGTCGGCATGCGCAACGGCGTGCCGGTGCATCTCGGTGACGTCGCCGACGTTGTCGACGGCGAACAGGAACTGAGCTCGCGCGCGCTGGTGAACGGCCGCCCGGCGGTGGCCATCGACATCGTCAAGATCTCCGGCGCCAACACCATCGAGGTGGCGGCCGGCGCGCGCGCGGTGCTGGACGAAATCCGACCCGAACTGCCGGCCGGCATGAACATGATCATGGTTGCGGACACCTCGCGCTCGATCCAGGCCAGCCTCGACGACGTGAAGACGACGCTGCTCGAAGGCGCCGTCCTCGCGGTGCTGATCGTGCTGCTGTTCCTCGGCTCCTGGCGCAGCACGGTGATCACCGGCCTGACGCTGCCGATCTCGCTGCTCGGCACCGTCTTCGGCCTCTACGTCTTCGACTTCACCATCAACATGATGACGCTGATGGCGATGAGCCTGTGCATCGGCCTGCTGGTGGACGACGCCATCGTCGTGCGCGAGAACATCGTGCGCCACGGCACCATGGGCAAGGACCCGCGCACCGCCGCGCTGGAAGGCACGAAGGAAATCGGCCTCGCGGTGCTCGCCACCACGCTGTCCATCGTCGCGGTGTTCCTGCCGGTGGCGTTCATGGGCGGCATCATCGGCAAGTTCTTCTACCAGTTCGGCATCACCGTGACCGTCGCCGTGCTGCTGTCGATGTTCGTCAGCTTCACGCTGGACCCGATGCTGTCCTCGCTCTGGCACGACCCGCACGTGCAGGGCAAGCGCGGCAACAACGCCTTCACGCGCTTCCTCGACCGCTTCGCCGACTGGCTCGACGGCGTCGGCGCGCTGTACATGAAGATCATCCGCTGGGCGCTCGCGCACCGGAAATCCACGCTCGCCATCGCCGTCGCCAGCCTGTTCATCGCCTTCGGCCTGAGCTCGTTCATCGGCAAGGAATTCGTGCCGGAACCGGACCTCTCGGAGATCAGCGTCAAGTTCTCCACGCCGGTCGGCTCCAGCCTCGCCTACACCGAGGCGAAGGTGGCGCAGGTGAACGACATCATCCGCCGCCACGAGGAGGTGATTTCCACCTACGCCACCATCAACGGTTCCGGCGGCTTCGAAACCGGCAAGAACGAGGCGAGCTTCCGCGTCGCGCTGAAGCCGAAGAACGAACGCGAGCTCAGCCAGAAGGAACTGATCGCGCAGTTGCGCGGTGAACTGGCGATGGTCGGCGGCATCGAGATCAAGTCGGTGGCGGCAGCGAAGGAATCGGTGTCCGGCGGCATGAAGCCGATCATGATCTCCATCCAGGGCACCGACCTGCGCGAGCTGCAGCGCATCTCCGACGAGTTCACCGCGCAGTTGCGCCAGATTCCCGGCCTCGTCGACATCGAGTCGTCACTGCGCGCACCGAAGCCGTCTTTCGACATCGAGGTGGACCGCGAACGCGCCGCCGACCTCGGCCTGAACGTCGGGCAGATCGGCGCGGCGCTGCGGCCGCTGCTCGCCGGCGACGCCGTCTCCACCTGGCAGGCACCCGACGGCGAGACCTACGACGTCACCGTGCAGTTGCCGAAGAGCGACCGCGCCGCGCCGGACCAGCTCGACAACCTCTGGTTCGCCAGCAACGGCATGGACCCGGCCACCGGCGAGCCGCGCATGATCGCGCTGGCGCAGGTGGCGAACGTGAGCGAGAGCGCCGGCGCCGCGCAGATCAAGCGCCGCAACCAGTTCCGCGAGGTGCTGATCCAGGCCAACGTCGAGGGCCGCGCGTCCGGCGACGTGGGTGCCGACATCACCCGCGTGCAGAACGACATGGCGAAAAAGCTGCCGCCGGGCTACCACTTCGAGACCGAAGGCCAGAACAAGGACATGCAGGAGTCGATCTACTACGCCGGCATTGCCATCCTGCTGGCGATCATCTTCATCTACATGGTGCTGGCGTCGCAGTTCAACAGCCTGCTGCACCCGGTCGCGATCATGACCTCGCTGCCGCTGTCACTGATCGGCGTGTTCCTGGCGCTGTTCATCTTCCGCGGCACCCTGAACATCTTCTCGATCATCGGCGTGGTGATGCTGATGGGCCTGGTCACCAAGAACGCGATCCTGCTCATCGACTTCATCATCGTGGCGATGAAGAACGGCGCCGACCGCACCGAGGCGATCATGCAGGCCGGCCGCACGCGCCTGCGCCCCATCCTGATGACCACCGCCGCCATGGTGATGGGCATGGTGCCGCTGGCACTCGGCCTCGGCGAGGGCGCCGAGCAGCGTGCCCCGATGGCGCACGCGATCATCGGCGGCATCATCACCTCCACCCTGCTGACGCTGGTGGTGGTGCCGGTGATCTACACCTATCTGGATGACCTGACGCAGTGGTTGAAGCGGGTCACGGGGATGGGTGCTGCCGCATCGACGGCAGAATGAAGTCCATCGCCAGACACCAACCGTCTATCCTGATGCCGCAGTCAATCTGCACGCACGTGCTGGAGAAGATGACCCGGTTTCGTTGAACGGAAACAGACCTCATCCGAGAATGCGCCGCCCGCGACGCGGGCGCGCCATTCATCGCGGAACAACCACGGAGAGGTTCTCATGACGAATACCGACAGCCCTTACGCAGCACCCGCCGCATCGCTGGCAACGGCCACGAAGGAAACCATCGTTTTTTCCTGGAGCAACCTGAATGGCTGGCGCAAGGCCTACCTCATCCTGAGCTGGGTGGGGGTCGGCATCATGACGCTGGCCCTGGTCAGCGCGGCCATGGCTCCATCCGCGGAATCCGGCGGGTCCAATGCACTGTTCATGCTGTTCATTGCCATCACCATGCTGGCCTTCACCGGCTGGACGCACGTTGCCATCGTGCGGCGCAACATTGGCCAGCTCACGACGCTGAGCATTCTCAACCTGATCCCGCTGTTCAACCCGATTGCCTGCCTGCTGATGCTCTGGATACGGCGCGTGTCGGTGAAGGAGCGGGAACAGTTCGAGGAGTCCACGGCCGTGATCAACGGGCCTGCCTGAGCATCAGGCGCGCATCGGGCGAGTGCGTGATACGTCAGGCTATCCGGACATTCAGGCCTCGTCGCCCGCAACAATCGTCGCCAACCCCAGGTCCCGCACGCACTCCGCACACCAGGCCAGCCACGCCTGCTCGTAGTGGATGCCCATGCGCAACGTTTGCTGCGGGTACACGTAGCGCGCGCGCCGGCGCGGCGGCAGGCCGGCGATCATCGCGTCCAGTTCGCGGTAGGTAGCGAGCGTTTTTTCGTGCTGCGCGCGGTGGCGCGCCAGTTCCGCCGCCAGCGCCGCCGGCGGCAACCGCTTGCCCGCGAACACCTTCACCAGCAGCGGATCGCGGATCTTCAGGTACGCGGCTTCCTCCGCCAGCCAGGCATCCAGCGCGCGTTCGCCCTCGGCGGTGAGCTCGTACACCTTGCGCGCGGGCTTGCCGCTCTGCAGCTCTTCCTCGCACTCGACCAGCCCCGCCTCCAGCAGCGCGTGCAGCTCCTTGTAGACCTGCTGGTGGCTGGCGTGCCAGAAGAAACCCACCGAGCGCTTGAAGCGGGTATTGAGGTCGTAACCGCTGCCGGGCTCGACATCGAGCAGGGCGAGGATGGCGTGACGCAGGCTCATGGCGTGCTCCGGGGCTGGCCTTTCATCGGCCGCCAGTATGCCATTCTTTACATATGCATTTATTTGCATACGATGAGCGCATCCCCACCTGCCCGCCCGCCGGAGACACCGCCATGTCCTCACTCACGCCGTCCACGTTGCGCATCGGCCGCCGCTACCGCGCCAACCGCCTCGCCGGCCCCTACGACGCGGTGGTGATCGGCTCCGGCATCGGCGGGCTGACCACGGCGGCGCTGCTGTCGGCACTCGGCCGCAAGGTCTGCGTGCTGGAACAGCACTACACCGCCGGCGGCTACACGCACTCCTACGACCGCAACGGCTACGAATGGGACGTTGGCGTGCACTACATCGGCGACGTCGGCACGCGGACCCAGGCACGCCGGCTGTTCGACTTCCTGTCGGCCGGGCAACTGCAGTGGGCGCCCATGGACGCCGAGTACGACCGCTTCTATATCGGCGGGAAAACCTTCAGCGCCGTCGCCGGGCGCGACGCCTTCCGCAACAACCTCGTCGCGCGCTTTCCCCGCGAGGCGAAAGCCATCGACCGCTACCTCGCGTTGCTCGACGGCGTCGGCAAGGCGATGCCGGTATCGACGATGGGCCGGCTGCTGAAACCCTGGCAGCGCCGGCTCGCCAGTCCGCTGCTGAAGCTGGTGACGCCTTCGTACCTGCAGCGCACCACCTGGGACGTGCTCAGCGAGCTCACGCAGGACCAGGACCTCATCGCCGTGCTCTGCGGCCAGTGGGGCGACATGGGCCTGCCGCCGAAAAAATCCGCGTTCCTTGTGCACGCGCTGATCGCGCGGCATTACCTCTGGGGCGGTTACTACCCGGTGGGCGGCAGCTGGAAGATCGCCGAGACCATCATTCCGCAGATCCAGGGCAGCGGCGGCGAGGTGTTCACCTACGCGCGCGTCAAACGCATCCTTGTCGAGAACGGCAAGACGCGCGGCGTGGAAATGGACGACGGCACCCGCATTGAATGCGATTGCGTGGTCTCCTCCGCCGGCGTGTTCAACACCTTCGAACGCCTGCTGGCGCCGGAGGTGGTACGCAAGGCCGGCTACGACCGCCTGCTGCCGCGCGTGAAACCCAGCGCGGCGCACCTCGGCGTGTACATCGGCCTCAAGGGCACCGCCGCCGAACTCGGCCTGCCGAAAACGAATTTCTGGGTCTACCCCAGCCGTGACTACGACGGCGACACCGAGCGCTTCTTCCAGGACAGCAACGCGCCCTTCCCGGTGGTCTACATCTCGTTCCCGTCGGCGAAAGACCCGGACTACGAGCGCCGCCACCCGGGCACCGCCACCATCGAGATCGTCGCGCCGGCACCTTACGAGTGGTTCGCGAAATGGAAGGACCAGCCCTGGGGCAAGCGCGGCGCGGACTACGACGCCTTCAAGGCGCAACTCGGCGAACGCCTGATGGCCACGCTCTATGAAAAGCTGCCGCAACTGCGCGGCAAGGTGGACTACTTCGAAGTGTCGACGCCGCTGTCAACGGCGTATTTCTGCGAGTGGCAGCGCGGTGAACTCTACGGGCTGGACCACGACCCGGCGCGCTTCGGTGAAGACTGGCTGTCACCGCGCACGAAGATTCCCGGCCTCTGGCTCACCGGCCAGGACATCCTGTCCTGCGGTGTGGTCGGCGCGATGATGGCGGGCCTGCTCACCGCCACGGCGATTGCCGGCCTGCGCGAATCCGGCCCGCTGCTGAAGCGGATCTTCACCGGCGGTGACGCCGCGGCGGTTCAGGCGCCGGCCTTGTCGCCCGGCAAGTCCTGACCGGCAGGTGGTTGCATCCGTGCCGCACCGGTGCGCAGGCGGTCCAGCAGCAGCGGAAAGTCCACGCCGGTTTCCTCGCGCAGCATCCGGGCGCGCGCCTTCAGCGCCTTCACCGCCGGCAGCTTTTTCTGCTGGAAGGCGAACAGGATGTCGTTGTGGCCGGCGCTCGAGCGTATGGAAATCGTGCGCGCGAAGGCGCGCTCCAGTTGCCGCCGCGCCACGCGCGAATCCTCGCTGACGCCGAGGTTGATGTTGGCCACCAGAATGCCCTGCGGCGTGAGCACGCGCGCGCAGCGGGCATAGAACCCGGCGCCGCTGATCGACAGCGGCACGTCCGTTTCGCTGTAGCCGTCGAGCAGGAGCACGTCGGCCACGGCGTCGTGCCGCGGCAGCCAGTCGCCGGCATCTGCATGGATCACGCGGAAGCGCTCGCTGTCGGGCGGAACGTGGAAGGCCTCGCGCAGCGCGATGACCTCGCGGCTGATTTCCAGCGTGGTGATGCGTGCCTGCGGCAGGTAGCGGTGGCAGAACTTGGCAAGCGATCCGCCGCCCAGGCCGACGATGAGCACGTCCTGCGGCGCGGCATTGAACAGCATGAACGCCATCATCGCCTGCGTGTAGCTGAGCACCAGTTCGGTGGGCGCGGCCTTGCGCATCCGGCTCTGGATGTCCCACTCGGAGAACTGCAGGGTGAGGAATTCCCCGGTGTCGACGAGGAAGGGATGCCAGTCGGGTTGCGGCAAGCGGGCTCCGTTGAACAGCAGGCGGGACGCGCAGGTTAGCCGCGAATGCCGGCCATGGCGCCGGTTTGACGAAAATCAAACAGCTCGACGGCGCGGGCCGTAGCGTTGTCTCCACACCACAACATCCGGTGGCCAGCAGGGACAACAACGACAACATGTACGCACAGAGCCCGGATCCAGCCACGCCCGCGGCGGCCGCCGCCCTCCCGCGCGACACCCTGGCGCCGGCGTTGCCGGCCGCGATCATCAAGCGCGACGGCCGCGAAGTGCCCTTTGATGCGGCGCGCATCGAGCGCGCCATCGCCGCCGCCGGCCGCGCCACCGGCGAATTCGCCGCGCCGGAAGCCGCCCGGCTGACCCGCACCGTCCTCAACCTGCTGACGTGGAAACACGGCGACGGCCGCATCCCGCGCATCGAGCAGGTGCAGGACCTGGTCGAACAGGTGCTGGCCGGCGCCGACCATTTCGCCACCGCGCGTGCCTACATCGTTTACCGCGAGCAGCGCGCGCGGCTGCGCCAGGACCGGCAGGCAGTCATCGACGTCGGGCAGTCGATCAACGAATACCTGGACCGCGCCGACTGGCGCATCAAGGCCAATGCCAACCAGGGTTATTCGCTCGGCGGCCTGGTCCTGAACACCTCGGGCAAGGTGATCGCCAACTACTGGCTCTCGCACGTGTATCCGCCGGAGGTCGGCCGTGCGCACCGCGACGGCGACCTCCACGTGCACGACCTCGACATGCTCGCCGGCTACTGCGCCGGCTGGTCGCTGCGCACCCTGCTGCACGAAGGGCTCAACGGCGTGCCCGGCAAGGTGGAAGCGAAACCGCCGAAGCATCTTTCCAGCGCCGTCGGCCAGATCGTCAACTTCCTCGGCACGCTGCAGAACGAATGGGCCGGCGCGCAGGCGTTCAGTTCCTTCGACACGTATCTGGCGCCGTTCATCCGCAAGGACGGCAACAGCGAGGAGGAAGTGCAGCAGTGCATACAGGAACTGGTCTACAACCTGAACGTGCCGTCACGCTGGGGCACGCAGACGCCGTTCACCAACCTCACCTTCGACTGGACCTGCCCCGACGACCTCAGGCAGCAGGTGCCGGTGATCGGCGGCGAGGACATGCCGTTCACCTACGGTGACCTGCAACACGAAATGGACATGATCAACCGCGCCTACATCGCGGTGATGACCGCCGGCGACGCGAAAGGGCGCGTGTTCACCTTCCCGATCCCAACCTACAACATCACCAGGGACTTCGACTGGTACTCGCCGAACGCGCTGGCCTTGCTGGAAATGACCGCGAAGTACGGCCTGCCCTACTTCCAGAATTTCGTGAACTCGGACCTCACGCCGAACATGGTCCGCTCGATGTGCTGCCGCCTGCAGCTGGACCTGCGCGAACTGCTCAAGCGCGGCAACGGCCTGTTCGGCTCGGCCGAGCAGACCGGCTCGATCGGCGTGGTGACGATCAACTGCGCGCGCCTGGGCCACCTGCATGCCGGCGACGAGGCGGCACTGCTGCGTCGCCTCGATGAACTCATGGACATCGGCCGCAACAGCCTCGAACTCAAGCGCAAGGTGATCCAGCAGCGGATGGACGACGGCCTCTACCCGTACACCCGGCGCTACCTGAGCACGCTGCGCAATCATTTCTCCACCCTCGGCGTGAACGGCATCAACGAGATGATCCGCAACTTCACGCACGACGCACACGACATCACCACGCCGGACGGCCACGCCATGGCGGCACGCCTGCTCGACCACATGCGCGCGCGGCTGGTGCAATTCCAGGAGGAAACCGGCCACCTCTACAACCTGGAAGCGACGCCGGCGGAAGGCACCACCTACCGCTTCGCGAAGGAAGACCGCAAGCGCTTCCCCGGCATCCTGCAGGCCGGCACGGCGGACAGGCCCTACTACACGAATTCCTCGCAACTGCCGGTGGGCTTCACCGATGACCCCTTCGAGGCGCTGCAGCGCCAGGACGAACTGCAGACGAAGTACACCGGCGGCACCGTGCTGCACCTGTACATGAACGAAAGGCTGTCCAGCATCGACGCCTGCCGCAAGCTGATCACGCGCGCACTGGCCCATTTCCGCCTGCCCTACATCACCGTGACGCCGACGTTCTCGATCTGCCCGCACCACGGCTACCTGAGCGGCGAACACGAGTTCTGCCCGCGCTGCGACGCGGAACTGCGCGAACGCAATGCATCCTGCTGCCCCACGGAGGCCACGCCATGACCGTCATGAACGAACAGATGAAGCCGCTGCGCGACGAGGAACGCACCCGCTGCGAAGTGTGGACGCGGGTGATGGGCTATCACCGCCCGGTGTCCGAGTTCAACGCCGGCAAGCAGGCCGAGCACCGCGAGCGCCGGCATTTCAGCGAATGCCACCTGCCGCAGACGCCGTGACAGGAAACGCGCGCGGCGTGAATTCGCTGCGCATCGGCGGCATCACGCCGCTCTCGACCGTCGACTGGCCGGGCCAGCTGGCGGCGGTGCTGTTCCTGCAGGGTTGCCCGTGGCGCTGCAGCTACTGCCACAACGGCTTTCTGCAATCCGCCTGTGGCGAAGGCCAGGTGCCTTGGGCACAGGTGGAAGACCTGCTGGGTTTGCGCCGCGGCCTGCTCGACGGCGTGGTGTTCAGCGGCGGCGAACCCACGGCACAGGCGTCCCTCGCGGACGCCGTGCAGCGCGTGCGCGAACTCGGCTTTGCCGTCGGCCTGCACACCGCCGGCATCTATCCGCGCCGGCTCGCGCAGCTCGGCGATGCCATCGACTGGATCGCGCTGGACATCAAGGCGCTGCCGTCGGAATACGACGCGCTCACCGGCACGCCCGGCAGCCACCAACGGGTGGAGGAAACGCTCGACTGGCTGCTCGCCAACCACAAACACTTCGAGTGCCGCACCACCGTCGACTGGTCACTGCTGCCGCCGGCTGACCTGGTGCTGCTGGGCGAGCGCCTCGCCGCGCGCGGCGTTACCGACTTCGCCGTGCAGATTGCACGCGCGGCCGGCCGGGACTACCGCCCGCACCGCGGCGCCCTCGTCGGCGGCCATGCCGGCGAGGCAATCGACCACCTGGCGACGCTGTTCCCGCGCTTTACGTTGCGGACGTGAGCCGCCGCACCAGCCCGCTGCTGCCGTCGACCTCGAGCAGTTCACCGTCGCGGATGCGCGAGCAGGCGCGCGCCACGCCGGTCACCGCCGGGATGCCGTACTCGCGCGCGACGATGGCGCCATGCGACAGCATGCCGCCGGTTTCCAGCACCAGGCCACGGATCAGCGGGAACACCGGCGTCCAGCCCGGATCGGTGTTCGGCGCGACCATCACCTCGCCTTCGCGCACGCGGCCGAGCTCCTGCGGCGAATGCACCACGCGCGCCGGGCCGGTGAACTTTCCCGCCGAGGCGCCGGTGCCGACGAGCCGCGACGCGTCGCCGTCCTCGGCTTGCGCAGCGCCGCCGTACTCGACGCCGTCGATGATCCAGTCGGCCGGCAGCGAGGCGGCGTCGCGTGCAAATGCCTCGCGGCGGCTGCGGAGGTCCACGCGCCCGGTGCCCGCCGGCGAGCCGCGCTGCGCCCACAGCCGCTGCACTTCCTCCCATTCGAGATAGAAGATGTCGTCGCTGGCCGCGAGTGAACCGGCGCGCACCAGACGCGCCGCCACTTCCAGCATCAGGTGGCGCATCTCGGTGAGGATGAAGTCGAGCGCGTAGCGCTGGTTCTCGCGGTAGCCGATGTAGGCGCGCGCCAGGTGCAGCAGTTTCTGCGCCCACCAGGCCCGTGCGACGCCGAGCAGCGCGTGGCTGCCGCGGATGCGCCGCAGCCAGGCGTCCACCGCGGCGGCCCCGCGGCGGGCGTCGGGCGCGAGCTGCGGCATGCCGTGCGCATGCGCGCTGTTGACGTAGGCGGCGACCAGGCCGAGCACCAGCGACGGGTCATCCATCCAGCGCGGCATGTGCAGTTCGCGCGTGGTGCCACGGTGGCCGTGTTTCGCCAGGAATTCATCCAGCGCCGCCAGGAACGGGCCGCTGCCGGGCACCGCGGCGCAATCCTCGCGCGTCACCCGGCCCGCG
>Ga0073934_10005577_pt1 | contig 19284 bp, 18 predicted proteins | sample LarsenN4metaG_FD_76834 | JGI IMG/M metagenome (GOLD analysis project Ga0073934, IMG submission 76834) | Hot spring sediment bacterial and archeal communities from British Columbia, Canada, to study Microbial Dark Matter (Phase II) - Larsen... ... | reverse complement strand
GCAGCGCGTGCTCCTGGATGAATTCGCGGCGCGGCTCCACGACGTCGCCCATCAGGCGCGAGAAGATGTCGTCGGCGTCCTCGCCTTCCTTGATCTTCACTTGCAGGATGGTGCGCGTGTTGACATCGAGCGTGGTCTCCCAGAGCTGCTCCGGGTTCATTTCGCCGAGACCTTTATAGCGCTGCAGCGTGAGCCCCTTGCGGCCTGCCGCCATCACCGCTTCGAGCAGATCGCTCGGCCCGTGCACGACAAGGCTCGTGTCCTTGCGCCTGAGCGTCGCGGGCTTGGCATAGACCTCCTGCAAATGCTCGGCGTAGCCGTCAAGCTTGAGCGCGTCGGCGCTAGCGATGAACGGCCCATCGATCAGGTGCGACTCCATCACCCCGCGAAGCTCGCGCCAGAAGCGAAGGCCCCCCTCGGGCAGCGCCTCGCCATGCCAGCCGCGCTCAGTCTCGTCGGCGAGCGCGTCCAGCCGCTTGGCGATATAGGTGGCCGCGGCCTGGGCGTGCCTGCTCTCCTTCAACAATTTTGGATTCAGCGCGCCGGCGATTGCCACCTGCTCGACGATGAAGCGCGGATAGCGGCTATGCAGGCCTTTGAGGATCGCTACGATCTTGCGCGCGGTCTCGACGATGTCGCGCAAATCGCCGCCGCCCCGGCTCGCATTGTCGCCTGTGACGAGGATCGCGTCCTCTAGACCCTCGCCGATGAGATAATCTTCGAGCGCCTTCTCGTCCTTCAGATAGCGCTCCTGCTGGCCGCGCTTCACCTTGTAGAGCGGCGGCTGGGCGATGAAGAGATGCCCCGCCTCGATCAGCTTCGGCATCTGCCGGTAGAAGAAGGTGAGCAGCAGCGTACGGATATGCGCGCCGTCGACGTCGGCGTCGGTCATGATGATGATCTTGTGGTAGCGGAGCTTGGCAATGTCGAACTCGTCGAGCCCGATGCCGGTGCCAAGCGCGGTGATGAGCGTGCCGATCTCGGCGCTCGACAACATCTTGTCGAAGCGCGCCCGCTCCACATTGAGGATCTTGCCGCGCAAGGGAAGCACCGCCTGGAAAGCGCGGTCGCGCGCCTGCTTGGCGCTGCCACCGGCGGAATCGCCTTCCACCAGGAAGAGCTCCGACTTGGCGGGATCGCGTTCCTGACAATCGGCGAGCTTGCCGGGCAGCGAAGCCATGTCGAGCGCACCCTTGCGTCTGGTCAGCTCGCGCGCCTTGCGCGCGGCCTCGCGCGCCGCCGCGGCCTCGACGATTTTCTGCACGATGTTGCGGGCCTCACCCGGATTTTCCTCAAACCAGGTCGAGAGGGCGTCGGCCATCACGCTCTCGACCACCGGACGCACCTCGGAGGAGACCAGCTTGTCCTTGGTCTGGCTCGAGAATTTGGGGTCCGGCACTTTGACGGAGAGCACGCAAGTCAGCCCCTCGCGGGCGTCGTCGCCGGTCAGCGCCACCTTCTCCTTCTTGGCGATGCCGGACTCGGCCGCATAGGTGTTCACCGTGCGGGTTAGCGCCGCGCGGAAACCGGCGAGATGCGTGCCGCCGTCGCGCTGCGGGATGTTGTTGGTGAAGCAGAGCACGTTCTCGTGGTAGCTGTCGTTCCACCATAGCGCCGCCTCGACGATGATCGTGCCTTGCTGCTTCTCGACCACGATGGGCTCGCTGATCAGCGGATGCTTGGTGCGATCGAGGAAACGCACGAAGGCGCGCAAGCCCCCCTCATAGCGCATCTCTTCGACCTTCGGCTCGACTCCGCGATGGTCCGCGAGCACGATGCGCACGCCCGAGTTCAAGAACGCCAGTTCGCGCAAACGATGCTCGAGCGTCGCATAGTCGAACTCCACCATGGTGAAGGTCTTCGGGCTCGGCACGAAAGTGATGCGCGTGCCGGTCTTGGCGCCGGCATCGCCCACGACCTTGAGCGGCTTCTCCGGCACGCCGTCGGCAAAGCGCATGAAATGCTCCTTGCCGTCGCGCCAGATGGTGAGTTCGAGCTTGGAGGAGAGCGCGTTGACCACCGACACGCCGACGCCATGCAGGCCGCCAGACACCTTGTAGGAACTCTGGTCGAATTTCCCGCCCGCATGCAGCTGGGTCATGATCACTTCGGCGGCGGAGACCCCTTCGCCCTTGTGGATCTCGGTCGGAATGCCGCGGCCATTGTCCTCCACCGTCACCGAGCCGTCGGCATTGAGCGTAACCAGGATCTCGTCGCAAAATCCGGCGAGCGCCTCGTCGATGGAATTGTCCACCACCTCATAGACCATGTGGTGCAGGCCGGAGCCGTCGTCGGTGTCGCCGATATACATGCCGGGGCGCTTGCGCACGGCGTCGAGGCCCTTCAGCACCTTGATCGATTCGGCGCCGTATTCGGCAGCGGCTTCTTTGCGTTTGGAGGCTGGTGTCATGGTTCCCTGGAAAGCGATTGTCGGTCTTGGTCTGGCGGGCGTGCGCCCCAGTGAATCAGGTTCCGATTTTACCTCGATTCACAGTGAAAATTTGCGCCTCTTCTGCCAGAGGGGCGAATAGGTCGCGGTCGGTTCCGGTCATCCAGGCTTGGGCGGAAAGCCTTGATATTTCTGCAAAAAGTGCCTCTCGCCGGGCCTGGTCGAGATGCGCCGCCACCTCGTCCAGAAGCACGAGCGGGGGCACGCCTTCAAGCTCTTTGATCAGCTCGGCTTTGGCAAGAATAAGCCCGATCAAAAGCGCCTTCTGCTCGCCCGAGGAACAGTGCTGCGCCGGGGTAACTTTGGGGCCGTGACTCACAATTAGGTCACTCAAATGCGGACCTTCAAGGGCCCGCGCCGCCACGCGGTCGCGCTCACGGCCTTCGGCCAGTGCCGCGCGAAACCCGTCTTCGACCTCCGTCGCCGAGCGCGATGCCAGCGCCGCTTCGAGCGTGCCCTCGAGCGCAATCAGCGCAAACGGGAAGGGACCGGGCCCGCGCGCATCCCGCATCCGCTCGATCAGCGCGACAAGCCGTGCAACCGCATCGAGCCTTGCCGCGGCGATGGCGACGCCGGCTTCGGCCATCTGCTCCTCAAGCCCTTCGAAGAGCGCCCGGGAACCTTCTCTCAACTGAAACAGCCGGTTCCGCTGCCGCATGGCCCGGTCGTAGCGGCCAAGCGGAGAGCGCATCTTCGGATCGACAGCAAGCACGAGTCGGTCGAGGAAGCGCCGCCGCTCGGACGCCGGACCGGTGAAGAGACCGTCCATAGCCGGGATGAGCCACACCATCTTGATATGCTCGGCAAGCGCGCCCGTGCTTTCCTCCTTGCCGGCGATGCGCACCATTCGGCCGCTCGTCTCCTCGCGCGTGCCGGCGGGAATTCCTGTGCCGATTTCCACCTCGTCGTCGCGCGACACGACCCTCGCCGCCACGGCGAAGCCGCCCGCGCCCTTATTCCGGCAAAGCTCGCTGTAAGGACGCCCGCGCAAACCGTGGCCGGGACCGAGCAGCGACACGGCTTCGAGCAGATTGGTCTTGCCCGAGCCGTTCTCGCCCACCAGCACCACGGGCCGCGCGTCGAGCTTGAGCTCGGCGTGGGCGTAGTTGCGGAAATCGGTGAGTTTCAGTGTGCGGATATAGAGCCGCGCGGGCGCCGGTTCGCCCAAGATCCTCTCGCTCTCGCGCAAATCCTTGTGCTCTGGCCTCATACCCGCATCGGCATGAGCACATAGAGCGCGGACGTATCCTTGCCGTCGCGCACCATGGTGGGGGAGGCGGGGTCGGCGAGCTGGAACTCGGCGGTGCCGCCTTCAAGCTGCCCGGAAATATCGAGCAGATAGCGGGCGTTGAATCCGATCTCGAGAGGGTCGAAGCCATATTCGACGGGAAGCTCCTCGGTGGCGCTGCCGCTGTCGGGATTGTTCACCGAAAGAGTGAGCTTGCCGTCATTGATGGTGAGCTTCACCGCGCGGCCCTTGTCGCTCGACAGGGTGGAGACGCGATCCACCGCCTGGGCGAAGGCGGCATTGTCGACCTCCATCTTCTTGTCGTTCGACTGCGGGATGACGCGTTCGTAGTCTGGGAAGGTGCCGTCGATCAGCTTCGAGGTGAGCACGACCCGTCCCGTCGTCACACGGATTTTCGACGGCGACAGCTCGATGCGAACCTCGCCCTCGCCGTCCTCGACGAGTCTGGCAAGTTCGAGCACGGTCTTGCGCGGCACGATCACCCCCGGCATGTCCTTGGCGCCGGAGGGAAGCGGCAGCTCGACCTGGGCAAGCCGGTGCCCGTCGGTCGCCACCGCGCGCAGCATGGGCTTGCCGCGGCTCTCAGTGGCGTGGAGATAAATGCCGTTCAGGTAATACCGGGTCTCTTCGGTCGAGATGGCGAAGCGCGTCTTGTCGATGAGGCGCTTCAGATCGCCTGCGGATAGCGTAAAGCTGTGGCCGAGATCGTCGGCGCTGAGCGCGGGGAAGTCGTCTGCTGGCAGAGTCTGAAGCGAAAATTGCGCCGGCCCGGAGGTAATCGTGAGCCGGCCCTGCTCGCCGTCGCGCTGAAGCTCGATATCGCTGCCCTCGGGAAGCTTGCGCACGATGTCGTAGAACATATGCGCAGGCACGGTGGTGGCGCCTGCGCCTTTGGCGCGGCAGCCGACGGTCTCCACGATCTCCATGTCGAGGTCGGTGGCAGTGAGCTTCAGTTCGTTATTGGCGGCGGACAGAAGCACATTGGAGAGAATGGGGATGGTATTCCGTCGCTCGACCACGCTCGCCACATGCGCGAGCGCGCGTGCCAGGCTAGGTTTGTCTATAGTGAGCCGCATGGTCGCTGAACCCCAGAAATGAACGTTCCCGCCGGTGCGTAAGAGGCTGGCCGAGGGCCTTTAGCCCCGGTCCAAATTCGCTTGGATCCGATGAGGAACAAGGAACTCCCGGCAAGACCTTGCCGCGCCGGGCACCACTTTTCAAGGGGCACGAAAGGCCCTCGCCGTGGGCCCCAAGAGCGGGCGGGGAGACGCCTTGGACTCTAGAATCCAAGCCCCCCGGCCGCCTTCCCCCTATTCGCGCAGCAAGCGCTTCAGAAGCTCGACCTCCTCGCGGAGCTGGCTGTCGTCGTTCATCAACTGCTCGATCTTGCGGATTGCGTGCAGCACGGTGGTGTGGTCGCGATTGCCGAATCTGCGGCCGATCTCCGGCAGCGAGCGCGAGGTCAAGAGCTTGGCGAGATACATGCCGATCTGCCGCGGGCGCACGATCGAGCGGTTGCGCCGCCCCGACAAGAGGTCGCCGCGGTTGACGCCGTAATGCTTCGACACCGTGCGCAAGATGTCGTCAATCCGCACGCGCCTTGGTTCCGCCCCGCGCATCAGGTCGCGCACGATCTGCTCGGCGGTCTCGAGCGTCACCGGCTGATCCGTGAGTTGGAAACTTGCGCGCAGGCGATGCACCGCGCCTTCAAGCTCGCGCCCGCTTTCCGTCAGCCGCTCGGCGAGGAAGTCGAGCACGACGTCGGGAATGACGAGCCCCTTGGTTTCGGCACAGGCCTCGGCCGCACGCTTTTCCAAGATCTTGCGGCGCAACTCGTAGTCCATCGGGCCGATTTCGGCGACCAGGCCCCCGCCAAGCCGCGAGCGCATGCGCATGTCGAGCTTGTCGAGCTGGGTCGGAGCCCGGTCTGCCGCGACTACCACCTGCCGGCCGCCATCGATCAGCGAGTTCAGCGTGTGACAGAATTCCTGCTGGATGGTCGGTCCTTGCAGGAACTCCATGTCGTCGATCAAGAGAATGTCGATCTTGCGCAGCTTCTCCTTGAAGGCGAGCGCATCGCGCGCGCGCAAGGCCTGCACGAAGCCCGACATGAAGCGCTCGGCGGTGAGATAGAGCACCTGCGCCTCGGGCTTCCGCTGCTTCACATCCCAGGAGATCGCATGCAGCAGATGCGTTTTGCCCAAGCCCACATTGCCGTGCACAAACAGCGGATTGAACAGAGGCTGCGGCGCTGAGAAGGCGCCTGCCACTTCTTGCGCGGCGGCATAAGCCAGCCGGTTCGATGCGCCGACGACAAAACTGGCAAAAGTCAGCCTCGGATCGAGCGGCGAACCCTCGAAGCCGCCATAGCCGGTGCGGAGCGGCATCGGCAGCGGCGCAGGCTCCGCCGCCGGTCTCTCCGCCACACGCCGCTGGGGCGGCGCTTCGCTAGGGACCTCGACGCCGAAATGCGGCTGCCTGACCTTGAATTCGATGCGTTCGACTGTCGGCCATTCGCCGCGCGAAAGCCTCAAGACGAAATCGTAGTAATGCGAGCGTAGCCAATTGCGGAGGAATCGAGTCGCTACGGTAAGGTGGACAACCCCGTCATCCACCTGCTCGATCTCGACTCCTCGAAACCAGCTTGCGTAGACATCTTCTCCCAGCTCGGCGCGAAGCCGGTTCTTGACCCTCGCCCAAGCGTCGCTTGGCGCGCACTGCTCTTGCTGTGCCACGGTATCTGCTCTTTCCCATTCTTTTGGTTCGCGCCGTTACGCACCGCACGCCTGACACATGAGCAGTCAACAAGATCGACGCGGACAGTCATAACCGTCCCCAATGACTATGCCTCGTCCCTAGCTTTGCTGCCAGGGTAGACCAGCCGCTTTCCACCCGGCGAGGGAACCGCGATGCCTCCCATCGTCGAGCGGTCCCTCAAAACCGCAAGCGACGTTGTGGCAGGCACGGTATCCCATCGCCGCCATCGCCTTGGCCGCAGCCAGGCTCCGGGTTCCCGAACGGCAAATGAAGAAGAGGTCGTCCTTCAAGTCCACGCCTAGCGCCTTGAGCTCGCCGGCCAGACGCTCCGCAAAGCGCGGATCCACAGCCTGATCGGGAAAGGTCTGCCACTCTACAAGGACAGCCCGTTTGCCGAGAGGGGTGAGGTCTGGAATGCCGACATAGGTCCACTCAGCGCGTGTGCGCACATCGATGAGTTGCGAGCGAGGGCTCGATTGGAGCGTCTTCCAGGCCGTCTCCACGTCGACCTCGTCCACAGCCTTATCGTCGGCCTGTGCGCTCAAAGGAAACATCCTCCCCTGAAGACAAGAGTACGACGTAAGAACAAATTTGCGGTTTGCGACATTGGTCGTGGCTAATCGGCAAAATAGACCACGGCCGCTCACAGTTTACCCAAAAACGCTCCACAAGATTTCCACGCTCCTTGCACTTGAGACAACAAAAACCTTTCCCGGTGACAACCAGGCTCAAGGTACTCAATTGTGAAGGAGGGGAATGCCCCGTTCGGATGATTGGACTATACACATCGGAGCCGTGCTGATCAAGCGAGCGGCCTGCGCTTGTCCCACGCAAGGCAAAGCGGCGGGGCGCGATCAACGCCGCTTTGCAAATCACTGTCGTGCAAGAGTGTTTCGGCTGAACGCAGGTGCCGGGCGGTGTGATCCGAGGGGACGTTCTTGCCGCCAAATTGGATCGATTTTTTCTTGTGCCGCCACGCAAGTTCTGCCTGTGACATTTTCCTCTCGGAATGTCACAGACCAAGCGGTTGAAATATTCGTTGAATTGACACGGCCGCCGCACGGCTGCGCCTGCCCTCTGTGGCGCAAGCGCAACAGCGGATGTTTTTTTGTTAGGGGGACCCCATGGCGGCGATGCGCTTGGCGAGACGGGAGACCTTTCGCGACGCCGTCTTGCGATGCACGACGCCTTTTTGCGCGGTACGCACAATGATCGGCTCGGCCTCCTTCAAGGCCGCGCGCGCCGCATCCTTGTTGCCGGAGGCGATGGCCTCCTCGACCTTGCGCACCGAGCTTCTGAACCTGCTGCGTCGCGCTTTATTGACGGCGGTGCGGCGAACGGTTTGGCGAGCGGCTTTCTTCGCCGATTTGGTATTGGCCATGTCTTGATCCTTAAAATGCGCTTCGGCGCTAAGGCCCGTGGAAAAGCGCGAGAATTGCGGATGATTGGCTGCTCTATAGCGAGCAGCCCCGGAACCGTCAACCGCGCGGACCCCGCCGCCGATTGACAGCGAGCGATGCCGGTGGCTCTCCTGTCGCGGCTTCAATCGAGCCTCAAGGACAGATAAGGGTAAGATGCGTATTTTGGTGACCGGCGCCGCCGGCTTCATTGGCTATCACACGGCGGCGCGCCTGCTCGAACGCGGGCACGAGGTCATCGGGTTTGACAATCTTAGCCCCTATTACGATGTGTCCTTGAAGGAGGCGCGCCTCAAGCGCCTTAAGGGGCACGAGGGCTTCCGCTTTCTGCACGCCGACCTTGCCGATCAGACGGTTGTCGAGGCGACCTTCGCCGAGGAACGGCCTTCCCGGGTCATCCATCTCGCCGCGCAAGCCGGCGTGCGCTACTCGCTCGATCACCCGCATTCTTATATCAGCTCCAACATCACAGGCTTTTTGCATGTGCTGGAAGGCTGCCGGCACCACGGCGTCGAGCATCTCGTCTATGCCTCGACCAGCGCGGTCTATGGCGCCAATCGCAAATTGCCGTTCGACGTGCACGACAACGTCGACCACCCGGTGAGCCTTTATGGGGCCACCAAGAAGGCGAACGAGCTGATGGCGCATTCTTACGCCCATCTCTTCGGCCTCCCGGTCACCGGCCTGCGCTTCTTCACCGTTTACGGGCCTTGGGGGCGCCCCGATATGTCGCTCTTCCTCTTCACCCGCAAAATTCTCGCGGGCGAACCGATCCCGGTCTTCAACTACGGCCAACACGTCCGCGACTTCACCTATATCGACGATGCCGTGGAGGGCACCCTTCGCGCGCTCGACGTCGTGGCCGCGCCGGATCCCAACTGGCGGCCCGAAGCGCCGGATCCCGCCACCTCGTCGGCTCCTTATCGTCTCTACAATGTCGGCAATCACAACCCCGTCGCCCTGCTCGACTACATCGCCGCGATCGAGAAAGCCCTCGGCAAGAAGGCCAAGCTCGAACTTCTGCCGAAGCAGCCGGGCGATGTGGAGGAGACCTATGCCGATGTGGAAGCGCTGCAAGCCGCAACCGGATATCAGCCATCGACGCCGCTGGAGAAGGGGATCGCCAATTTCGTCGCTTGGTATCGCGACTATTACAAGGTTTGAGGCCGCCGGGAGCCCTAGTGCTTCACCTCGGTCCACAAGGTAATGTTCGGCGGCTCGGCGAGAAGATCGGGCGCGACCGCGCGGAAGGCCTCGATATGCGGCGAGGCGAGATGCGCGTCGAGGTCTTTCTTCGATTCCCAATTCTCGTGAAAGACGAGAAGGCCCGGATCGTCGGGCGAGACGTGCAGATCGTAATTGATGCAGCCCTTCTCGCGGCGGGTCGGGGCGCAGACGGCAAGCAGGGCTTTGCGCAAAGCCTCTTCCTTGCCGGGTTTTGCCCGGTGATAGGCGATCACAGTGACCTTACCTGCCATTCCGAGCCCTCAACAACCGAAGATTGCTGGACTTGAGTTAAGTTGACAAGGCGTGTGGGGAGGCCATGATCGCCTTGGGCGCAAATCTACCGGCGAGGGGATTCCTTGGCGGCAAACCCGTCAAAACCGGCTCCGCACGTTTCGGCCTTCATCAGCCATGCCAAGGCTGACGCGAAGAGAGCCCAAACCATTGCCGAGGGGCTTGAGGCGCGTGGATTCAAATGCTGGATCGCTCCGCGCGACGTGAAGGCTGGCCGGACCTACGGCGACGAGATCATCAGGGGCATCGAGAGCGCGAGAGCCTTCGTTCTCGTGCTGTCGAGGGCTTCGAATGACAGCGCCTTCGTCGCCCGCGAGGTCGAGCGCGCCGTCAGCAAGAAGAAGCCGCTTCTTGCCGTCCGCATTGCCGATGTCGAGCCTGGCCCCGCGCTTGAGCTGTTCATATCGAGCACGCAATGGATCGATGCTTTCCGCGGCAAGCTCGGCGCGGCCATCGACCGCTTGGCCGAGCGGCTGGCCGAGGAAGAAGGCATCGAGCCGGTGGAGCCCAAGCGCGAGGTTGCGAACCCGCGCAAATTGCCCAGATGGGCGTTGCCGGTTGGCGCAGCCGCTACGGTGCTTCTTGGAGTCGGTGCGTTTCTCTTTCTACGTCCGGCAAGTGATGCCAGTCATGCAGACTACCGGACCTGCGACACCGGTTCTGGCGCGCCGGCCATCGAAGCCTGTGACCGGGCGATCGGCTCGGGAGCCTATAGCGGGCGCAGCCTATCCTTCCTTTACAACGACCGGGGCTACCTGCGCATGATGAATGGCGATCTCGACCGGGGCCTCGCCGATCTCAACGAAGCGATCCGGATCGATCCTTACGGTCCTTATGCCTATTGGAACCGCGCCGAGATTTACCGCTACAAGGGCGACGCGGCGAGCGCCAAGGAAGACTATCAGAGAGCGCTTTCTCTCGGGCCGCGGGAGGAAGATCGACCGAAGATCGAGGCGGCGTTGCGCGCGCTCGCAAGCCCCGCGCCGGACAAAGCCGATCCCTTCGTGATCACCGATCCTTCGCGTTTCTTGCGCGATCAAGAGGGCAGCGCCGCCGCCACGGCACCGGCTTATTCTGCCGAGCCGCCGCCGGTACCGGCGGAGATGCCTGCATCTCCTTCTATGGATGTTCCGCCAAGCTCCACTTACGGGCCGGCTGCTGAGCCGATGAGATAGACGCGCGTATCTGTTGCGGAACACGGCCGTCCGTTTCTGCGCGAGGGCAGCTTGGCAGAATCTCGCCCGATGATCGTTCTTTTCACGGATTTCGGCTTGGAGGGTCCGTATACAGGCCAAATGAAGGCGGTGCTGCATGAGATGGCGCCCGAAAGTCTGGTGATCGACCTCTTTGCCGACGCGCCGTCTGGCAACCCGAAGGCATCCGCCTATCTGCTCGCCGCTTACGCGGCTTGGTTCCCGGCGGGAACGGTTTTCCTCTGCGTCGTCGATCCAGGCGTTGGCGGAGAGCGGCCGCCGGTCACGGTGGAGGCTGACGGACGCTGGTATGTCGGTCCCGGCAATGGCCTATTGGAGCTGGTCCAGCGCCGGGCCGCAAGGAACGCGCGGAGCTTCGACATCGCGTGGAGACCGGAGCGTCTCTCGGCGAGCTTTCACGGCCGCGATCTCTTCGCGCCGGTCGCCGCAATGTTGGCGCGTGGCGATCCACCTCCAGGCAAGCCGCGAGAAGATCGGTCAGACCGCAGGCCAGATTGGCCCGACGATCTACCGGAGAACGTCTATATCGATCATTTCGGTAACGCGATGACCGGCCTCAGAGCGGCGATCCTCCCTCCGAACGCCAAACTTGTCGCGGCAGGCCGGGTTCTGGAGCGCGCAACGACGTTCGGCGATCTGCCTCCAGGTGGCCCCTTTTGGTACGAGAATGCGAACGGCCTCGCGGAGATTGCCGTCAACCAGGGGCGGGCAGATCGTGAGCTTGGCCTCGGAATCGCCACGCCGGTCGAGATTGTCTCAAGATAGCGCTACCGGTTCCTGAAAACGGGCTTCCGCTTCTCGATGAAGGCGGCCATGCCTTCTTTCTGGTCCTCGGTGGCGAACAGCGAGTAGAACTGCCCGCGCTCGAACCGCATGCCCTCCGCCAAGGTCGTGGCGAAGCCGCGATTGATCGCCTCCTTGATCATCATCACCGCGTGCTGGGACAGATTGGCGATGTTCTCCGCGATGTTCATCGCCTCGTTCATCAGCACGTCGGCGGGCACCACCCGGCTCACCAGGCCGGAACTCTCGGCCTCGGCGGCATACATGCGCCGCCCCGTAAGGCAGAGATCCATGGCCTTGGCCTTGCCGATCGAGCGCGGCAGCCGTTGCGTGCCGCCAGCGCCCGGCATGATGCCAAGATTGATCTCGGGCTGGCCGAACACCGCATTATCCGCAGCGATGATGATGTCGCAGGACATGGCAAGTTCGCAGCCGCCGCCGAGCGCATAGCCCGACACGGCTGCGACGATTGGCTTGCGGCAATGTCCGATGCGGTCGAAGGGCGCAACGAAATCGCTGCCATAGGCTTCGACGAAGGTCTTGGCCTGCATCTCCTTGATGTCGACGCCCGCGGCGAACGCCTTCTCGCTGCCGGTGATGACGATGCAGCCGATCGCGGGATCTGCCTCGAAGGTGTCGAGCGCCCGGTTGACCTCGCCGATCAGCTCGGTGTTGAGCGCATTCAGCGCCTGCGGGCGATTGAGCTTGATCAGCCCGACCTTGCCTTTGGTCTCGACGATGATGGTTTCATAGGCGCCGTTCTTCTTGGGAGCCTCTTGCTCAGGTTCCGGTTCGGGCTCCTTCACGGAAAAGACATTCAAGAACATCTGGATCTAGTCCCCTAGCGTTGACAGGTTGGACAATAGAAGGTTGACCGTCCTCCCTGGACGATGCGGCGTATGGTTCCTCCGCAGCCTTTTCTTGGGCACGGTTTCCCCTCGCGCCCGTAAACCTTGAAACGATGCTGGAAGCGGCCGAGCCTTCCGTCGGCGTGCTTGTAATCGCGCAGAGACGAGCCGCCGGCCCTGATCGCATCTTCGAGCACGTCCTTGATAGCTTGGACAAGCACCCCGGTCTTTCGGTTCAATTTGCCCGATTTCGTGGCGAGCGTCCCGGCGAGCCTCAGGGGTGAGACACGGGCTTTGAACAGCGCTTCGCAAGCGTAGATGTTGCCAAGTCCCGCGATCAGTCTCTGGTCGACCAGCGCCGCCTTGATCGATGTGGCTTTGCCTTTGAGGCGCATGGCGAGCCACTCGGGCGTGAAGGCTGGGCTCAATGGCTCGACGCCGAGCCGCTTGAACAAGGCATGCTCGTCGAGACTAGCGATTGGGATGAGGTCCATATAGCCGAAGCGCCGCGCATCGGAGTAACGGACTCGCGTGCCGTCGCCAAGATGAAACACGATATGCTCATGCTTCGGCGGGGGCGTCGTGGCCGCTCCATTGATGGAGAAGCGGCCGGTCATGCCAAGATGCATCACCAGCACCTCGCCGTCGTCGAGCTTGGCGAGCAGATATTTGGCGCGCCGGTCGAGCGCCTTGACCTTCCGCCCCGACAGCCTTTCGCCGAAACGCTGCGGCAGCGGGAAGCGCAAGTCGGGGCGCCTTTGCTCCACGCGCGCAAATTCATTGCCGACCAGGATGGGCGCAAGCCCCCGGCGCACAGTCTCCACCTCTGGCAGTTCAGGCATGATGTCCTGCCAATACCGCAGTGCGATAAAGTATCGTTGCGGCGCAACAATAGCCTGAACTTGGGCCTTGCGCTATTGTCCCGGGTCAATGTCCAAGCCGTTCAAAAGCCAAGCTGTCTCAAGGCCTGAGGCCAATTTCGGCTTTGCCCGCGTGGCCGCAGACCGGAAGCAGGGCCTCGTCAACGAGGTGTTCGCCAAGGTCGCGCGCCGCTACGATCTGATGAACGACCTCATGTCCGGAGGCTTGCACCGGCTCTGGAAAGACGAGCTTGTGGCGTGGCTTGCGCCGCCAAAAACCGCCGTTTCTTACGGCCTTCTCGACGTCGCCGGAGGCACCGGCGATGTCGCCATGCGCGTCCTTGCAGCCTCAGGTCCGGGCACGCGCGTGACGATCTGCGACATCAGTGCCGAGATGATCGAAGCAGGCCGAGGGCGGGCAGGGGGGACGGACCGGCTCACTTTCGTGCGCGGCAATGCTGAAGACCTGCCATTCGCTAACCGGGGCTTCGACGCCTATACCATCGCCTTCGGCATCCGCAACGTCACGCATATCGAGGCCGCGCTCGCCGAGGCCTATCGCGTGCTAAAGCCCGGCGGCCGGTTTTTGTGCCTCGAATTTTCGACCGTCGAAATGCCCTTGCTCGACACGCTCTACGATGCTTATTCCTTCAACGCGATTCCCGCCCTTGGCGGACTGGTCGCCGGCGACAGCGCGTCCTACCGTTATCTGGTCGAGAGCATCCGCCGCTTCCCAGATCAGAAAAACTTCATGCGTCTGATCGAGAATGCGGGCTTCGAGCTTGTGCGCTATCGCAATCTCACTGGCGGGATTGCGGCCCTCCATTCCGCTTGGCGATTGTAATGTTTGTGGCAGAGCATAGCTTCTCACTCCCGCTCCCCCCTTGTGGGGGAGCACGCGCGCCTTTTTGGCGCGCGGAGGGGGGTAAGCAACGATCTCAGACTTTATTGCGCACCCCCCTCCCGCTTAACCGCCGCGCTTTCGCGCGAGGCTTCGCTGCCCACAAGGGGGGAGGGGAAATATGTGGCGAGGCAGTCAGATGAGTGCGATTGGAAATATGGCGCGGCTGACCAAGGCTGGCGCGGTGATCGCCTGGTCCGGCGCGCGCGTCCTGCCGAAAGACGCGAACCTGCCCGGGCCGCTCGCGCTCTTCGCCCGCGTCACCGCGCCGCTGCGGAAAAACGGCGCGAGTAGCGGCAATGAAACAAAGCTTTCCGAGGCGCTCACCTCGCTCGGGCCCTCTTACATCAAGCTCGGCCAGTTCCTCGCCACGCGCGACGACATCATTGGGCGCGAGCTTGCCCGCGATCTCTCCACCCTCCAGGACCGCCTGCCGCCTTTCTCGCAAGAGGAGGCGAAGGAGGCCGTGGAGGAGGCCCTCGGCCAGCCCATCGACAAGCTCTACGCCGATTTCGGGCCGCCGGTGGCGGCTGCCTCGATCGCGCAGGTGCACAAGGCCAAAGTGCGCGGGCCCGATGGCGCGTTGAAGCCGGTCGCGGTCAAGGTGCTGAGGCCCGGCATCGAGCACCGATTCCAGAAAGACCTCGATTCCTATTTCTTTGCGGCGCGCATGATCGAGCGCTTCCATCCGCCTTCGCGGCGTCTCCGGCCCATTGCCGTGGTCGACACGTTGGCGAAGTCGGTCGCCATCGAGATGGATTTGCGCATGGAGGCAGCAGCCATCTCGGAGATGGCGGAGAACACCAAGAACGACGAAGGCTTCCGCGTTCCGCAAGTCGACTGGACGCGGAGCGCGCGCCGCGTGCTGACGTTGGAATGGATCGACGGCATCCCGATCGCCGATCATGCAGCGCTCGCCGCCGCAGGCCACGACGTCAAGGCGCTTGGCGCGCGCCTGATGCAAGCCTTCCTCCGCCACGCCATGCGCGACGGCTTTTTCCATGCCGACATGCATCCCGGGAATTTGTTCGTCGACGAGGAGGGCCGCATCGTCGCCGTCGACTTCGGCATCATGGGGCGGCTGGGCCTAAAGGAGCGGCGCTTCCTTGCAGAAATCCTCTACGGCTTCCTAAACCGCAACTATACGCGCGTGGCCGAAGTGCATTTCGAGGCCGGCTACGTCCCGCGCAAACATTCCGTGGCGCAATTCGCGCAAGCCTTGCGCGCAATCGGCGAGCCCATCATGGACCGGCCGGCGAGCGAAATCTCCATGGCCCAACTCTTGGGCCAGCTCTTCCAGTATACCGAAGTGTTCGACATGCAGACCCGGCCCGAGCTTCTGCTGCTGCAAAAGACCATGGTCGTGGTGGAAGGCGTCGGCCGCAGCCTCGATCCGGAGCTGAATATGTGGACCGTCTCGGAGCCTGTGGTGAAGGAATGGATGGAGAAGGAGCTCGGCCCTGGCGCGCAGATCGAGGCCGGGGCCGCCTCCGTCGGCCGTTTCATGGGCGAAATCCCCAAATTTCTTGGCCAAGCCGAGCGCACTGCTGAGGCTTTCTCCGCCATGGCGGAGGAGGGCTTGCGCCTCGACGATCACACCGTCGAGCGCCTGGCTCAGGCGCAGGACCGGCAGAACCGCTGGAGCCGCATCGGCATTTGGGTCGGCGCCATCGCGCTTGCCGCCATCGCCTTGGCGCTATTGTTTTAGTCGCAAAAGCTTACTCGGCCTGGATATTGCCCTTTGGGATGGCCTTTGGCTGCAGCTTCGGCGTGGTCCCCTCTTGCTGCAATGTCGTGGGCATATCTTTAGGCCTAACTCCTTGCTGAGTCCCGGGCGCCGTCGCCGATGCCGGCGTGCAGTTTTCGTATGTCGTCTGGGTTTCGTTCCAGCACTTGGACTGCGAGCCGTACTCGCAGCATGATCGCGACCGGCTCGAGGCGTCGCAAATATGCTTCACGCCGTTGATCGTCTTTTCCTTTTTGCCTTGCGATGTGGAAGCGCCCCAGGCGCCGCATACTGGCGCGGCGAAGGCGTCTGGCGCTGCGACTAGAAGCAGCGCCGGTAGCCAGGCGAGTAACACAGCTTTCAAGCCGACAGACATGACAAGCCTCAATGCAGTGTTGGCGGAGCGGCCCATTGTGGGTCACTCGGCCTGGATATTGGCCTTCGGCGTCGCTTTTGGCTGCACCTTCGTGCCCCCCTGCTGCAACGTCGGCAGGTCCTTCACCTTGGGATTCTGCTGCAGCGTTCCGGGCGCGACCTGCAGATTCCTCACGTCGATACGCACGGCATTCGTGTCAGGCATTCGGCAGTACTGGCGCGAAGCTCCGCACCGGTCGTCAGCGACTTCGACGACCGTGCCCCCCACGTTCTTGCAGTCCTGCGTCGACAAAGCGGAAGCCGAATCGAATGTGGCGGCGCCGCAAGCGGTTGCAGCGAAGGCTGCCATGCAGAGTGCGGTGAATCTTGGCTGCATCTCGAAACCTCCCTATTGGTTTAGGACCGTGCACTCCCCCCGCCCTTGGCACCCGGGGGCTCGAGACCGCCGGCATGTATCTCAGTATAGCGTAGTGCAGGCATCGGCGCTGCCCATTTTCCGCATCGGGTCGGCGCCATCGCGCTTGCCGCCATCGCGCTCTCGCTCATCTTTTGAGAGTGAGGCATTAACCCAAAATAATAGTCATGGCCGGGCTTGTCCCGGCCATCCACGATTTTATCCTGGTCCGAGACGTGGATGCCCGGCATAAAGCCGGGCATGACGAGGAGTGAGGGCAGGAGCGTGCAAGGCAAGCGCATCCTTCTGATCGTGGGCGGCGGAATCGCCGCCTATAAGAGCCTCGAGCTGGTGCGCCGCTTGAAGGAGCGTGGCGCCTCCGTGCGCGCGATCCTCACCAAAGGCGGGGCCGAGTTCATCACGCCGCTTTCGCTTTCCGTCCTTACCGAGGAGAAGGCCTTCACAGACCTGTTCGACCTCAAGGACGAGGCGGAGATCGGCCATATCCGCCTCTCGCGCGAAGCTGATCTGATCGTCGTCGCGCCAGCCACCGCCGGCCTGCTCGCCAAGATGGCGCATGGCCTCGCTGACGACCTCGCCTCGACCGTCCTGCTCGCCACCGACAAGCAAGTGCTCGCGGCGCCCGCCATGAATGTGCGCATGTGGCAACATGCCGCCACGCGGCGAAATCTCGCGACGCTGAGGGACGACGGCATTCTGTTTGTCGGCCCTGACGAAGGTGAGATGGCTTGCGGCGAATATGGCCCCGGCCGCATGGCAGAGCCGGAGGCGATTGTTGCTGCCATCGAGCGCGCGCTAGGGGCGCAGGCGAGCGCGCCCCGCGCAGAAGCCACCCCGCTCAGATCGCTCGCCGGCCGACGCGTGCTGATCACTTCGGGTCCGACGCAGGAGCCGATCGACCCTGTGCGCTATATTGCCAATCGCTCTTCCGGCAAGCAGGGTCACGCGCTCGCGCGCGCCGCCGCCGCGCTCGGAGCCGATGTGACCCTGATCAGCGGACCGGTCGCGCTGCCAGACCCGCAAGGCGTGCGCGTGGTCAAGGTCGAGACGGCCAACGAGATGCTTGCCGCAACGCTTGCCGCGCTTCCCGCCGACATCGCCATCTTCGCCGCGGCGGTCGCCGATTGGCGCACTGCCGACACCGCAGAGCAAAAGCTCAAGAAGCAGCACCAAATCGAAGCCGAGCTCAAGCTCGCGCTCAACCCCGACATTCTCGCCACCGTCGCTAAGCCCGGGCCTAGTCGCCCACGCCTCGTCATCGGCTTCGCCGCCGAGACCGAAAATTTGATCGAGAATGCGAAGGCCAAGCGCCGCGCCAAGAACGCCGATTGGATCGTCGCCAACGACGTGCGCCCCGGAGCCGGCGCCATGGGCGGCGACAACACGCAGGTGCATCTCGTAACAGCCCACGGCGTGGAGGACTGGCCGCCGATGAGCAAGGACGAGGCGGCTGCACGGCTGCTCGCCCGCGCGGCGGATGCGCTCTCAGCCATGCGGCCTGCCGCTGAATGAGCGTCATTCTCCGCGTCAAGCGGCTCCCGCACGGCGAGGGCCTGCCGCTTCCCTCCTATCAATCAGAGCACGCCGCCGGACTCGATGTCGTCGCCGGCGTGCCAGAAGGGGCACCGGTCGAGCTCAAGCCGGGCGTGCGCGCGCTGATCCCGACCGGCTTCGCGCTGGAGATACCTGTCGGCTACGAGGCGCAAGTCCGCCCGCGCTCAGGGCTCGCTCTCAAGCATGGCGTGACCTTGCTGAATGCTCCTGGCACGATCGACGCCGATTATCGCGGCGAGTTGATGGTGATCATGATCAATCACGGCAGCGAGCCATTCATCATCCGCCGCGGCGACCGCATCGCTCAGCTCGTCGTCGCCCCGGTGTCGCATGTCGAGATTGCCGAAGTCGAGGAGCTGATTGCCACCGCGCGCGGTCAAGGCGGCTTCGGCTCCACCGGGTAGTTATCCCTCCCCTTCCCTCAGGGGAGGGTGGCGAGACGCGCGGAACGCGCGGCGCCGGGTGGGGTCTTTGCGTCGCCCCACCCGCCGCGCCAACCGAATTCGCTGTCGCGAATTCGGGGCGCGTCTGCCCTCCCCTCGCCGGGAGGGATGGCATACATTCGGCCCATGTTCACCCCCGACGAAATCGCCCGCTACAAGCGCCAATTGGTGCTGAAAGAGATCGGCGGCGAAGGCCAGCGGAAGCTGAAGGCCTCCCGCGTGCTCGTGGTCGGCGCCGGAGGCCTCGGCTCGCCGCTCATTCTTTATCTTGCCGCCGCCGGCGTCGGTCATATCGGCATCATCGACAGCGACCGCGTTAGCCTCGACAACCTCCACCGCCAGATCGTCCACGATACGGGGAGCGTGGGCCGCGCCAAGACCAAGAGCGCCGCCGCGGCGATCGAGCGCCTCAACCCGCATGTCGAGACCGAGCTCTATTCGACCCGGCTCGTGGCTGAAAACGCGCTTCAGATCATCGGCGGCTACGATATCGTCGCCGACGGCTCGGACAATTTTCCCACCCGCTACCTGGTCAACGACGCCTGCTATTTCGCGAGGCGGCCGCTGGTCTTTGCTGCGGTCGGTCCGTTCGACGGCCACCTGACCACCATTCGCGCCTTCGAGAAGGACGAGGCCGGCAATCCGCGGCCATCTTATCGCTGCCTGTTTCCCGAGCCGCCGCCAGAGGGCACAGTCCCGCCTTGTTCCGAGGTCGGTATCCTCGGGAGCGTCGCCGGCGTGATCGGTGCGCTTGCCGCGACCGAAGTGGTCAAG
>Ga0073934_10005575_pt1 | contig 19296 bp, 16 predicted proteins | sample LarsenN4metaG_FD_76834 | JGI IMG/M metagenome (GOLD analysis project Ga0073934, IMG submission 76834) | Hot spring sediment bacterial and archeal communities from British Columbia, Canada, to study Microbial Dark Matter (Phase II) - Larsen... ... | reverse complement strand
TGGATGGTGCTGTATCACGCGCTGATCGGCATCGGCGAGGCCGCCATCACCGGGGCCGTGCTGTCGTTCGTCTGGTCGCGGCGACCGGAATTGCTGTCGCCGGCCGAGACCGGCACGGCGTGGTCGCAGTGGGGCCGCTTCGCGACGGCCGGAGCGGTCGCAGCCTGTGCCGTCGCGGCGATCCTCTCGCCGTGGGCCTCGGAATGGCCGGATGGATTGGAGTCGGTCGGCGAGCGGCTCGGATTCAATGAGCTGGGTGTGGATCGCGTGTGGCTGCTGTCGGACTATGCGCTGCCGCTTCCCGCAGGTTGGGAGGGGTGGTCGGTCTCCGCGGCGGGCCTGTTGGGCACCGTGGTGGTGCTCGGCGTCGGCTGGCTGCTGAGTCTGCGGCTGACCCCGGCGACGGCAACGGCTCCCACGACGGACAGCCGCCATGCCGGTTGAACGCGCCGCAACCGGCGACAACCTGTGTCGGTCGTGGCCGGCGGGGATCAAACTCGGGCTGGCGGTGGCGGTCATCGTCGCGGCGGGCTTGGCGCCGGAAGAGCTGTGGCCCGCAACGGCGAGTCTGGGGGTGTTCGTCGTCGCCCTGCATGCGCTGGCGGGAACCAGTCCGCGGCTGCTTCTGCGGCGGACATTGCAGTTCCTGCCGATGGTGATCGCCATCTCCTTCGCCGCGGTGATCAGCCGGCCCGACGCCGACGCGGCGCTGTGGAGCGCGGCGCTGATGTTGCGGTGCCTCGTCGCGTTTCTTGCCGGGTTGTGGCTGATGCAGACGTTGACGGCGGCCGAGTTCCTGGACGTGCTCTCGCGATGGCGGGTGCCGGCGGCGCTGACCGTGATCCTCAACTTCCTGCTGCGGTATGTCGCGCTGTTGTGGGAGGAACACGAACGGATGTTGCGGGCGCAGCGCGCCCGGGCCGGCGGGCCATCCGGTCGCTGGGACCAATGGCAGGCAGCCGGCGAGCGGCTGGGCCTGCTGCTGCTGCGGGCGTTGGACCGGGCCGAGCGCGTGCACCGCGCGATGCTGGCCCGCGGCTGGACGGGCGAGTCGCGAAAGCCGTCGCCGTGAGCACCGCGCCCGCCCTCGAGCTCCGCGATCTGGCGTTCGCCTATCCCGGCGGGCGGATGGTGCTGTCGCAGATTTCCGCCGTCGTTCCTCCGCAAACCCGGCTGGCGGTCATCGGCCCCAGCGGCGCGGGGAAGTCGACGCTGCTGATGCACCTCAACGGCCTGTTGCCACAGACGCCGGTCGCCGATCCCCGCGACTGCACCGTCTGGATTCAGGGGGAACCGGTCGTGCAATCGCGATTGCGGACCGTGCGGCAAACAGTCGGCTTCGTGTTTCAGGACCCCGACGACCAGCTTTTCGCCGCCACGGTGGAAGAAGACATCGCGTTCGGACCCAAACAACTCGGCATTCCGCGCGAGGAGACAGCCCGCCGCGTGACGGCCTGCCTGGAGGCCGTGGGCCTGCCCGACGCCCGGCGGATGCATCCCGCGCAGTTGAGCTATGGCGAACGGAAACGGATCTGCCTCGCCGGCGTTTTGGCGTGCGAGCCGCAGATCCTCGTGCTCGATGAGCCGTCGAGCAATCTCGACCCGCGGTCGCGGAAACAACTGGCGGCCATTCTGCGCGGGCTGACCGCCACGCTGGTCATCGCCACGCACGACCTGGACCTGGTGCTGGACCTGTGCGACCGCGTGCTGCTGTTGGATCACGGCCGGATTCAGGCCGACGGCGACCCCGAGCGGCTGCTCTCCGACCCGCTGCTGATGGACCGCCACGGGTTGGAGGTGCCGTGGCGATTACGGCCGCGATAGCCCGTCTTTCCCATCGAAGCAGGCAGGAAGAGAACCACGAAGTCACGAAGGACGCGAAGGAGGATCCAAAGAAGATTGGCCGCAACAAGGCGCAAAAATCGCAAACAGGAAGCAGAAGACGTGGGCCACAAGAGGCACACAAGACACAAAAGGTCAGGCCGCTGATCTCGCCCCTTCTTGTGGCTTTTGTGCCTTGTGGCTGACCATTCCCTGGTTTCCTTTTGCGATTTTTGCGCCTTATTGCGGCCAATCTTTGTCTTCTGCTCCAGGCCTTCGACGTCTTCGCGTTCTTTGCGGTCAGCATCCGGGATTTGCCCGCCGATTGCATTGCCGGCCGGGGAAACGGATACTGCCTCCGGACAGTTCTTCGGCTCGGCGTCTCACCAGGAGCTTCTCACATCATGACGGGCAACGTGCGGTGGTTGGTAGTTGCGGTTCTGTGCGGCGTCGCCGGACCGGCGGTCGCGGCGGAAAAGACCCAGCCCGTGCGGATGGGGTGCGGGATCATGACGTTCGACACCGTCCCCGGCTGGGGGCTGGGTGAGGACGGCAAGTCGCAGATCGGCTCGACCCACGGCAGCGTGGTGATCGACAAGGCCGGGAACATCTACACCAGTTCGTCGCTGGGGGTGTTCGTGTTTTCGCCGGAAGGGAAGATCGTCCGCCGGTTCCTCGGCCCGGAGTACGACAACATCCACGACCTCGAAATCCGCGCCGAAGGGGACGACGAGTTCCTGTACGGCGCCCGCAACGTCGCCGGCGAGGGGATCAAGTTCCACGCCGAAATGGGGGACATCGTCCTCAAGCTGGGGATCCCTGCGGAATCCGGCCTGAATCTGACCAAGTGGAGCCCCACCGCGATCACCGTCGCCCCCAACGGGGACATCATTCTGTCCGACGGTTACGCCAGCAATCACATCTTCAAGTTCGACAAGACCGGCAAGTACCTGACGCACTTCGGCACGAAGGGGAACGGCCTCAAGGAATTCAACACCGCCCACGGCATGACGCTCGACACCCGCTACGACCCGCCGCGGCTCCTGATCTGCGACCGCAACCATCAGCCCAAGGGCCGGCTGGTGCACTACGATCTCGACGGGAACTTCATTGAGGAAGTAATCACCGGTTTGGGAATGCCGACGTCGGTCGCCATTTACGGGGACTACGTGTCGGTGCCGGACCTGCACGGCAGGGTGGTGATCCTCGACAAGACGAACACGATCATGGCGGTGCTGGGGCACAACCCCGATCCGGGCAAGGGCCGGAATTTCAACATCCCGCAGGAGCAGTGGCAGGAAGGGATCTTCAGCGGGACGCACGGATCGTACTGGGACCGGGACGGCAACCTGTACGTTCAGGACTGGAACGTCTCCGGCCGGATCATGAAGCTGGTGCGGGTGAAGTGACTGGCGCCTTGGCCACCCGTCGGCGATTCCTGACGAGAAGCCTCGCCGCCGCCGTGACGGTGTGCGGCGCGGCGATCCGGTCCAGTTCCGCGCTGCCGCCGTCGGCGCGGTTGCGGGTGGGGGTCATCGGCTGTGGATTCCGGGGGAAGTATCTCATCGCCAATCTGCCGCCGATCGCGCACGTGGTCGCCCTTTGCGATTGCGATCGGCGACGGATGGCGGTGACCCGGCAACCGCAGGGAGACTTCGCCGAAGTGCTGGCCGACTTCGCGGCGGGCGATGGCCGGGGCGTGGCCGAGTTCCAGGACTATCGCCGGATGCTGGACGCCGTGCGGCTCGACGCCGTGCTGATCGCGGCGCCCGATCATCATCACGTGGGCATGGCGATGGCCGCCTGTCTGGCCGGATTGGACGTGTACGTCGAGAAGCCCCTGTCGCTGACCATTGCCGAGGGCCGGCGACTCATCGACGTGGCCAATCGGACCGGACGCGTGGTGCAGGTGGGGAGCCAGCAGCGGTCGATGGAGGTGAACCGCGTCGGCTGCGCGTTCGTGCGCCACGGCGGGCTGGGAAAGATCACGCTGGTGGAAGCCCCGAACTATCCCGGACCGCTGACGCCCCCGAACTTCCCGGCCGAGCCCGTGCCCGCTGAACTGGATTGGAACCTGTTCTGCGGTCCCGCGCCCTTGACGCCGCATCATCGGCAGCGGTGGGTGAAGGATGAATTCAAGATCGACGGCCTGCTGTGGCGCGGCTGGGATTTGTGGCGGGATTATGCCGGTCACATGCTGACCAACTGGGGGGCGCACAGCCTGGACATGGTGCAGTTTGCGCTCGGCCAGGATGCAACCGGCCCGACCGAGATCCGACCGTGGCCGGAGCGCATTCCGTCCGAGATGGACGCGGTCTGGAGCGACAAGACGCCCCCCTCCGGTTACGCCGCCGATCCGCGCGAAGACCGCATGCGGTTCTGTCCGGTCGAGATGCGCTACGGCGACGGCCCGGTGCTCCGGCTTACGCCCGGCATCAAGGAACTCGTGTTCCACGGCGAGCGGGGCAGGCTGTTCATGAGCCGCAACAAGTTCCGCACCGAACCGGCAGAGATCGCCCCGCCCCCGGTCGACCCGGAACAGGTCGCTCCCTGGAACGGCGTAGGAAACGTGGCCCGCCCGCATCTCCAGAACTGGATCGATTGCCTAGCCACGCGCGGCAGACCGGTGGCGCCGCTCGAAGTGGGTCATCGCTCGGTGACGGTGTGTCATCTCGGCAATCTGGCGCGGGAACTGGGCCGGCCGCTGCGGTGGAATCCGGTGACCGAGCGGTTCGTCAACGATCCCGCCGCCGACGCACTGCTGGACCGGCCGCGCCGCCGGGAGTTCGAACTCCCCGGATGATGTCACGCCGCTTGCAGGACGATCGCCCCATGCCGACCAACCTGGATGAACTGCCGGCCCGACTTCGCCGCTGGACGCTGTTTCTCGGCGTGCTGCAGATCACCGTGGGCTGCGCGCTCGGGTTCATTCCGCCGACCGCGGTGGCGTGGTTCCGCGGAATCGTGATGGCGCACATCGAGTTCACGGCCAACGGCATCCTGATGATCGCCTTCGGGTTCCTGGTCCCGGAGCTTCGCCTCGGCCCGGTTGCGCTTCGGTTCTGGTTCGCAATGCTGCAACTGGGGACGTGGACCAACGGCGCCGCCGGCGTGGCCGCGGGGTTCCTCGGCGCGTCATCGAAATTGATGCCCACGCTGAACGAAAAGTTCCCGCCGCCCTACGGCGACAATCACCCGCTGGTCACCGGCTCGCTCACCGTCTGCGGCGTGACGATAATGATCGCCCTGTTGCTGACGCTGTGCGGGCTGTGGCGCGGCAAGGCATCGGGAACCAAAGTCTCGTAGGGTGTGCCGAGTCTTCGAGGCGCACCGCTCTGTGAAGCGAACGTGGTGCGCCTCGAAGACTCGGCACACCCTACGCTTGTCTCATCCCGCGCAGCGCCCGCGTGATGAGGTCCAGACTCTGCTCGACGGCGTACGTTCGCCAGGACTCCGCCTGGGGACAAAACAATTCCTGCAGCCGCTGCTTCGCTCGAATTGTGGACGCCGCCGCGGGATTGGACCAATGCTGCGCCTGGTTTTCGGTCCGCAGTCCGCCGAGGACCTGAATCGGCCCATACGTTCCGAACTCGGCGCAGGCGTAGACGTAGTCCGCCGCGAGTTGCCGGGACACGCACCAGCGACCGAGTCCGCCGCGGGCGTCGTAGGCGATGCCGCGGGAACTGCCGTCCTCAAAGCGGTCCGCGCCAAACCAGTCCGTCAGCCACGCGCGATGCCGGTCTGACAGCGGATGATCGATGAGCAGCATCCAAGTGGCCCAGCGGCCCAAGCCGGTGTGAAAGTCGAGATGCACGACGCGCCCGCTCCCCGCCAGCCACCGCGGCAGGTGTTCGTCCAGCAACCGGTGCATCGCCGACGGCCCCGTCCCGCCGAAGAACAGTCCTTTGGGAAAGTCGTACTGACCGGCGGCCACCGCCTGCTTGAGCGCCGGCAACCCCTGCCGAGCGATCATGGCCAGCGCCATCAGCCGAAACGGCTCCCACCGCGAGGGAGGCCGGCGGGGATTCAGCAGCGAATCCAGCCGAGCGTACCCCTTCGGCGCGCCGGCATACGGTTCGCCCGGCAGGAGGAAGTTGCGGTTGGGATCGACGTTGTTCTCGTCGAACCGGCGATGCCACGCGAAACCGAACGGATTCAGGCCGTGCAGCAGCACGCAGCGGACGGGCGGCGGGGACGTCGCGGCCCAGCGTTCCAGCGCGGCGAGTTGCACCGCCGAGCCAAAGAGCCCTTCGATTCCATGCAGGCCCGACGACAGCAGCAGCGTCTGAGCCGGATCGCCCGCGGAGGACAGGGCGACGTCGATCGTCAGTTCCTCACCCTGCGGCCCGCGGGCTTCGATCGGGTGGGTTTCCCGCGTCCATCCGAGTCGGTCCACCACCTCGCGAAACCGGTGCCGGGCGGTGAAGTAGTCGGGCGAAAAGGCGGCGGACAGGGTCACCGGTTGTCACCCTCTGCATTGCGGCATACGTCGGCCAACACGCCGCACAGGCCTGCTCTTGGTAGCATCCATAGCACGCGGCATCGTCGACGCCACACCCGTGGAGACCGTATCCTATCCACGCTGCCAGACGCAACTGGCGGTTGACCAGTCCCCTCGCCCTTTCCTTCAGGTAAAGATTCGATGACCACACCCACGCGCGACGCCATTTTGTCCCGGTTGCGGGCCAAGGTCTCTTCCGGGCAGCCGATCATCGGGGGCGGGGCCGGGACGGGGATCTCGGCGAAGCTGGAGGAAGCGGGCGGGATTGACCTGATTGTGATCTACAACTCGGGCCGGTTCCGCATGGCCGGCCGCGGGTCGCTGGCGGGCATGATGCCCTACGGAGACGCGAACGCCATCGTGATGGAGATGGCCCGGGAGGTGCTGCCCATCGTCAAGCACACGCCGGTGCTCGCCGGGGTCTGCGGGACCGATCCGTTCCGGGTGATGTCGCGGTTTTTGCAGGACGTCGCCGCCGCGGGGTTTGCCGGCGTGCAGAACTTTCCGACGGTGGGGCTCATCGACGGGACGTACCGCGCGGGGCTGGAGGAGACCGGCATGGGCTACGGCTGCGAGGTGGACATGATCCGCATCGCGCACGAACTGGGCCTCTTAACCACGCCGTACTGTTTCAATCCCGACGAAGCCGCCGCGATGGCTGCCGCCGGCGCGGACATCCTCATTCCGCACATGGGGCTGACGACGAAGGGCAGCATCGGCGCGAGCACGGCGGTCACCCTGGACGAGGCGGTGCAGCGCTGCCAGGACATGCACGACGCCGCGCGACGGGTGAACCGCAACATTCTGGTGCTGTGTCACGGCGGCCCGATCGCCGAGCCGGCGGACGCGCAGTACATCCTCGACCGGACCGAGGGGATCGTCGGGTTTTACGGCGCCAGTTCGATGGAACGGCTGCCGGTCGAACCGGCGATCACGCAGCGGACTCAGGAATTCACGCGGCTGCGGTTCAAGAAATGAAGAAACCCAGGGATGGCGATCCCTGGGCTTCCGCATCCATTCACGCGATTCCCAGCCGGTGCTGCAAGTCCTCCAGCGTCCGCGGCGGGACGTGCAGCGCTTCCAGTGGCAGCGGGAAGCCCTGGCTGCGGAGCGAGTTCAGCCGGGTCATCACGGCCCCGCCGTACATCAGGTTGTAGCCAACCACGGTCACATTGCGCTGTTTGGGATCGGCGAGGAACGTCCCCCTGGTCCACTCGTTGAAGGCCCCCATCGCCGGACCACACCAGATCTGGTAATCGAGCCGGCGATTGGGCAGGCCCTGGTTGGCCCACCGGGACGCCTGTCCCAGGTACCAGCGGAACACCAGCGCCATCTTGTGCTTGGGGTCTTTCTCGGCCTTGACGAGTTGCGACGGATCGCGCTGCTGGAAGAACGACACCGTCTGGTTCCACACATCCTCGACGGTGGTCTGCAGCATCGTCTTCTCGAGGGCCGCCTTCTCGTTCGCCGGAATGGCGTCCAGGCTGGGATACTCGCGGTACAGCTCGTACAGCTTGGTGGCCCGCATCGGGAACATCGTTCCCCGCTTGAGCACCTGCACCTTGACCCCCATCTCGAACATGTCGGCGGCGGGACACATCGTGGTGTCGGCCTGCTCGGCGTCGGCGAGCATCTTGCGGACTTCGTCGCACGTGCCGGATTCCACGCACGCCTGGTTCACCGAACCGACAAGGACGTAACCCGCGCCCATGGCAAACGCCGCGGCGACCGACGCCGGCGTGGCAATGCCTCCCGCGGCGCCGACCCGCAGCGGCTGGGCGAACTTGTACTTCTCCATCGCCCGGTCGCGCATCTGCAGCATCGTGGGCGTGAGCGTGACCGACGGCCGGTTGTCGGTATGCCCGCCGGAGTCCGCCTCGGCCGTCAGATCCTGCGCGACCGGAATGTGCTCGGCGAGCTGCGCCTGCTCCTGCGTCAGCAGCCCGGTGCGAACCAGTTCCGACAGCATTTTTTCCGGCGGCGGCGCGAAGAACTTCGAGCCGACCTCCGTTCGCGAGACTTTGCACATCACGCGATTCGGCGTGACGATCTCGCCGTTCGGACCGCGGTGGATGCCGTGCGTCCGGAAACGGACCACGTTGATCGTCAGGTCGAGAAACGCGGACGCCTCGGCGAGCGTCACACCCCGCTGGATGTACAGTTCCACCACGCCCCGTTCGAGGGAGGCATCATGCGGGCTGTGGATCAGGTTGAAGCCGTACGGCAGCCCGGGAATGTTCTGCTGGATGCGGTTGATGGCCTGTTCGACGCGGGGGAGGCTGAGTCCCGCCGAGCCGAAGATCCCCAGCATGCCCGCCTTCGCGAGCGCTTCGACAATGGCTTCCGAACCGATCCCCGCCGCCATGCCGCCGGAGACGTACGGATACCGGATGCCGTGGTCCAGGCAGAACGTGGGGTCCCCCAGGTGTTCCGGGTGGACTGGCGGAACAAACCCGACGACGGGGTAAGCCTGCTGGTCGTGCGGGTCGGGACCAATCGAGCCGCTCCCCCCCATCCCCAGGGCGTACCCCTGGGTCGTGTTCACGATGTACAGCGGTTGCGCGAGGTCGTTGACGGCGTCTGCCACACCAACCGGGTCGATCGCCAGCGGCGTCCCGTTGGAGGACCACCAGCCCAGCAAAGACGGGGGAACCAGATAGCTCATCACAACCTCGGCAGCGTGGCTCGGAGTCTCCGAGCGGTGAGAAACAGGTCGACGCGTGGCAGTCACCATTTCCAGCCCTCCAGTGCGGGAATCGCCCGGCGGGCCGGTCCAACTTGAGGCGGATTATAACGTGGGCACCAATCAGGGAGCGCCGGCCGCCCCGGTGGCCGGCGGAATTCCCGTGCGGCGGAAAACTCGCCGCCAAACAGCGCAACCGGCTCAGGCGCAACAGGTTACCCTGTTGTGCAAGTTTCGCCGTGCCCTCATCGGACCCGGCCGGGACCATCTACGCGCTGCGGGGCAACTTGTGACGCCCTCCCGACGGCGGTGATCCATCACCGCCCGGTCTGCGTTCCCCCCTCCGCCTTTGGCGTCGCGATGTGCTCGCGAAAGGACGGCCATCAGCCCACAATGTCCGGCGGCACGTTTCTCCGGGAGTTCTGGCGACATGGCTGGCTGGATGTCGTTCGTCATCATCGGCGTCGTGGTGTTGGTTGCCGTGATGATTGTGTTGCAGATGCTGCTGCACACGGCGGTCTTCGGGACCGTGTTCTATACGATCCTCAAACAGGTCCAACATCGGGCGGCACAAGTCGGGCCGCGGAAGTGCGCCCACTGTGGCACAACCGCCGGGGCAGAATCGTCGACTTGCCCCCAGTGCGGGGCGCCGCTCGAGGCCGGCGCGGCTCCCCCACCGCCCTAGTCCTTCCGCCGCGGCAGCAGGGGGAGCACAACAACGCCGTGAAAGACCAGCACCACACAAAACTTCGCGTGAATTCCCCACTGGCCCCTTGACGGCGGCGGCCCAAGTGCATTACTATCGTAATACACATGGGCAGTTTGCGCCACCCTTCTTCAGGAGTCTCTCATGTCCCCTCTGTTGCGTGTGTTGACCATCCGGCTGATTCCCGACCGAAGTCCCACCCGGCGCTCGCTGCGATTGTTCGCCGCCGTGGTGGCCGCCGCCGTTGCCATGCCGGCGATGGCCGCGGTGAAACTCGAGCTGCGGCAGACCCCGAACTCCAAGAGCGTCTACCAGACCGAGACGAAAACGGAACAGGTGCTGACGCTCGGCGACATGGACATCGAGACCAAGTCGACGGCGTTCATCGTCACCTCGTTCACCACCGGAGAACGGGCCGGCGACGGATCGCTGTCCATCGTCCAGAAACACGACGTGCTGCAGACCAACCTGAAACTGCAGGGGATTGAGTTCCAGTTCGATTCCGGCAATCCGGACAACAAGCCCAGCCTGCCGCAACTGGAGCCCCTGGCCGCCGTGTTGCGGACCACGTTCACCACGCCGGTGACGACGGTGCTGGAGTCGGACGGCAAAGTCCGCGAGGTCAGCGTCCCGGAGGCCGCCCGGGCCGACCTCGATCCGGCCTTCAAGCCCCTGTTCGATCCGGGCAAGCTGAAGAAGGCCGCCGAACAGGCCCGCGACGTGCTCACAAAGGAGCCGGTGTCTCCCGGGGACGCCTGGGAACGGAACGCCGAGGTCAACCTCGACAGCGGGCAGATGCTGAGCTTTGTGAACCGGTTCGAGTACACAGGCCCCGTCGAGCGGGATGGCAAAATGCTGCACCGCATTGTGGTCAAACCACAGAGCGTCACCTATTCGATGGCGCCGGACAGCCCTTCGCCCCTCAAGGTCACCAAAAGCGAGCTCAAGATCACCGAGAGCGAAGGGGAACTCCTGTTCGACCAGAGCAAGGGCCTGCTGACCCGCGACTTCAACCGCGTCCGCATCGAAGGCCCCATGACGTTTTCCTTCGGCGGGCAGGAGATCCCCGGCAAGGTGAACCTGCAGATTACCAAGACGTCCACGCTGCAACCGTGAGGCACTTCGCGCCCAAGCCCCCGGTCATTGACCGGGGGCCGAGCGCGTCGTGGGACGACCAGGGACGGACCGCCCCCCGTCATCGACGGGGGTCAAGACAGCTGCTCCCCGCCAACTGGCATTGACCCGTCTTGCCGCGACGGCTTACAACGCCTCCGCGGGCCCCGTCGCGCGGAGATTGTTCATGTCCCTCACTCATCAGCCCACCGGGAGTTCCGACGCCGACCGGGATCTCCCGCGGCGGCTGTGGCGACAGTTGCTGCTGCGGTCCTCGGTGCAGGTGGGGGGAACCGCCTTGGTGATTGGCACGCAGCCGCTGACCGCCGCGGAGCGCCTGTGCGAATTCGGTCTGGATGTCCTGGCGCTGTGCCATGACCCAGCCGCCGTGATGACGGGGCGGCTGCGGTGTCCCGCCGCCGAATTCCAACCCTTCGATCCGACCCGCGCCTGGGGGCTGTCGGCACAGGCCTATGACCTGGCGCTCGTGCTCGACACCGAACCCTGCCCGGCCAATCTGCTGAGCCGGGAGGCGCGACTGGTCACCGCCAGCGTGCTGTCCGCCCTGAAACCGGGCGGCCGGTTGCTGTGGCGGCACGAATCCCGCCCGGAAGCCCCGCATCATTCCGGCTGCTGGTTCCGACACTTGGCCTGCTTTCCCGGCGAAATCGACGTGCAGTCGGTGTCCGTTCCGTGGTGGCCGCTCTCGGCCTGGCACCCGGTCCGCCGACGGGAGACCACTCTGGTGGAATTCACCATTCCTGCCGCGGCGGTCTCACCGGCGGAGTGGCGACACTGCGTCGACACGGGCCTGCTCACCGACCGCCGAAGCTGCTGTGCGGGCGCCGTGGAATCGGCCATCGAATGCCGCGTACGGGCGGCCTAGCCGGGGCGGCGTCAGGCCGCCGTGCGGTCGTCTCGGAACTGGGTCTTGCTTTCGATGATGGACCCGGCGTCGAACCGCTTGCCGAAGTAATACTGCTGGGCCTTCTCGTGGGACAACACCGTTTCGGCGTCGCCGCTGCACAGGATCTGGCCGGCGAACACGATGTAGCTGCGGTCGGTGATGGTCAGCGTTTCGCGCTCGCGGTGGTCGGTGAGCAGGATGGCGATTCCCTGGCTCCGCAGGTCGGCGATGATGTCCTGGATGCTGTGAATCGTGACGGGGTCGATGCCGGTGAACGGCTCGTCGAGCAGGATCAGCGTGGGTTTCGTCGCCAGGCAGCGGGCGATTTCCAGCCGCCGGCGCTCGCCGCCCGAGAGCGTGCTCGCCGTTTGTTTCCGCTTGTCGGTCAGGCCGAACTGGCCCAGCAGATCGTTCAGCCGCTGCGTCCGGTCCTTGTACGACAGGGGGAGGAATTCGAGCACGGCGATGATGTTCTGCTCGACCGAGAGCTTGACGAAGATGCTTTCATCCTGCGGCAGATAGCCCATGCCCTGCTGCGCCCGGCGATACAGCGGCCAGCGGGTGACGTCGACGCCATTGAACAGCACGCGGCCCTGCGTGGGGGCGACGAGGCCGCAGGTCATGCGAAAGCTGGTGGTCTTGCCCGCGCCGTTGGGGCCGAGCAGGCCGACGATTTCGCCGGCGTCGACGTGGAAGCTCACGCCGTCCACCGCCCGCTTGGCCCGACGCGGGTACTGCTTCACCAGGCCGATGCATTCGAGGAGCGCCATCAGGGATCGTCCTTGATCCGGGAAGGAAATCCGAACTCCGAAACTCGAAATCCGAAGAAAACTCCAATAAGCAAAAAGCCGAAACAGGTGCTCATCGAGAGCTGTTTAGAAGCTCGAGTTTAGAGATTCCTTCGGATTTCGAGTTTTGAATCTCTCTTCAACGGATTCTCTTCAGCCACCGTCCGAACTGCGGATAGAACGGAGCCGTGTACGCGGGATAGTTCTCCGCGATCGGCTGGCCGATCTGGTTCCGGGGCACCTTGTGCCACAACACGGGATAACCAGCACCGTCGTTCAGGAACGGAATGCCGTGCGGCCAGTAGATGAGGAACGCCTTGCCGACCATCGCGTTGCGGGGCACGGCGTGGCGGTTGACGGCGCCGCGGCTGTTGGGCCACAGCCGGCTGTCCTGCGACTGCGGGCTGTTGTCCCCCATGACGAAGAACTCGTCCTCCGCCAGCCGGGCAAAGTCCACCGGTCGGGACGCCTTCTGGTCGTACAGCTCCGCATATTCCGTCGGGTCGCCCAACTTCTCGTACAGCTGCCGACCCATGATTTCATGCATCCCCTCGCCGTCGTTGAGCCGGTCCAACTGACCGCGGTCGTCGTTGGCCACCCGCTCGGCCCGGTAATAGATGTCCCGTTTCAGCACGAGTTCCGAGAACGTCGCCGTCGCCTGCCGCACGGCGAGACCGACCGGCGTCAGATCCGCGTTCTGCGGATCGGGAATGACGGCGGCCGGCACGACCCCCGCGGTGTCCGCGTCGTCCCCAAACGGAATCAGCGCGCGGTTGATCCACAGACACAGCCGGTCATCGACGTTGGCAAACTGAAAGCGATACTCCCCGGACCCGCGGACCGGCGTCGCTGCCTTCCCCAGTTCAATGTCCGCCCCCTCGGGATTCAGGTCGTCATTCCGCGACAGCGTCGCCTGGCCCGTCTTGAGGAGAATGGTGCAGCGGTAACGCCGGACCCCTTCGACCAGCTCCAGCACGATCGCCGCATCGTCGGACTTGGGAGCCTCGACCCGCACGACGCCGCTGACCGTCAGATCGCCGACCCAAAACAGGTCGTCGGTCTCGCCGCCGTGCTGGTCATCGGCGTTGTAGCCGTAGAAGTCGGTGATCAGTTGCGGACGCGGATGCGGGTTGGGAGGCAACCCCTCCGCGAGGCCCTCCCAGTCCACCTGCGTCGGAACAAAATGCCGATAACGCAGCCAGGCCGTCTCGTCCGTGGACAGCTTGTAGGTTCGGTTTTCAGCGTCGGCCGCGCACCCCTCGGGGTGGTCGGTCCAGCCGGCGATCGCGGCGGGACCGCCGCCGGGCTGCATCGCCGCCCAGCGTTCCGGCCAGCCCTGCTCGAGCAGTTTTCGGGGCGGATGCCGGTCATCGAACACCAGTATCTGGATCGCCGCCTGCTTGTTGGGGTCGTCCTTTCGCAGGATGTGATACCGCGGGTCCTCGCCGCGCTGAGCGTACACGTCGCCGCGACTGAGCCGGATGGCCTCGCCGGGCAGGCCGATCAGCCGCTTGATGTAGTTCCGCTCGGGAATCTCCGGATACTTGAACACGCAAACGTCCCAGCGCTGCGGCTCCCCCAGTTCGTAGGGGAACTTGTTGACCAGAATGCGGTCCCCCTTGAAGACCGGCAGGTCCTTGATGTTCGTCGCGAACCGGCAGTTGGGACAGGCCCCGCGGGTGATGCGCCGCAGGAGCATGTTGCCATCCTGATCGAGCTCGTGGCTGGCGGACACTTCGTAGTCGTAGCCGCACTGCGGGCACTGCACATCCTTATGCCGCCCGAACAGCGTGGGGGCCATCGATCCGGTGGGGATGACGAAGGCCTCGGCGATGAACGTGCGGAACAGGAACGCCAGCACAAACGCCACCACGATGGACTCGAACGTCTCGCGGACGGAGTCCTGGCTGCGGGGCTTGTCCGGCGCCGTTTTCACCGCGGGTTCCTGCGGTGGAGATTTGGGTTTCGCCATACAACGGACCTGTGGTCTTCAGACCCCGGGTTGGCCGCCGCGGTCTTCGCGTCGTTTGTCGTCGATGTCGCGCGCGACGGTTCTCCGGGCCGGCACGGCCCGGCTTTGACGAGGTCTGTCAACGCGAAACCCAGAATAGCAGACGCCGCCCCCTGCGAAAATGCGAGGTTTCCCAGGCTGGTCTTGAGCGAATCGGCAGAAACCGCTAGATCACGGCCCCAAAGCGGGCAACCCTGAAACTCGAAATCCGAAATCCGAAGGAAATCCCAAGCCTGAAATCCGAATCGAAGACGGCAACACCGAAACGTGCCGATCGCGTCCGTTTCCCCTGTTGAGATTTGGGAACTTCCTTCGGAGTTCGAGTTTCGGATTTTGGATTCTTGTATTCCCCTCGGCGCAGCATCGTCAAAAGGGCCACTCATGCGTCTTGCTGGACTCGCCCTGTGCCTGCTGGGCCTCGGCCTGCCCTGCGCCGACGCCCAGGATCGCAAGTTTCCCTATGAGGCCGTGGTCGACGTCGACGAGGAACTCGTCCGCTGCGGGCCAGGGCCGAAGTATTACCCCACGGGACGACTCAAACGGGGCGACAAGGTGATGGTGCATCGCCATGACCCCGGGGGCTGGTCGATGATCGCCCCGCCGGCCGGAAGTTTCAGTTGGGTGCTGGCCGAATACGTGCAGCGCCTCGCGTCCGGCAAAGGGGCGTTGACGGCCAACAATGTCGTGGCCCACGTGGGCAGCACGCTCAGCGAGGACCGTGGCGTCTACCAGCGGACGCTCTCCAAGGGGGACACCGTCGAAATCCTCGGGGAAACCACCGTGACCACCGAGCGGGGGCCTGTGGCCATGTACAAAATCAAGCCCCCGCTGCGCGAATACCGCTGGATGCCCGGCAAGGCGCTGGTCCCCATTGATGCTGCGCGGAACGCGCCGGCAAACAAGCCCCGCGCGCCGCTGGAGCCGGCGCCCTCCATCAGCGGACCGATTGCGCTGGAGCTGGACGATTCGCCGTCGGTGGAATCCGATCCGTTCGCACCGTCGCCGGTTCCATCGGCAACCCCGTCCGCGGAACCGCTGTCGCCCGAACCACCAGTGCTGCCGAAACTGGGGAACGAACCCTCCGTCGAGCCGCCGCTGTCCAGCGCCCTCGACGCCCCGCCGGAAAGTCTCGACGGTCTGCGGAAACGATTGGAGCTGCTGGACCAAAGGTTCCGTGAGACGCTCCGTCAGCCGCCGGAGACCTGGGACCTCGTCGCCCTGGAAGGGGAATACCAGCAACTGGATCAACTGGCGAATCACCCGGCGTTCCACAGCCACGTGCAACAGCGGTTGTACACGCTGAAGCGGTATGCCAAGGTGCGGCAGGATTACGTCGATTTCTACCAGCTCACATCGGAGACCCAGCAGCGGGATGCGCAACTGCTGACGCTGCAAAAGCAGCATGAGGAGAAGCTCAAGCAACTGGACAGCATCGCCAATCCGGCCGCTCCGCCGTCGCCACTGCCGACGGGCAACAACGCGCCTTCAACGGCCGGTGGGATGCCCCCGGCGACGCCGCAACCGCCGGGCACGCCTCCGCAGTTTGTCGGCGCGGGAGTCGTGCAGCGAACCGGCGCCGCGGGACGTCCGCCGTATGCGCTGGTCACTCCGGACGGCCGGCTGCTGGCGTATCTCGAACCCACGCCGGGGGTCGATCTGGCGCCGGCCGTGAATGGCGCCTTCGGCATTCAGGGTCAGCGCTCGTTCCATCCGGAACTGAAGGCCGACCTGATCGTCGTTCGCGGTCTGCAGCCGGTGACTCTTCGCACGCGGTGACCGTTCGCGCAGCAAAACAGCCGACGGTTGGGTGCCCCGTCGGCTGTCTCGTGCGGAGAGGATGCGGATCGTCGTTCAGTTGTTCTCGCCGACGGCGGGGGTGCTGACGATGTCGCAGGGGTTGTCGCAGAAGTCGGGCGTGTCGTAGAAGCTGCTGCCGTTGACGCTCCCCTTGTGACCGCTGGTGCCGTAGACCTGATAGGTCTGCGACAGGTTGCCGAACGCCGAGGCCACGTCCTCCAGTTCGTCGTTGATGTTGTGGGCGACTTCCGACAGGCCAACGACGAGCGAGAGCACGGCGATCGTGGCGACGAGCACCAGTTCGGCGGAGACGATGTAACCGGCTTCATCGGTCCACAGGCGGGCGGCAACGTGGTTCATGGTTCTGGCTTTCGGTTCTGGCGTTGGGTGACGTTGTCGTGCGGTGTTTCGCAGGTTGAACGGGGTGATCAGCAGCCGCCATGCCGGAATGCCTTTGCGCGCCAAAAAAAGTTGACGCCCCGCCACACGTATGAGCGCAAATGATGGATAGCAATTCGGTTACAGAATCCTGACCGCCGGCATGGAAACGCCTGGCGAGCGGGGTCGGGGCGGGACTCCCCGTTGCCGAAAGTCCCCACGGAACCGGACTTCCCGACCGGGATGGTATCGCAACCCGTTAGATTGGAATCGGTTGCGGCCCACGTTGCCGTGGCGGAGGTCGTGTGGCGAACTGGCCACACGGATGAGGGGGAGGCGTTGAGCCCGAAATGGTGGCGCTTTGGAATCTGAACGGGCGCGGTGATCGGCCGCAGTCGCTTGACCTCGTGGGTGAAGCTGCCATAATCTCCAGCAGTCCGCCGGATTTGCCGACGGCTGCCCGCGGGTGTAACTCAGTTGGTAGAGTACCACGTTGCCAACGTGGTTGTCGCGAGTTCGAGTCTCGTCACCCGCTCTTACGATTCCAGCGAGCGGCCCACCGTCTGCCTGCTGTCGACCGCCGGTGTTGACCCGTTCGTCGCCCCGCCGAGTGGCCCTGCCTGCCGGCGGGAGTGTCTGCGGCCGTTACCACCTGCGATGGCCGCAAAACAGCGACGGACCCGCTCTCCGCGCCCCGAAGGAAGCCCCCCGTGTCTGATGAGCAAGCCACGCTAACTGCCGAGGCCGCGCCCGAGGCCCCATACAAGCTCTCGCTGGACGTGGACATCCAGACCACCGGGCCGTGCAAGCGGCACGTGCGGGTGAAGGTGCCTCAGGCCGACATTGCGCACTTCCGCGAGAAAGCCCTGCAGGAGGTTGCCGATTCGGCCGCCGTCCCCGGATTTCGCGTGGGCCATGTGCCCCTGAAGCTGGTCGAACGGCGGTTCAAGAAGGAACTGACCGACCAGGTCCGTCAGCAGGTGCTGATCGGCAGTCTGGAGCAGCTCTCGGAGGAGAACTCGCTCGACCCGATCAACGAGCCCGACTTCGACATCGAGTCGCTGGTCCTGCCGGACGAGGGGGATTTCATTTACGAGTTCGACGTTGAGGTCCGACCGGAGTTCGAGCTGCCGAACTACACCGGCCTGACGATCGAGCGTCCCACGAAGGAGATCAGCGACGCCGACGTCGAGGCGTATCTGCAGAAGTTCCTGGCCCAGTATGGCACGCTGTCGGAGCACGAGGGGGGCGCGGAACCGGGGCAGTACGTCAACGTCGACATGGAGTTCCTGTGGCAGGGCCAACTGCTGCGGCGGATGAACGATCTGACGCTGGAACTCAAGCCCCGGCTGCGGTTTCCGGACGGCGAGCTGGCCGGCTTCGCCGACCTGCTGAAAGGGGCGACGGCGGGCACGGTCAAGGACACGCAACTGACGATCTCGCCGGAGGCCGAGTCGGTCGAGAAGCGCGGCGAAACCGTGCAGGTGCGGATCACCGTCAACAAGGTGCTGACGCTCAAGCGGCCGGAACTCAACAAGGAGTTCCTGAGCCGGCTGGACATGGAGACCGAAGACGATCTGCGGATTCAGATCCGCAGCATGCTGCAGCGGCAGATCACGTTCGAGCAGCGGCAGTCGGCCCGTCGGCAGGTGCTGGAGAAGATCACCGAATCGGCCACCTGGGATCTGCCCGAAGAGCTCGTCCGCAAACAGGTCGAGAACGCCCTCCGCCGCGAAATTCTCGAGATGCAGCAGGCCGGCTTTACGACGCCGGAAATCCGCGCCCGCGAGAACGTGATCCGGCAGCGGTCGATCAGCACGACGCGGCAGGCGCTGAAAGAGCACTTCGTGCTCGACAAGATCGCCACCAAGGAGAACATCGAGGTCACGCCGCCGGACATCGAGTCCGAGATCCAGATGATGGCGCTGCAGCGGGGCGAGAACCCGCGGCGGGTCCGGGCGCGGCTGCAGAAGTCCGGGATCATCGAGAACCTGGAGGCTCAGATCCGCGAACGGAAGGCGGTCGATTTCATTCTCAAGAGCGCCAAGTACAAGGACGTGCCGATGCCCGCCGCCGGCGACGAGGACGTGGAAGCCGTCTCGCTGCCGATCTGCTCGACGGTGGCCGCGGCCGAGGCGACGGAAGACGCCGACGAGGCGTAACCGCCGTGGAATCGGGTTTCACGGCAGGGACGGCGTAGGCAGCGGACGGGTCTTTGCCGGATTGGGACTCGACCGGCGGTCGCGGCCCCGTACAATGCCCTGACATCCGCCATCCGCGGGACCGACTCTCTACATAGCGGGGATATACCTCATGCTGGAAGTGCCTTATGCCGCCGGCCGGACCGTGAACTCCAGCCGCGATTACACGCGGCAACGGCAGATGGGGCTGGGCGATCTGCTGCTGGAAAACCGCATCGTCTTCCTCGACGGACCGATTCACGACAGCAGCGCCAACCTGATTGTGATGAAGCTGTTGTTCCTGCAGGCCGAGAACCGCCACCAGGACATTCATTTCTACATCAACTCGCCGGGCGGGTCGGTCACCGCCACGATGGCCATCTACGACACCATGCAGTTCCTGCAATGCCC
>Ga0073934_10005574_pt1 | contig 19300 bp, 23 predicted proteins | sample LarsenN4metaG_FD_76834 | JGI IMG/M metagenome (GOLD analysis project Ga0073934, IMG submission 76834) | Hot spring sediment bacterial and archeal communities from British Columbia, Canada, to study Microbial Dark Matter (Phase II) - Larsen... ... | reverse complement strand
TTCGGCCCCGACATGGGCAGCGACGAAACCTGCATGGCCTGGGTCAAGGACGAGATCGGGCGCAGCGTCGGCCTGCCGCGCGAGGTCGGCGGCATTCCACTCGACGAGATCGGCGCCACCGGCTGGGGTCTGTCGCACGTAGCGGATGTCGCCGCGCACCACCTCGGGTTGCCGCTGCGCGGCGCGCGGGTTGCGATCCAGGGCTTCGGCGCGGTCGGCAGGCATGCCGCGCGGTTTCTCGCCAACCGCGGCGCGGTGTTGGTCGCGGTTTCCGATTCCTGCGGCACCCTGCACGACCCGCAAGGCCTCGATCTCGGCACGCTCATCCCGCTCAAGGAATCCGGCCAGGCGGTGTGCGACACCCCGGGCGGGCGGAAACTCGGGCGCGACGCCATCGTCGAGATCGACTGTGACATCTGGATCCCGGCGGCGCGCCCGGACGTGGTGAACGAAGGCAACGTGCAGCGGTTGAAGACGAAGCTGGTGGTGGAGGGGGCCAACATCCCGTTCACCGTCGGCGCCGAGCAGATCCTGCACGAGCGCGGGGTGCTGGTGGTGCCGGATTTCATCGCCAACGCCGGCGGCGTGATCTGCGCCGCCATGGAATACCGCGGCGTCTCGCAGTCGGCGGCGTTCGCCGCCATCGAGGAGAAGCTGCGCGCCAACACCAGACAGGTGCTCGAGGCGGCCGCGAAACACAAGCTCCTGCCGCGCGCGGCGGCCATGCAGCTCGCGGTGCAGCGGGTCAAAAAGGCGATGGACTACCGCCGCTGGGCGATCTGCTGATCGCGGTGCCTGAAGAGGCCGCCGGCTCCGGGTCGATTGGAGAAAATCTATGTATAGAATCCGCTTGCATGGTCGCGGCGGGCAAGGCATCAAGACCGCGAGCCGCATCCTCGGGCAGGCCTTCTTCCACGAAGGCTTCGAGGTGCAGGACGCGCCGGTGTACGGCGCCGAGCGCCGCGGCGCGCCGATGTACGCCACGGTGCGCGCCGCGCACGCGCCGATTCTCGAGCGCGGTTGGATCACCCATCCCGACCTGGTGGTGGTCGCCGACGAAACCCTGGTGCCGATCCCGGCGGCCAACGTGCTGCTGGGCGTCGAGGCCGGTACCGTGCTGCTCATCAACAGTGCGCTCGCGCCGGCGGACTGGCAGCGGCGGCTCAATCTCGCCGGGCCGGTGGTCACCGTGCCGGCTGCCGCCGAGATCACCGAACGGTCGGAGATGCCCTACATCGGCGCCCTCTGCGCCGGCGCCGCCGCGCGGCTGGTCGGGTGCATCCGGCCGCAGCCGCTGGCCGCGGCGTTGCGCGACGAACTGCAGGCGCTCGGCGAGCGCGTGGTCACCGCGAACCTCGATCATGCGCTCGTCGCCTTTCAGGCCCTGGCCGCACAGGCCGGGATCGTCCACGAAGGCAGTGCGGTTGCAGCGCGCGACTATGCGCGTCCCGACTGGGTGGAGGTGCCGTTCGAGCCGGCGCGCCGCTCGGCGCCGGACATCCACGGCGCCGCAACCAGCGTGCAGATCCAGACCGGCGCGTGGCGCACCCAGCGGCCGGTGATCGACGAGGCGCTGTGCAAACGCTGCACCTGGGTGTGCTCGACCCTGTGCCCGGACAGCGCGATCCGGGTCGAGGCCGGCAAACCGGTGATTGACTACGACCACTGCAAGGGCTGCCTGGTGTGCGTCGCGGTCTGCCCGCCGCACGCGATCGCGGCGGTGCCGGAGAGCGAGTTTGTCGAAACGGCCCCCTCCCCATCCCTCCCCCGCAAGGGGGGAGGGGGAGTTGATGCGCGTACCTGATCGGAGAACCGCGAATGGCGCGAACACTATTGACGGGCAATGCCGCGGCCGCCTGGGGCGCGCGGCTCGCCGAGGTCGACTACGTGCCGGCGTTCCCGATCACGCCGCAGACCGAGATCATCGAGACCCTCGCCACCTGGTACGGGAACGGCGAGATGAGCGGGAGGCTGGTGACGCTCGAGTCGGAACACTCGATGTTGACTGCCGCCGCCGCGGCCGCCGCCACCGGCGTGCGGGTGTTCACCGCGACCTCGAGCCAGGGTTTGTTGTACGCCATGGAGATGATCTATACCGTGGCCGGCTGGCGCGCGCCGTTCGTGCTGGTCAACGTCTCGCGCGGGCTCGCCAGCCCCTTGACGCTTGAATCCGACCACAACGACCTGCTCAGCACCCGCGACAGCGGTTTCCTGCAGATCGTCTGCGCCACCGGCCAGGAGGTGCTCGACTCGGTGCTGCTCGCTTATCGGCTGGGCGAGGACGCGCGCGTGCGCTTGCCGGTGATCGTGAATATGGACGGCTTCACGACCTCGTTCACGCGCGAGCCGGTGGAACTGCCGGAGCCGGACGCGGTGCGCCGCTTCCTGCCGCCGTTCGATCCGGAAAACGTCCGGTTCCGCGCCTCGAAACCGGTGAGCCAGGCGGTGGCGGTACTGGGCGGCGGGGCGTATTCCTATTTCCGCTACGAGACCCATCTCGCGGCGCGGGAGGCGCTTACGGTGTACGACGAAATCGCGGCGGCCTTCGAGCGCGAATTCGGCCGGCGTCATGTCGCGGTCGAGAGCTACCGGTCCGAGGACGCGGACATCGTGTTCTTCATGATCGGGGCCTTCGCCACCAAGGCGCAGGAGGCGGTCGACCGGTTGCGCGAGGCGGGCGTGAAAGCCGGACTGGTGCGGCCGCGGCTGCTGCGTCCTTACCCGGTGGCGGCGATGCGCCGGGTGTTGAGCGGCAAGCCGGCGGTCGCGGTCATCGACCAGAACCTGTCGATGGGCAAGGGCGGGGTGCTGCACACCGAGCTCACCGCGGCGCTGTACGGCGAACAGAACATGCCGCCGGTCGTGGCCAGTTTCATTGGCGGCCTCGGCGGGCGCGACATCAGCAGCGAGGAATTCTACGAGATCGCGGCGACCGTGCAGCAGGCGGCGGCCCGGGGCGAAACCCCCGCGCCGCGGCTCCTGTTCACCGGCACCGAGCTGCGCCAGTTCAAGAAACTGCAGGCGATCGCGGTGCACGAACGCAACGAGCTCGGGGGCGGGTCATGACCGACGTCATCCAGCGCATGAAGGACCTGCCGTCCACGCACCTGCTCGGCACCGGCACGGCGATGTGCGCCGGCTGCGGCGGGCTCATGAGCCTGCACGAGGTGTACGACGTGCTCGGCACCCGGACGGTTTTCGTCAACGCCGCCGGCTGCATGACGCTCTTGTCGATCTATCCGTTCACGCCGTTCCGCGGCTCGTGGCTCTATACCGCCATGGCCTCGGCCCCGGCCGGGGCCCAAGGCGTGCGCGACGCGCTCGACATTCTTATCAGGAAGGGCCGGATCCAGCCGGGCGAAGACCTCACCGCCGTGGTGCTGACCGGCGACGGCGCCGCGTACGGCATGGGGCTGTCCGCGACCTCCGGGGCGATCGAGCGCAACCTCGACTTTCTCTATCTGTGCTACGACAACGAAGGCTACGGCAACACCGGCCAGCAGTATTCGCCGGCCACGCCGCATGCGGCGCTCACCGCCACCAGCCGCGGCGCGCGCGGTTACCCCGGCTACAAGAAGGATCTGTTCGCCATCTGGGCGGCGCACAAGCCGGCGTACGTCGCGACCGTGATCGGCGCCGAGCCGCTCGATCTGGCCAAGAAGATCGAGAAGGCAAAATCGAGGAAGGGCCCGCGTCTGATCCTGGCGCTTGCCCCCTGTCCGCCCGGCTGGGACTTCGATCCGCAGGATTCGGTCGAGATCGGGCGGCTCGCGGTCCGGACCGGGGTGTGGCCGCTCAAGGAATACGTCGACGGCAAAGTGGTGCACACACATGTCCCGCATCCGCGTCTGCCGGTCGAGGACTATCTGAAAAGGCAGGGGCGGTTCCGCCATCTGTTCGAGCCCACGCGCAACGAGCCGTTGCTTGCCGAGATCCAGGCGGCGGTGGATGCCTACTGGACGGGAGTCGAACATGGGTGATGCAACGCGCAGCCGCAGCTACTGCCACCGCGGCGGCGACGAGCCGCTGCGCGGCGACACCATCCCCGCGCATTTCGCGAGAATCGCCGCGCAGTTCGGCGGGCGCGAGGCGGTAGTCAGCATTCATCAGCAGCGGCGGCTCCGCTACCGCGAGCTTCAGGATGCGGTCGACGAGCTGGCGCGCGGGCTTCTTGCCATCGGCTTCAAGAAGGGTGAGCGGGTCGGCGTGTGGTCGACGAATAATATCGAGTGGCTGCTGCTGCAGCTTGCGACCGCGCGCGTCGGCTGCGTGCTGGTCAACATCAATCCCGCCTACCGCCCGCGCGAGCTCGCCTATGCCTTGCAGAAGTCCGAGGTGCAGGGGCTGTTCACGATCCCGCGCTTCCGTTCCAGCGACTACACCGGCATGCTGGTCGAGCTGATCCCCGATCTTCGGAACCACGCGGCCGCCGGGATCGAGCATCCGGATTTTCCGGCGTTGCGCCGCATCGTGCTCTGCGACCCGGCCGACCCGGCCCGCACCGTGGCGCCGCACCCGGGGTTCATGACCTGGGGGGAGGTGATGGCCGCCGGCGCAGGCATCGAGCCCGGGCAGCTCGAGGCCGCGAGCGCGGCGCTCGACGTCGACGATCCGATCAACATCCAGTACACCTCCGGCACCACCGGTTTCCCCAAGGCGGTGGTGCTGACCCACCACAACCTCCTCAACAACGCCTACTTCACGGCCCGCGCCCTGCACTTCAGCGAACACGACCGGCTGTGCGTGCCGGTGCCGTTCTATCACTGCTTCGGCATGGTGATCTCGAATCTCGTGTGCCTCGCGGTCGGCGCCTGCCTGGTGCTGCCGTCCGAGCACTTCGATCCGCTGGCGGTGTTGCAGGCGATCCAGCAGGAGCGCTGCACCGCGCTGCACGGCGTGCCGACCATGTTCATCGCCGAGCTCGGACACCCGCGCCTCCGGGAGTTCGATCGGTCGTCGCTCCGCACCGGCATCATGGCCGGCGCACCCTGCCCGGCGGCGCTCATGCAGCGCGTGATCGGAGACCTGCACTGCCCGGAGATCCTGATCGGCTACGGCGAGACCGAGGCCTCGCCGCTCACCCATCTCACCTCGCGCGATGACACGCTCGAACGGCGCACCGAAACGGTCGGCACCAACCTGCCGCACCAGGAGGTGAAGGTGGTGGACGTCAAGACCGGCGCGACTGTAGCGGTGGGCGCGATCGGCGAGATCTGCTTCCGCGGCTACCATGTGATGCGCGGTTACTACAACGATCCGGACGCGACCCGCAAGGCGATCGACGCCCATGGCTGGCTGCACTCCGGCGATCTCGGCAGCATGGACGGCGACGGTTACGTGCGCATCACCGGCCGGCTCAAGGACATGATCATCCGCGGCGGCGAGAACATCTATCCGGCCGAGATCGAGGAATTCCTGTTCACCCACCCCAAGGTCGCGCAGGTGGCGGTGTTCGGCGTGCCGGACGAATTCTACGGCGAAGCGGTCATGGCCTGGATTCAGTTGCGCGCCGGCGAGAAGGCGAGCGCGGACGAGATCCAGGCGTTCTGCAAGGGGAGAATTGCGCACTTCAAGATCCCGAAATACGTCTGGTTCGTCGACGAATTCCCGATGACCGTTACCGGCAAGCTGCAGAAGTTCCGCATGCGCGAACTGGCTGTCGAGCGCCTCCAGGCCGGGGCCGCGGGGACGTGAGGCGCACGATGATCGAGATCGCGGCGCAGCCGTATGTTCCGGGCTGGGCGTGCGGGGTCGTGAGCCGCGACCCGCGGCAGCCCGGCGCCATCCTGGTTACCGACCGCGTGCCGTTGCCGCCGGACGCGCATCCCGCCGGTGTCGTGGTGGTCGACGGCGCGCCGTTCTCGCACCCGATGCTCTCGCTGCTGGCGCACGGCGTTCCCGTGGTGATCGTGACCGCCGGGCAGGCGCAGCAGCTGGCGAACGGCGAGACCATCGCCCTCGATGGCGCGCACGGCCGGCTTTGCAGCGGGGCCGCCGGTCCGCCACCCGCGGAGCCGCGGATGCCGGAGCGGGTCGAGACGGCGGACGGGATCCCCCTCGAGTTCTGCGCCAGCGTGCGCGATGCCACGGGCGCGCTCCGCGCGCGCGTGCGCGGAGCGGCTGCGATCGGACTGGTGCGCTCCGAATTCCTGGCGCCAGCGGACGGGCGGATGCCCGATCGCGCGTTTTACGAGAATGAATTCGCCCGCCTGGCCGAGGCCGCGGCACCCCTTCCGGTCACGGTGCGGCTCGTCGACGTGGCGGCCGACAAGCACCCGCCGTGGCTTGCGGTTCCGGCGGCGCCCGGGCGGCAGGGCGTGCGGCTCTACGACCGCGAACCGCTGCAGACGGTGCTGGAGGCGCAGCTCGCGGCGCTTGCCGCGCTTTCCGGGCGTTACGCCCTGCGCCTCCTGTTGCCGTATGTGACGCGACCGGATGAGGCGCGCGTCTGGCGCGAGCGCATCCGGCAGCGCATGGCGGTGCCGGTCGGTGCCATGGCGGAAACGCCGGCCGCCGCGCTCGACGTCGCGGCGCTTCTGACGGCAGCGGATTTCGTGGCGCTCGGCCTGAACGATCTGATGCAGTGCCTGTTCGGTGCCGACCGCGACGATCCGGCCGCGCGCCGCTATCTGGATCCCTACGCACCGGTGTTGCATCGGTTCCTGGCGGAAACCGCACGGCTCGCCCAAAAACAGGTGGGGCAGGTGCTGATCTGCGGGTTGCTGGCACAACTGCCGGGTGTGCTGCCGGTTCTGATCGGTCTCGGCTTCCGGCGATTCTCGGTCGATCCGGTGTTTCTGCCGTGGCTCGCGCAAAGCGCCCGTGCCACGCGCAGCCTGAAGGCCGCGACGCTGGCCGCCGAGGTCTGTCATGCGCGCGACAGCGATGGCGTCCGCCGGCGGCTGGGCATCGGACCGGCGCCGGCCTGAGCGCGCCTGGCGCCGCGCTTCGCTCGAAAGCGGTCGCTGCTCAGCCGGCGCGTTCGTAGAACGTCAGCTCCCAGCGGTCAGCGCGCGGGTCGTGGCGCAGCAGGTAACGGCCGCCGTCGCCGCGCACCTTGAAGTAGCGGTGTTCGGGCGCGAGCCAGCGATCGAGAACTTCCTCGACCGACACGGGCCGTTCGCCGAGCCAGAAGCGACGCGGCTCCGGCTCCCCGCGATGGCCGGCGTCGCACTCGACGCGGATGGTGAGGGCCGCAGCGCTCATGGCGGCCCGGGCCTCCATCTGGATGAGCGGCGGGCTGATCCAGGTGTGCCGGCAGCGCGGGCACTTACCGGGCTTGTGCCGCTTGTCGGCATGGAAGATGAAGCCGCCGTGCCGGCAGCGCGCCGGTGTGATCGTGACCCGATACCCCGTGTGCTTCACGCTCTTCAGCAGATGGCGCCGGTCGTCCTCGACCGCCTTCGGCTCGAGCTCAAGCAGCGTGGCGATGTCCGTCACGCTGCGCGGCGCGCGGCGCAACAGTTCGAGCAGGTCCTTGCGGAACATGCCGCCAGTATCCCGCCGGCGGCGGGCGCTGTCACGCCGCGCTACACTGCCCGCATGCAGAGACCGGTCAAACATCGTTCCGCCGGGATCGTGGTGGTGCGCCGCGAGGGCGGCGAGTGGAAGGTCCTGATCCTGCGCGCCTGGCGCAGCTGGGACTTCCCCAAGGGCCTCATCGAGCCCGGCGAAAAACCGCTGGCGGCCGCTCAACGCGAGACGCGCGAGGAAACCGGGCTGACCGATCTCGATTTCCGCTGGGGTCACGATTCGATAGACACCGAACTGTACACGGACGCCAAGATCGCGACCTACTTCCTGGCGGTCACCGGCCAGACCGACATCGAGCTGCCGGTGAGCCCCGAGCTCGGCCATCCCGAGCACAACGAATATCGCTGGGCGAGTCTCGACGAGGCGCGGCGCCTGCTGCCCAGGCGGCTCATCCCGGTGCTCGACTGGGCAGTAAAACGGCTGCCGGTCTGAAGTTGCCTTTCGCCGTGGTGGTCCTTAGGATGGCGGCACATCTTCCCCGATGCCGCCATGGCCGCACCGCTCTACGAATCGAATCTCCGCAGTCTGAAACTCCGTCATCGCGGCAAGGTGCGCGACATCTATGATATCGACGACCGGCTGATGCTGATCGTCACCACCGACCGGCTGTCGGCGTTCGACGTGGTGATGAGCGATCCGATCCCGGGCAAGGGCGCGGTGCTCACCGCGATGTCCAACTTCTGGTTCCGCCGCACCCGCGCGATCATCCCCAACCAGCTCACCGACATCCCGCTCGCCGAGGTTGTGAAAGACCCCATCGAGCGCGCGCCGCTCGAGGGCCGGGCGGTGGTGGTGAAGAAGCTCCAGGCGCTGCCGGTCGAGGCCATCGTGCGCGGCTACCTGGTCGGCAGCGGTTGGAAGGAATACCAGCAGACCGGTTCAGTCTGCGGCATCCGGCTCCCGTCGGGCCTGAGGCTGGCCGACCCGCTGCCGGAACCGATCTTCACGCCCTCGACCAAGGCGGCGGCCGGGAGCCACGACGAGAACATCAGCTTCGGGCAGGCCGCGAAACTCCTGGGCGCTGACATCGCCGCCCGGGTGCGCGATGCGGCGCTTTCCATATATAAGGACTGCGCGGCCTACGCCCTGGGCCGCGGCATCATCATCGCCGACACCAAGTTCGAGTTCGGGCTGGACGAGCACGGCGCGCTCACGCTGATCGACGAACTGCTGACCCCCGACTCGTCGCGCTTCTGGCCGGCCGATCGGTACCAATCGGGCAGCAACCCGCCGTCGTTCGACAAGCAGTACGTGCGCGACTGGCTGGAGGCGAGCGGCTGGAACAAGCAGCCGCCGCCGCCGAAACTGCCCCCCGAGGTCATCGCCCGGACCGCCGAGAAGTACCAGGAAGCGCTCCGGCGCCTGGCCGGATGAGCCTCGACCGGTTTGCGCACAAGCGTGCCGCCGCCGCGCGCCTGACGTTTCCGGAAGACGAATCGAAGCAGGCCTGGCTGCTTGCTCTTGCTCGAGGCCAACGCCCTCACCGACACCGGCGTGAATGCGGCGATCGGTCGCGAGGCGAAGCAGAGTCGGTCGTTCGCCTGTCACAAGGGTTGCGCCGCCTGCTGCCGCAGCCACACCACCGTCCCGGTCTATCCACTGGAGATCATCGGCATCACCTGGTGCGCGGTCGAGAAGCTGGAAGGGCCGGTGCGCGGACGGCGCAAACAGCAGCTGCGCGATCACCAGAAAGGCGCGCCCTGTCCGCTGCTGGTCGATAACGCCGGCAGCATCCATCCGCTGCGGCCGATGGCCTGCCGGCAGTTCAACGTATCCGGCCGAGCGTGCGCGGAAGGCGAGGATGCCTACTACACCCGGCGCGCCGAGGTGCTGACGCCACTGCGCGATTACGCCGATGCCGCTTTCGATGTCATGCTGCCGTTTTATGGTATGAACAGCAGCGCCGAACGCCAGCGCCTGATCGAAAGCGGCGCAGTACACCAGTCGTCAAGCTGTTGCAGGAATACGATTGGCCGAAGCTGGCCGAGCGCATGCAGGTCTTCGACGAACGCCGCGCCGCCGCCCCGGCGAACGCGTGAAATGCCCGTTGGTGCTGGTCGCCAACAAGCCGTTGCGCACTCCACCATCGCGGTACATCAAGACCATGCAGGTCCCGGGCGGCATCGATGTGGCCGGCAACCGCATTGTCGAACTCGCCCAGCCCGGCGACCTGGTCATCACCGCCGACATCCCGCTGGCCGCGGAAGTCATCAAGAAAGGCGGGCCATGCCCTCAACCCGCGCGGCGAGCTGTATACCCAGGACAACATCCAGGAGCGCCTGACGCTGCGCAACTTCCTGGGCGGGCTGCGCAACGCCGGTGTCATGACTGGTGGCCCGTCGGTCATGAGCCACAGTGATCGCCAGATCTTCGCCAATCAGCTCGACCGGTTTCTCACCCGTCGGCAGGTCCACAAGCATTGACCTCCAGCCATCGCCGACATATCGTCTGCGGGAGGGTCAGGACCGGCGTCCGCGCGTCACCGGACGCGGTTTCCCGTAATGGATTCTCCAACCACGATGACCCGACCCCGGATCTTTCCCCTGCTGTTCATGTTTGCCCTGATCGCGGCCATGCTCGCGCTCGCTCTGTTTCTGCCGGTGCTGCGGGTGCTGAATGCCCCGGCCACCTGGTTCGGCGCCGTACCGCTGGCAGCGGGCGCGCTGCTCATCGCCGCTTCGGCCGGCCTTTTCCGGCGGCGGAATACCACGCTCAACCCGTTCGGCGAGTCGTCGGCCTTGGTGCAGGACGGCCTGTACCGCTATTCGCGCAACCCGATGTACCTGGGCATGCTGCTGGTGCTGGCCGGCGTCGCCCTGTGGCTGGGCCGGCTCCTGCCGTTTCTGGCGCTTCCGGTCTTCGCCCTGGTGGTATCCTCCCAGAACATCCGCAAAGAGGAACGGGCGCTGGAGGCGCGCTTCGGCAACGACTATCGCCGCTACAAGGAGCGGGTGCGGCGCTGGATCTGATTCCGGACGTCCGGGCGGCTTGAACCGCCGGCCCGAATTCCTTCGATAGGCAGTTGATTTCCGACCCGCCGCCGTGGACCATATCGGCCGATGACGAATTCGATTTCCCCGCGCTGTCTCTTCATGGCGGTGGCGTTGCTCGCGGCGGGTTGCAGCCGGGAAACACCGCCGGCGCCGGTGACCGCCCCCGGCGCCGAGGCCATGCGGCGTTTCGACCCGGCGAGCGTGGTGCGCGGCGCCGCGCTGTTTGCCCAGCACTGCGCCCTGTGTCACGGGCCGCAGGCCCAGGGACATCCGGACTGGCAGACGCCGAGCGACGGCAAGTTCGCGGCCGCACCGCCGCTCAACGGCACCGGCAACGACTGGAAGCGCTCGCGCGCCGAGCTCGCCGCCGCCATCAAGAACGGCGTGCGCCGCAAGAGCGACAATCTTGACGTCATGCCGGGCTGGAAGGGCCGGATGAACGAGCGCGACATCGAGGACCTGCTGAACTGGATGCAGTCGCTGTGGACGCCCGAGGTCTACGACGCCTGGAACAAGACCCAGGTCGCACCGAAAACCTGAAGCCATCCCGGACTCCCCATGCAGATCGCCATCTGGATCATCATCGTTCTGATCATCGCCGCGCTCATCAAGTATTTGCTGAGCGATTCCGGGAAGAAATGACCATTCATTGAAGGAGCCCGTTTCATGTACGGTTTCAACGTGCAGGTGCAGGACAGCTTCAACAACGCCGTGCAGCGCGTCACCGAGGCGCTCAAGACCGAGGGCTTCGGCGTGCTCACCGACATCGACGTGCAGGCCACGATGAAGGCCAAGCTCGGCGTCGACGGCCGGCCGTACCGCATCCTCGGCGCCTGCAATCCGCCGCTGGCGCACAAGGCCATCACCGCCGATCCGGACATCGGCCTGCTGCTGCCGTGCAACGTGGTGGTGCGCGAGGAGGCCGACGGCCGGATCACCGTCGGCTTCATGGACCCGATCGCGGTCCTCAAGCTCACCGACAAGCCGCAAATCACCGAGTTGGCCAAGGACGTGCGCGCGCGCCTCGAGCGGGTCCGCGATCGGCTGGTCAGGTCCTGAGCGGCACCGGGAGCGACATGATTCTGAAATTCACCGTTCCCGGGGTTTTTCTGTGCGCCACGCTGGCAACGGCGGCGAACGCCGCCGGCAGCGCCGCGGTCACCTACGAAAAGACCATTCGACCGTTCATGGCCGGGCGTTGCTTCGCCTGTCACGGCCCGGATTCGCCGTCGCACGTCGAGTTCGACAAGCGCATGGACCAGTACAAGAAAATCCTCAAGGGTCCGCGCATGACCCGCTATGAAGAACTGATGGTGTTCGTGAACGGTGATGACGCCGGCGCGCTCATGCGCCGCCTCGATGACGGCCAGAACACCAAGGACGGCAAGCCGGGCAACATGTATGCCAATCTCGGCAACACCGAAACCGAGCGCGCCGCGGCGCTTGCGATGTTCAAGCAATGGACCGGTTCCTGGATTCTCAAGCGCAGCAGGAATTGGACGCCCGCGGATCGTCGGGCGGTGACGGCGCCGCGTTAGGGAAGGTCCGCCACACGCCTCCACAACGGCAGGTCACGCCGCCAAGGCGCAAGGAACGCAATGGGATTCCTTAACACAGCCTTGTAATCTGTTTTTTTCACCTTCGCATCCCGGCAGTGAACGGCAGACAAACGGGTGCCTCCGGCGCCGGTTCTCCGTCGTTTCTCAAGAAGATTTGATGCCCATCAAAGCCCGTTCGTGGCAATGGGTGTAAACGGGTTTTCGGCAACAGTGACAATTCTTACTATCTTTCCTCGGCCGCCGCGGCGGCCCTTCAAATTCCGGAGGTGACTATGTGGCGCGTATTGACGGTGTTGTTCGCGGCTTTGTGTCTGGGGTCCGCGGCGGTCCCCGCCGAAGACAACCAGGAACCCCCGTACGGCATGATGGGCGGCGGCATGGGGATGGGCCCGGGCATGATGGGCGGCATGGGGATGGGTCGGGGGATGATGGGCATGGGTCCGTACCACATGCTCAATCTCAGCGACGAGCAGCGCACCAAGATCAACAAGATCCAGGATGACGAGCGCCGCAAACACTGGGAGACGATGGGCAAGGTGATGGACGAGCAGGCGAAGCTGCGCGACCTGTACGACGCTGACAAGCGCGACAACGCCGCGATCCTCAAGGTGCATGACCAGATCGACCAGTTGCATCGCAAGATGCGCGAAGCACACCTCAATGCCGAAAGCCAGATCGAGGCGCTGCTCACCAAGGAGCAGCACGACCAGCTGAAGCAGCTGCGGCGCGGCGGCTCGCGCGGCATGGGCATGGGACCGGGAATGGGTCCGGGCGGCCCGCGCGGCGGCATGCGCGGAGCGCCATGATGCACGACGGCTGGATGGGCACCGCCTGGATCCTGTTCTGGATCCTCGTGGTGCTGGCGATCGCCGCGCTGGTCAAGTACCTGTTTAGTCGCGGCCCGCGCCAATAGCGTTCGCCACTAGCCGGCGGCCAGTGCCTCGAGCCAGGCCGCCGGCGGATCGCCGCCGCGCCAGACGCACAGCGGCCCCTCGGTCGCCTCCGGCGGCTCGAAACGCGGCAATTGCGCGTCGAGCACCGCGACACCGGCATCCGAGACATCGCGGTTTTCCGCCGTGCGGCGTTCGAGCCGGCGCACCAGCTCGTCGCGCGGCGCCTCGCAGTAAAGAATCCCGAACGGCACGTCGAGCTCGCGTGCCAGCGCGGCCGCCGCCAGGCGTTCCGCCCGGCGGCCGTGCACCCCATCCATGATCGCCCAGCGGCCGCTCGCCACGATCGCGCGGGCGTGCCGGCGCAGGGCGGCATAGGTGCGTTCGGTCATCGCCGGCGTGTAGAGCTCCTCGCCGCCGCGTTGCGTGAGCGGCAGGCCCGCCAGGTGCTTGCGCACCGCATCCGAACGCACCATGATGCCATTCAGTAGCCGCGCCGCCTCCCGCGCCAGCGTGCTCTTGCCGCTGCCGCTCACGCCGCAGGTGATCAGCACGCCGGCCCGGTGCGGTGAAAAATATTTCTCCGCCAGCGCGAAATAGGCCGCCGCCTCGCGCTCCATGCCGGCGTCCTGCTCGATCGCGAAGCATGCCACCTTGGCGCGCACGCAGGCGCGATAGGCCTGGTAGAAATCGAGCAGCACGAGCCCCGCGTAGTCGCCGCTTCTCTCCAGGTATTCGTTCAGGAAGCGGTTGCTCAGCGCCGCGAGGCCGCGGTGATCGAGGTCCATGGTCAGGAAGGCGATGTCGCTCATGACGTCGCCGGCGCGCAGCGCCGGGTTGAACTCGATGCAATCGAAGATCACCACCCGGTCGTCCACGAGACACATATTGCGTAGGTGCAGGTCGCCGTGGCCGTCGACGATGTGGTGCTCGCGTACCCGCGCTTCGAACCGCGCGGCGTGATCGCGCAGGAACTCGTCCGTCGCGCGCCGCAGCCGGGCATGCGCCTCGACACTCAATACGCGCCCGACATACGGCCGCGTCTGCTCGAAATTCTGGATGGCCGGTGCGCGGATGCGGTCCAGCTCCCCGCCGTGCGCAATCTCCGGGCCGCGGTCGGCGCGGGCGTGAAACGCGGCCAGCTGCCGGGCGATGTCGACCATGTGCCCGATCTTGAGCCGGCCCTGTACCGCCAGCCGGTCGAGCAGGCCGTCCTGTGGCAGGCGCCGCATCTGCACGGTCGGCTCCACTTCCTGGCCGCCGGAGCAACCCGCGGGGCGCAGGCGCAGGCCCGCGGTTTCGCGGCACAGCGGCACCACGCCGAGATACCAATCGGGTGCAAGCCGGCGGTTGAGGCGGACCTCTTCGTGACACGCGAAGCGGCGTTTCTCGAGCGTGGTGAAATCCAGAAACCCGAAGTCCACCGGTTTCTTGAGCTTGTAGGCGAAGTCGCCGGCCAGAAAGACATGCGAAATGTGGGTTTCAAGATACTCGATGCCATCGGCCGGATGCGGGTAGCTGGCCGGATCGCGCAGGGCGGCGAGCAGATCGGCGGGCAGGGCAGTCATGGCAAGTCTTGCAATTCTCCGGCAATCGTCCCATTGTTAGCCAATCCAAGTCCGGCATGGGGGTGTGGCCATGCTGCAGAAACCCAGCCCGTCCGAGCTCGATGTCATTGCCTGCGAAATCTGTCTCACGGAGATCCCGCGCGACCTGGTGTGCTGCGAGGAAGCCGTGGAATACGTGCAGTACTTCTGCGGCTATACCTGCTTTGCGCAGTGGCAGCAAGAGGCGGACCGCGCTTTCGAGGCAGAGGCTGTCCGGCGCTGAAGCGTCTGCGTCCTGTTCCCGGCAAGCGGCGCTTGCGGGAGAGACGGTGTTTGTCTAGACTGCCTGCATGTTCCGCCTCCGGCGCCGCCGTTTCCTGAGCCTGTTCCTGGCCCTGAGCCTCGCCCTCGCGCCGTTGTTTTCGGCGGCGCACACGGGCGCGGCCGCGGCCTCCGTGGGCGAGGCGCACGCCCTGTCCGCCGATCCGCACGCGCACCACGCTGCCGGCCTTTCGACCCAGGGCGATCAGGACGCGTCGCGTTGCGACACGCACGATCCCTGTGCCGGCCAGGGCTGTGTCGGTTGTGGTCATTGTGTCACGACCGTGATCGCCGTGGCCGTCCCTTCCCATCCCAACCATCCGGTTCAGACGCCCGTCGTCCTGACTCTGCACCTCTCCGATCTGCCCGCGGTTCAGAACCGACCCCCGCAGGTCTAAGTCCTCACAGCTGTATCACGTTTCTGTCCCGGTCCGCCGCGCGCGGCCGGTGACGTCGTTTCCGCCTTCGCGCACGTCGTGCCCGAAGGCCTCGAATTGAGGACGAATAGCATGAAGCGCAATCATCCGCTTCCGCCGGCTGTGCCGATTCTTCCGCGCCGGCGATTTCTCCAGGGCCTGGCTGCCGGCGGCGCCATGCTCGGGTTGGCCCCGTGGCTGGGCGCCGCGCCCCGCACGGGCGGCGCCACCGCCCTCGGCACCGCGCCGGTGCTCACCGGCACCGAGTTCGATCTCACGATCGCGGAGACGCCGGTCAACTTCACCGGCCGCCCGCGCCTCGCCACCACCATCAACGGCTCGATTCCGGGGCCGACCCTGCGGCTGCGCGAGGGCGATACCGTGACGATCCGCGTTCACAATCGTTTGCGCGAGGACACCTCCATCCATTGGCACGGCATCATCCTGCCCTACCAGATGGACGGTGTGCCGGGCGTCAGTTTTCCCGGCATCCCGCCGGGCGAGACCTTCACCTACCGCATTAAGGTGCGGCAGACCGGGACCTACTGGTATCATTCGCACTCCGGCATGCAGGAGCAGACCGGCATGTACGGCGCCATCATCATCGAGCCGGCCACCGGCCGCGACACGATCCGCGCCGATCGCGACTACGTGGTGCAGTTGTCCGACTGGACCGACGAGGACCCGGACCGGGTCATGGCCAAGCTCATGGTGCAGAGCGACTACTACAACTTCAACCAACCCACGGTGGTCGATTTTTTCCGCGACGTATCCAATGAGGGGCTTTCGACCGCGCTCGCCAAGCGCGAGATGTGGAACCAGATGCGCATGAACCCGACCGACCTTTCCGACGTCTCCGCTTACACCTACACCTACCTCATGAACGGCGTCACCCCGGCCGGCAACTGGACCGGGCTGTTTCGTCCGGGCGAGAGGGTGCGGCTGCGCTTCATCGGATCCGGCGCCATGACCTTCTTTGACGTGCGCATTCCGGGCCTCAAGATGACCGTGGTCCAGGCCGACGGCCAGGACGTCGAGCCGGTCACGGTGGATGAATTCCGTTTCGGACCGGGCGAAACCTGCGACGTAATCGTCGAGCCCAAGGACGAGGCCTACACGATCTTCGCCCAGTCCATGGACCGCACCGGCTTTGCGCGCGGCACGCTCGCGCCGCGCGCCGGCATGGAGGCAGCGGTTCCCGCGCCGGACAAGCCTCAGATGCTCGAGATGGAGGACATGATGGGCGACATGACCGGTGTGGCGCGAGCCCATCATGCCCGCACCGAATACGGCCCGAGCACCGACATGCGCGTGGATACGCCGCGCACCAACCTCGACGACCCAGGCGTCGGCCTGCGCGACAACGGCCGGCGGGTGCTGACCTACGCCGACCTGGACACCGTAGGCGGTGCGCTCGACAACCGCGAGCCCGGGCGCGAGATCGAGCTGCACCTCACCGGCAACATGGAGCGCTACGCCTGGTCGCTCGACGGCGTGGAGTTCGGCCGCTCCACACCGGTGCATTTCCGTCACAACGAGCGGCTGCGCGTGGTGTTCGTCAACGACACCATGATGACCCATCCCATGCACCTGCACGGCATGTGGAGCGAACTCGAAAGCGCCGAGGGCAAGTTCCAGGTGCGCAAGCACACCATTGCCGTGCAGCCGGCGCAGCGCGTGAGCTTCCTCGTCACGGCCGACGCCCTGGGCCGCTGGGTGTGGCACTGCCACCTGCTTCTGCACATGCACCTGGGCATGTTCCGCGAGGTGGTGGTGGCATGAAGCGGCCTGAACGAACGACGGAGAAGGAAACCATAATGCACCAACGAGTGTATGGGCTGGCCATCGTGGCGCTGGCGCTCGGGCTCGCTCCCGCCTGGGCGCAGGAGCCGGCAAAAAATGCGGGTGTGATGGGAACGATGCCCGGCATGGACCACGGGTCCATGCCGGGCGGCTCGGCCCCGCCCGAGGCCCGCGACCCGCATGCCTATTCGGGTGGCTACGCGCGCGGCGGGCTTCGGCTTGGCGACGAGCACAATTTCGGCGCCCTGCTCGTCGAACGGCTGGAAAGCGTGAACGGGCGCGACAATACCGCGACCGAGTATGATTTGCAGGCCTGGTACGGCCGCACCTACGATCGCGCGGTGCTCAAGGCCGAGGGCGAGGTGGACGGCGGCAGGCTGCGCGAGGCGCGCACCGAGCTGCTTTGGGGGCATGCGGTGGCCACCTACTGGGACACGCAGCTCGGTGTGCGCTATGACAGCGGCGAGGGACCGGACCGGAAGTGGCTCGCCTTCGGCGTCCAGGGGCTCGCGCCTTACTGGTTCGAGATCGAGGCCGCCGCTTACCTCGGCGAAGACGGACGCAGCGCGCTGCGGCTGGATGCGTCGTACGAGCTGTTGCTCACGCAGAGACTGATCCTGCAGCCGCGCATCGAAGCCAATGCCTACGGCAAGAGCGATCCGGCGCGCGAAACGGGTTCCGGTCTTTCCGATCTCACCGCAGGTGTCCGGTTGCGCTATGAGATACGGCGGGAGTTCGCCCCGTACCTCGGCATCGAATGGGCCGCCAAGTACGGGGCCACGGCGGATTATGCGCGCGCGGCCGGTGAAGACGCCAAAGAAACGCGACTCGTCGCGGGCCTGCGTTTCTGGTTCTGATGAATCCACGGAGAAACCTGTATGAAAAAGATTAACTCGATTCTGATTCTCGGCGCGTGGCCCGCACTCACGCTGGCTGCCGGCGAGCACGCCGGCGGGCACGATGCGACACCGTATGGAAAGCCTGGCGAGGCGGCGCAGGTCAACCGCACGATCGAGGTGCAGGCGGCGGACAGCATGCGTTACGCGCCCGCCGCCATCACGGTGCGGCGCGGCGAGACCATCCAGTTCGTGTTGAAAAACACCGGCAAGCTGCCGCACGAACTGGTGCTGGGCGATGCCCAGTCGCTCAGGGAGCACGCCGAAACGATGCGCCGCCACCCGGACATGGAGCACGACGATCCCAACATGGTGAAGGTGGCGCCGGGCGGCACGGGCACGCTGATCTGGAAGTTCACCCGGGCCGGCACGGTGGATTTCGCCTGCCTGATCCCCGGCCACTATGAGGCCGGCATGAAGGGCACCATCCGGGTGAGCGCCAAGTAACGCGCGCCGCTTTCAACTACCAACTGTGAACTCGAGGAGTGACGCAATCATGAAACGTATACTTTGGCTGGGTCTGTGCGGAATCATCGGGATGGGCGTGTCGGGGTTCAATCAAGCCGCGCCCCAGGCCGCCACGGCGCTTAAGGTCGCGGCCGCGGACAACGCCGCGGCCGTTTCCGCTACCGGTGTGGTGGTGCAAGTCAGGGCGGATCAGGGAAAGGTCAAGATCAACCACGATCCCATTAGCGCGCTGAACTGGCCGCAGATGACCATGTTCTTCCGCGTCACGGACAAGACGGTGCTGGAGGGCATCGCCGCCGGCGACAAGGTGCGCTTTGAACTGGGAAAGGATGCCGCGGGGTGGGTGATCACGCGCATGGAGAAAGCGGCCAAATGACCCGCGCCTGGGCGGTCCTGTTTGCCGCCCTGTCGCTGGCGTCCTGTGACGAGCGCGGCCGGCCGCCTGCGAATCCGGCTGCTGCCGTCCCCGCGCCGGCGCGGACCGCCGATGCCGGCCAGCTCGCACGCGGCGCCGAGGTGTACCGCACGCATTGCGCGGTTTGTCACGGCAGCCGCGCGCAGGGCGCGCCCAACTGGCAGAAGCCCGGGCCGGACGGCCGGTATCCGCCTCCGCCGCTGAATGGCACGGGCCACGATTGGCATCACCCAAGCGCTGCGCTCAAGGAGGTGATTCGCAACGGCACCCAGCGGATCGGCGGCAGCATGCCGCCGTGGCGGGACAAGTTGTCGGAGACCGACATCGAGGCGGTGATCGCCTGGTTTCAGTCCACCTGGCCGGATGAGATCTATCGGGCGTGGGCGGATATCGACCGGCGTGCCTCCGGTTCGCGCCAGTCTCGGTAATCCTTCCCGGCGTAGGGATCGCCATCGTTTT
>Ga0073934_10005573_pt1 | contig 19301 bp, 20 predicted proteins | sample LarsenN4metaG_FD_76834 | JGI IMG/M metagenome (GOLD analysis project Ga0073934, IMG submission 76834) | Hot spring sediment bacterial and archeal communities from British Columbia, Canada, to study Microbial Dark Matter (Phase II) - Larsen... ... | reverse complement strand
TCACGATGCCGGCTCCCAGGGCGGAGGCAGCTGTATCACCACAGCCGGCCGCAATGATCGCGCCGGGCGCCAGGCCAAAATCAGTCGCAGCCTGCGTACTGACTACCCCCACGACGTGCCAGGGCTCAACGATGCGGGGCAATTTCCCCTGATCCACACCCAGCAGCTCGCACAGTTCGGCAGACCACTCGCCTCTGACCGCATCGCTCAGGCCGGAGAAGTGGATGAAGGTGTAATCCATGAAGGCGTCTTCACCCCGCAAACCGGCCATCTTGCCGGCGACGTATCCTGCCGGCGTGACAAACTTGGCAATGCGCCGATAGGCCTCCGGCTGCTCTTCTTTCCACCAGAGGATCTTCGGACCGTGATCGCAGGTCGGCGGGGTGCCTGTCAGGCGCGTCACCAGATCGCCGTAATGGCGCTTGACGTATGCGATATAAGGCTCACAGCGCATGTCCAGCCAGGAGTCGTAGCGGGTGGCGGGATTGAAGTCCTCGTCTACCGTGCCGATGCCCGCCATCTGGCTGTCGAAGGCGATGCCGGCCACCTCGCGCGGATCGACGCCGCTTTGTTCGAGGCAACGCCTAACGGTCTGGGCCGCGGTGAGGTAGAAATCATCGTTCTCCTGCTCGACCACCCCCGGCCGCGGGTAATATATGGGCACCTCCATGCTCGCTTCCGCCACCAGGATGCCATCGCTGCGAAACAGGGCCGATTTCGTACTGCTGGTGCCCAGATCGACGCCGATCAGATATGTCTCAGCCATGCGCCATTCCCTCTTATTCCGGCTTATCTGAGGCAAGTTGCTCGCTGGTCATTGTAAAGAAGCTTCGATTCGTTGGAGATGCTGGATGCCCTTTTGGGCAAAGACATCGCGCAACGCAAGATTCTTTGACATGCCGCTCATCAACACAGGGTCGGAGCCTGGAGGCACGGGCTCTAAAGTCAGGCAGCCCGTATAATCGATCGCCTTGAGCGCGCGGATCAGGCCGGTGAAATCGAAGTGACCCAGACCAGGTGCCTGCCGGTTGCTGTCCGAGACATGCAGATTAACGAGGCGCGCACCGGCGCGGCGGATGGTCTCGGAAATATCCGCTTCTTCCAGGTTCATATGGAAAGTGTCGAGGTGCAGCCGCAACTGGTCTGAATCAACCTGGACGATGAACTCCAGGGCCTGATCCAGATTGTTGACCAGGAAAGTTTCATAGCGGTTGATAGGCTCCAGGCCCAGCACGACCCCGCGCGCTTTCGCGTGGCTTGCCAGCTGGCGCAGAGAGTCGACGGCCAGGTCCCATTCCCGCTGGTAGCCCTCCAGCCACGCCTGTTCATCTTTGGGTGCGCCGGTGGGTGCTGTGCGCCCGGCAGGCCCTGGCAGCACGACGAGGATCGGCGCCTCGAGCGCATTGGCCAGGTCGACGCATTTTTTTCCATACTCTAATGCTTTCCTGCGTTCCTCCAGGTCCGGGCTGGCAGGATCGCGGCCGGCGATGCCGGCGAGGCACCAGCTCAAGATAGAAGTCACCGGGATGTGGAACTTACGGGACAGGGCGCGCACATCTGCGACGGAGTAACGATCCGGCTCACCGACCAGCTCGATCCCCTGATATCCAAAGCGAGCCAGGCGGGCGAACTGATCGCTCAGCGGTTCCGTGCCATAGATCCAGTTGCTGACCGCATAACGCATCTGACCCTCCTCCCTGGCGCGATCCGTTACCGGGCGAAACGCCGGCGGCGCCATTGATCGAAGATGACCACAAGGATGATGACGACGCCCTGGATGATGCGCTGCCAGAAGGCGCTCACGTTCAGCAGGTTCAGGCCATTCGCCAGGACACCCATGATCAGCGCGCCGATCAGAGAGCCGATCACGCCGCCCTCCCCGCCGAACAGGTTGGTGCCGCCGATCACCACCGCGGCGATCGAGCGCAGATTTTCGTCATCCGCCATCAGCGCATTGGCGGAATTCAGGCGTCCCGCCAGGACGAAACCGGCTATGGCTGCCATCAGGCCGGAAAAGGCATACACAAGCAACCGGGTGCGGTCGATGTTGATGCCCGAAACGCGGGCAGCTTCCCGGTTGCCGCCGATAGCAAAGATCGAACGCCCGAAAACGGTGTAGCGCAGGATGAACCAGCCGGCCAGGACGGTGACTACAGCGATCAGGCCGGCAACCGGTATGCCCAGGATATCGCCATCCCCCATCCAGATCATCTCAGCTGGTAGATATCCTTTCAGCTCGGTGGCTGTCAGGTGGGAGGGCACCGGTAGTCCGCCGGTCACAAGCAAGGCGATGCCGCGTAGTGTGGCCAGGGTGCCCAGGGTGGCAATGAAATCCGGGATGCGCCCCCGGGTGATGATCAATCCATTGAGCAGGCCAGCCAGGAGCCCGATCAGCAGCGCGATCGGCAGCCCGAGCCAGAAGTGCAAGGGTCCGAAGACCAGGCCGCCCAGGTGGATCTGCTGGGTCATCAAGACCGCCGCCACGGATGCGGAGATCGCCGCGACGGCGCCCACCGAGAGGTCGATCCCGGCTGCCAGGATTACAAAAGTCTGACCCACACCGATGATGGCAGTGATGGCTGACTGGCGGGTGACGTTGGCCAGGTTGCTGGCGCGGAGAAAATAAGGGGTGGCAAAAGACAGATAAGCCGCTAAGAGGATAAGTGCAATGAGAGGACCGGTGCGCAGGATGATCTCGCGAAAGGTGGTTGGAAGCCCGCCGGTTCTTAACGCCGCGAGTCCTTTTCTCTCGGTCATTTCAGATTCTGAGGCAACTTGTGGTTTTTGGGTCACGCTTACCTCCACAGGGGATTAACAACCTGCCATCAGCTGGCGCTTTGCAGCAGCTGCTCCTGAGTCACCTCACCGGCGCGGTATTGGGCGGTAAAGCGCCCGGCGCGCATGACCAGGATGCGATCGGCCATAGCCAGGATCTCAGGCATTTCGGAAGAGATCATGATGATGGCAACGCCGCGCCTGGCGAGCTGATTCATCAGAGAAAACACTTCAACCTTTGCACCTACATCGATCCCGCGCGTCGGTTCGTCGAAGATCAACACCCTGGCCTGGCTGAACAGCCATCTGGCCAGGACGACTTTCTGCTGGTTTCCACCGCTCAAGTACATCACCGGGCGGTCCAACAAGGGTGGTATGATGCGCAGGTTCTCGACGTATCCCCTGGCGATCTCCTCTTCTTCGTTGAGCTTGATCAGCCGGCCAATAGGCAGCTGGCTGATGTTCGCCAGAGTGATATTGGGGGCGATCGGCTGGATCGGCAACAACCCTTCCCGCCGGTCGCGTGTCAGCAGTCCCAGCCCGTTGCGGATCGCGTCGGTTGGCTGGCGGATCCTGATCTCGTTACCGTTCATGTAAATTTTGCCGGAAGCTATCGGCATCAGGCCAAAAATGGCGCGCGTGAATTCTTCCTGACCGGCGCCCATCAGACCAAAGATCCCCAGGATCTCGCCATGGCGCACCTCGCAAGAGACATCGTTCAGTACGCTATCCACCGTGAGGTGCTCGATGCGGAAAGCCACCTCTCCCAAAGGCACTGTTTCCTTTGGGTACTGGTCTGTCAGCTGGCGGCCAACCATCATCTTGACCAGGGTATCGCGGTCCGCCTGCTCCACGGGCAGCGTACCGATCAACCTGCCATCCCGCAGCACGGTCACCCGCTGGCCGACGAGGGGCACCTCATCCAGAAGATGCGAGATGTAGACGATCCCCACCCCGCGCTCGCGCAGGCGTCCGATGATCTCGAACAACCGGACGCGCTCCGTGTCGGAAAGCGCTGACGTCGGTTCATCCAGCAGGAGGATCTTCGGCTGCCTGGTCAGTACGCGGGCGATCTCCGTCAGCTGCTGCTCGGCGACATCCAGCTGACGGACCTCCGCGCGCGGATCGATCTGCACCCCCAGTTCTCCCAGGCCTTTTTCCGCCATCTGGAGCATCTTCGTCCAATCCACTCGACCGAAGGAGTTGCGCGGCCATTGGCCAAGGAAGATATTTTCCGCTACCGTCAAAGCAGGGATCAGGCTGAGCTCCTGGTAGACCATGCCGATGCCCAATTCCTGAGCCCGTTCCGGGATCAGGTCATGGATCTCCTGACCCTGGATGAAGATGCGCCCGGAATCCTTGGGGATCGAGCCGCTCAAGATCTTTACGAGGGTTGATTTTCCAGCCCCGTTCTCGCCCAGAAGGACATGCACCTCGCCGGGATACAGATCGAAGTCGACATGATCCAGAGCATGGACGCCCGGATAGCGTTTGTCGATCTGCTCCATGCGGAGAAGCGGCTGACGAAGGGGCGACTCGTTTATACTCATTGGGCGACTCTTATTGAGCAGTATATCCGCCATCCACACTGAGGACAGCCCCGGTGGCATACCCAACCGGTTCACTGGCCAGGAAGAGGATGGCAGCAGCGATCTCCTCGGGATGGCCGAGGCGGTTGAGCGGACGGGATGATTCCAGGGCGCGGCGGGCAGCCAGCGGATCGGCAGCGCGTTGGATGGCTGCCTGGACCAGGGGAGTCTCGGTCGTTCCCGGGCAGATGCAGTTCACGCGGACACCCATGTGAGCAAAATCCACAGCACAGCTGCGCGTCAGCGCGATCATACCGCCTTTAGAGACATTATAAGCCACCTGCCCCTTGATTCCCACCAGCCCGGCTTCGGAGGCGACGTTGACTATCACGCCACCACCGCTCTCGACCATGTGCGGGACAGCGTATTTGGTGCACAGGAACGCGCCAGTGAGATTGACGGCCAGCACCTTCTCCCAAACATCCAGAGGCGTCTGGACTGCATCGGCCTGGTAGTAAATCCCGGCGTTGTTGACCAGGACATCGAGGCGGCCCCACCGTCCGGTGATCTGCTCGAAGGCTGTGCGTACCTCGACTTCCCTGGAGACATCGGTCGGAAAAGCAAGCGCCTCGCCTTGTAAGTCCTGGATCTGGCCGGCGACTTTTTCGGCTTCTTCCTGGCTGGGATCAAGGATGGCAACCCGTGCGCCGGCGCGGGCGAAGGCCAGTGCAGTCGCCTGGCCAATGCCTTTGGCTGCGCCAGTAACCACAGCTACTTTATCCTTAAACTCCATCTTAAGATCCTTCGCGATACAGCGGTGGGGTTGGGCGAGACAACCCCGCCCAACCCCTGGAAATGGTCGCTCTCACTTGCAGTCGGCTTTGATGCCCTCCCAGTCGATCGGCGGCAGGACAGGATCCGGATAGAACTGGCGCGCATTGACCTGATAAGCAATCCGCGGGCGGATGTCGAAGGTAGCCGGGACATCCAGGCCGCAGGCCCGCCGCACGGCGAATTCGGTGCCGAACCAGCCCCAATCGGCGAAGCCGTGGGTGGTCTCAGCCACGATCTTGCCCTCGGCGATGCGGTCGACGGATTCGGGGGTGACGTCGTTGGTGAAGATCGCCACCTTCTCATCGCCGACGACCGGTCCTTCGGTCGCCAGCTCGAGACGGCCAGCCCCCTCGGAAGCCAGCATGGCGCCCAGACCCATCTCGTTGGACGCAGCCCAGATGAAGTCCAGGTTGGTCGGATTGGCCTGCAGGATGTCCTCCGTGCACTTCACGCCCTTCTCGCGGTTCCAGTCCGCGGCGCATGGGCTGCCAACGATCTCGATGCCCGGGAATTGGTCGACGACGTTGTGGAAGCCATTGAGACGGGCGGTGGAGAAGAACCCTCCAGCAACCCCCTCGATGATCGCGCCCCGGGCGACGATCTGGGATTTCTCATCATCGGAGAGGCCGCTGTACAGGTCGCGCCAGAACTCGATGTCCAGATACTGGTCAGGCGTGACCTCGACCTCCTCGCCAGTGCCAAGGACTCCCGGACCACCGAAGTAATCCAGCAACGCGTAAGCTGTCACTTCCGCGGCGACCGTGTTGTCAAACCCGATGTACGAGTCGATCGTCAGCCCTTCGATTGGCTCCAGCAGGTTGACGATGATCACCGGGATGCCCCTCTCATTGGCTTTCTGAACGGCGGGTTTGATCACCTCAACCTCGATCGGCGAGATGGCGATCACATCCACCTCGCGCTGGATGTAATCCTCGATGATGGCGACCTGGTCGGCGAAAGCCACATGAGTGGCCGGTGATTGGGCAATGACCTGGATGTCGAAGCCATGGGCGTTGCCGTCGGCCGCTGATTTCTCGAAGAAATCGGTAGCGGTTTTGAACACGCCCGTGATGTCTGGCGGGGTCCAGCCGATCACGATGGGCTGCTGCCAGCGTTCCTCCGCAGCGGCTGGCTGAGTTTCAACTGCAGGCGTTTCTCCGGCCGGCGGTTGGGTCGGAGCCGCTGTAGCCTGCGGCTGGCAGGCGGCGAGCAGCAAGCCCGCGACAAGGATAAGGCTCACCAAGATGGGGGTCAACCCTTTCTTCTGAAACATGACACTCCTCCTTCCTGATCTTGGAAAAAGTTGGTCGAATACAGTATGGGTCGGATGGTTAGAACTTCCCGGTACGAATTCGTTCGAAGGGACATACGCTTCTTCTCCTTGTGATCCTCCTTTCCCTGGGGTGCCTTCCTATCCACTTCTTGCATGAAAGCGCGCACTCCTAGGATATTCGCCTTCATGCCGTTCCACACCTCACTCATTCGCGCGCAACCTTTACGCGCGGCCTGAAAACGAGCGGCGGGCGGAGATCTTCCGCGATCGCGGCGAGCCGGCGAAAGGTTTCCGGATCAATCTCGATATGCAGCACCTCGGCAATGACCTGCGTCCAGCCGTGGAGGAAGTAGAGCCAGCCATCTTCGACGCGGACGCCGCGGCTCTCACGCTGCGCCATGGCCTGGTGCCAGAAATCCAGCTCGCCGCGATAGTTGATCTCCCAGGCGATGCCATTGCGCGGGAACAATCCATCGTCGGTGACCGGCGAACCGGGCGAGTCCTTACCCATCCCGGTGGCATTGATGACGAGGCTGCCTGCCGGGAGGCGGGCCATGATGGCATCATTGATCCGAGGGTCAGCGTTGCAAATGTATTCGAACAGGATATTCGTCGAGCGGCTTGCGACCATGGCCTGGAGAGAATCCAGCCGTCCTTGAGAGCGGTTGACGACGATCATCTTCTTTGGCCTGTCGGCCGGGTTCGATTTGTTGATAAAGTGCAAGGCGATGGCTTTTCCGGAGCCGCCAGCGCCGAAGCACAGCACCTGCCCGCCGCTGCTGGCGAAATAACCTGGCTCCAGGAAGGCATCCAGGCTCAGGCCAGCGGTTAATGGGTCTTTCGCGTGGCCGATCAGCCGGCCGTCGCGCTTCGAAACGCTCGACACTTCACCGGTGAGAAGGGCTGATTCGTGCAGCTCATCGAACATATCCCGGGCAGCTTCCAGCAGGTCGATCTTATGGGTGGTGACCAGAGCTCCCAGGGAGAGCGGATCGTACTTGATCTGCGCCACCGTTCGTCGATACGCTGCGGGCCGATCGTGAATCTGATGATCGATACCCTCAATGACCACTTCGGGCCGACCAATCGCTTCCATCCAGAGGGGAAAGATCTTCATGATCGAAGATTGATTGGTGGTCACTCCCACGAAATAAAACGTGGGACATTCTTTTTTGACGACCTGGTAGGTCTCGTGATCAGGCATGTTGCAGGCTCCTTGTCTCTCGTGATCATTGAAATCTCGAACAGCTCAGCCGCTCCCCCGGGCGCGAGCCAGGGCTCTCACGAAATCCTCAGCAGTCTGTGTGATTTCCTTAAAACGACCTTCCTTGGCCCATTTCTGGGGACACAAATTACTCCCGGCGCCGACCGCGATCACTCCGGCTGCGAACCAATCGGACAGGTTGTCCTGTGTCACACCTCCGGTCGGCATCATGGGTATCTCCGGGAATGGTCCGCGCAAGGCCTTGATATACTCCGGGCCGGCGACGGAAGCGGGAAAGATCTTGACCACATCCGAACCAGCCTTGAACGCCTGCCAGACCTCGCTTGGGGTGAAAGCCCCCAGCATGGTCAGCAGGCCGCTTTCGACCAGGGCGCGGGCGAGGCCGGGTTCGTAATGCGGGCTGACCACGAAACGGGCGCCAGCCTGAACCGCTTCTTCCACCTGCTCAAACCTGGTTAGCGTCCCCATGCCCGGCAGGATCTCTTCGCCGTAACGTTCGCACAGCCGCTGCACCACCCAGGTCGCCTCGGGAGTGGTATAGGTGATCTCGATCCCCTGCACACCTCCCGCAACCAGCGCATCCACCATCGCTAAGGTCAGCTCGGCGGATGGGCCGCGGATGACTGCAATTAGACCGAGGTCTTTGATCCTCTGCAGAGTCGCTTCTTTTTCAGGAGATGGTGCGCTCATATTGCCTCTCCCGGGCGCGGTCAGAGCACGCGATGCGGCGGTTCCTCGCCGCGCAAAACCGCAAGACAGTTTTCCAACGCCTGCCAGCCCATCGCATTCATGGCGCTGTCGGTATGCGATCCCATGTGCGGTGTGACAAGGATCTGAGGCAGGGCCAACAGGGGGTTGTCCGGGCGCGGGGGCTGTTCCGCAAGGACGTCCAGCGCGGCCCCCCGCACCCTGCCATTTTTCACAGCTTCGCACAGGGCAATTTCATCTACGAGTTCACCCCGTGCGGTGTTGATCAAATAGGTGCCTGGCTTCACCTTGTTCAGGAAGGCGCTATTGACCATCCCACGCGTATCCTGATTCAAGGGACATTGCAGGGAGATGAAATCGGATTGACTGATCAGGTCATCCAGGGCGACCATCTGCACGCCAAATTCACCTCCAGTCTTCTCATCAACACAGGGATCGAAAGCGATGATCCTGCAGTCGAAGCCGCCCAGGCGCCGGGCGACCTGCCGGCCGATGGCCCCCAGTCCGATCAGGCCGACCGTCTTCCCTTCCAGGGAAAGACCGCTCAGGCGCGGCCACCGGCCTGATTTCGTCTCGAAGACAGCCTGAGGGATGTTGCGCGCCAGGGAAAGGATTAAGGCGATGGTCAGCTCTGCAACAGAGGTGGAATTGGCGCCTGGCGTGTGTGTCACCACGATCCCTCTCTGGCGAGCGGCGTCGAGGTCGATCGTATCCACTCCGACGCCATAGCGGGAGATGACTTTCAGGCGATCGGCGGCTGCGATAACCGCGTCGTCGATCCTGTCCAATCCGGCGATGATGCCGTCCACGCCCCGGATTAGAGGCTGGAGCTCCACCGAGGACAAAGGACGTCCGGTCTGGTTGTAGATCACCTCTCCTACCTCGGCTTCCAGGATGGCGCGCAGGCGGGGATCTTCCTTACCGTAGGTTGTCGGGGTAACCAGGACACGGAAATCTTTCAACATGATCGCCTCAGCGTTTCCCCGGTGGCAACCAGCGCGGGTTGTCGATGATCTGGGGGCCGCCTCCTCGTTCGACGATGAGTTTGCGGTAACCCTGCTTTTCGATGGAGTGATAATCGTGCCCGGCATTTCCGGGATATACGAAAAATGTCACCAGATCCTCGGAGGGGCTGGTATTCACCGAACGGTGCGCCCAGCGCGGCGGGACGTAGAGAACTCGGTGGGGACGCATGGGTTCAACGGCCCACTCCCCATCCGGCGTCTCCAGCACCATGAAGCCCGCCCCGCGCAGACAGTAATAGACTTCGGCGGTATCCAGCACGCTGTGGAAGTGTCCCTTCGTCATGAAATATTCATCCCCAACCCTGCCGGGATGGACGATAGAAAGACCATGCAGCAGCTCTCCGGCCACTTTGGGTCGCCGTATCTCGTAGACCTCATACAGGACAACATCCCGTTTATCTAGCATGGCCTGGTATGCCTCAGCGTTACAAAACTGCCCCTTCATGTCAGAAAGTCTGCGCAGGACATGGTTGTCGAAGCGGCTGGGCCTTATCGCCTCGCCAGACAGGACATCGAAAGTAAATGGCTGGTCGATCGGCATCCGAGCTCCTTATCGCCCAAGATCAGCAAATACCACTGACGACTCAGGGTTCCAACATGACCTTCAACGATTTGCGGTCCTCTGCAGCCTGGAACGCCTGCCGGACCTGGGAGAGTGGGAAATTAGCGCTGACGAGCGGGTAAAGATCGATCCTTCCCGAGACGACGATCTCAGCAGCCCGATGGCAGTCATTCGTGCTGCATGCGGTTGTCCCGGTGACGATCAGCTCTTTATAGTGCACCAGGTTGCTGTTGAAACGGATGAAAGGTTTGTCCTTCGGAAGCCCGCCGAAGAAGTTGATCCGGCCTCTTATCCCGGCGAGCTCCAGAGCGGATTCCTGGGCATCAGGCGCGGGAACTGCCACGATCACCACATCGGCGCCATCTCCGTTCGATTCTTCGCGCACAATGGAGAGGAGGTCCTCTCTCGATGGATTGACAACCCGGTCGACGCCCAGTTGCGCGATTTTCTCAGCCCTCTCCGGCAGGATCTCGCTGACCACCACCCGACCAGCGCCGCGCATCCTTGCCAGAAGGGCGTGCATAACCCCAATGGGACCCGCGCCAAGGATAAGGACATAATCACCTGGTCGGATGTTCACAGCCTCCTGGCCGCGCAGGACGCAGGCGAACGGCTCGATGAGCGCGGCGACGGCAGGATCGATCTCTGCCGCGATGGGGATGAGATTGCCCTGAGAGACTGCCGCCTCCGGGACGCGCATGTATTCAGCGAACGAACCATCCAGGGTGATCCCAAGCGCCTGAAAATTGGCACACAGGTTGTTGTTTCCCGTGATGCACTGGCGACACCGCCCACAGCCCATATTCGGCGCGACGAACACCCGCTGGCCGGGTTTCAGCCAGTCGATCGAAGCGCCGACCTCGACGAGTTCACCGAACACTTCATGCCCCGGGATGCGCCGCGTCCCCGGGGGATACATGCGATGGGCGCCGTGCAGGATGCGCAGGTCTGTGGCGCAGATCCCGGTGCGGACGACTTTGAGCAGCACCTCTTTCGGGCCGATGTTCGGCACCGGCCGGTCTGCGACCCTCAGATCATCCGGTCCATAATAGACCGCAGCCTGCATCGATTTATCCTCCTCTGCCTGCGTCCTGGTCGAGGATCTCGCTCAGGTAGATTGCTCTGCCTTCCAGGAAAGATTTATTCCCGGCCAATACACCGGCGACAGCCCATTTGCCGTCTTCGCCGCCGACAACTGGCTCCATCTCCTGCTGGATGCAATCCACGAAATGTTCCATCTCACGGATATATGCCCACTCGAAGCGTTCCGGCCAGGTTCGATAGATTGGGGTAACCAGCCCCGTATCTCGATCGGTGCAGATCACCAGCGATTTCCCTTTCAGATCTCCAATCTGGATAATCCCCTTTTCTCCGACGATCTCGACGCGGGCATCATAGCCGTAATCGCATGGGCAGACGCCTGAGATGCTTCCCAGCCCGCCGTTTTCGAAGCGGATGTTGACCAGGGCGGTGTCATAGAAGTTGTCGGCGTTGACCCCCCGGGTTGCGCCTTTGAAGTTTGCCGCCTCGGTATATACTCGCTCGTAATTCGAGCCCATCAGCCATCTGACGCAGTCCCAATCGTGGCTGTTGACTTCGGCGAGCATGCCGTTTGAGGTTTTCAGATCCCACGCCCAGGGCGGCGGCAGGCCCGGACCATGCGTCAGGGACTTTATCAGCATGGGCCGGCCGATCTCCCCGGCCAGGATGCGTTTGTGCGCGGCAGTGAAGTCCGGGTCAAACCTGCGCATGAAGCCGAGCTGCAACAACACGTGGTTTTCCCGCGCCGCACGGATGATGGCTTCGCATTCCCCGATGGTCAGAGCCATTGGCTTTTCCAGGAAGATATGCTTGCCGGCCTGAGCGGCCAGGGTTGCTAACTGTTTATGGGTAAACGTTGGGGTGGTGATGACGACCGCCTCGAATTTTTCCCCCTGCAAGGCCTCTTCCAGGCTGGCGTAACGACCCTCAATCCCGTATGTGTCTCCCAGGTCGTTCAGGTTCTCAGACTGGACATCTACAATGGCGACCAGTTTCGCATCTGGCAGATGGCTGACCAGTGAATTTGCATGCACTTTTGCCGATCGGCCTGCCCCTACCAGACACACCCGAACCTGACCTGACATACAGGATCCTTTCTGCTCACCCGGGATGGACAGATGGGTAATAACCAGCTCCGAACAGGCAATCTGAGACTGCCAGAATTCTTAAATCACGGTTGTGCGGTCAGTTGGAATGATGTAATCCTATGATGACAAGATTATATCGATAACTCGATAATTGGTCAAGGAGTTTTTAGCGGTTTCTCAGGTTACGAGATGCATCTACCCTCGAGGAAATATAATTTGGGTTGCTGCTCAAAGACCTTCTCAATTGAGAAGGTCTCTTTTCTTCCGCCGCCTACGGGGGTAAACGATGAATACTCCCCCTAAATATCAGCACCCCCGGAGCGATTCGAACGCTCAACCCTCTGATCCGAAGTCAGATGCTCTGTCCGTTGAGCTACGGGGGCGTCGCTGAAATTATACCTTATCGCTTGATCCCCTCGCGAGATCGAGTCTTAACTCCTCGCCCTCAACCATCTCAGCGCCGACCGCGCCGCGTGGTACCCGCACATCCCGTGCACGCCGCCTCCCGGAGGGGTTGACGACGAGCACAGGTACACTCCCTCCATGGGCGTGGCGTAGGGGTCGATCCTCGCCGCCGGGCGGGTGAAGAGCTGCGCCAGGTCCTGAGCGCCGCCGTTGATGTCTCCTCCGATGTAGTTGGGGTTGTACGCCTCCATCTCGCGGGTGTTGCAGGTGTGCCGGGCGAGGACCAGGTCCTTGAAACCCGGGGCGAAGCGCTCGATCTGGGCCTCGATCCGCCCCGCCATGTCCACCGTCGAGCCGTTCGGGACGTGGCAGTAAGCCCAGGCCGTGTGCTTGCCGGCGGGAGCGCGGCTGCTGTCGAACAGGCTTTGCTGGGCGAACAGCACGTACGGTTTCTCCGGGTGCTCCTCGCGCCAGACGGCCCGCTCCGCGGCTGCGATCTCCTCCAGCGTGCCGCCGATGTGCACGGTTCCCGCAGCCCCGCATTCCGGCGCGCGCCAGGGCACCGGTCCTGCCAGGGCGTAGTCCACTTTGAAGACTCCCGGGCCGTAACGAAAGCGCTCCATCTGTCGCTGGTATCTGGGGGGCATCCGCTCTCCGGCCACCCGGACCAGCTGGCGCGGCGTCACGTCGCACAGCACTGCCCGCGCCGGTGGGACCTCGTCGAGGGTCCTCACCTCGAACCCGGTCTGGATCTCCCCTCCCAGGGAGCGCAAGACTGCCGCCAGGCTCTCGGCGATCGCCTGCGATCCCCCAGCCGGGATCGGCCAGCCAACACCGTGCGCCAGCATCCCCAGCACCAGTCCGAAAGCCGCCGTCGCCACTTTCTCCAGGGGCAGGATCGAGTGCCCCGCCAGCCCCGCGAAGACCGCCCTCGCCCGGGTGCCCCGGAACCGGCCGCGCGCCAGGCTTGCAGCCGGGCGGATGGCGCTCAGCCCAAAGCGCGCCATAAGGAAGGGGTGCCGCGGCGGGAAAGGGAAAGGCCCGAGGATCTCCCCGAGGATCGCCTCCCACCTTGCTGTCAGGGGGCGCATCAGCCCCTTGTAAGCCCGCCCGTCCTCCCCCAGTCCAGCCGCGGTCTCCTCGATCGATGTCTTGAGCAGCACCGCCGTGCCGTCGTCCAGCGGGTGAGCCAGGGCTGCCGGGGGGTAGATCCACTTCAGACCGAAATCGCTGAGCTGAAGGGTGCGAAAAAAAGGTGAAGCGACCCCGAGCGGGTGGATCGCCGAACACACGTCGTGGCGGAATCCGGGCAGGGTCAGCTCAGCGGTGCGGGCGCCTCCGCCGATGGTCTCCCTGGCTTCCAGGACCAGCACCGAGCGCCCAGCACGCGCCAGCGTGATGGCGGCAGCCAGCCCGTTCGGCCCAGCGCCGACGACGACCGCATCGTAGGTTGGTTTAGACATCCGTCGTCAGTTCAGGTTTTCTTCCTGGTCAATCCAGTCTTCGCCCAGCGGAGGGGGGTAAGGAGCAGGTAGATCCCGGTCCGCATGGCGGCGTTGAGCCAGATATTCCTGGAAGTTCTCCTTCTGTAATTTTTGACTGATCGTCCACCGTCCACACTCCTTCCTACCTACAATGCACGTCCTTTTAAAGTGTGCAGACCTAAAGAACCCGCGGCCCCATTCTACGCTTTCGGTGAATTAACCAACGCTCGCCACCGCATCCGCCTCGCTGGGGTAGATCGAGATCGCCTCGTTCAATCGAGTAAGCTCGAAGATTTGCTGATAGTGCTCGCTGAGCTCGCAGGCCAGCAGGCGCTGGTTCTGCCGCTTGACCCGGATCAGCAGCGTGACCAGCAGGCCGATCCCGGAGCTGTTCATGTACGCCAGGTCCTTGAAATTCAAGATGATCGTTTTCGCCCCTTCGCTCGTCGCCTGGTTGTAGGCGTCCATCAGTGGGCTCTCCGCAAAGGCGTTGATCTCTCCCTGGATGTCGATCACTGTCAGGCCGTCCCTGATTTTGCGTGAATTCAAAGTCACATTGGCTTTCGTCATTTATCCCTCTCCTCTGGATTTAGGTTTTCTGGATCGCTTTGGATTCAGTTAGCGCACTGGTTTCGTCCGCGTAGATGTCCATGAAGTCAGCCAGCCGCGTGATCTGGAAGATCTCCTGATAGTGGTCGCTCAATCCATACACCACCATCCGCTGTCGATTCTTGCGCGCCTTCGCCAGCATCCCGACGATCAGGGCGATCCCGGTGCTGTTGATATAGCTCACCTCCGTGAAGTTTAACACAATTATCTCTGGCGAGCGTTCTTCCACCTGGGAATACGCTTCGTTCAGCCTTTCCTCGGCAAAAGCGTTGATCTCTCCAGACATGTCCAGGATGATGGTGATTCTACTGCTCTCCGACTCGGTCAGTGAACGGATTCTGGCACTGAATTCCCTGCCGCTCATTTCTTACCTCCTTCGAGGTGGACCACCAGTTCGACGATGTGGTGTTCCCCGTCTGTGCTGACGTTCACCTCGTCGACCATATTTTTGATTAAGAACAATCCCCAGCCGCGCGGCGATTGTTTTCCCTCGAGTTTTGCATCCAGGTCAGGCATTTTGGATTGTGGGATCACTTTCTCGCCTCCACAGTCGCAAATGGACACCCGCAGTCTCTGATCTTCCAGATGCACTTCGATATCTACCAGTACATCCGGCTGGTACTGGTTCCCGTGCTCCATGGCGTTCATCGTCGCCTCGGCAACCGCGGTCTTCAACCGCTCCACCTGGTCTTGCGGCAGGTGCAGAGCTTCGATCGACTCGGCCACGCGTTCCATCGCTTCTCGTTCATAGCCAGGCAGGCTTGGTAGACTGAACTTCGAGATCAATGTTCCCATTATGTCATCCTCTTGTTTCACGGATTCACCTTAGGTCGTTGGCTCGTTTCAGCACGGCGCCGGGCACCACGAGATGTTCGGCGGTCGTGCGCAAGATGCTGCGCGTGGTCGCTATCACCAGGGCAGCAGGCATCCCCTTGCCTGAGACATCGGCTATCACTACCCCCAGCCTGCCGTCAGGGAACTGGATGAAATCGTAAAAATCGCAGCTCACCGCCCGCGCCGGCTGCCAGTGGGCGGCCATCTTGTAGCCGGGGATATCAGGGACTTCCTTGGGCAGCAGAGTCTGCTGGATGACCCGAGACATCCACAGCTCTTGCTGGATGCGCTCGCGTTCCAGGGCTTCGGCCTCCTGCTGCCGCAGCAGCTGCGCCACCCGGAGGGCGAGCGCGGCCTGCGTAGCAAGGGTGGCAAGTAGCCGCCGGTCGTTGGTAGAATACTCCTGCTCGCTGCGCTGCGGCCCAAGGTAGAGCAGCCCGATCAGCTCCCCCTGGCTGACCAGCGGCACGCAGATCTTTATCCCCCTTTGCTTTAAAGCGCGCAGCGCTGGGGAATCCAGGTTTACCCGATCGATCTCGACTACACCTGAAACGTTCACCAGGTACGCCAGCAGGGGGTCGTCTGGCGCGATGTCCAGATCCAGGACTGCGGCTTCACATGGGGCTGCCAGGGTATCTTCAGCCTGGGACTCGATTGGACTCCTGGCAAACCAGTTTCTCCACGAGTTTTGAATATCAGTAAACATTTCCTCTCCACTCTCAATAACTGCGATTATTTTACAGGTTAACCGTCTCGAGATCGTTACGAACGCGATTCGATCTGCCTTTTCTCGATCGGTCTCAGCCAGATCGACAGCTTCTCCGGCTGCAGCGCCTCGGCTACGACCTCGGTCAATTTGCGGGTGAGCTGCTCCAGCTCCACGTGTTCGCGGAGGCTGGCGTTGAACGCTTCCAGAGTCCGTTCCGCATCGTATTTTCTCCGGTAGAACCTCCGGTCGACAAACTCCTGCACCCTTCGCCTTAAAGGGGTGTAGCCCTGAAGAGCGAGGCCAGAGAAGATAGCCCCCAAACAATCAGCATCGCTCCTGTCCAGATCCACTCGCCCTCGCCATCAGATAGGACGATCAGGACCAACGCCAACAGTGCTGAACCCCAGCCCAGCATCACCCCGATCGCCCAGCGCGGCGTTCTGATCCCATAAGGCAGGCTGTAGAACAGCGCCAGGTAGCCGAGAAATCCGAGGAAAGTGAACACCTCGAACAGCACGTTCAAAACTCGTCCCCACGGTGTGGAAAAAGGTGCGGCAGTCCAGTCCAGACCGGTATAGAGCGAGAGCGGTATGACCATCAGGATAACACAGGTGAGCAGGGCCGTCCCGGAAAATCGACCCACGGCGAGGACCACCTCGCGGAACACGAGCACCCCCGCAACGAAGAAGATCACTGCGACATGTAGCGGGCAACCAGGACGCCGTGAGCGAAGAGGTGGAAAGAGAGGTAGGGCTCGACGGCCGCCGCGCTGCCGGTTACCTGCCAGTCCTCAAAGATCGTCTGGTACCTTGCGGGCAGATTCGCCGCCAGGGTGAGGAGCGCCAGGCAGGCCAATGCAACCCAGAGTGCGAGGATCGCCCGTTTCAAAACACGCCGAGGGGGGTTTAACTCTACTGTGGTGTGTATTTAAAACCAGGCGTACTGCGCAGCCGACATCCCGATCACAGCCACCGACATGATGATTATAGAGACCACGCTGTTCGTTGCCTGCCTCTCCCGCAGCGATTGCATCTCTGCCTGCTGTTCCGGCGCAGGTCTCTCGCCCATCTGTTTGCTTAGTTCTCCCATGCGCCGGGCGATCGGCCCCAGCGCGAAAGCGCCGTGCAGCCAGGCCAGGATCCCCGCCACCGCTCCGACCGTCAGCACCACGCCGGATCCGCTGGTGAGCCACCCGTGGTCCAGGTGTCCCGAGACCAGCCAGTACATCCAAAGACCAGAAAGAGCTGTCAATACCCCGGTGATGCTCAGGTATTGGGTCATTCTTCCCGGGCCGATTAGACCCCCCATGAACTTCCCCGCTTCAGGTCCAAGCGACTGCAATCCCCGACTGACTACGAGGACGAGCAGGAAATTCCCTCCCACCCAGGCCACCGCTGAGAAAATATGGATTACCCGCAGCCCTATCATCAGAAAATTCATGTTCTTCTCCTTAATCGCAGTTTTATTTGTGACTGCTCTGCAATTACCCGTGGTTGGCGTGAATTATCACCGAGAACCGCCAATGTAAAGCAGGATCCAGTCCTGCCGTCAGATCTGACCGGATAAAATAAAAGAAAAAAGACTTGTTATCTCCTTTTTTTCTACATTATATAATCGAATCGTCTCGTGATCGTTACGAAACGCCTGCATACCGGATTGAGTTAGACAGGAGATAGATATTCAAGTTGAAAGATGCTTGGAGGAAGGGTAAAATCACCTCGGATACCTAATCGTGGCCTCGATCGACTTCTACCTTTTTGGCACTCCTCGCGTGGAACGGGATGGACGGGCGGTCTCCTTCGACACCCGCAAGGCAATTGCCCTGCTGGGGTACCTGATCCTGAGCAGGGGCCAGCATAGGCGTGATTCCCTCGCCGCTTTCCTATGGCCGGAGTATGACCAGACCCGCGCCCGCGCCGCCCTCCGCCGCACCCTTTCCGCGCTGACCAGGGTAATCGGAGCGGAGAACCTGCTCATCTCCCGGGAGACCATCGGGTTCGATCCGGACGCTCCCCTGTGGTGCGACGTGATCGAGTTCAACCGCCTGTTCGCCGAGAGCCAGGCGGGTCAGTGTACGCCGGAAGACTGCCTCCGCCTGCTCGAGCGCGCGGCCTCCCTTTACCGCGGGGATTTCATGGCGGGCTTCAGCCTGCGCGACAGCCTGGATTTCGACGACTGGCAGTTCTCCCAGTCGGAATCGCTGCGCGCTTCCCTCGCCGTCGTCCTGGAAGCTCTCGCCGGGAGTTACGCCGTTGGGGGAGACTTCGACGCCGCGCTTTCTCACGCCCGCCGGTGGCTTTCCCTCGATCCCCTGCGGGAGGGGGCCCACCGCATGCTGATGAAGCTTCATTCCTGGTCAGGGCAGCGCAGCGCGGCGCTCCGCCAGTACAGGGAATCCACCCGCATCCTCGACGCGGAGCTCGGCGTTGCGCCTTTGGAAGAAACTACCGCGGTCTACCAGGCCATCCTCGAAGGCCGCCTCCCGCCGCCGCAACCGCCTGCGGCTCTCGCTGAAAGAGCCGGGGGCGCCGCAGCGGTCGCATCTTCGGGTGCGCAGACTCCGGCGGGCAGCTTTCCCATGGTCGGTCGTGACAGCGAGTGGGAAACCCTCCTCCGAGCCTACGCGGACGCGCACCCGGATGGGCGTTTTCTTCTCCTCGAAGGCGAAGCCGGGATCGGCAAGACTCGCTTGGCCGAAGAGTTCCTATCCTTCGCCAGGGCTGGCGGAGCCGGGGTCTTCCAGGCCAGGTGCTACGAGGGCGAGCGCGAACTGGCTTACGGGCTGTTCCTCGCCGGGTTTCAAGATCTCCTCGACCAGGGTGGGACCATTGAGCGGCTCCGGACGATCGCTCCCCAGTGGCTGACCGAAGCTGCGCGCCTGGTGCCTGGCCTTGCCAGCTGTATCCCGGAGCTCCCGCCGGCGATCGCCCTGGAAGGGCCGGGCGCCCAGGCGCGGTTCTTCGAGGGACTGCGCCAGATCCTGACCGCCGCCCTCGCCGGGGACCCGCCGGGAGTAATGTTCCTGGACGACGTCCACTGGGCGGACAGCGCCTCCCTGGAACTTCTTGCTTACCTCGCTCGCCGGTTGCACGGATCGCCGGTCTTCATCCTCGTGACTGCCAGGGATGACCTGCCAGAAAGCCAGGATCGCTTGCGGCGTCTCTACACCGAAGCGGTCAGGACAGCCAGAGGCCAGAGAT
>Ga0073934_10005572_pt1 | contig 19306 bp, 15 predicted proteins | sample LarsenN4metaG_FD_76834 | JGI IMG/M metagenome (GOLD analysis project Ga0073934, IMG submission 76834) | Hot spring sediment bacterial and archeal communities from British Columbia, Canada, to study Microbial Dark Matter (Phase II) - Larsen... ... | reverse complement strand
CAGAGCCTCTAAAGGCTTGTGCGCTCAATTTTATGAACGGCAGAATGGGTATTCCAGCCATTGATAGCTGTTCAAAATGAATATTTTTGTGAGAATTATTCTCATACTGAGAATTGCTGGATTCGCTCTGCCCTCAACCTCTATCTATTCATTACGAACAAGTGCATCGTCATCTTCACGCCTCTTCTCCTGTGCGAGAGGGGGCGCTAGTTTTTGGTTTCCTCGCTTGTAAAAGAGAGTAAGGGCTTATCCACCGTGATTGTCACCTTTCAAACACCCTTTTAGGCAGAGGTTAATCTGAAAATTTTCCATTAAAATTTTTAGCAGTGAATAAATCAAGTGGATTTATATGGCAGTAGTCATCTAGATTAGGACGGGGTGCAGGGGTTCCACTCCTGGCTGGGGGCGCAGCCACACACACCTCTTTATTTTCAACGTCCTCAACCAACTGGCAGCAGCTATAAATCGCCAGATATTCGCCGCCTTTGGGAAGGTTCAGATCATGATAAGTAAGTTTGTCGTGAGACGAATTCCAGGTCAGTTTATCGGATAGACGGCAATTCTAATCGGTTGATTGATTTCGTCATCAAGCTCTGTCTTGTGAAATATTCTGCGCATCCTTCTAGCTGGAATTTGTTTCCACTCAATGTCTTCTTCCCTTCGAATGGATACATCCTTTTTAATGACTTTGCAGGAATCGCTAACAACATTCAAATCTGTGCCATCGGTAACCGGATGAGAAACGTCTAACTGACCAAACTTTGGGATTCCCTACGATCAAGCTACTGGTTCCTCCCCAGCTTAATTGCAGTCGCAGGTATGGGTCTAGCCCTGGCGATGCTGGCAGTCGATCAGGCAGAAGCAATCAAGACCGGAGAACTCAGTTGGATCTACCGGGGTGGGCCAGAAGGGGCAAGAGGGTTGCTTTCTGCGGTTGCCAGTTCAATGGTAACGGTCGCTGCAACTGCTTTCTCTATCACGATTGTAGCTTTACAGCTTGCTGCTTCCAATTTTGGGCCTCGACTGCTGCGGAACTTCATGCAAGACACAGGAAATCAGATTGTTCTGGGCACATTCATTGCGACTTTCCTGTATTGCTTATTGGTACTGAGAACCATTCACGGAGAAGATTACAACCTCTTCGTACCTCAGCTTTCAGTCACTATTGGAATTGTGTTAGCAATCGCCAGTATTGGTGTACTCATTTACTTTATTCATCACGCCTCAACGATTATTCAGGCATCTCACGTTATTGCCAGCGTAGCAGATGAACTGGATGGTGCAATCGATCGCCTGTTTCCTGAAGAAATGGGACAGGCAGAACCACCGGAAGATTCAGCGATCGCATCTATTCCTAAAGATTTTGAGGCTCAGGCTTGCCCCATTCAATCAACCCACACCGGATACTTACAGGTCATTGATGACCAGTTATTACTCAAGCTTGCCCATAAATCTGACTTATTATTGCACCTCAAGACAAAGCCAGGAGAGTTTCTGGCGAAAGGTAATTGCTTGTTGCTGGTCTATCCCAGAGAACAGGTTACGCCAAAAACGATCAGTGAAATGAATCGTGCTTTTTTAATGGGAAAAGAACGAACCAAACAACAAGATATTGAGTTTCCCATTAATCAATTAGTGGAAATTGCCCTGCGTGCACTTTCTCCTGGAATTAATGATCCATTTACTGCGATTCGATGCATTGATCGCCTCAGTGCTGGCTTATCTTGTCTGGCTGAACGGCAATCTCCCTCAGCCTACCGCTACGACAACAATCATAAATTGCGGATCATTGCTGAACCTGTCGCATTTGAACAACTCGTTGATACAGCATTTAATCAAATTCGTTATTATGGAAAAACGAACCTGGTGGTAGTGCTACGTTTATTAAAAGCGATCGCCCAAATTTCCAGTCATACCTGTCGCCCTCGTGATCGTTTCCCTCTTGAGCAACAGGCTGCAATGATTGTAGAAGATAGCCGCGGGGAGCTATCGCAACCACGCGATCAGCAGATGGTAGAAGACCTATATCGCCAGGTAATAGAAGCTTGGAGAAGCTGATGCAATGCACAAACTAGAAGAGTTACTGAGGTTGTTTGTTAGACTCAATAGATGCAGTCAAAAAGCTCAATCTGCTTCAATCGAAGACTTACCCGGCAATTTGTGACAACTTTATTTAGAGTGATGAATGGAAGTCAATCGAAGGTTGAAGCACCAACATAATTGCTCCCACTATCACAAATGCTAAAGTGATCCAAAGCAGGCTTAAATTCAGTCGCATCAATTAGTCCTCCTAGAAATCAAAGTGATTACAGAAAAGCTGTAGAAAGCTTAGTCTAGTACACCAAAACGAAAGTTTTGGAAGGGGGTGGAGGGGGTGAAACCCCCTTCTGGGGGCAAAGCCCCCACTCCCCCATGTTGCAAAATTTATGGTTTGCAACACTAGTAAAGGTCACAGCAGTACTTACAGATCCTGAGCGTTTCACCGGATTAGTTTCTGCCGAGTTGCGATCGCCTCTGCAAATCCACAATTTAGAATCCTTGAACTAGCCTAATAGTTTAAAAAATTAGACAAATAAAGTACTCATAAGCAAATTAATAATATTAGCTTTGTAATTACGTCTACCAAAAGCAGGAGGTCTAGAAATAAGATATTAAAAACAACATCTAGATAGAGTTTCTTAAAAAGATACTGCCACTAAATAATTAGACTAACCATCGAGTTTACGCTTTAAACTTGCACCGATTGGTTTAGAGAAATCAATTAAGTCTGCTTTATCACCCTGACAACTCGGTAGCTTTAGAGATTGTAGAAACCGCGCTTTAGCTACCCTCAGTCCTCATTTAAGCTCTAGATTGAGAAAACCAGGGTCTACTTACTACTGTGAAATCCGATAACCAATCAATGAATATCCTACACCTGACTGATATTTCAAGTATTTAAGAGGACTGATTGTGTTCTGAACTTTCAACCTCAATTTGTTCTTGGAATAATCTATCAAAAGGATATAGAAATTCAGCTAAACTCTATATAAAATCTTAGTACGCATAGAGGTTATTTTTCACCTCTCTGTTTGCCCTATTTTTGTTGAATTTAATATATCTAGTTTCAACGCATATTTACTCAAAACCAGCTCAAATCACCAGCAGACCGATTCCAAAAAGCACTCTACAAAGATTGAAAGTTCAGCAGCTTAGGGCACTACTCACCTACATCCAATCGTATTGGAGGAGTTGTTCTAATGGAAAACAAATTTAATCATCACAAGAATCATTCTTTTATTTTGCAGAACAATAAAGTGAAAGACAAGAATGCATTTAATCGATTTGGTACTTTTGCTGGGCTGCTTACTGCGATCGCGACCACAGCACTTATATCTGCCTGTGACACGAACCAACCCCAGGCAACGACTCCAGCAGAAAATAACAATGTCAAGACAGAGGAAGTGGCAAGTAATACCCAACAATATATTGGGAAAGTTGTGACTATCCGAAGTGAGCCAATTCAAAAGCTTGATCAAAACTCCTTTACGGTTAGTTCTGAACAATTTTTTGGTCGAGATCCCATCGTCGTAATCAACGCAACAGGTCAGCCGATTATCCTCCCATCTGAATCAGATCAAGAAGTGCAGGTGACAGGTGAGGTACGTAACTTGGTAATCGCTGAGGTTGAACGCGATTATAACCTTGGCTTACAGTCCGGCATTTATCGCGAATACGAAAATCGGCCTGCCATTATTGCTCGATCAGTCGCTCTAGCACCTGACCCTGGCGAGATCACACAAGATCCCCAACAATATTATGGGAAGGTATTAGCGGTAACAGGAGAAGTGAAAGACTTCCAAAACGCAAATGTGTTCGAGCTAGAGGAAGACAAGTTAATTGGTGGAGGTGACCTGTTAGTCATTCGGGCAAATTCTCGAACTGGCGCACCCACAACAGGCCAGGGAACAACTCAAGGAGTAATCAACAATGGCGAAAAAGTAGCTGTCACAGGTGTTTTACGGCCATTTGTTGTAGCAGATCTAGAACGCGAGTATAAGCTGACCTTAACCCCAGAAGTGCGACAAAGACTGGAGGCAGAGTATCGGCAAAAACCTGTTTTGATTGCTGACCAAGTGTATCCTTCTGCAATTCCAGATTAGTCTGCGCTTGAAAAGCCTCCATGAGAGGCTTTAGCTTTGCAGGATCCCCCTAACTAAATTCCCGCGCTAGCGCACCACCGCGCTTAAAAAGGACTCTGAACCTTATAGTTGGACTTTAGACTAAACGCGATTTTCCACTATATGTAAGGGCGAACAGCCGTATAGCCTTGCGGCAATAGCCTTTGGCATGGCTTCGCTAGGGCTGCGCTAGCGCCCCTCCTAAATATGGTGTATTTTTTGAATTAGTCCAAACTCCAGTTATAGTTAACCGATTGCCAAGGGAACTTACAATGTTAGGGGGAGGGAAGGGCTTAAAGCATTTCCTAGCAGTAGTTACGACGTGAGAAACAAGTAGCAAACAAGCTAATGACTTCAAAGGTATGACGGCTCAGCTTCTCTAGATTGGCGAGATCTCATCTTGTTTTATGAATACTTCCAGGGTGGCAATGGAGCTGGAATTGGAGCTAGCCATCAAACTGGATGGACAGGGCTTGTGGCTAAACTGATTCAACAATTAGGTGAAGATAAATTGAAAAACACAGCTGGTGTAAAGCCCATTTGATGCTTATGAGAAAAAGCGAAAGCGGATCCTTGTGAAAAAACGGCTATAGGAGGACGGAATAGAATGTAACCATTCCGATAAATCTTAGCTTCTACCTTCGCTCTCGAGTTAAGTTGAGAATTGTCGTAGGTCCTACATGAGATTGGCTTGCTACTAAGAGTGGAAGAATCATGACAAGAATAAGTGTAAAAAATGCTGCCATGATAGCTTGAGTTTTACTTTTCATGTTTACCTCTGGGACAGTTCCAAATAAGAAATTTGAGAATTCGGCTTACTGAGTTGAGCAGGTAACTCATTTAACTTTTGAAAGCTTCTAAATCCATATTGCAGAGAAACAACTTTCGCAATTGCTCGGAATCACAAGAGTTGAAATTGAGAAAGTATTCGATGAAAAGGAGAACAAAGTACTGGAGTATAGCGCTACGCATAAAGCTTGCTATGAGAATGTGGGGGCTACGCCTCTAGTCAGGGCTTCTACCCCTGTACTCCGGCCTAACTTTTTCCAATACTGCTATAACTTCAGGCTGATATTTAATTTACTAGGAAATTTGTTGGATGTCCTTTCTCTAAATAACGGTCTTGTTTTAACTCGAAAAGATGTGTAGAAGCCTGATCGAAAGCCATACGCAAGACCTAACCTTTTGTCCAGGTGCCGAACTGTTCTAATGACAAGTTGTAGCCTTATGGGTTTGAGTTAGGACAGAGAAGTATAGGGAACTGCAGCCCCAGGATGGGGTTTTACCTCTCCTTTTTAAGAACCTTAAGACGGTTAGGATGAAGCCAATTCATTAACCAGGAGGATTCAATATACACTCTAAAGATGAAAAAAAGGTATGGATCACTCCTGTACATTTTGTTTTCTGTGATAATTGATACAGAAGATGGTGGCTGTCTATCTTAAGTTTCTAGAAAATCGATTCGATAAAATTACAAAGTATTGCTTCTAGGGTTCCGGTTTGGCCAATATTGGTCTGAATGTCTGGTCCAAGAGTAGCAAGCGGCTCGCTAGTCAAGACTCAAGGAAGTTTGTCTAATGCGCCGTTACACGGAGGGATAAAAGCCCGGGAGAAACACGCCGCCATCAACAGGCTGGTGCTGTTCTCCCGGGTTATTGTTTTTGGACTCGTTTGTTCGACTTTGTTGTTTGATTCAGTTCTGCAAGAAATTGAGTGAATTGATTATGTATAGCCAAGAACCTAACGAGTCGAAACCATTTGATCAGGTTGAAACGACCTTTCAAAAGGTTGCTGTGAACCGTACCTTTGCAGGGCTTGAGCGCGATCGCAGTCAGTTAGAATACGAAGAAGCCAGTGTGCCGCAAGCTGCTGAGTTAGAAGCGTGCAACCGAGTCATGTTGCAAAGGCGCGACCAACTGTTAGAAGCAACAGCTAGAGCGACAAATGTTTTACTAACTCTAGAAAATTTTGACGAAGCAGTGAACACTGCTTTAAAGATTATCGGAGAAGAAACGGGCTGCGATCGCATTAGTATTCTGGAAAACATCTTTGCCCCTCCGTCCCAGTTTCCGATTCTTTACAATTTTATTTATGAATGGTCAATCTCTGATTTTTTGCGCCTAACGGATCGGCTTGAATCAAAGTGTCTTCCTGCTGAAGCAATAAAACGCGAATTCTTAGAACAATATTTTCTTAAGGGAGAAGGGTTTGGTGGCCTTCTAGAAGAGTGGGAGGACCCCTTGCGAAGCTCATTTGCTGCTGCTTGCGTACAGTCGGCTTATTCCGTACCAATTCGAGTGAATGGTCAGTGGTGGGGGATACTGTGTTTTGATTACTGCCGTGCCCCCATCCAAGTTAGCCCTGCTGAAGTTGCTGTGGTAAGAACACTGGCGGATTGTATCGGTAGTGCGATTCAGCGCAATCGAATTCGGCAAGAGCGGGAGCAAGTCATCCAACAAAGAACAGCTGATCTGGAGGAATACAATCGGATTTTACTGAAGCGGGATCAGCTTTTAGAAGCAACAGCTAGAGCCACCAATGTTTTGCTGACTTTAGAAAATATTGAAGAAGCAATTAATACCGCCTTGAAGATTATCGGAGAGGGAATTGGCTGCGATCTTGTCATTGTGCTAGAAAATATCTTTGAGTCATCCTCTCCGTTGCCTAAGTGCTGCAATTTTATTTATGAATGGGCTGCTCCCGGTTTTCTATCCTTGACTGCTAATTTTGGGCTGACAAGTCTTCCGGCTGAAGTACTAGGATTTGCATTTTTAGAGCAATACTTTTTAGAAGGTGAAGGCTTTGGTGGTCTTCTCGATGTATGGGATGAGCCTTTGCAGGGTTTGTTGGCCTCTGTGCAAGTCAAATCTGCTTACTCTGTGCCGATTCGAGTAAATGGTCAGTGGTGGGGGCTATTGTGCCTTGATTATTGCCGTGCGCCGATTCAAGTTAACGCCGCCGAAATCGCGGTACTGATGACGATCGCCGATTGTATTGGCAGTGCAATTCAGCGCGATCGCACCCACAAAATCATTCTGCAAGCTGAGCAGCTAAGAGTTGCAGAGTTAGTCAAAGCTAATACAGCTCTCAAGCATTCTCTTGATATTCTCGCAGCTGAGCCAGACCTTGATTGTTTTATTGGGCATACTCTACAACTCATCGCGCAACAGTTTGACGCCCCAATGGTTGAATATTGGCATCATCTGGAGCAGGGGGAGCAAGCCCATGTCTATTTGAGGTACTGGCAGGGACAAATCTTTAAGGCGAATGAAATTCAACAGTTTTCAAAACAGCTTGCTAGAGAAGTTGCTCAGGTTTCCGCTCCGCAAGGCTTGATACCGTTTCTTGATATTCCTCTTAGCATCGGCGATGCAACCATTGGTGCTCTATCAATTTACTTGCCAAAGTACCAAACCTTTTCTGGGCAAACGCTTGAGTTGGCTCATGCACTGACCCAACAGCTTACACTGGCGATCGAACTCTCACGTTTAGCCGAAGAAGCTCAACAATCTGCTTTATTACAAGAGCGGACACGAATGGCAAGAGAAATTCACGATACTTTAGCTCAAACTTTTGGTGGCATTTTAATGCAGTTGCAGGCTGCCACATACTTCACTAACACCCAAGCTGAGCAAGCTCACACTCACTTGCTGACAGCCCAAAATTTGGCGCGTGAGGGACTAGCAGAAGCACGAAGATCGATCTGGACACTTTACTTAGAAGCAACTGAATATGAAGATCCAGCACGAACGATCGCTAAATTTATCGATTACACGTCGTCTTATCAAAGCATATCAATTCGTTTAACTATTGATGGTGTCCCCTATCGACTTCATCCAGACTTGGGTCTTAATCTACTGCGTATCGCTCAAGAAGCTATAACCAATGCATTGCGGCATGCGAATGCTCAAACGATTCAAATTTATTTGAGTTATAGTTTACAGCATATACGGTTGACGATCTGTGATGACGGGTGTGGGTTTGAGCCTCAATCGCCTACTCGCGGTTTTGGTTTACTCGGTATGCAGCAACGTGCCGACCGAATTGGAGCTAATTGGCACCTTGTCAGCCAAGCAGGACAGGGAACAACTATTACGATTACGATTACGAATCCAACAACTCCCTAAGCACAAGATTTTTATCATGGTTGACCCTATTACGCCTTCCCAGTTGAGTAAAACGATTCGTATCCTAGTTGCTGATGATCACCCAATCGTGAGACAGGGTTTAGTTGCTATTTTAAATGCACAACCGGATATGAATGTTGTTGCTGAAGCTGATAATGGACGCCAAGCGATTGAACAGTTTCAGGCTTACGAACCTGATATTGCAATTCTCGACTTGCAAATGCCTGAAGTAAGCGGTCTAGAAGCTATCAAAGCAATTCGTGCCGTTTTCCCGAATGCTGCTATTATCATGTTTTCAATTTACGAAACAGATGAGGATATTTATCAAGGGTTGCGTGCAGGAGCCAGAGCTTACCTCCTAAAAGATACACCCTGTTTGGAAATTTTAGAAATCATTCGGACAGTTAGTGAAGGACAACGTTATGTTTCAACCGAAATTGGTACGAAGTTAGTCGCCCGAATGGAGCGTTCTAATTTGAGCGATCGCGAATACGAAGTATTAAGTCTGATGGCTCAAGGGAAAAGTAATAAAGCGATCGCTAAGCAGTTGAATATTGCCGAAAACACAGTTAAATTTCACGTCGCGAATATCATGCTTAAACTGGGTGCGAGCGATCGTACCCATGCAGTCGTGAATGCGCTCCACCAAGGCATCATTAAACTTTGATTGAGTTATGTGCAACATTAAGAAAGCAAAGAAGACTGCTCCAACGGGTAGTAACAAGTTGAGACGGATTCTGTAAAGTACAGAGTATCCCAAGATACTATCTCAGCAATGATGGTTTTTTCTAAACGTTTTACCCAAGGAGCTACTCGTCTGGGTTTCGAATTTTCTAGGGCGTGTTTTAGTGCTGTTGAGTTGCGCATTGCATATTAATTAGTTCTCACACCTTCTCTCCTTCTTTATCCCTTTCTCTAATGGCTACACCTAAAGACCCTGATCGATTAATTTTACCGGTCAGCTCTCGCGATCATGCTCAAGGCAACCCATCCGCGAAAATCACATTAGTCCAATATGGTGACTATCAATGCCCAAGATGCTATGCAGCCCATTGCATTCTGCCATCGATTCAGCAACTACTGGATCAGCAGATTCGGTTTGTGTTTCGCCACTTTCCGCAACCCCATATTCATCCTGAAGCTTATCATGCTGCAGAGGCGGCTGAGGCAGCAGCTTCACAAAATAAATTCTGGGAAATGCATACCCATTTATTAGAACACCAATCGCACCTAGCGGATAGTAATTTAGTGAGGTATGCGATCGCTCTCTATCTCGATGTCAATCAATTTTTACATGAAATGTCAACTGACTCTCATGTAGCACGTATACAAACGGATATTAATAGCGGCTTACAGAGTGGTGTGATTAAAACACCAACATTTTTTATCAATGGACAAAAGTATGATGATAGTTGTAGCACGGAAGGTCTGCTAGAAGCTGTTCTAGAACTCAATCAGATGCAATGAGTCTTGATCTTGCTTGAAAGTCGGGTACAGTGAATCTTCTACACTTTTTTGACAAGCCTACCTAGAAGCGGAAAGTCGTTCGAATTACACCGACATAAACTGTGTCATTGTTATTGTTGTGTTCTGGATTGAGAACCATAATGAAGCCCGGTGTAATCGAGATGTTATCGGTGATTTGATAGCGGAAGAGGGCTTCTAGATGAAGCGAGGTGTCTTCATCTTCCCGACGCGGTGTTGTTGCAGTTGTGTTTGCGGGACCAAAATCACTCTTGGTTACTTTCGGTGGCATGCCAACCATCAGTCCTGCTAGATTCCCTTTTCCAAAAGCATCAGGAAAAGCTAATCCAACCATCCAACTCCAAATATCGGCCTTGTCACCCGTGGATACATTCGCTAAACCTTTGCCATCTTCTGCGATCGCCTGGGTATACAAGCCCCAACCTGAGATCGCTAACCAGGGAGCAATTCGGTAACTCGCCTGAATGCCATAGTAGTTAGCGGAAGTTGCCACTCCCCGCGGATTGTCAACGGTGCTGCCAAAGCCTGCCCCAAACGGAGCATTTGCAAAGGCACTGCCATAAGCTCCAGAAACCGTAACATCATTGGAAGCTCCGCTAAAGTAAGAGTGAGCGTAAGTGAGTCCCAAAATAAAATCTTTATTTGGTTGAAAAGTGAATTGCACTAAAGCACCATAACTACCATCAAATAAGCCTCGATCATCTGATGGATCACTGGGTCGTCTCGCCAGATATCCGCCCGAAATGGTGAAGGAGTCGCCTAGCTTGTAGTTCAACGTGATACCCGCACCAGTATTGCTAGCGGAAGCGGTGTTGCTGGCTCGATAAATCGGAGAGAATCGCCCAAACCGAGATACGGAACCTTGAACAGCAGAAGCAAAGAAAGGATTGATAGTATTGATATTGTCATAAAACTCTCCACCGATCGCATCCACAACGACTTGTAGGCGATCGCCCACTGGAAAGCGATAAAATACTTTGCCTAACTGTATATCGTTATCTAAGTTTGCGGTTCCATCGACTGAAACACGGGTCATGTTGGTTCCAGTAATCGGTGCATTAAATGCGGTCAGATTTATTGTTTCCAACCACACTAATAGTTGGTCTTGACCTGTAAAACTGCTGAGTAGATTTAATCGAACGCGATCGCCAAAAATTGGGTTGCGATTAACATTGCGAGAGCGAGTGGGTTGAGCGGTGGCACCTGCATTGGCTCCGGTTCCGGGTGTGCCGACAGGTGCCGTTGTGGTGCCTAAAACGGTGCCATCGGGCCTAACAAATCGGCGATCGGTTAGTAATGCATCGGTTATGTTGGCTTGGTTGGCTGGAGCTGTGTTTTCAATCGTGCGCCAGTTATCAGAGTTAAGTGCTTTGTCGTCCCCCAAAACACCTGCTAAGTTAAAGACAACCTCCCCGCTCAGTTTTGTTGTTGTCGAAAATTGCTGTTTTTCTAAAGTTGTGATGCGACCTTCAAGTGGCTCAATGCGACCGCGAAGTTCGGCCAGGTCTTCCTGAAACTCCTCTTGCAGTTTTTGCAACGCTACCAGGTCTTCTTTCTTAACAAGATCAGCCGTTCCAGCGGCCACTAATTCAGTGATTCGATCTAAACAAGCATTTAAGCCTGCGGCAAATTCGTATCGACTGAGAGAGCGATTACCACGAAATGTTTGATCGGGATAACCAGCGATGCAGCCATATCGTTCGACCAAAGATTGGAGTGCTTGAAAGGCCCAATCAGATGGTATGACATCCGATAGCTGAGAAACAGAAGTCACTTGCTCTAGCTCCCCTGCCTCCGCTTCATACCCTTGGTCTAGTTGAGATTGGGTTGCTTCTGGAGTTGGTAAAAGTGAATCAGTCAGAGATTCAGCAACAACAGGACAGGCAAAAGAACACGTCGTCCCGATCGCAACAGCCGAGACGATTTTTTTTGGATTTTTAGCATAAACTCACACCAAAGATAGATGATTCAACTTGGTTGGTATATTCTATTCTTGACTACCAACAAATTTGGTGTATCACGGTTTACAAATTCCCTGAAATAATTCATTCATGATGATGAGGTTGGTATAGCCCAGGTCACCAACAATGGTGCAGGAGCCGCCACATGGAGCCAGCTTTTCTGCCACTGCTCGATTGCAGAACTGTTAAAGGAGGGGATGGAGTGTTGTGACAAATTTGTTTTATCCCAAAGACCGCTTGCAAGGTTGGTATGTCTCTATGTTGCTCGTTTCGCTGGGAGTGCATGCTGTAGTGCTGGTGCTACCGCTTCCTCAACAGTCACAGCAACAGTCACAACCGCTGCAACCTGAACCCAAAACAGTCAAAATTACCAGTCTGGTCGCGCCTCAGCAAAGTTCTACGGCTACGCGTCCGGTTCCACCCCGAAAGCCAGTGGCACAACCAGTCCAGTCATCGGTACAGCCCAAACAAAAACAGGTTGCCCAAACAAAAACAACGGAGCGAGTTCAGTTACCAATTCAAGCGATCGCCACTCCCCTCTCAACCCCATCACCTACGCGGCCAGCAACCCCGACTCCTTCGCCTAATTCAAATCAAGTCCCTGCCAAGCAAGAAACGACACCAACCCTCCAAACGGCTGCACCTGGCTCTGTCACACAACTTTTTGGAGATTTAGCAAGCCGCGATCGCCGTTCTGAATCCTCTGATATCTCAGTCACACCAAACTTGTTTACCAACCCTGACCTATTTTTTGAGCTGGCATCGCTACCCGCGCAACCCCAACTCAAACCAGAGATTTTGCGCGCCACCTGGATTGCTGCTAAAACGCCTACGCAAGTCTATGTCGAGATTTTAGTTGTGCAGGGGCAGAGCAACAATTTTCAAGTATCAGAGCGGGGCATCTACAGTGAAGGCACGGTGTATGAGGTGAAACAGGGAGAAAATACCTGGTATTTCAACCTTGTACCAACCAGGCAAGAGGGAACCGCGATCGTCGTCTGGAAAAGGGATCCCAGTACACTGCTTTAGACTGACAGAAGGACTTCTACTCCATTGCAATCACCACGTCGCTTGACTTAATGACAGCGTAAGCTGTCTTGCCTTCCTCTAATTCTAATGCCTCGGCAGAAGCCGTGGTAATGGTCGAAGTGAGTTCTACCCCTTCTATTAGCTCCAACACAACTTCCGTGCTGACTAACCCCTTGACAACTCGTTTGATTTTGCCTTCTAAAACATTGCGAGAGCTTACTTTCAGCGACTTTCTTGGCGGTTGTTCTGCTGCAGGTGAGACTTGTTTCTGAACGATGGCCTTAGGTGGGCGCGATCGCCGAGGAGGTTTCTCTTTAACTTGGGTAGATTCAACAAGCTCAGGAGCAGCAGAGGTTGAATATTTTAAGCCGCGCAGCATTTCGCGCAACACTTCTGTTTTGGTGCGTTGCGAGGTTTGGCAAATTTCTTCCAGGAGTTGACGCTCCTCTTCAGAGGTCTGAAAAGTAATCCATCCCTGATCTTTTCTGGGCATTTTTTTACCAATTTAGTTGGGTAGGTGAATTAAGTTGGTATGATTCTACCAACCTAAATTGAAGTTTATGAGTCTGGAAAATATTGTATGAGACGTAAACAGTTTCTAACTTTCATAAGTGTTACGCTGGCGAGCTTTTTTCTTGTCGTTGCTTTACGTTTAGTTGCCCCTTTATCAGCCGCCGCCAATCCAAACCTTCTAGTATCAGCTGCTGCCAGCCTAAAAGACGTGATGGAGGAGATTAAGCCGCTCTATCAGAAAAAGCAACCGAATGTAAACCTCACCTTCAACTTTGGCGCTTCCGGTGCCTTATTACAACAAATTGAGCAAGGTGCCCCTGCGGATGTCTTTATTTCGGCGGCAAAGCGTCAGATGGATACCCTCGACCAAAAAGGGGTGCTGGTGCCTGGAACACGTACCAACCTGGCCAATAATAAGTTGGTATTGATTGTGCCAAAGGATTCTAGAGCAGTGACGAGCTTCACTAGCTTGAGGCAGCCAGAGATCAAGCGAATTGCGATCGGGGAGCCGCGAAGTGTACCAGCAGGTCAGTATGCTGAGCAGGTTCTCCAAAAACTAAACCTGTGGAACGATGTAAAACCGAAGTTAGTTTTTGCTAACAATGTGCGACAAGTTTTAGCTGCGGTTGAAAGTGGTAACGCAGATGCCGGAATGGTTTATATCACAGATGCCAAAATCTCTAATAAGGTCAAGGTTGTAGTCGCAGCCGATGATTCCTACCACTCTCCTATCATTTACCCAATGGCTGTTCTAAAGAGCAGCAAAAATGTCAATGAGGCCAAAGCATTTGTGCAATACTTGTCGAGCCAGGAAGCGAAAGGGGTTTTACAAAAGTATGGATTTATTGTGCCGAAGTAGTGCGGCTAGCGGAACCAGAATGAAGTGCTAAGGGATTTGTAGGTAAATATTGTCCCATTGTAGGTGGGTGGCATTGCTAAACCCTGACCACAGAAGGATCTCCGACTGAAATCTGATTGATTTGCGACTCCCTAACCCCGTTCTCCTGTCGTTTCATTCGCCTGGACACTACGAACCCTTAACCCTTTCAAAATTTCAACCAAACTCCATGAATGAAGCGATCGCGGTTCCGCTCGACCTTTCCCCGCTTTGGATTTCACTCAAAGTCTCAGCCTTAGCAACCGGCTTCACCTTTTTTGCAGGAGTTGCCACTGCCTACTGGATGCTGAACTACCAGGGCAGGAGCAAGTCACTGCTAGAAGGGATTTTGATCTCGCCGCTGATCTTGCCACCAACGGTGGTTGGTTTTTTGCTGCTGTTATTTTTTGGTAAGAATGGCCCGGTTGGTAAACTGCTTGGGTCATTTGACTTCAGTGTCGTTTTCACCTGGTATGGAGCGGCGATCGCGGCGATGGTTGTGTCATTTCCTTTGATGTACCGCACGGCTTTGGGTGCCTTTGAGCAGGTAGACCGTAATTTGCTGGCGGTGGCTCGTACGCTTGGCGCTTCTGAATGGGCTGTGTTCCGGCGAATTATGCTGCCTCTGGCGTTGCCCGGTGTGCTGGCTGGAGCCGTACTTGCCTTTGCGCGAGCATTGGGTGAGTTTGGCGCGACTTTGATGCTGGCAGGTAACATTCCCGGACAGACGCAGACGATTCCAATGGCGATTTATTTTGCGGTCGAAGCCGGGGCGATGAATGAAGCCTGGTTTTGGGTGGTTGTGATCATGCTGATGTCGCTTTCTGGCATCTTTGCGGTGAATTTTTGGCAAGAGCAGCGACAAAAGCAGCGCGAAGTCCGGTTATTGAGAAATTCTGCTGCTCCTTTGACTCAAAAAGTGCGTCAGATTCTCCCTGGTTTAGCAGCCCATCACCCTAAACCGCGATCGCCTGGCCTCGTCGTTGATATCCAAAAGCGGTTGGCTAATTTTGATCTGGATCTGTCGTTTACTGCTACAGAATCAACATTGGGAATTTTGGGTGGTTCAGGAGCGGGCAAAAGCATGTTGCTACGCTGTCTGGCGGGAATGGAAAACCCTACCAGTGGACAAATTGTGTTGAATGGGCGGGTTCTCTTTGATGCGAAGCGGGGCATCAATCTGCCCAGCCGCGATCGCCGGATTGGGTTTCTCGTCCAGAACTATGCGCTCTTTCCTAACATGACCGTTGCTAAAAATATTGCCTTCGGTTTGCCTAAATCTTTATCGACTAGCGAAGTGCGGCAACGGGTCGAAGCACAGCTAGAAGCCGTGCAGTTGCAAGGGTATGGCGATCGCTATCCGAGTCAGCTTTCGGGGGGGCAACAGCAGCGGGTTGCCTTAGCGCGGGCGCTAGCCAGTGAACCAGAAGTGCTACTGCTCGATGAACCCTTCTCAGCGTTGGATACTCACTTGCGCAGCCAGATGGAGCAAGCGATGATTGCCCGCCTTCGCAGTTTTAATGGGGTGAGTTTGTTTGTCACACACAATTTAGAAGAAGCCTATCGGGTCTGCGATCAGTTGCTCGTGTTAGGAAAAGGTCAAGCACTGGCGTATGGTTCTAAATATGATATTTTTGAGCGTCCGGGTGCGTTGGGAGTGGCTCAACTAACGGGCTGCAAAAACCTATCTCGGGCAACCGCGATCGCAGAGCAAGAAATTATTGCATCAGACTGGGGGATTCACCTGCAAGTGATTGAACCCTTACCAAAGCAACTGGCTTATGTTGGCATTCGTGCCCACCAAATCCGCTTTATTGATGATACTCAGGCTAAAGAAAATGTCTTTCCTTGTTGGTTAGTTTCTACCAGTGAAACACCTCACCGAATGACTGTATTTCTTAAGTTCAATACTCAACCGACCCATCTTCAGGATTATCATTTGCAGGCCGAGGTGTTTAAGGAAAAATGGGAAGCTTTAAAGCAAAAGCCGCTGCCTTGGCGCATTCAACTTGATCCACTCCGACTTCTTTTGTTAGAAGAAAGTTGAAAAACTCAGCGGCTCATATCCCTCTGCTTCCAACCTCGTTCCTGGAAAGTCACCCTGTTTTGGCTGGACTCAGCGCTCATTGACTGGGTGCTGGCAGATACTTGAAACGGTTGATTCTGGTAGTCCTGAATTCTGAAGGTAAGGCTTTAGAATTTCGACAAGGGACTCTGCACAAGTTGTTTGTTTTTCTCGTTTTTTTGATGACGCTTCCTGACAGGTTATTGGGCGGGAAGTAAGCGGGGTTTTCTTTAGCTCATGGCTATCTATAATCTTCAACATGGCAAGGTCTTCTGTCACGGTCAACCCGTGTAGCGTTTCGGCGGGTAGATCAATAAAAGTACCTGCTTCCAATCGAATTTCTTGCCCATTGAACCAAAAGACCCCACACCCCTGAATGATTATCATAAAAGCATTGTAGGAACTGGTATGTTCAGGAATTTGAATACCTGATTGTAAACAAATCAGCATGGCTTGACGCTTTTTGTCTTTAACTAAATATTTTCTAACCATGCCGTTGTCGCCGTATTCAATTTCATCCTGTAATTGGATAGCAACGGATGATAACGGAATTTCTAGCATTTTGAACCTGCAAATAAGTGAAACATTCGACGCGATCGCAAGTAGTGCGTCTATCGAAACTGTGAATCAACAATTCTCTTATCAGTCAGTGGGGGCAATTAAACTAAAGATGATTTTTTTGGGGGGGTAGAAATCCCCTGCCTGGGGCAAAGCCCCCAACACTCCCTTGTTGCAGTTAATTTCGCTGACCCACGTACTTCTAATTTAAAGTTTTGCAACAAGATGTCATTTAGGAGTGGGACAAGGTATGTTCTCTTGGCTACGGGGGCAGGTCTGCAAGTCTTGTTGCCGCAGTGCTGCGATTGTTGCTTGCTCAGATGGCTTAGCTGCTTTTAACCCGATCCAATCATCCAGGGTCGCAAGGTCAAAGCCGACAACGCGGCGATCGCCCACTTGTATCAATGGCCGACGAATGAGGAGCGGTGCTTTCACCAATAATGATAACGCCGTTTCTGCGTCTAGTTCTTCAGGAATGACTGTTCCTGACTTGATGGCTGGAGCGGACCGATTGAACCATTGACTAACAGGGAGCGGACCAAAAAATAGACGCAGGCTCTCCACAGTCCAGGGTTCTGTCAATAAATTAAAGGCTTGCACTGTGTGTCCAGCGGCTTCGAGCAAAGCTTTTTGTTTTGTGTTATTGGTGCAACCGGGTTTTTCGTAGAACATGACGATTGCCATACTGAAGAGTCTCCTAATTGCGATCGTTCTAATTAGCTAGAGGCGGGTGATTTGACTGCTCTAGCGCGCTTACTATGGATAGAGTGCTTGGCTAGTGTCTGATTCAGAAGTTTCTGATTTGATTAAGACCATAGCCATTCAGGTTTCCCTTGAGAGAAACTAATTACCAACTTCGTTTGTATCATGGGCTTGAATTAGCGTAGGATTTAGCCTTTCTGCTTAAAATAATTAAGCGTGTACTCAAGCTTCAAAGCGCTGTTGTTACAAGCCTTTTGGTTTCAGGTGGGGATAAGGGACAGGTATTGTTGAAGGGGGGGACAAGTATTGATTGGACATTAATAGGTGACAGGACAAAGATCAAAAGTCTCACCGCATAAATAAGTTAGTATGCAGGATCTGCAAATAGGTAATACCGATTCTCTAAATTCCATTTATAGATCCTCGTAGGGGCGGTTCGCGTTCGCGTAGCGTCTCTATCGGAGACAACGCCCTTACAGATAATCATCTGTAGCCCAGTTTTGAAGCATTGAGATAAAATCCCAGTTGTAGAAGTCCCTGTAGCAGGGAGTTTGGCGCTGTCAAACCCCTATAATGAGATAATATCTACCTGCAAATTCCTAATCTGACCAAACCTGTCATGTAAAAACTGTCATACCAATCATTCATTAGTCCCCTGGGGCTAACGCAATTGGACTTTTTTGGGTGTATTCCCCTTTATTGTAAAAAGACTTGGAGGCTAAAATTTACTTAGCCTTTTCCGTTATTGAGTCGATGCTCTAAGCTAACACCAATTCTGTATGAGATTGCATATTAATGTTGATCCCCCTAGCCCGCTTGCAAGGAGACAAAAGGAGGATCTCATTCTACGGGACTTCATAACAAACTGATAGAACGCAAATACTTCTGCCACAGCACTCATCAATGAGTCACCAGGAGCTTTCAGCGAACAAATGAAGTCTGAAAATTATTGGTGAGTCGCCTGTTCAAGCAGTGACTTAAGCTGCATATAAGCTTGCTCTGGGGTGAGAGGCGAATGTTGCTCATCAGGAATGTAAAACTGACTACTATCAGCAAAATGGCGCACCACAAAGCTGTGGATTAATCCTTTTTGTAGTGCTTTCTGGCCTAACTCTTCTGCTACTTTCGTTAGGCTGGGCGCATCATAAAAAGCTGAGCGATTGGTACTCATGATAGTATTCGGTAACTTTGATGTAAGTTGCTTTTGGCTTATTTCAAGACCTAGAGCTATTTGTGTGTAGCTATACCGAGAAGACAGGTCTGTTGCAACAGGTTATAATATCGCGAAGATGTTTTCTCTGGTTGCCACCAACTGTCGTACAGTGCTACGTTCCAAGTGTAGAAAAACTAAAGTATTTCATCGTCAATCAATAGAAATAAATCGCTTGGATTAGTCAACAAAGCTTAGTTGCGAAAGATGAGCTTAGAGGCTGATTGCAGATAAGCTATTACTGACTAGAGTTGCTCTGCTTAGTGCTTTCTAAATGAGTTAGGGTATATCATTCCTGCTTCACTGTACATCATTAAAGACTATCCCTATCAATTAAACCATTGAACAGGAATCAATTATTCAATCGAGTCTTGAAAATACGAAAAGATTATCAAACAGATTCAGATGATACTAAAAAGAAGATAAAGCATTGTACTAATGGCTTCTTTTGTTTGAGTTTATTTCTACTACTATTTTGTCTTTAGAGCGTCGTGGCAGGCAGCAATTCTCATTTTGAAACATTTGTACTGTAGCCAGAGTGTCTAAAGACTTGTGCACTCAATGTTATAAACGGCAGAATGCGGGTTTCAGCCATTCATAAACGTTAAAACCGGACGTT
>Ga0073934_10005570_pt1 | contig 19314 bp, 12 predicted proteins | sample LarsenN4metaG_FD_76834 | JGI IMG/M metagenome (GOLD analysis project Ga0073934, IMG submission 76834) | Hot spring sediment bacterial and archeal communities from British Columbia, Canada, to study Microbial Dark Matter (Phase II) - Larsen... ... | reverse complement strand
GTCGGCGGCGGCGGCAATGACACGCTCGCCGGCGGCAATGACGGCGATACGCTCGCCGGTGGAAACGGATATGACATCCTTCAGGGCGGCGCCGGCGACGATTCGCTCAATGGCGGCGATCTCAATGACGTGATTTTCGGCGAGCTTGGGAATGATTTGATCGTATTTTCCCTCGGCGGCGACACCGACACGGTTCGCGACTTCACGGCGGGCGCCGCGACCGACGACGTCATTCGGCTCGTCGGCTTCGGGACCGCTTTTGATACGTTTGCGGAAGTGCTGGCGGCGGCGAGCGACAATGGCCTCGATACGACGATTTCATTCGGCGCCGACGTCTTGATCCTCAAAGGCGTCCTCGTCAGCCAGCTCAACGCGGACGACTTCACATTCGGCTGAGGACGTGCGTCAGGGGCCGGCGCTCGCCCCAATGTGCCGCAGCTTACGGGCGTTGCGTCACTTGCTCGCGGCCAGCGCCGCGAACGGCTTGAGGCCGCTCCGCAAGAGCAGCGCCGCGCCGACGGCGGCTGCGCCGCCGATGAGCGATACGGAGACGCCGACCATGTCGTCATCCTTGAAAACATAATCCGTCATCATCGCGATCAGCGTGCCGCCGACAGCAAGACCGAATATCGAATTGAGGAAAAGGAACATGGCCGAGATCTGCGCGCGCATGTCAGGAGGCGAAACGACCTGCATCGCAGCGGCCGACGTCGCGAGCGGGAACGAGGCGAAAAAGAAAGCGATCGCGATCATCGCGACCGCAATCGTCAGGTTCGGCGAAAGCGAAAAGAGGGCGATCGCCGGCGCAAGAAAGGCGGCGCCGATCATTCCGGCGCGCATCGACGCATCCTTGCGCCCTCGGCGCACGAAATGGTCGGTCAGAAATCCGCTGGCGAGGACGCCGCCGACATTCGACAACAAGAGCGTGACGCCGAGTATGACGCCCGTTTCGGCCGTCGTCAGATGATGAATGCGCGTGAGATAGGCCGGCGTCCAGGACATCAGGCCGAAAAGCGCGAGAGCGCAAAGCGTGAAGCCGCCGTAATGCGCGATGAAGAAGGCCCGGTTGGACTTTACGAACATCCATACTTCGGCGATCGAGGCTGATTTTGAGGCGGGGCCGTGACGCGACGGATCGCGAACGCTTAGCCCGAACAGGACAGCGAGCAGAACGCCCGGAAGTCCGACCGCGAAAAACACGACCTGCCAGGCCCTTACCTCGCCGGCAAGCGGCAATGCTACGCTGCCTGTTTCGCCGACAAGGCCGACCACCGCGCCGCCGATAAGATAGGCGAGACCGCCGCCGATGAAGGAGCCGATCGAATAGACGGCGAGCGCGCGGCCGAGCGATTCCTTCGGGAAAAGATCGGCGATCATTGAATAGGCGGCGGGCGAGAGCGCCGCTTCGCCGACGCCGACGCCCATGCGGGCGAGAAAAATGTGGGTGAAATTCTTGCCGAGCCCGGTCGCCGCCGTCGCAAGGCTCCAAAGGAATATTCCGACACTGACGATCAGCGGCCGCGAATGCCGGTCGGCGAGCCGGGCGATCGGCAGCCCCATCGTCGCGTAAAAGAGCGAGAAAGCGAGGCCATGGAGGAGGCTGAACTGCGTGTCGGAAATTTCAAGGTCCGTTCGGATCGGACCGATCAGAAGCGCCAGGATCTGCCGGTCGATGAACGAGAATATGTAGGCGATCATTGAAAGCGTCACGACGTACCACGCGTAGGCGCGGCTCGGCGGAACATTCGAGGCGGGTGCGGGGGACGACATTGAACAGGGCCCGTCGGTTCGCGGCGGCCGACGAGTAGTCCGCGGCGTTGATCCCCGCTGTCAATCGTGCAAGCGCGAAATGCCGCCGCTTGCGGCTAAAGCGGCGTGCGCAAAAGCGTGCGCGGTTTTGCGCAAGAACGCCGCGCAAATCAACGCCTAGAGTGAGCGCCCTGATTCGGAATCACGGCGCGAAGCTTTAGAATCGATAGGTCAGTCCGACTTCCGCCGAATGCGTTTTGATGTCGTCGTTTGTCGCGCCAAGGAGGCGATAGCCCGCCTCCACCGCCCAGCGGTCTCGGATCGGCAAGGCGACGCCGACGCGCGCGCCGTAGCCGAGTTCGATGTTCGAGTCGGAAAGCGGCGTGAAGCCGTCGTCAATTTCGGTCCGAACATGCACGGGCCCGACGCTGCCTGAGAAATAGGGCGTGACAGGACCGAATTGCGGGCCGTCATATCGCAGCGAAACAAGTCCTGAAATCGCGCGCCGCGTCGCCTGTTCCTGGCCGACGCCGATGATGACGGGATCGCTATCGCGCTGGTAGACGACCTCTCCTTCAAAGCTCAACGGAATTTTCCGGCTGATGCGGGCGCGGTAGCCGACGGCGTAAAGCGGCGCGCTAGATCCGTCGGCGAGGCCGCCGCCGCTCGCGGCGAAACTGTAGCCGCCGCGGACGAACAGCGCCTGCGACGCCCCTTCCCGGAGGCTCGGGCGGCGCCGGTCGGCGGCGCGATATTTCGATTGTGAATCCGACTGAGCGACCCGCATCGTCTCGATGTCGTTGTCGCGAAGCATCGCGAGCGTGAAATCGCCGTTTTCGACCGCGAAGGCGCCGGATGCGCAAAGAGTTCCGAAAATGAGCGAGGCGGCGAGCAGTCTCATATTGGCTCCGTTTGTTCTCCGGTCGCCGCCGATTGTCGACCGCGGCGGGCTAATCCGGCCTTAATCGGCGTGGTCGCGTTCGACGGGGTTTTGTTGCCTTTCCGTCAGGTTGAGGAACGCCGATCAGACAGTCGTCGAGGCGTTAAAGAGATCGATCGGTCCGGCGAAGTTCGCGATATTGGGGAGCGCGTCCGCAATCTCGCCTGCAGTAAGGCCGAACCAGGCGGCAAGGCTTGCGGCGAGCTGTTCAACGGCGACGACGGGAATGAGGCGTCCGCCGCCGCTGTCCTGCGCATGATCGAGCGCTGCGGGCGGCATTTCGCCGAGGATTCGATTGCCGTTGACGGACCCGCCCACGACAAAGTGGTGTCCGCCCCAGCCATGGTCGGTTCCGTCGCCGTTGACGGCGAGCGTGCGGCCGAAATCGGACGCGGTGAATGTCGTGACCTCGTTCTGAACGCCAAGCTCAACCGTCGCGTCATAGAAAGCGCGAAGCGCTTCTGCGAGCGTCGTGTGAAGCTGGGTGAGGTTTCCCGCCTGCTCGGAGTGCGTATCATAGCCGCCTGTCGAAACGAAGTAGACCTGTCGCGAGAGGCCGAGCGTTGAACGCGCTGCAATCATCCTTGCGACGATCTGAAGCTGCATTGCGAGGAAATTGTTCTGCGGAAAGACCGTCGCGAACGGCGACTGGGCGGAGAGAGCGACCTCGAGATCGCGGTTCAGCGCGATCGACTGGCGGTTGATGGTCGCAACGTCGCGCTCGAAAAGATTGGTCCTGAGATTGGCCGTGTCCTGGATCTGATTGGCGATCATCCCTGGAAGCGCTTGCGAGTTGTAAAGCGAGTTCGTGTTGACGGCCTCCATCTGCGCCGGACCGCCGAGACCGAGCGAAAAGGCGGCGGCTTGTTCGCCGACGAGGAACACGACATTGCCGGAGACTGAAACCGCGGTGAAGGACGCCGAGGAGTTGGCGTTCGAGGCGATCGCCATGTCGGCAAGTCGCCCGCCCCAGCCGAAACGGGCGCCTTCGGGCGCCGCCGCCATCCAGGTCGATTGCTGGTCATTGTGCGAAAAGAGGCGGGTCGGGGTTTGCGCGCTGTCGTTTTCCCATTCGAGGCGCGTCAAGGGCTCGATGAGCGGACCGACATTGCCGACAATCGCCGCCTGTCCGGAATTGAAGAGGGCGTGGATCGGGGAAAGCGCTTCAGGCAGCGCAAACTGCCGGCCGCCGAGCGCGGACGCGTTCGAAGGATTGAGCGCAAGAAGGCGCGACTGCGCTCTGGACGACCCTCCCGCCATGCTGTTGTACTCGCTGAACAGCGGCTGGCGAATTGCGGCGTACTGATTGTAGGAGGGCAAATCGAACGGAATGACGGTATCGTGGCAGTCCATCCCGCCGAAAAGAAACACGCATACGAGGGCCCGATAGCCAGTCGTCGATGCGGCGAGGGCGTTAAACGGCAGAAGATTCATGGCGAACGGCGCCGCGCCGCAGGCGCCGAGAAGGCTCGCCGTCTGCAATATTCGCCGTCGGGTGATTGCGCTCATGCGGTTTCCTTAGCGTTGCACAAAGTATTCTGACGAAAGGACGGTCATCAGCATCGCGGCGTTGACCCGCCGACGACGGTCCTGCGGCGCCGTATCCGTGCGGATCGGTATGGAATTGACGGCGGCGATGATGTTGGCGCGAGTCTCCGCCGTCATCGCGCCCGCCGTCATGGTGAGATTGAGTCGGTCGACAAGCGCGTCGGCGTTATCGGCGACGGAAAGTTCCGGTCCGTAGCCCGGGCGGAACGTCTCCAGGGCGTCGCTTTCCTCAATGCGCTCCTGCATGTAGTTGGCGAAACTTGTCACGGTCGCTGTCGTCGTGATCTGAAGCTCAGGCGCGACAAGTCCTGCGCCGGCCGTCTGCGATCCCGCGGCGACATAGCCGGGCCTATAAAAATTGAAAACGGACGGCGACCTGAACGCCTGCTGCGCAAGCTCGGATGGCGCGGACGCATCGAGGATGCGGGACTGTCCGTCAAGACCGTTCCCGCCGAGCGCCGATACGGCGTTGAGCCCCGCATTGCGCGCCCAGTGCGTGAAACGGATCACCGGCTCGCGGACCTTGCCGTAATTCGGGTTGTCGCGGTTCGTCAGAAGGCGGGCCTCGTCGTCAAGAAGGATAGCGGCGATGACGGCGGAGAGGTCGCCGCGCTGGCTTGAACCGATCGTGGATCCGTCCGGCAGCTGAAACCAGCCGGTTTCGAATGCCGCGGTCACCCGCGACACATATTGCGGCGACGGATTGCTGGTGACGAAGCGCTGAATAAGCTGCCTCGAAATGAACGGCGCCAGGTTCGGATGATTGAACAATGCGTCAAGGGCCGTGTCGATGCTTGCTGCGGCGGCGGTGTCCGCCGGAATCGTAACGCCGAGAAACGATTTTTCCGACTTCGAATGTTCGCTCTCGAAAATCGCCAGCGGAGAATATGCTGCGACGGGAATCGTCTGGTCCGGATTGTTTCCGCCGAATTCTCCGTCGTCCCAGCTGAGGCCCGTGAAGACTTTCGCAAGTCCCGTGATGTCAGCATTCGTGTAGGTCTCGATCTGCGCGCCGTTCGCATCGAGACGCGGCGTTCCGTCCGGATTGAGCTGGACGAGACCGATCGTGAAGAGCTGCATGATCTCGCGCGCATAGTTCTCATCGGGTACGCGGTTGATCGACGGGTCCTCTTTTCTATTGTTGAGATAGGTGAGGAACTTCGCCATCGCCGGACTGTAGGTCACGTCTTCGAGGAGGGTGCGGTAATTGCCGAACGCGTTGCGATTGAGAACGTCCATGTAGAACGCCACCGCGGCCGGCGTTTCGGCGACATCGGGATTCTCGTAGGAAACGACGAGAATCTGCGACAGCGCGAACGCCATGCGCTGACGAAGCTGGTCCTCGCCGCTTATCATGTCGCGCCAGACGATCTCCGCGAGGGCTTCAGGTCCGATCGATTCGCCCCGCGCCGCGTAGTCGGCCTGTATGAGCCTCAACTCGTCGACGTTCGGCTGCGACGAGCGCGCAAGCTGCCGGCGGATCCACGCCGAATAGCCGAGCGACGCCAGCTCGTTAATGCTGCCTTCCGTCGGCCCGAATGTCGCCTGCATCAGGAACCTCGACGCTTCGGCGGCGGTCGGCGCATCGGCGATCGACGGCGCCGGCGGCGCGCCGATCGGGGCCGGCGTCGACAAAGGCCCCTCGCCGCCGGAACAGCCTGCAAGCGCGGCGGCGGCGACGGCTGTCAAAAGCGCACGGCGCAGCCTGCGAACGCGCCCGTAGTTCGACGTAAAGGTCCCGACCGCCATTTGCATGCGTCCTTCGGCACGAGAGCAAACCGTCGGAAAGCCTGCAGGGGAGGCCGTAAATGAAGCGCTTAAGGAATTGATCGCTTCCTCGTATTCAGCATCATTGCGTATGACAAAAGATCAATAATCGGATTGCCGCCGCAAATTGATTCAAGATTGAGCGGAATTTTCGCCGCCTTGAGGCGTGAACATGATCTCGGCGATTCGGCGCGCGCCTCCCTCCCGGACCACATGCACGGCGATGTCGATGATCGAACGCACATAGTCGATCGTCTCAAGGCGCGTCAGCGGCATGCCGGCCTGCAACGCCATCAGCGCGATCTGCTCGAAAGCGCCATGGGGGCTGTCGGCGTGGATCGTCGTGATCGAGCCCGGATGGCCGGTGTTGATCGCCCGCAGAAACGTAACGGCCTCGCGACCGCGCAGCTCGCCGAGAATAATCCGGTCCGGACGGAGACGAAGCGAGGCGTTGAGAAGGTCGTCGACGCCGATGCGAGCCTCGCCGAGGTCGCCCTTAACCGCAATGAGCCCGACGGAGTTTTCGTGCTCTAGCGTCATCTCGGCCGTATCTTCGACGGTGATGAGGCGCTCGTGCGCCGGCACAGACTTCAACAGGGAGTTGAGGAGGCTCGTCTTTCCTGTCGACGTCCCGCCCGAAATCAGGATTGTCTTCTTCACCTTAACTGCAAAATCGAGAAATTCCGGAATGCGGCGCGCTCGCAACAGTTTCAAGAGCGCCGCGTCGCGAGCGGAGAGGCGGCGCTCGTCAGCGAGGGCGACCTTTCCAAAGTCGTCGCCGCCGGAAAAATCCGAAAGCGAAAGATGCGAGACGACCGGACGGCGGATCGCCATCGCCCAATGCCGCCGTGTCGCCGGCGGTCCGACGATCTGCACGCGCTCGCCGCCCGGCAGAGAGGCGGCGAGGACAGGGTGTTCGCGGTTGATCGCCTGGCGATTGAATCGGGCGATCTGCGCCGCGAGCCTTTGTATATGCTGATCGGTGATGTCGGGCGAGGAAACGCGCTGCATCGCGCCGCCCGCGACCTCGACCCAGAATTCGCCCGGCCTGTTGACGAAGATCTCGGCGACCCGCTCATGGCGGAGCCATTTTTCGAGCGGTTTCAGGAAGGCGGTAAGATAGACGTGCTCGTCGACGACGTCCGGCCGTTCCGCAAGTCGTGCGACATCGGTCATGGCTCGTTAGTCAGAGCGACGCCGCCGCTCTCCTCGTAAAGCGGAAAGATGAGATCGCGGGCGACGAAGATTCTGATCGGCGCGCCCTGGGGAATCCTTATCGTCGGCGGGATGTTGATGCTGCTTTGAAGCGCCGTCTCCGCGACGCCGTAGGCTTGCGCCGAAGAAGTTATGACCACCTGACTGTTGCCGCTCTCGCCGGCGAGGATTTCAGCGCCGGCGCCGATGATGGATAGCAGGATCGCCGATCCGAAGCGCTGAAGAAAATGGCGATCGACTTTCCCGCCGAGGCCGGCGCGCCCGAGAGTATCGGTCACTGGCGAAGAGAGCTTGATCGCGACGCCATCCGGGAGAATGAGCCGTGTCCAGACGACGAACGCGCGTGATTCCCCGATCGCAAGACCGGATCGGTACTGGCCGATGAGGCGGCTGCCGCGCGGGATCAAGATCTCCGTCCCGTCAAAGCTTCGAACGTTCTCGCTGACGATCGCGCGCGTAAAGCCTGGAAGATCGGAGTTGATTGCGGTCTCGAGGACGCCGGCGATCAGCGTTCCTTCGATGACGGTCGAAGCAAGGTCGCCGATTTGCGATGCGGTCGCGGGCGCGTTCTCGCCTTGACTGATCCGCATAGCGAACTGATCGCTCGCGGTGAGCCCGGCGGACTCCGCGATTGCGGCCTTTTCGCCGGCGAGTTCTTCAGCGCTCGGTCCGTTGTCAATGACAAGCGACGGCGAGCGAAGTCGCTCAGGTCGGATTGGCTGCTCTTCTTCGACATAGGCGGGCGCGGGCGGCGTCTCGTAAACCGGCGCCGGCGGCGGCGCCTCGATCGGCGCGTCGGCGATGACGACCGGCTCCGGCGGCGGCTCGACCTTCTTCAATCTCGCCGTCGACATCTGCGTGAAGGCGAGGACGCCGAGTCCGATCGCTACGGCGGCGCCGATGACGGCGCCGTTATCGCCTCCCGAAATCGCCACTTTCGGCAGGACGAACGCATTCGCCGCCGCGAGGTCGTCGGCGGGCATTGAAAGGCGCGGATCCTGATTTCCCTTCCGCATCATCCGGCGAACAGGCCGAACAGCCCGCCCTTCTTTTTCCGCTTGCTGCGCGGCTGCGGCGCATCGGGCCCGCGCTCGATCTCGCGGTATGCGTCATTGAAGATCTGCGTCACTTCCTTGCCGTTGCGTAGGATAAACTCCGGCGCGATCTGATGAACGATGATTGCGTCGCCCTTGTAGCTGTAGTTGACGATGCTCTCGGCGCCGTCCGGACGGCGGTAGAAGATCGCCGGCGTTTCGACGCCGCGCGGCCATTCAAACGTCGTCGAAACGCCGTCATCAAAGACCCGCGACGGAAGGTTCAGCTTCGAACCCGAATAGGTGTAACGGTCATTGATCGGCGCCGGCGCCGAAATTGACGGCGCGTCGCCGCCAAGAAGCGCGGGCTCTTCGATGGAAGAGGTCCCGTCGACAGGAATCGATATGCGCAAGAAATAAGTGATCTCGGCGATCGGAGTCTCGGGCGTTCGGCGCTTCGCGGTAAGTTCGAATGTGTAATATCGCTGCGATGTCACGACCATCATGTTGGTCGGTTCGCCTTCGTCGACGGGTTTGACGAAAAGCACGTTTCCCCTCTTGTTCGGCGTCACCTGCCAGGTGAGGGAGTCGCCGAGGGCGACGCTTTCAATCTTTTCCGGCGCAGGAAACTCAATCGCGATCTGGTAGCCGTAATGGCCGACGAGCCGGATCACCTTCTCCGGCGCGTAGACGACTTCACGAATCCGGGGATCGGCGCTCGCCGGCGCGGCGAAGGCTAGCGCGATGGCGATCGCGAGCGGAATGATCCTCATCATGCATGGCCTCGTGCGGCGCGCGCGCCTGTCGATCCGAACCCGCGATAAGCGCGCGACGCGCGGCGAATGTCGGCGACGTTCGCCGCGCCGTCGGTCTCGGATTGGCCGAGCGCCGCGCCGCCAGAGATCGTCGATGCGCGTGAGGGCCCCGCCCCTTCGCCTGCGCTCCGCGAGACCGACGCCACCATATCGACGACGCGCGAATCGGCGGCGGCGGCGCGCTGAATGGAAACGGCCGCTTCGGGCGCGTCATGAAGTCGCCGCCCGACGATCCTTTCCGGCAGCCGCCAGGCCGAAACCAGCCTCGTCGTCGCGGCGATGACCTGTCGGATCAGCATGGCGAAGACGATCGAGGCGACTGCAAGGGCGAAGACGGGGCCTGCGCTGTTGTCGCCGAGCATCTGGTTGCGCGCGATGTCTTCCGTCATCGGCGCCAAAACCGCCAGCGCGCCGGCGCTCGCGAGCAGGGTGAAGACGAGAACGAACGCGCCGCCGACGATCGACCGAAGCCAGCCTTCGAAGAGGCCGCGCGTCCCCGGGAACAGCGCGAACAGAATGAACGCCGGCCCGAGCGCCAACAGGAAGCCGAGCGTAATCTTGGTGACGACAATGACGCCCGCAGAGCCGACGCCAAGAAGAAGCGCGCTGATCCAGAGCATGGTCGGCGCGCTGACGCCCGCGGGCGTTGGTTGCGCGGGCGCCGGCGGGGCGGAGGGCGGCGTTGAAGCGCCCTCGGCGTCTTCGGAGAAGGACTCGACCGTTTGTGCGCCGAGCGGCGTTTGTTGGCCCCAATGGGTCGCAAGATCGGTCATGGCGCCGACGACAGAGTCGAGGTTTTCCGCGACGCTCACGCTCGTCGCCGCGCGTCCGTCGGTCGCGACGCTCATCATCCTCGCGACTTCTTCAGCGCCGCCGGCGATCGTGTTGACGAACACAGTCTGATAAGCGGGCCAGTTCGACGAGAATGCGATGACGAATCCCATGGCGATGAAGCGGCGCACCAGATCGGGAACGGTAGCGCCGCCGCCCATGATGAGCCGATAGCCGTAGACGGCGACATAGATGGTGAGCCCGCCGACGAGCGCGGATGTGAGCCAGCCGTTCTCGCCGAAGAGTCCCTCATAAGCGCGCGAGACATAGGCGGCGACATGGCAGTCGACGGTCGCCATCAAGGCGGCGATATTGTCATACCGCTCGGCGGCGCAGCTTTCGATCATGGCGCGCCTCCGTTCGCGGTTTTCCGGGCTGCGCGAGGCGAGACAGGCGCGCTCGTATTCGCGGCGACGATCGGCTCCGCGCCGAGCAGAACGGGCAGCCAGTGCGCGGGGTGATCGCCGACGCGCGCGCGCAGCGCATCAAGCGCGCGAACCGAGCGCTCACGACCCGAAAGAATGCGCAGCGCCTCAGGTTCGCCGGCAAGGTCCAGCCGCGCGACGACGCTGTCGGTTCCGGTCTTGATGAGGAAGCAGCGGGACGCTTCGGGGAGCGTCCTGACGATATCAAGCTCATGCGACGTGAGTCCGAATCCGACGCTATAGTCGTCCTCCTGCGCGCGGGGATTGGGCATGAAGATCTGCACGGCGGTCTGTTCGCGGATCGCGCTCGAAATGCGGCTGTCAAGCGCGTCGCGGGCGGACTGCGTGCAGAAGCCGACGACGCCGTTGCGCTTTCGAATGGTCTTCAGCCAATCTCGCAGACGCGCGGCGAAGACGTCGTCGTCGAGCGCCTTCCATCCTTCGTCGATGACGATCAGCGTCGGCGACCCGTCGAGCCGCTCTTCAATCCGCCGGAAGAGATACATCATCGTCGGCGTTCGGATGTCCGGCGCGTCCAAAAGCTCCGTCATGTCGAAACCGATTATGCGCGCGTCCTCGGAAAGCCTGTCCTCCGCATTGTCGAAAAGCCAGGCGAGTTCGCCCTTGCCGCACCAGCGGCTGATGCGCGCGGCGAGGTCGTCGGCTTGTGGCCGGCGAAAGCCGCCGAGGAGTTCCTGGAAATACCGCAACCGACGAAGTTCCGGCGGCTGATCGAAATTCGCGTCCACCGCCTCGCTGATGACGGCGAGTTCTTCGGGGCCAAGCGTCGAACCGGCGCTCTTGGCGAGCTGTCCGACCAAAGCCCGCAGGAATGCGCGCGCGCTGCCGCTGTCTTCGATCTGCAGCGGGTTGAAGCCGGTCGGCCGGCCGTGCCGCAGGACCTCGTAGACGCCGCCGATCGCGCGCAAGAATATTTCGGCGCCGCGGTCCTTGTCGAAAAAAATCGTTCGCGGCGCCATTTTCTGCGCCTGCGCGGTGAGGAAGTTCAACACGACCGTTTTCCCCGAGCCCGAGGGGCCGATGACGAGGAAGTTGCCGAGATCGCCCTGGTGGAAATTGAAAAAGTAGGGGGTCGCCGAGGTCGTCTCGAAGACGGTGATCGCCTGGCCCCAGTGATTGCCTTCGGCGGAACCGATCGGAAATCCGTGCAGCGAGCAAAGGCCGGCGCAATTGCCTGACGATATCAGCGCGCGACGCGCGATATAGTCGAAATTTCCGGGAAATTGCGCCCAGAAGGAGGGTTCGAGGTTAAGCTGCTCACGCACGGCGACGGCGCCGATGTCGGCGATCGCCGCCTGCGCCGCGGATGCGTGACTGTCGAGCTCTTCAAGCGTATCGGCGCGCACCATGACCGAAAGATGATGCTCGCCGAACGCCGCGCCGCCGCTCGCCGCATCGTCCTTCGCGGTCATAAGACCTCGTCGCAGCGTGATTGTGTCGTCGTCAGCGGCCCTAAGTCGGCGCAGCGCAAGTTCGATCCGCTCCTGGGCGATCTGGCGGTCGACAAAGGCGAAACTTTCTGTGATCACCATCTCCGCCGGCAGGCGCAAGAGCCCGTCAAGCATGCCGGGCGTCGTTGACGACGGATATTCCTTCATCGCCAGCATCGCTGCGAATGCGGGCGCGCCGGCGCCGCGCTGTTCGATCGCCTCAAGGCCGAACGAGACGCGCTTGTAAGGGAGATATTGAGCGGCGACGCCTTCAGGGTCGAGCGTTGGATGAAGGTCGCCGTTCAAGATGAGCGACAGGAATTCAAGCGGCTCCGAACAGACGCCGCCCGCTCCGTCGTACCGGGCGAGCGTTCTTGGTCCGTAGGCGCGCAAGGAGGCGATGAGGCCTTCGCGCACGGAATCAAGCGTTCGAATTTCACGCTCGCGCGCATGCGCCCTTGAAGCGCGGCTGACGCGTCCGGCGCGGTCGGAAAGCCGGTCAAGCACGCCGACCTTGCCGCTCGACGGCTTGTAGACGACCGTCAGGAAGAGGTCGTTGACGAAGAGCTTTTTCAAGCCGATGCGCCGACCCCAGCGCTGGTCGAGCCACTTCGAAAACAAATCCTTGAAAGTCGCTTGAAGCGCCGCCGCGGCGCGCCGACGAACGACATGATGATAGATTGCAATGCGCGCATTGTTGACGCTCTTTAGCATCGTGTCGCGGACCGCCGCGCGGTAGTTCAGTTCGTCAGTGTCGGCGGTCTCGAACGGGAAACCGTCGAGGAGGATCGTCTGCATCAGCATGCCGTTCTTGAGAACCAGCGTCCGATCGTCGGCATGGCCGACATAGGGGAGCTGGTCTCCGACGCGGCGTTCCTTGATGAACAGCGACTTGAAGCCCTTATTCGCCATCTGCGCTCCTCTCGTTCAGGGAGCGTAGCTGTTGCAGCGCCAAAAGCCGTAGTTCGGCACGCGCGGGCATTTGCTGACCCGCTTGATCCAGAGGTCGAAGATTCGCGGCTCGCGCAGCGACGCAAGGTAGCCGACGGCGTGGAGGGCGACTGGCGCGAGCAACGAGGCGAATGACCGCGTCACGAGAAAGATCTCCGTCGAGACGACGAGATTGATCACGAAGAAACTGTAAGAAACGCCCGCGAAAGTCTGCGGCTGCGTCAGCGCTCGAAAGACCGGCGTCTTCTGGAGAGCTTGCATGGCGGCGTCACCGCGCCGCGCCGGCCGCCGACTGAATGCCGGAAACGATTGAAGCCGCGCCAAAGAGGATGAAGCATCCGACGATGACGGTGATGCCGTATCGCCAGTTCATGCGTCCCGTCAGCATCATGAAGCCGACGAACGCGACCGCGATGACCGCGACGGCGGTTGCGACATTGCCAAGGAGCGTTCCTTGAAGCCATTCGACGGCGGCGAGGATGGGGCCCGACCCTTGCGGATCGACCGCCTGCGCCGACGCGTCGGCCGCCATTCCGGAAATGAAAGAACCGAGAATTGCGGCCGCTCTCAACCTGCAATACGCCACCGTCACAACCGCTCCGCCGATTTCGACGCAGCCTTCTGCGCCGCCGGTCCCCCGCTTATCATCAACATGGAAAACGAAAGCTTAACGGCGGGTCGCCGGGCCGCCGCGGCCGCATTACGATTTACAGAGGTTAACGGCCTTTTCCGGCAGCCCGTTCAAGCGGGGGCGAGCGCCTTCGGCGCGCCCGGCTTTGATTTGTGCGGCGCTTCTTTCGCCGCCTCGAGCGCCTGCTGCTTGATCATTTCTTTGGCTCGGACATGCCGGAAGGCGGCATAAGCGTTCCGCCAGTCGGCGAGAATCCGTTCGCCGATTTGCGACCGCGTTTCCGCGCAGTGGCGTTTGATCAGGGCCTTGAGGCGCCTTTCGGCGTCGCCGCCGAGCGGCGATGCGGCGATCGTGTCGAAATTTCCGCAGTCGGCGAAGCGGTCATCCGGATCGTAAATAAACGCCTCGCCGCCGGTCATCCCTGCGCCGAAATTGGCGCCGACCGCGCCGAGAACGACGACGGCGCCGCCGGTCATGTATTCGCAGCCGTTCGCGGAGCAGCCTTCAACGACGGCGATGGCGCCGGAATTCCTGACGGCGAATCGGCCGCCCGCGCGCCCCGCCGCGAAGAGCGCGCCGGAGGTCGCGCCGTAAAGGCAGGTGTTGCCGATGATCGACTGCCCGCCGCGGTCTTCGCCGACGGGCGGACGGACGACGATCGTCGCGCCGGAAAGCCCCTTCCCGACATAGTCGTTGGCGTCGCCGTCGACGACGAGTTTAAGGCCTTTCGCGCCGAAAGCGCCGAGGGATTGCCCGGCGGATCCTCTAAGGCGCAGCGTCAGGCGCTCTTCCGCGAGCGGTCGTCCCTTCATTGTACGGACGATTTCGGAGGAAAGGCGGGCGCCGATCGTCCGATCCGTGTTTCGAACTGGGAGAGTAAGGCTCTGTCGCTCGCCGAATCTGAAAAAGGCGTCGAGCGCCGGCCTTACTCGCTGGTCGAGCGTGTCGCTCGGCTCGATCCGGCCGCTCCGCTTTGAACGCGGAGGGCGATCGCCGGAGTCGATGCGGACGCGGATCGGATTTAGGTCCAGATCGTCGAGGTCCGTCGAGCCCCTTGAAATCTGATCGAGAAGATCGGATCGCCCGATAATCTCGTCGAGCGACGACGCGCCGAGTTCGGCAAGACGACGCCGAACGTCTTCAGCGAGAAACGTCATCAGCCGGACGACATGCGCCGGCTCTCCGGAAAAACGCCGGCGCAGCGTCTCGTCCTGCGTGCAGATTCCAACTGGGCAGGTGTTGGAATGGCACTGACGCACTATCAGGCAGCCCAAAGCGACGAGCGCGATCGTGCCGATGCCGAATTCTTCGGCGCCGAGCATCGCCGCGATGATGATGTCGCGGCCGGTCCGAATGCCGCCGTCGACGCGCAAGGTGACCTCGCTTCTGAGGTCGTTAAGAGTCAAGAGCTGGTGAGCCTCGGCAAGCCCGAGCTCCCAAGGCGAACCCGCGAATTTGATCGAGGAGTGAGGGCTCGCTCCGGTGCCGCCGACATGGCCGGAAATGAGGATGACGTCGGCTTTGGCCTTGGCGACGCCGGCCGCGATCGCGCCGATCCATCCGGCCGAGACGAGTTTCACGCAGACGCGCGCCGTCGGATTGATCTGCTTTAGATCATAGATGAGCTGCGCGAGATCCTCGATCGAATAAATGTCGTGATGCGGCGGCGGCGAGATCAAAGTGACGCCGGGCGTCGCGTGACGCATTTTCGCGATGTACTCGGTCACCTTGAAACCGGGCAGCTGGCCGCCTTCGCCGGGTTTTGCGCCTTGCGCAATTTTTATCTCAAGCTCCTCGCATTGATTGAGATATTCGGCGGTGACGCCGAAACGGCCGGAGGCGACCTGCTTTATCGCCGAATTGGCGTTGTCGCCGTTGGCGAGCGGCGCGTACCGGTCCGGATCTTCGCCGCCTTCCCCGGAAACCGACTTCGCGCCGATGCGGTTCATGGCGATGTTGAGCGCGCCGTGCGCTTCGGGCGAGAGCGCGCCAAGCGACATGCCCGGCGTGACAAAGCGCTTGCGGACGCATTCGGCCGATTCGATCTCCGCGATGTCGATCGCCCGCCGCAGCGGCCGCGGCTGCAATAGGTCGCGCACCTGCGCGGGGCGCTGTCCGTCGAGCGCGTCGACGAACCGCGGGAAGGCGGCGGCGTCATTTTCCCTCACCGCCTTGTGGAGGTCGTTGACGATGAGCGCGCCGAGAATGTGCCTCTCGCCGCGCGTCCGCTGACTGTAAAATCCGCCCACCGGCAATGTCGGCTTTCCCCGCCATGCGCGTTCGCGGAGCCGAGCGGTGCGGCGCTCGATGCCGGCAAATCCGATTCCGGAAATCCGACTTGTCACGCCGGGGAAGCACTCTTCGACAAGGCTGCGCGACAGCCCGAGCGCTTCGAAATTGCACCCGCCGCGATAGGATGAAATGACGGATATGCCCATCTTGGAGATGATTTTCAGAAGCCCGCTTTCAAGCGCGCGCTTGTAATTATAGGCGCAGTCGCCGAGCGACAGCCCTTCAAAGCGTCCGTCAGCATGCGCGTCAGCGATTGAATCAAGGGCGAGGTATGGATTGACCGCTGTCGCGCCGACGCCGATGAGCACCGCCGCATAGTGCGGATCAAGGCATTCGGCGGACCGCACGATGATCGAGCAGAACGACCGGCGACCGACTTTCGTAAGATGCGCGTGCGCGGCGCCGGCGGCGAGAATCATCGGCGCCGGCGTGCGCGATTCGCTCTGAAATTCGTCGGTGAGAATGATGACGCCGTCCCTGTCTTTGACGGCGGCTTCGACCGCCGTCCGGATGCGCTCAAGCGCGCGCCTTAGCCCGGTTCCATCGCCGGTGGCCTCGGCGGCGTCGTACGTGCAGTCAATGAGGGCAGTCTTGCCTTCGAGCAGCGTGAGGAGCCGATCATACATGCCGTTTGTCAGGATCGGGCTCTCAAGAACGAACACGTCCGTTTGCGTCTTGTCGGACGCGAGAATGTTGCCGAGGTTTTTGAACCGGGTGTTGAGGCTCATCACGCCCGCCTCGCGCAAAGGGTCGATCGGCGGGTTCGTCACCTGGCTGAAGTTCTGGCGGAAATAATGGGAAAGGGGCCGGTATTCGTCGGACAGGACCGCAATCGGAGCGTCGTCGCCCATGGATCCGATCGATTCTTTTCCGGTCGCAGCCATCGGCCGCAAGATGAGGTCAAGGTCCTCAAGCGTGTGTCCCGCGGCGATCTGCCGTCTAAGGAGGCCCTCGCCGCGGAAGAGGCGTTCTTCCGGTCCGGGGCCGATCTTCGGTTCGAGGTGGAGGATGTTCTTCAGCCACTCCGTATACGGATGCCGCGAAGCGAGGTAGTCGAGAATTTCCTCCTGCTCGTAAAACCTGAGCGTCTCCGTATCGAAAGCGATCATGCGGCCGGGTTCGAGCGCGCCGCGCACTGCGATGGGACGATCGCCGAGCGGACACATGCCGGTTTCGGACCCGACTGCGAGAACGCCGTCCTCCGTGACGGCGTAGCGGAGCGGGCGAAGGCCGTTGCGGTCGACGCCGGCGAGGGCCCAGCGCCCGTCATAGGCGGCGATTGCGGCCGGACCGTCCCAGGGCTCCATCACGGCGTTGCAGTAGGCGTAAAGCGCCTGCCACTCCTCTTTCATGTTCGCGGCGCGCCGCGCCCACGCCTCCGGAATCAGCAACGCTTTCGCCATCGGACCTGTTCGACCGGCGCGAACGAGCAATTCGAACACCTGGTCGAGCGCCGCCGAGTCGGAAGCGCCCGGACGAATGACCGGCTTCACGCAGTCCTGATCGTCGCCGAAAACGGTCGAGGCCATGCGGATCTCATGGCTCTTCATCCAGTTGCGGTTGCCCTTCAGCGTGTTGATCTCGCCGTTGTGCGCGAGCATTCGGAACGGCTGCGCGAGCCGCCACTCCGGAAAGGTGTTCGTCGAATAGCGCTGGTGAAAGATCGCGACCGACGAGACGAAATCGGGGTCTGTGAGATCCTGATAGAAGCGGTCGATCTCCTCTGCGAGAAACATGCCTTTGTAGACGACTGATTTCGATGAGAGCGAGGACACGTAGAAGTCGGAAAGATTCGCGTCGCTCGCGCGCTGCTCAATGCGCCGCCGAACGAGGTATAGGGCGCGCTCAAGCGCCTCTTTCGGGCGATCCCTGCCGTCGCAAAAGAGAATCTGCTCAATCTCGGGCCTGAGCATCGCGGCGCGATCGCCGAGCCGGCCTGCGTCGACCGGAACCTGCCGCCAGCCGAAGACTTTGAATCCGTCCCGAATGATTTCGGTCTCGACGATCGTCCGGCACTGGTCTTGCGCCGCGAGATTCGTGCGGGGCAGGAAGAGCATTCCGGCGCAAAGCGAAGCGTCGCCCGGCGAACCTCCCATTCTCCCTACAAAGCCGCGGAAAAGGTCCTGCGGGATGTCGACGAGAATTCCCGCGCCGTCGCCGGTCTTGCCGTCAGCGGCGACGGCGCCGCGATGCCATACGGCTTTCAGGGCGGCGATCGCCATCTCGACGATTTCGCGACGGGGCGCGCCGTCGAGCGCGGCGATAAGACCGACGCCGCAGGCGTCGCGCTCCGACGTCGGATCATAGCTGCCGGCGTCAATGAGCTTTTGGCGATTCTCGAGATAGGTTTCGATCTGTTTCTTCATGATCGCCCGAAGTGACGAGGCTTATTCCGCGGCGAGCAGCGTCGCCGCCGGCGTTGCAAGACGCGCCGATATTTCAGCGGCCGCCTTTCGGCCGTCGGCGATCGCCCAAACGACAAGCGACGCGCCGCGGACGATATCGCCGGCCGCGTAGACGCCCGGAATGCGGGTTTCAAGCGAGCCGCGCGCCGTTTCGATCGTGCCGCGCTTCGTCAATTTGAGGGCCGGCGCGCCGAAGAGGGCGGGAACGTCCTCCGGTTCAAAACCGAGCGCTTTTATGAAAAGATCGGCGTCAAGGCGAAAATCCGAACCGGGAACTTCCTCGACCGACCGCCGGCCTGAAGCGTCGCGTTGACCCGCCCGCATTCTGACGGCGGCGATCGCGACGGCGCGCCGATCTATCGTGACGATCGACTTCGGCGCCGCAAGCCATTCGAAGGCGACGCCCTCTTCCTCGGCGTTCGCTGTCTCGCGCTGCGAACCCGGCATATTGGCGCGGTCGCGGCGGTAAAGGCAGGTGACGCTCGCCGCTCCCTGGCGCACGGCGGTTCTGACGCAGTCCATGGCGGTGTCGCCGCCGCCGATAACGACGACGCGCTTGCCGGCCGCATTGAGACGGCCGTCATCGAACGCCGCCACGTCATCGCCAAGCCCCTTGCGGTTCGAAGCCGTGAGATAGTCGAGCGCGGCGACGACGCCGTCTGCGTCTTCCCCGCCGATATCGAGGTTGCGCCCCTTGTAGACGCCGGTCGCGATCAGCACTGCGTCGTGCCGGACCCGGAGTTGATCAAGCGACGCATCGCGTCCGACTGCGAAATTCAGGCGGAATTCGACCCCGGCCGCCGCGAGACGATCGATCCGTCGCGCGACGACATCCTTGTCGAGCTTGAAGTTCGGAATGCCGTAGACAAGAAGGCCGCCGGCTCGATCATGACGATCGTAAATGACGACCCTAACGCCGGCCCTGCGAAGGTCTTCAGCCGCGGCGAGGCCGGCGGGGCCGGCGCCGATTATTCCGACTGAACGCCCGGTCGGCGATCCGGTCTCGATCGGCTCCACCCAGCCGTTCGCCCAGGCCGTCTCCGAGAGAAATTGTTCGACGGCGCCGATCGTCACCGCGCCATGGCGCGACTGCTCGATGACGCAAGCTCCCTCGCAAAGGCGATCCTGCGGACAGATGCGCCCGCAAATCTCCGGCATCGGATTCGTCGCTGCGGAGAGCGCGTAGGCTTCCTTGAGGCGCCCTTCCGCCGCGAGACGGAGCCAATCGGGAATATCGTTCGTAAGCGGACAATGATGCTG
>Ga0073934_10005569_pt1 | contig 19315 bp, 18 predicted proteins | sample LarsenN4metaG_FD_76834 | JGI IMG/M metagenome (GOLD analysis project Ga0073934, IMG submission 76834) | Hot spring sediment bacterial and archeal communities from British Columbia, Canada, to study Microbial Dark Matter (Phase II) - Larsen... ... | reverse complement strand
TTCACCTCGCTGTTGACCTGGATCAGCGGCATCAGATGGCCGCGATACTGGATCATGTGCCGTCCATTGGCGATTTCGATTTTCTGAACGTCGATTTCTTCCAGTCGCGTCACCAGCGACAGCGGCACGGCTTTCGGCGCCATCGAGCCGGCACGGAACACCAGAAGCGATGTCTTCTCGCGGCCGGCATCTGCAGCGCCGTCATGCGCCGGCGCGTCCTCGATCTTCGCCGCCTGCGAGACGGTGGCGCCGAAGGCATTGGCGACGCCGCCCGGATCGAGGATCATGATCACCGAGCCGTCGCCGAGAATGGTGTTGCCCGAGAAAGTGCCGATATGGCGGAGCCGGGTGGCCATCGGCTTCACCACGATTTCCTCGGTGTGGAACACGGCGTCGACCACCATGCCGAAACTGTGCGGCCCCACCTGCATCACCACGACGAAGCCGCTGTCGGATTCGGCGTCGGGATTGTCGCCGAGCCGCAGCAGCTTGCTCAGATAGACGAGCGGCAAGAGCTTGTTGCGCAGCCGCAGCACCGGCGCGTTCTTGATGCGCTCGATCTTGTGTTCCGAACCCTGCTTCACGCGCACCAGTTCCACCACCGCGAGCTGCGGCACCGCGAAGCGCTCGCCGCCCGATGCGATGATCAACGCCGAGATGATCGCCAGCGTCAGCGGGATCTTGATGATGAAGACCGAGCCCTCGCCGCTTACCGACTTGACGTCGATGGCGCCGCCGATCTGGTCGATATTGTTCTGCACGACGTCCATGCCGACGCCGCGGCCGGAAATATTGGTCACCTCTTTGGCGGTGGAGAAGCCCGGCGCGAAGATGAAGCGGTGGATTTGCGCTTCCGACATCTTCGCGATCTCGCTCTCGCTGACGAGCCCCTGCGCCACGGCCTTCGCCCTGATCTGCGCGGTGTTCAGCCCGCGCCCGTCGTCGGCGAGTTCGATGATGATATGCCCGCCCTCGTGATAGGCGGTGAGGCGGATCGTGCCCTTTTCCGGCTTGCCGGCGGCAAGACGCTCCTGCGGATACTCGATGCCGTGATCCGCCGAATTGCGGATCATGTGGGTGAGCGGATCCTTGATGCGGTCGAGCACCTGGCGGTCGAGCTCGGTGTCGGCGCCGTGCATTTCCAGATCGATCTGCTTGCCGAGTTCGCCGGCAAGGTCGCGCACGATGCGCGGCAGCTTCTGCCAGGCATTGCCGATCGGCTGCATGCGCGTCTTCATGACGCTTTCCTGCAGCTCGGCGGTGACATGCGACAGGCGCTGGAGCGGCACCTTGAATTCGGACTCGGATTGCCGGCGCGAGAGTTCGAGCAGCTGGTTGCGGGTGAGCACCAGCTCCGACACCATGGTCATCAGGTGTTCCAGTGTCTCCACATTGACGCGGATCGACTGGTTGGCGACGCGCAGCTCGGCCTTGCCGTCGTCCTTGTCCCTGGCCGCATGCGGCTTCACTGGCGCCGCTGCCGGTCCGGGCGTTTCGCGGAAGACCCGCTCCAGCTCATCGAGCGAGACCTCGCCCGGGCGCAGCGGACGCTCCAGCACCTGATAGACCAGCGACCCCGCCGTGTGCGCGACCGCGGCCGGCTGCACGCCTGCGGCCGCCATGCGGTCGAGCTGGCTGATCAGATCGGCGTCGTCGCCCGCCGGCTCGCGCTGATTGCTTTCCAGCGCGTCGAGAATTTCCTTGATGCGGTCGATGGTGGCGAGGATGAGCGTGATGGCGTCGGCGGTCACCGGCGCGCCGTCGCGGAACTTGCCGATCATGGATTCCGCGGCATGCGCGAGCGCGGCGAGCCGCGGCAGGCTCAGGAAACCGCAGGTGCCCTTGATGGTGTGCACCAGACGGAAGACATTGGCGATGATATCGGCGTTGTTCGGCTCCTGCTCCAGGCGCACAAGCTCGACATCGACCACGTCGAGGCTCTCGTTCGTCTCGGTCAGGAACTCGCGCAGCAACTCGTCCATAAGCAACACGCCTTTAGGACGCCGGAAAAGTCCGGCGGCCTCCACCGATCGGCTGTCGCGGAGTGTGTTCGGTAACGATTAAATTTTGCGTAAGGCAGCGCGCGCACGGCGATTAACGGGTTGTTAACGGGCTGGTCGCGGGGAACGATCAAATGCGAGGGAGATGGAACTGGCGCCGCTGCATCTGCGCCTCGACCCGGCGGGGCGCACACTCACGCCGGCCTCAGCGCCGGCGGGAGATCAGCTTCAGCCATGGCGCCGAATGAAAGGCGCCCATCAGCAGATACATCAAAGCCATTCCGGTCAGCGGTGACGCATCTTGCGCGGCCGCGCAGAGCACATCCGGCGCATTGCCCCCAAGACTCGTCAGCAGCGCCATGCCGGCGAAGGTCGGTGCGGCCGCGAGCGATAGCCAGTCGGCCAGGCCAGGGGCGGCCGCATGGCCGCTAACGGCGGAACCACCCGCGGTTCCGCGCCGGCCGGCACTCGTCGCGTCTGTCATATCGGAGATCATGTGAGGCATCCGCTTATCCTCGAGACGCTTCAATATTGGTCGTGGCGGCGGACCCACTCCATCGGGAATTTGAGGCGGTCCTCATCGCGGCCTTTTGGGACGAGGTCCAGATAGTTATAGGCGGCGTTCAAGATATCGATGCCGCGGCCATAGCTCGAATAGGTGTGGAAGACGGCTCCCTCCCCGTTTTTGAAGAACACGCTCGTGCCGGGCATCTCGGCGCCGTAGGCCTTGCTCTTCGCATAATTGTAGGAAACCTGTCCGGAGGCGATCTCCTCCGGCGTGAAGGAGACGCCATAATCGAAATTGAAATCGCTCCCATGGGAGGACACCCACGGGAAGCTCCAGCCCATGCGCTTCTTGTAGGCGTCGATCCGGGCCAGCGGAGCGCGCGAAATGGCTGTGAATGTCACATCGCGATGATTGAGATGAATCGGGATACCGTTGAAATTGTCGGCCCAGAAGGAGCAGTTCTTGCACCCTTCCTCCCAATCGGGAGCGAGCATGAAATGATAGACGATCAGTTGCGAGCGCCCCTCGAAGAGATCGGCGAGCGAGAGCACGCCGCTCGGACCCTCGAACTGGTAGGACTTTTGCACGCGCTCCCAAGGCATCGCCATCCGGCGGCGCGTCAGCGCGTCACGTTGACGCGTGAATTCCTTTTCGGCGGCGAGCAGTTCACGGCGCGCCTTCAGCCATTCCTCGTGCGAAACGACTTGATTCTGCATAACTGATCTCCTGTTTGTGGAAAGGCTGGTTGTCGGTCGCGAGAGAGACTAGGACCGGATATCGAATGGTGAGAGTGACAAGTGTGTCGGGATTCCGATGGACTCGCTGATCACGGCCGCCGCGCGTGCGCTGGCCGCGGGGGATCCCCTCGGCGCGTTGAACCGGGTCGCCCTGCGTAACGACGCGCCTGCCCTCGCGCTGCGCGGCATCGCCATGGCGCAGCTCGGCGATCTGGTCCGGGCGAAGGCCCTTCTGCAAAAGGCCGCGCGCGCCTTCGGTCCGAAAGAAGCCGTGGCCCGCGCGCGGTGCGTCGTCGCCGAGGCCGAGATCGCGCTTGTCTCGCGCGATCTCGGCTGGCCCGCCAAGGCGCTCGACGCAGCGCGGGCGACGCTGGAAAAACGCGGCGACTGGGTGAACGCGGCGCATGCACGGCATCTCGACGTGCGGCGCCTCCTCCTGATCGGGAACCTCGACGAGGCCGAGCGTGCGCTCGCCAAACTCGACCCCACACCCTTTCCACCCGCCTGGCGTGCCGCACACGAGCTGGTCGTGGCCGGTATCGCGATGCGACGCCTGCGGACGGAGGCGGCGCGCGAGGCGCTCGTTCGCGCCGAACGCGCGGCGCACGACGCCCGCATTCCTGCCTTGACCGCGGAGATCGAAAGCGCATCCCGCGCCCTGAACACGCCCGCGGCGCGCCTGATCTCCCGCGGCGAGGCGCGCCCGCTCCTGCTGGAGGAGGTCGAAGCGCTGCTGTCGTCGAAGGCGCTCGTCGTGGATGCTTGCCGTTATGTCGTTCGTAACGCCGGCAACGTCATCTCGCTCGCACGGCGTCCTGTATTGTTCACGCTCGCGCGCACGCTGGCCGAAGCGTGGCCCAACGACGTGTCGCGAGCCACGCTCATCGCGCGGACATTCCGCGCAAAGCACGTCGACGAATCGCACCGCGTGCGCCTGCGGGTCGAAATCGGGCGGCTTCGTAGGGCGCTGCGGACGTTCGCCGACGTCACCGCAACGACGGACGGATTTGCGCTGGTTCCACGCCAGACACGCAAGGTCGTCGTGCTTGCGCGGCCAGTCGAGGAGCGGCATGCGGCGGTGCTCGCCTTTCTCGCCGACGGCGAATCATGGTCGAGCTCCGCGCTCGCGCTTGCGCTCGGCGCCAGCCAGCGCACCGTGCAGCGGGCGCTCGATGAGCTTGCGGCGGAAGGCAAGGTGCAGTCGTTTGGCCGCGCGCGGGCCCGTCGCTGGGTGACGCCGCCGATCGTGGAATTCACGACGACATTGTTACTCCCTGCTGCTCTGCCGGGTAACTAGGTTGGGGCCATCGCAACAACAAAGGTGCAATCATGAAACGAGCAGCAGCGGAAATCCTCCGCGAATATGGTCCCTTCCCCGGCGTCGAAAAGGTGCACGGGCTTACGTTCGACGGAAACCACGTCTGGTTCGCCTCCGGCGACAGGCTGAACGCCCTCGATCCCGCGAGCGGCAAGATGGTCCGCACGCTCGACGTTCCAGCGGAAGCCGGAACGGCCTATGACGGCCAGCACATTTTTCAGCTCTACGAGAAACGCATACAGAAGATCGATCCGAAAACCGGCCGCGTGCTCTCTACGATCCCGGCACCCGGAGACGGCGGCAATTCCGGAATGGCATGGGCCGAAGGCTCGCTCTGGGTCGGCCAATATCGAGAAAAGAAGATCCATCAGATCGATCCCGAGACGGGCGCGATCCTTCGCACCATCGAGTCCAACCGTTTCGTCACCGGCGTGACCTGGGTCGACGGCGAGTTGTGGCACGGCAGCTGGGAAGGCGACGAGAGCGAATTGCGGCGCATCGATCCTCGCACCGGAGACGTTCTCGAGGAACTCGCCATGCCGGCCGGAACGCCCCTGTCGGGCCTCGAGTCCGACGGCGGTGACCGGTTCTTCTGCGGCGGCGGACCGAGCGGAAAGGTGCGTGCCGTTCGCCGGCCGAAACGAGCCTGATTGGAAGATCACTCGCATTTGCGCCTTCCCCACAAGGGGAGAGGGCGCAACAACAAGCTCCTAGCTTGCAGTGATCACCACCGCCTCGCCGTCCGGCGCAATCGCAACCGCGAGCCCGCAATTGCGCGCCAAGAGCCCCGTGTAATACGGCTGGATCGCATGCGCATCGACTGAGCCGTCATGCGTGCCGCCGGCGAGCAGCGGCGGGATCGCCTGCGGCACCTTGGCGTTGGTGCCGGTGGTCGTCACCTTGAAGCCCATCGTGTCGCCGCTGCCGATCGGGTCCACCGTCATCACGCCACCACGCGGGATGGTCTGGCCGGCGATCACCAGCATGTTGAGCAGCAGCTTCACCCGGTTCTTGGCGAGCAGCAGCCGCGGCAGATTCCAGGCCAGCCTGGTCTTGTCGTCCTCGAGAAAGCCGCGCGCCACCTTTTCTGCGTCGCCGAGATCGATCTGCGCGCCGGCGGAGCCCGCCGCGCCGAAGGCCAGACGGCAGAATTGCAGCCGCGCCGAGGCGGTCTTGACGCTCTTCTTGATCAGTTCGAGCGCAAAATCCTTGGTCTCCTGATCGTTGTCGTCCTCCATCACCTCGAGGCCGTTGACGATGGCGCCGACCGGGCTGATGAGATCATGACAGACCCGCGAGCACAGAAGCGCGGCAAGATCGAGCGACTCGAGGACCGTGGCTGTCATGAAACCTGTCTCCGGATGCGGTGACGCGGACAAGCGAATCAGATGAACGTCGTGGGACCGGCGGGTTGATACACTGCGGCTGCCGACCCGCCAAGGTGCGGTGACGATGCGGTAAAGATGCGGCAAAACAAGGCTCGCTTGCCCGATCATGCCCACAGAGCCGAACGAGCGCGCGCGTGACGGACCTCCTGCAACCGCAGCTGATCGACGAATTGACCGCGCTGGTGTCGCGCGCCGCCGGTGCGGTGATGCAGCTGCGCGCGTCGTCCTTCGCCGTCCGCGAGAAATCCGACTTAAGTCCGGTGACCGCGGCGGACGAGGCCTCCGAAGAGATCATCCTTACAGGGCTTGCGCGCCTCCTGCCGGGTCTCGGCGTCGTCTCCGAAGAGGCCGCCGCGAAAGCCTTGCCGCAGGCGATCGCCTCGCCCTTCGCGCTGATCGATCCGCTCGACGGCACCCGCGAATTCGTCGCTGGTCATGACGAGTTCGCGATCAATCTCGCCATCGTCGAGGAGAGCCGGCCGGTGTTGGGCATTATCTGCGCCCCGGCTTTGCAGACGCTCTGGCGCAATATCTCCGCGGGCGGCGCCGAGCGGCTGCAGCTTGCGCCAGGCGGGGCTTTGCACGAGGCGCGCGAGCGGGTTGCCATTCACACCGCGGCGCCGCGTGCGCGCCTTCGCGCGCTGGTCAGCCGTTCGCATCTCGACGCGCGCACCACCGCCTGGCTGGCGCAGCATGCCGACGTCGAAACGCTCGCCTGCGGATCGTCGGTGAAATTCTGCCGGCTGGCGGAAGGCGCGGCCGACGTCTATCCGCGCCTTGCGCCCACCATGGAATGGGATGTGGCGGCGGGCGAGGCGATCCTCGCCGCCGCCGGCGGCGCCGTGCTCACGCCGGACGGCGCACCGCTGCTTTATGGCCGGACCGACCGCGGCCTTCTGATCCGCGAATTCGTCGCCTGGGGCTCACCGCCGGCGACCGCTGAGACGGGGCACTAGAAGAAGGCAGCGAACAAGCTTCCTCGCAGCGAGGAACATGCCGCTCACGCCCGAGGAACGGGGTTTCTACGAGCATGACGGCGGCGCGTCAGCTTGCGTCCTGTCCAGGAAAATCATGCACGTGTCACGGCACCAAGGTGCGCAACACCTCCGCCCATTTCTCGTCCGCAGCCGCAATCGCGGCATGCGGATCGGCCAGAAACCTGGCGCGCGCCTCCTCATTGTAAAAAAGATACAGCCGATTTCCCGCAATCGCCCAGATTTCCGGATGCCCCGCCGTCCCGACCCCGCGGCCGATCGCCATCGGGTCGTAGCCGCCGAAGCGCGGGCGATAGACATGCACATCGGCGGCAAAAGCGGCGCGATTGCCTTCGTTGCGGAAACGCCAGATCACATCCTCGGCGCGGAGTTCGAAATCGGGGCTGCCGAGGCGTGGCTTGCCATCGACAAAATAGGCGACCGGATCGAAGCCCCCGATCGCGAGACCAGACTGCGGATCGGTCACCACCCGCTCCGTGACATTGTCGGCGCGTCCGGATGCAATGGCCCCCAGAACCGCACACAGCGCGAGGCCGGCAAGCCTCACGCCGCCGCGCGCCCACAGCCCGGTTTGTTGACGGCGCAGTGCGGTCATGATTCGGTCCATAAAGTGTTCCGATTCGGATGCTCAAGCCTTACGGCATCCCCGTGAGTTTCGGGTTAAACGGCCCTCGATCGCAATGGAGCACTCAATGCGTGCGGTAATTCGGTGTTTCGGCCTGGTCGCGCTGCTGGTCTGGCTGGCGGTCCAGCCCGCCGCCGCGCAGCAAAGCCAGTATTCCTCCAATGAAATCCTGGACGCCGGACACCGCTTCTTCGGCGGCGTCTCCCGCGGCCTGGCGCAGGTCGTGGAAAAGGCGTTCAGCCAATGGGGGCTGCCGAACGGCTATATCCTCGGCGAGGAGGCCAGCGGCGCCTTCGTCGCCGGCCTGCGCTATGGTGAAGGCACGCTCTACACCAAGAATGCCGGCGATCTGCGGGTCTTCTGGCAGGGCCCCTCGCTCGGCTTCGATGCCGGCGGCGACGGCGCCCGCACCATGATGCTGGTCTATAACCTGCCCGCCACGGAAGCGATCTACGAGCGCTTCGCCGGCATCGACGGCTCGGCCTATTTCATCGGGGGCTTCGGCATGACGGCGCTGACCGCCAATAACGTCGTGCTGGTGCCGATCCGCTCCGGCGTCGGCCTGCGGCTGGGCGCCAATATCGGCTATCTGAAGTTCACCCAGCGCCCGACCTGGAATCCGTTCTGACGCAACAGACCGGGGATCGGACGAGCCTCCGGGCACAATTGCGCTTCACCGACCCCCGGCTCCCGGTCTAGTGTAACCGCCTGGCTGCCAAAATAGCCTGTTTCTTCATGGTCTTGTCATGAGCGCGTTTTTCAGTGGAGTTGGAGTGAGACCATGATCGAGCCGGCCATGTATCTCGGCATCGGCTTTCTGCTCGCCAGCCTTCTCGGCATCATCTTTATTCCCCTGGTTCATGCCCGCGCCGTGCGCCTCACCATGCGCCGGCTGGAGGCCTCCACGCCCTTGTCCATGGCCGAGATTCAGGCCGACAAGGACCAGTTGCGGGCGGAATTCGCGATGTCGACCCGGCGGCTCGAAATGAGCGTCGATCAACTGAAGGCCAAGACGACCAGCCAGCTTGCCGAACTCGGCAAGAAGACCGACGCCATCAATCGCCTGAAAGTCGAGCTTGGCGACAAGACCGCGACGATTTTTGCGCTCGAGGCCCGCGAAAAAGCTCTGAAAGAGCAGATCCGCACCACCGAAGAGGAATACGCGGTCAAGACATCGGCGTTGCGGGAAACCGAACGCTCGCTCGCCGACAAGGAAGCCGAAATGGCACGGCTGGCGGCCGAACTCGGCGAACACAAGGCGGAAAATGACGGGCAGCGGGTCGAGCTGATCGCGCTGCGGACCCAGATCGACGCGCTGAAGCTGCGCATCGAGGACTACGAACGCGAGATCAAGACGACGGAAGAGCGGCTCGAGCGCGAGCGCCAGGAAGTTGCAAGCGCGACGAAGGAATTGAACGACGAACGCGGCCGCGTGCAGAATCTCGGCACCCGCGTCGCCCAGCTCGAACAGCAGCTCGCCAAGCAGACGGAAGAATCGCAAAACTTCGCCCGCCGGGTGCAGGAGCTGGAAGGCCGGGTCGCCGACCAGGGCCGGCTGCTGACGGAACGCGATTTCGAATGCGAAACCCTGCGCAAGGATCTGGCTGCCAGCCGGCAGACCGAGACGAATTTGCGCGAAGAGCTCGTCGCCGCCCGCGAACAGCATGGCGAAGCGACTGCCAACCTTCGGCATGCGAAAGAACAGCTTGAAAAGGAACTCGCGCAGGTGAAGGCCGACCGTACCAAGCTCGAGCACGACATCGCGGCCATGAAACGCGATGCCGAATCCAGCTGGGCCGCGGAACGGGTCGAAAATGCGCTGTTGCGCGAACGCATCAACGACATCGCCGCGGAAGTGACCAAGCTGGCCGTTGTCCTGGAGGGGCCGAATTCTCCGATCGAAACGCTTCTGGGCGCGGAGGCAGGCTCCGCCCGCGCACTCGCCAACCGCCAGCCGGGCCAGGGCGAAGCCGGCAAGGCGAAACCCGCGGCTCCGCCGCAAGCGGCCGGCAATCTGGCCGACCGGATGCGCGCCCTGCAGAACCGCGCGTCGCGGCTCACGCCCACCACCTAGCCGATTCGAGATCGGATCATACTTGTCGTCGGGATCGCCGCGCGGCGATCATGTATCGGGGGTCGCAGCTTTCGTCGCCATGTCAGACATATCCGCCAGCGTCCGGCGCAACGCGTGTCCGGCAAGGCCGTCATGGCCTGGTCGAACATGGATGGCTGTCATCGTCGCCCTGCTGATCTTCCTCGGCGCAGGCGCGACGGCCGCTGCGCAGGTTCCGCAGATTGCCAAGAACGCCGCCGCTGAACGGAAAAGCTTCTCCGACCAGCAGATCATCGATGGATTCTTCAAGATTGTCTTCGGCGCCGAATTCCATGTTGCCGGCCGCACCGACCGCATCCGCAAATACGATGCGCCGGTGCGCATCTTTGTCGACAGCCGCGCCAAGCCCGATCGGCGGGCGCAGATCGCGGCCGTGGTTGCGGATATTCGCGACAAGATCAGGGGACTGGATATCGCCATCGTCCAGAACAAGAAGGAGGCGAATGTCACCGTTACCCTCGTCCGCGACCGCGATATCGAAAAAACTATCCGCGCCTTCTACGGACGCGCGCGCGCCAAGACGATTTTGCAATCGCTGGAACCGCAATGTCTGTCTGGGTTCCGCAAGGACGATTTTTTCCGGATCGTGAAATCGGATGTGATCATCGTCGTCGATGCTGGCGACTTCATCTTCTACGACTGCGCCTACGAGGAAATCCTGCAGTCGCTCGGTCCGATCAACGACGATTCGAGCATCCCCTGGACCATGTTCAACGACGACGTCCAGATGGGCTTTTTCGACATCTACGATCAATATCTGCTCAATATTCTCTACGATCCGCGCATCAAACCGGGCATGAGCGCGGAAGAAGTGCGGCAATTGCTGCCGCAGATCCTGCCCGATGTGCGGGCCTGGGTCGCCAAGGTCAACAGCCTGAATTGAACGACACGCGTGGCGTCACAGCGACCTCAGCCATTCGACGATCGCGTTGCGCGCCTGGAACGGCGTCGTCAGATGCAGTCCGGGAATGACGAGATACTTGCTCTTGGGATGCTTGGCGCCCGGATCGAAGCCATAGTCGCGCCCGTGAAAGAAGATCGGGTCGCCGACGCCCACCACCCACAGGAACGGCACCGCACCCATCGCCGCCGCATTTCTCGGAATGACCGCCGGCCCTTCGGGATCGAACATGCTCAGATAGACATTGGGCGTCGCCTGCACCTGAAAAGGAATGCCCTGCGCGAGATCGGGGAATGACATGCGAACGTCGCCCTTACCGTCGGCGACAAGCTGTTTCGCCTTCGCGATCGCCCCTTTGGTGCGGATGCGCAGCGCCCACGCTTCCGGCAGATGCCCGGGCGCGAGCGCGATGACGGCGGCGAGGTCCGGCCGCCGCGCGGCATAGCCGATGGCGGCGTTGCCGCCGAGGCTGTGACCAGCGATCACGATCCGTGTTGCGCCCGCCCATTTCAGCTTCTGCACGGCAAGATCGATTTCCGCCATCGCCTGATCGTAGGTCGCGTCATACATGCGGCGGCGTGACCACGGCAGCTCGGGCGCCTCGACCAGCGCGCCTTCCTTCTTGAGCGTTTCGCTCAAGCCTTCGATCATGCTGGTGGGTGTGCCCCCCTTGCCGTGCAGCAGAACGACGCCGAAACCTGCAAGCGTCGGGCTCTGCCCCCAGGCCGCCGAGAACGGGGCGGTCAGGCAGGCGACCAGAAAAAGGCGAGCGATAATTTGCATGGCGCGGCCACGACCGTCCGAATCAGCGGGCACTATATGAGATTGGAGCGGGCACCCGCCATTGTGCACCGCGGTGTCACACCCTGCCGCTCCGGCTTATTTGTAGACGATATAATTGGTCGGAATTGCGGTGGTGTATTTCATCTCTTCCATGGCGATGGCCGAGCTGATGTCCGAGAATTCGAGCTTGCCGATCAGCCGCTGGTACACCGCATCATAGGTTTCGACATCCGGCACCACAATTCTCAGCAGGTAATCGGCCTCCCCGGTCAGGCGCCAGGCTTCCACGATCTCGGGGATATCGGCGATCGCGCGGCGAAACGCCTGCAGCCACTCGACCGCGTGGCGCGGCGCCTTCACCGAGACGAAGACCGTCATCGGCACGTTGGTCTTGCGGCGATTGAGCAAGGCCACGCGGCGAACGATAACTCCTTCTTCCTCAAGGCGGCGAATCCGCCGCCAGCATGGTGCGGTGCTGAGACCAACCATTTCCGCAATCGTGGCCACGGCCACGGTTGCATCGGCCTGCAGAATGTCGAGGATTTTGCGATCGATCGCGTCCAGAGCCCGCCTCCGAAATAGCCGGAGAATGCCGATTGTTTAATCGACAGTAATATTGGAAATGAATATCTCAAAATTCCATAAATGCGCAATATTTTACCCCAGAAATGGCCAGCGACTGAAAATTCATGGATTAAATTACCCGTCTCCCTTCGCTACGTTGCCGGCCACAGATTCAAAGCGAAGGCAACGAGAATGCGAACCATCGGTCTCCTAGGCGGCATGAGCTGGGAAAGCACGGCGGTCTATTACCGCCGGATCAACGAGCAGGTGCGCGACCGGCTTGGCGGCCTGCATTCGGCCGAGGTGCTGATGCGGTCGGTCAATTTCGAAGGCATCGTGGCGCTGCAGAAGGCCGATGCCTGGGATGAGGCCGCCGCCGCCCTCGTCGCGCTGGCGCGCGATCTCGAAAAGGCGGGCGCGGCCTGCATCGTCATCTGCACCAACACCATGCACAAGCTGGCTGACGCCGTGCAGCGCGGCGTCTCGATCCCGCTTCTGCATATTGCCGACGCCACCGCCGAGGCGGTGAAGCGCGACGGCATGCGCCGCCCGCTGCTGCTCGCAACGCGCTACACCATGGAGCAGGATTTCTATCTGTCCCGGCTGCGCGAGACGCACGGACTCGACCTGATGGTGCCGGAGCGGGACGACCGCACCACCGTCCACGACATCATCTTCAACGAATTGTGTTGCGGAACGGTGCGCGAGGCTTCGCGCAAGCGCTATATCGACATCATCGATCGCGGGCGTGCGAACGGTGCCGACAGCGTGATCCTGGGATGCACGGAAATCGGCTTGCTGATCGGACCGGAGCATCTCGATCTGCCCTTGTTCGATTCGACGCTGATCCATGCCGACGCGGCGGTGCGGTTCTCCCTCGCACCGGATCACGCGCCCCGACAGAACGCTGCATAGGCCATGACGATCATTCGCGTTCCATCGCTCGCTCACTGGGGCGCGTTCACCGCGCTGGTGGAGCATGGACGCGTGGTCGGCTGCGAACCATTTGCGCACGACCCTTCTCCCTCACCGATGCTGGCGGCGATCCCCGACATGGTGCACTCCCCGCTGCGCATCGCCCGTCCGGCCATTCGCGAAGGCTGGCGCGAGGGCAAGCCGCGCACCGGCGCCGACCGGTTTCGCGAGGTGTCGTGGGACGAGGCGCTCGATCTCGTCGCCGGCGAGTTGCTGCGCGTGCGCGCGAGCTTCGGCGACACGGCGATCTTCGGCGGTTCCTATGGCTGGTCTTCGGCGGGCCGGCTGCATCATGCCCGCACGCTCGTTCGCCGTTTCCTGTTCCTCGGCGGCGGATGCGTCGATCAGGTCGGCAATTACAGCTGGGGCGCGGCGCAATTCCTGCTGCCGCATGTGATCGGAACCTATCAGCCGGTCACCGGACGCGTCACCGATTGGGCCTCCGTCATCAAGCATACCGGCCTGATCATTGCGTTTGGCGGATTGGCGCTGAAGAACGCGCAGGTCACCTCTGGCGGCACCGGCGCACATGTGCTGGAAATGTGGCTCAGGCGCGCGAGACAGGCCGGCATCCGCTTTGTCGTGGTGAGCCCGCTCAAGTCCGACGTCCCCGATTTCCTCGACGCGCAATGGATTCCGATCAGGCCCAACACCGATACCGCCCTGATGCTGGCGATGGCGCATACGCTGATTGCGGAAAATCGTCACGACGCGCCCTTCCTGTCGAACCATTGCGTCGGGTTCGATACCTTCCGCCGCTATCTGCTCGGCGAGGACGATGGCGTCGTGAAAGATGCGGACTGGGCCGCGGACATCACCGGCGTCAACCCCGCCACCATCCGCGATCTGGCACGCAGCGCGGCCGACACGCGCAGCCTGATCACCTGTGCCTGGTCGCTGCAGCGTGCGCATCACGGCGAGCAGCCCTACTGGGCGGCGATCGCACTCGCAGCGATGCTTGGCGGAATCGGCCTGTCCGGCGGCGGCTTCGCGTTCGGTCATGGCTCGCTGAACGGGGTCGGCGTGCCGCGCGCCGACCTGCCCGGCCCCGAGATCGCAATTCCGCCGAACCCGGCAGCAAAGGCGATTCCCGTCGCCCGCGTCGCCGACATGCTGCTGCAGCCCGGCGCATCTTACGAGTTCAACGGGCGGCGCGACGTCTATCCCGACATCCGGCTGATCTATTGGGCCGGCGGCAATCCCTTCCATCATCACCAGGATCTCAACCGGCTGCGCCGGGCCTGGCAGAAGCCAGAAACCATTGTCGTGCACGAGAGCTGGTGGACGGCGACGGCGCGTCATGCCGATATCGTCCTGCCGGCGACGACGACGCTGGAACGCAACGATGTCGGCGGCTCCTCGCGCGACCCCTACATCTTCGCCATGCACCGTGCGATCGACCCGGTCGGAGATGCAAAATCCGATTTCGATATTTTCGCCGCACTCGCCGAGCGTCTCGGCTATGCAAAGGCTTTCACCGAAGACCGCAGCGAGATTGACTGGTGCCGTGCGATCTACGAGCGCGTCCGGACCGGCGCCGCGCGCAAGAATGTGTCCCTGCCGTCCTTCGAGGATTTCTGGCGCGAAGGCTTCGTGGAGTTGCCCCCGCCGGAGGAGGATTTCGTCCTGTTCGAGGATTTCCGCCGCGCGCCGGAGCAGCATCCGTTGAAAACGCCGTCCGGCCGCATCGAAATCGCGTCGGACACGATCGGCCGCTTCGGCTATGCGGATTGCCCGCCGCACCCGGCCTGGATCGCGCCCGACGAATGGCTCGGCAGCTCTTCAGCGCAGCAATGGCCGCTGCATCTGGTCACGCATCAGCCGGCGGACCGGCTGCATGGGCAGATGGATCCGGGGCCGGTCTCACGCGCCAACAAGGTGAAAGATCGCGAGCAAATCCGCCTCAACCCCGAGGATGCCGCCGCCCGCGGCATCCGGACCGGCGATATCGTGCGGGTGTTCAATGCACGCGGCTCATGTCTCGCGGCCGCAGCGATCGATGGCGGCGTGATGGCGGGCGTCGCGGTGATGGCGACCGGCGCCTGGTTCGACCCGGCGCCGGAACCGGGCAAACCTGAGCAGCACGGCAACCCCAACGTTCTGACCCGGGATGTCGGCACGTCCAGATTGACACAAGGACCGAGCGCGCTGAGCACACTGGTCGACATCAAGCGCTGGACCGGACCGCTGCCGCCGGTGCGGCCTTTTACGCCACCGCAATTCATCCATGCTGCCGGGACAGACCCGGCGTGATAATGTCGCTGCACATGCAAATGGAGATAGAGATGTCCAGGAAGAAGATGACAGGATCCTTCGTCGCGCTGATCACGCCGTTCAACAAGGACGGCAGCGTCGATTTCGCGGCCTTCCGGACGCTTCTGAAATTCCATGAAGATCACGGCACCGCCGCGGTGCTGATCATGGGCTCGACCGGCGAGACCTCGATGCTCTCTCCCGAGGAGAAAAAGCAGATCATCGTCGAATGCGCCAAGATGAAAACGGCGAAGATGCCGGTCTTTTTCGGCTGCACCGGCAACAACACCGAGGCCACCATCGCCAATGTGAAATTCGCCAAAGACAATGGCGCCGACGGCGCGATCCTTGCCGCGCCCGCCTATATCTGCGCGCCGGAAGCCGACATCGAGCGCTTCTTCCTCGACATCGCGGACGCCACCGATCTGCCGCTCGGCATCTACAACAACCCGCCCCGCGTGAAGAGCGACCTGCACTGGGATCACCTGCTGCGCATCTTCAAGCATCCGAACTACGTGGTGCACAAGGAATCCACCGCACGTGTCGGCCAGGTCGCGCAGGTTCTTGCCGCCAGGCCCGATGTTGCCGTGATGTGCTGCGACAGCCCCAATCTCGGTCTTGTGGTGCCGACGATGAGTCTGGGCGGCCACGGCACCGCCAACATGACCGGCAATATCGCGCCGGCCGAACTCGCGACCATCTCGACGCCCTGGACGAGTTACGCCGAAGCGGAGGGCTTCAGGAACGCCTATCTCGGCTTGCTGCCGCTGTTGCACTACACCTATTCGGCGATCAATCCCGTCGCCGTGAAGTCGCTGATGAAGGCACTCGGCATGCCGGCCGGCGATCTGCGCAAGCCATTGACCAATCTGGAGGGTGAGGCGCTCGCCAAGGGCGTCCGCATCGTGCAGGAGCTCGGGCTCGACAAGAAATACGGCTACAACATCAAGCCGCTCTCGGCCGCGGCCTGAGCCGGACGATGGATCTGGGAATCAAAGGCCGCAAGGCTCTGTTGAGCGGCGCCAGCCGCGGGCTGGGCAAGGCCTGCGCACTGGCGCTGGCGCAGGAAGGCGTCGATGTCACCATCATGGCGCGCACGCGCGAGGTGCTCGAGCGTACATGCGAGGAAATCCGCAGCGCCACCGGCGTCGCCGTGACGCCGGTTGTCGGCGACATCACGACCGCAGAAGGACGACAGGCCGCGCTCGCCGCCTGCCCTGCTCCGGATATCCTGCTCAACAATGCCGACGGCCCGCTGCCCGGCGATTTCCGCACCTGGACGCGCGAGGACTGGATCGCCGCGCTTGATGCCATGATGCTCGGTCCGATCGAGATGATTCGCCTGACCGTCGACGGCATGATGGCGCGCGGCTTCGGCCGCATCGTCAACATCGTCTCGCGCAGCGTGAAGATTCCGCAAATCGAGCTGGGACTGTCGAACGGCGCGCGGTCGGGGCTTGTCGGCTTCGTCGCAGGCCTCGCGCGGCAGACGGTGGCGCACAACGTCACCATCAACAATCTGCTGCCCGGTATCTTCGACAGCGATGCCCAGCGTCGGCACATCGAAGGCATGCTGGAAGAGGGCGGCAAGTCGTTCGACGACCTCTGGCGCGAGCGCGCTGCGGCCAATCCGGCGAAACGCTATGGCCGGCCGGCGGAGCTTGGCGCCTATTGCGCATTTCTGTGTTCAACAAATGCCGGGTTTATCACAGGACAAAACCTGTTGATCGATGGGGGAAGCTATCCAGGAACCTACTGATGTCCAACCGCTCATTCGGAGAAACCTCCATGAAACGCATCTCCTGTGCCGCCGCCTTGGCCGGCGCCCTGCTTGCAATGCAGCCGGCTCCGGTCGCGGCGCAAGCCTATCCTGACCGCACCGTCAGCATCGTCGTGCCCTATCCCGCCGGCGGCTCGGTCGACGGCGTCGCCCGCATCATCACGCAGAAGCTGAACGAATCTCTGGGCCAGCATTTCATCGTCGAAAACCGGGCCGGCGGCGCCGGCGGCGTGGTCGGCGCGAACTATGTCGCCAAGGCCGCTCCTGACGGAACGACGCTCCTGCTGACGGCGTCGATCCATGTGATCACGCCGTTTCTCAACAAGAACATCACTTACGACGTGGTGAAGGATTTTACGCCGATCACGCTGATCGCGACCGGGCCGCTGCTGGTCAGCACGACACCGGCCAATCCGGCGAAGAACCTGAAGGAATTCTTCGATCTTGTACGCAAGGATCCCGACAAATATACCTTCGCGACGTCGAGCTTCGGCTCGGCAGGGCATCTGGCCATCGAGCTTCTGAAACGCGACGCCGGCCTCAAGACGCTGGTCATCGCCTACAAGGGCGCGGGACCTGCGCTGACCGACCTGATGAGCGGGCAGATTCAGCTCATGGCCGACCCGATGTTGTCGTCGCTGCCGCTGGCGCAGACCGGAAAAATCAAGGCGCTTGCGATCACCAGCGCCAAGCGGCTCTCCACCGCGCCCGATATTCCGACTGTCGCCGAGTCGGGCATGACGGGGTTTGAATTCGTCTCGTGGTACGGCTTGTGGGCGCCGAAAAATCTGCCGCAGGACATCGTCAACAAGCTGCAGACCGAGGTCGCGAAGATCGTGGCGCTGCCCGACGTGAAAAAGCGTCTGGAGACACTCGGATTCGAGCCGATCGGATCGACCCCCGATTACTTTGCGAAATACATCCTGGATGAGATGGAAAAGAGCCGCAAGATCATCGAAGCGGCCGACATCAAGGCGCAATGACGCAAGCCACGATTGCGTCATGAAAGTCCTGGTGATGGGCGCAGGCGTGATCGGCACGACCTGCGCCTATTATTTGCGCCGGGCCGGCCATGACGTGACGGTCGTCGACCGTCAGCCGGGCGCGGCCCTGGAAACGAGCTTCGCCAATGCCGGCGGCGTCTGTCCCGGATTTGCTGGACCCTGGGCCGCGCCCGGCATGCCGCTCAAGGTGCTGCGCTGGCTGTTCGCACGCCATGCGCCACTGTCCTTGCGCCCGCGCCTCGATCCGCAGCAATGGCGCTGGCTCGCAGCCTTTCTCGGCAATTGCAGCGCGGAGCAGTTTGCCAGGAACAAGGCGCATATGCAGCGCATCGCGCATTACAGCAAAGCCTGCCTGACATCGCTGCGGCAGGAGACCGGGATCGATTACGATCAGGGAACCGGCGGCGTCTTGCAGATTTTTCAAACGAACGAAGAGCTGGGCGCCGCCCAGAATGCGGCCAGGGTCCTGCAATCCTTCAACGTGGCGCATCGTATCGTGGACGCAAGGGATGCGATCAAGATCGAGCCCGCACTGGCGCATGCGGCCGTGAAGCTGGCCGGCGGCCTGCACTTGCCGGAGGACGAGACCGGCGACTGTCATCTGTTCACGACACGCCTTGCCGACCTGCTGCAACAGCAAGGGGTCGTATTTCACTTCGGCACGTCGGTGCAGTCGCTCGTCAAAGATGGCGATGCCGTCGCCGGCGCGATCACAGCGCGCGGTCTGCTCACCGCCGACCGCTATGTCATGGCGCTCGCCAATGATGCACCGCGTCTGCTGCGGCCGCTGGGCATCGACATTCCGGTCTATCCGGTGAAGGGCTATGCGATAACGATTGAGGCGGCGCGGCCGGATCGCGCGCCGCGATCATCCGTCATGGACGAACACAGCAAGGTCATGGTCACGCGCCTTGGCAACCGCGTGCGCGCTGCAGGCATTGCCGAAATTTCCGGCTATGACCGCAGCATCGACCGGCGCAAAGTGGACACCGTCCTGCACGCGGCCCGCGCCCTGTTTCCCGACGCCGGCGATTTCGAGCGGGCTTCGCATTGGGCGGGGCTGCGCCCGATGACGCCGGACGGCCCGCCCTATCTCGGCGCGACGCCGCTGCGCAATCTTGTGCTCAATCTCGGCCAGGGGTCGAACGGCTGGACACAGGCCTGCGGCTGCGGCCGCATCGTTGCGGATATCGTCAGCGGAAAGACGCCGGAGATCGACCTCGGCGGGCTGACGCTGCAGGGGCGATAGCTGGCGCTCCCTAGGGGAATCGAACCCCTGTTTCAGCCTTGAGAGGGCCGCGTCCTAACCGCTAGACGAAGGGAGCAACGGCCCATCAGATAGCCTCGAACCGCAAGGCGCGCAAGCAATCC
>Ga0073934_10005568_pt1 | contig 19324 bp, 16 predicted proteins | sample LarsenN4metaG_FD_76834 | JGI IMG/M metagenome (GOLD analysis project Ga0073934, IMG submission 76834) | Hot spring sediment bacterial and archeal communities from British Columbia, Canada, to study Microbial Dark Matter (Phase II) - Larsen... ... | reverse complement strand
TTCGCAGGTCACATACACATCCGGGAGAAAGTGCATTTCGATTTTGATGACGCCATCTCCTTGGCAGGCTTCGCATCGGCCTCCTTTGACGTTGAAGCTGAATCGTCCGGGTTTGTATCCGCGCAGCCGGGCCTCCGGCACCTGGGCGAAGAGATCCCGGATCAGGCTAAAAACTCCCGTGTACGTGGCGGGGTTGGATCTGGGGGTTCGACCGATGGGGCTCTGGTCGATGGCAATGACTTTATCTAGGAGCTCGCACCCCAGGATTTTATCATGCTCTCCGCCCCGCTCCTTCGTCCGATAGAACTTATGGGCCAGTTCTTTGTATAAAATCTCTGTGATAAGGGTGCTCTTCCCGGACCCGGAGACGCCGGTCACGCAGGTAATTACGCCCAGGGGGATCTCTACCGTCAGGTTTTTAAGGTTATGTTCCCGGGCTCCGACAATGGTCAGGCGTTTTTGGTTGATCGGGCGCCTCTGTTCGGGAACGGGAATGGATAAATCTCCCCGGAGATATCGGCCCGTCAAGGAGTCAGGATGGGCCATGATCTCCTGGGGCGTCCCGCAGGCCACCACGTAACCGCCCCGGTTACCTGCGCCGGGCCCCAGGTCGACCACGTAATCGGCAGATCGTATGGTTTCTTCATCGTGCTCCACCACCAGGACCGTATTTCCCAGCGCCTTTAAAGCTTTTAAAGTCTCTAAAAGCTTTCGATTGTCCCGCTGATGCAGTCCGATGCTGGGCTCGTCCAGGATGTAGAGCACTCCGACCAGGCCCGAACCGATCTGGGTGGCCAGCCGGATCCGCTGTCCTTCCCCGCCGGATAGCGTGGCCGACGGTCGATCCAGGGTCAAATAAGATAACCCGACCTTCATTAAAAACCCCAGACGGTTTCGAATCTCCTTGAGGATGGGTTCTGCAATCTTCATCTCCTGGGGGGTGAAGGATAATCTGGAAAGGGTTTCCAGGGCCTCCTTAATGGAGAGTCGGGTAAACTCCGAGATCGCCATGCCCTGGATCTTGATGGAAAGGCTTTCTTTTCTCAAGCGGTTTCCGGCACAGGCCGTGCACAGGCGGGTACTCATATAAGCTTCAAGGCTTTCCCGGGAGTAATCCGAGGAGGTCTCCTGGTAACGCCGGGCTATTTCTTTGAGGATCCCCTCGTAACCGGCCCGATAGGTGTACCTGCGATGGTCTTTAGAGTAAGTAAACAGAATTTCTTCCCCTCCAGAACCGTACAGGAGGACCTGCCGGATCCTTTCCGGCAGATCCTGGAAAGGGGTGTCCAGGCTGAAACCATAGTGGGAAGCCAGGGCTTCCAAAAGATAGGAAGCAGAGGGCAACAGGCGGTCGGCAGGCTGCTCCTGGCTTTCTGGCTGGGGCTTTCTGCCTCCTATCAGGGAGCTCCAGGGGGCAATCGCTCCCTGTCGCAAAGACTTGCTTTTATCCGGCACCAGCAGGTCCGGGTCTGGTTCCATTTTAATCCCTAGGCCGTCGCATTCCGGGCAAGCTCCGTAGGGGCTGTTGAAGGAAAACATACGCGGGGCCATTTCCGGGTAACTGACGCCACAATCCACGCAGGCCAGTTTTTCGCTAAAGAGAAGGTCCTGACCCTCCAGGACATTGACCAAAACAAGGCCATCTGCTAGCTTCAACGCCGTTTCTAAAGAATCTGCCGCTCGCTGCTCGATGCCTTCCTTGATAATTAATCGATCCACCACGACCTCGATGTGGTGCTTTTTGTTTTTGTCCAGCTCTATTTTTTCTTCCAGCTCTCGGATTTCCCCGTCGACCCGAACCCGAAGGTAGCCTTCCTTGCGCAGGTTTTCAAAAATCTGGCGATATTCCCCTTTTCGACCCCGGACAATGGGGGCTAAGATCTGGACCCGGGTTCCGGCGGGTAACTCCCCGAGACGGTCCACCATCTGCTGGATCGTTTGGGAGGTAATTTCCTTTCCACACTGCCAGCAGTACGGCTTACCGACCCGCGAGAAGAGCAGGCGGAGGTAGTCGTAGATCTCCGTCGTCGTGGCTACCGTCGAGCGGGGGTTCTTACTGACGGTCTTCTGCTCAATGGATATGGCCGGAGATAACCCCTCGATGGACTCCACGTCCGGTTTTTCCATCTGTTCCAGAAATTGCCGGGCATAAGCAGAAAGGGATTCTACATACCGACGCTGTCCTTCCGCGTAAATGGTATCAAAGGCCAAGGAAGATTTACCGGAGCCGCTCAACCCCGTAATAACTACCAGTTTGTCCCGGGGTATCGTCAGATCGATATTTTTTAAGTTATGCTCTTTAGCCCCTCGAATAACGATTTCCAAGGTAGTTCACTCTATCTGGTGTCCGCTATCCTCTGTAGGAGCAGGGCCCCCAGGAGGTTCGATCCGGTAGTAAAATGGATAAAAGGGCGTTAACTTAACGCCCTCAGGAGCGACCTCGTTTCCACAGCGGGCAACGGACGACGGGCAAAATTAAGAAACCACTTTCTGGACCTTACCGCTCCTCAGACATCGGGTACAAATTCGGATATATTTGTGGCCTCCGTGGATATTGACTTTAACCCTCTGTAAGTTCGGGTTCCATCTTCGTTTGGTCACGTTATGAGCGTGGCTGATGGTATGACCATACTGAGGACCTTTTCCACAAATCTCGCAGACGCGCATGTTCGTATCTCTCCTTTTTGATTCGTTATCCAGGGTCCCTTTTAAGGGCGGACCGTGGACTCCGGACTAATACTTAATAACGGCTGTAAACTGTCCCGTGTTCCCCTTGTACCATCGGTCGTTGATTCCCAGGTACAGGGTTCCGTCGGCGTCTACTTTGAATTTAGACTTACTGCCGACAAAGAAAGGAGTGCCGGTGACGTCGATCCGGCCAATCAAGCCCCCATGGGGTTTGGTGTAGATGGGATCTTCTTTGTCCTTGGTGTCGGACCAGGAGGCTCCGTCCGGACCGCAAGAGTTTCCTTTATCATCGTAGGTGATGGTACCGCTGGCCGAGACGGAGATCTCCTGACCTTTCTTGAGGGGGATCCCCGTGCTGGTCCAGGCCTGGTTACCTCGAACGGTGACTTTCTGTTCCCGGGGTTTGGGGGATGGGGGCGGTTGAGGGGATGGCTCCTTGGGTGCTGCAATGCCCCGGGAAACAAACACTTTTTCGATCTCAGGGATGTGGGCTCCGTTGAAGAGCCCCAGATCTGCCTGGCGAATCCCCTCGTAAGCATCCGCAAACTCAGGCGACTTGGGCAAATAGTAAAGGCTCTGATAGATGATCAGATCGGCCACCCGGGCGCCCAGAAGCTCCCTTAAATCCCAGCAGGTCGCCCCCCAGATCTCTCCGTCTTCATGCTCTTCACCCTGCAGGTCCTTCGGATATTTTTTGTTGCTGGTCAGATCCCTCAAGTCTTTCTCTTTGATTTTTTGAACCGCATACTCTCCGATGAGGGGATCATCGGTTATGGAACATCCGAAGTAATCTGCGTAGCCTTCATGCAAGGCCGCCCCTTCGCTCCCTTCGATCTCGGGTCGGATTTGCTCGATCACCCCGTGGGTATATTCGTGGTAGATGACGGCAGATTCCTTAGCCAGATCGTTCAAAGCCTTCCCGTGTCCAAAGTAGAGTTGATGATCCTCGGGGCTATAGAAGGCATTATCGTAATCTGGATCCTTGGACTCCGGGTCGGGCACGTGGACGTGGACCAGAAGAGGGCTATCCAGGCCACGGAACCCTAGATTGCTGAAGTAGATATGGACTTTATCTACATGGAAATAAGCCATGACCTCATCGAAGTGGGGATCATCGGGCTCGTAAACGAACTCGCCATCTGCCGCATAGGCCTCCTCCCCCATGGCATTGTCTATTTGGACAAACGCCCCCTGCAATTTCCCTGAGTCGTCCAGCCGGTGAAGCTCTACAATCTGGACGTCGGGGTCTTGCTTCGGATTGGAATTATAAATGCTCCCCCGGGGGGTTCCAAAGCGCATGGCATTATAGCTGTCGATCACTTCGCCGTTCTCGGCGTTGATGAAATAAACCCAATCGCCCAGGGGATCGCTGGCGGAAAAAGTCACTTTATAAGCCTTGAGGTATTGGTCCTGTGCAGGGTAGATGATCATTTCCGCAGAGGCATTCCCCCGCAGGACGGTCTCCGGACCCAGATCCCTTAACGCGGCCTCGATGGCCTCCGCTTTGGGGATGGGCCCCCTCCCCCGGGTCCGTCCGGGGAGACCAACGTCGGAATAATATACCCCATTAACCATTTGTACCCGGTTAGCATTGTCCACATGGACGGAAATTTCCCCCCCATGGACCGGCAAGCCTTCGTAAGTCTGCTGAAACCGAATATGGTTGATCCCTTTGCTCTCCACGGATTCCTTTATCCGGAGCTCCGCAGGTTCTTCCTCGATGCCCAAAAGCCTATGGTTCTGGGAAAGGAACTCCTCGGCAATTTCTGGAGGCGCTCCGGACGCCGGCTCTGAAGGCGCCTCCTTGGCCATTCTTTGAGGCTCCGAGCGCCGGGTCCACCGAATTTTCAGCCTCTTCTCGGAGGGGGCCTCTGCTTTTTTTGCCCGACCCCCGGTACGCCTTTGGGAACCCACCGTTCCCTTGGTTTCTTTTTGCGTAGGTAACTGCTTGATAGATCTGGGATTGGATGGCTTAAACATAAATCGTCCCTCCGCCTAAGAAAAATGACCCTGGAAAACCCATGGGTCGAACCATAAGATAGACCCTGGGAGGCCATAAAGTCAAGGGTTTTTATGCCTTTGACTCTGGTGGATCTCATCTCTGGTCCTGGCCTTCGTTTTTTAACCGACCACGCGCCGGCAAGCCCTCCGCCTGCCATAATTAAAATTAATGATGGGACCTAAAATTTTGCAACTCTAATTAATAAACGTTAGTAAAATTCCGAAGGGGATAAAAAAGTGTTGACTTTCCCCCGGGATCCTGGGAAAGTAAAAGGGGGGAATTCAGGGCCTGGCTCCCTTTACAAAGGGGGGGACAGGGGGGGATTTTTTCTTATCCTGGCGCGTAGGGGGGTTAGGTGAATAAAAAGCCTACCCTTTTAAGGGGGGGTCTTTCAAGGGTCTGTTTTTGGAATCTAGCTCCTCCGACCTCCCCACGCGCCCGGTTAAAAACAGAGCGGCCCGGACTCCCTCGTTCCCAGGCAGAGCCTGGGAATGCCTGCCGGGAGGCTCTGCCTCCCCTCCACGAACATCGAGGCGGAGCCTCTAGATAGGCGTTCCCAAGCCCTGCCTGGGAACGAGGAAATACGGGACTTCCCCCTTATCCCAGCGCGTAGACTTCCGACGTCCCTTCCCTCCCAGGGAAGGGGAGGGTTGGGACCTGGGTCCTCCCCAAGTTCCCCCTTCCCGACGCGGGAAGGGGGAGGGGGTCAGGTCGGTAAAAAAAGAGACCCCTGAAAGGAGGGGTCGGGGGAGCGGTTAAGCTGAGTTATCGGGGGTAATGCAGGTTAATCTAAGGGATTATGGAAGACAAACTCTACTGGTTAGCTTTGAGCCTCGTGCAAGGGGTGGGCGCGATCCTCTTTAAACGGTTGGTGGAGGCGTTTGGCTCCCCGCGCAGCGTGTTTGAAGCGTCCCCCGCGGCGCTTCAACAGATACCCGGCGTAGGATCGAAAACCGCTTATCATATTAACCGGTTCCTCAAAACGGATACCCTCCGAAAGCAGTTACAGCTTATAGAAAAACACCGGGTTCAGATCGTCACGTTCAACGAAGAGGCCTATCCAGAACTTTTACGGACGATCTTCGATCCCCCGCCGGTTCTTTACGTCAAAGGAACGCTGTCGGAAAAGGATCGTTTAGCCGTCGCCGTGGTCGGCTCGCGGAAGTCTTCTACCTACGGACGGTCGACCGCCGAAAAGATGGGCGCAGATCTGGCTGCGAAGGGCATTACCGTGGTAAGCGGACTGGCCAGAGGGATCGATAGCTTCGCGCACCGGGGGGCTTTAAAGGGGTCAGGGCGGACCATCGCGGTGCTTGGAAACGGCGTCGATCAAATTTACCCCATCGAGAATAGAAGCCTATACGAGGAGGTTGTCGAAAAAGGAGCGGTGATCTCCGAGTTCCCTATGGGAACTCCGCCGGATAGAAAAAACTTCCCCGTTCGAAATCGAATTATCAGCGGGTTGAGCCTGGGGATCGTGGTCGTAGAGGCCGGAGATCGAAGTGGAGCTCTCATTACAGCGGATCAGGCACTGGAGCAGGGGCGCGAGGTCTTCGCCATTCCTGGAAATATCTCCTCCTATACCAGTCGCGGCACCCATCGCCTCATTAAACAAGGGGCGAAGCTGGTAGAGACGGTGGAAGATATTCTGGAAGAGCTCTCCTTGCCCCACCGTTTAGCAAAATCAGGGGTCCGAGGGGAAGGCTCCGCAATCCAAGGACAAAATCCGGTGGGTTCCCTTCGAGGGAAGGAGGCGGCCCCTTCTGGAGAGCTTTCTCTTTTTAAAGAAGAGGCGGCCCCTTCCCCGTCAGATTTAACCGAAGAGGAGGATCTCGTCTACGCGGTTATCGGCTCGGAGCCCATCCACGTAGATGAAATTATCCATCACCTCCAACGTCCTACGGGTTTTGTATTGAGGGTCCTGATGATGCTCGAAATGAAAAACAGAATTAAACAGCTCTCCGGCAAGAGGTTTATAAGAAGTGAGCTCTAGGAAGTTTTTTTTACCCCTCCCAGAATTTCGTCCTATCTTCAAAAGCCGCTTCTTCTCTAAGTCCAGGTCACGGGAACAGACTTTGCAAGCGATAGTTATCGTACAGGATAAAGAGAACAGGGATCCCGGAGAGGGTCCTCCACAGGATTTCCTCTCTAGCCAAAATACAGGAGGCGAGATAACGTATGGCAGATAATAGGACGGGAAGAGCCGAATCCGGCTTTGATCTGGGGGAGTTGATCCAGAAGCTTTTCCAGGATCTTTCTCGATTAGTGCGGAACGAAGCCCAGCTTCTGAAGGTGGAGCTTGAGGAAGATGTGTCCAAATTGTTACGGGGAAGCCTGCTTCTGGCCGTGGGTTTGGGGTTTGGTTTCTTTGCCTTTGGGGTTTTAACCGTCACCCTCATTGTGCTCTTAAACTGGGGCTTTGAGAATTTATTCTGGTCGACCCTGGTGGTAGGAATGGCATACCTCCTCATCTGTCTTATCTTAGTAAGTATAGGGAAGTCCAAAGCCCGGCAAGCCACCCCCGTATTAGATGAGAGCCTAAGGGAATTGCAAAGGAGTCAAGAAGCTATAGGAAAGGAGCTATAAGTATGGCAGACATTAACGTCCAGGCCAGGGAGCCTATGAGTACGGAAGAGGTTAAAGAGCAACTCAAAGAATCCATCGAAAGGACGCGGGAAGATGTCGTCCGAGATGTCAGGCGGGTCGAACGCGCAATCCAAAAGGAGGTGCGAGAGTTCACCGACTGGCGGGAGTGGGTAAGAAGTTACCCCCTTCAGACGACTTTAGGAGCCTTACTGATCGGAATCTGGTTAGGAAGAAAACTCTTTTAAGCTACCCCCTGCAAAGGGAAAATAAGTTCAAGCTAACGGCCTCTAAGGGATGAGTTTGGAATCTGTCCTTATGAGGGCTGCCCCCAGGAAATACGATAGGTCTCAGGTGAATCCCGAGACTTATCGTACTCTTTCTTCGCTTCTTTAGCCTTCTTCCGGGCTTCCTCCTCCGTTTTAGCTACCTTACCGCGGGCTGTAGGGGCCGGGGGTTCATCGGTCGACTTTGGATGCGTCGTCGGCCCCCGGGCAGCCTGCGGGTCGGATGGTCCTTTTTCGGCTTTTTTGACCCACCTATTACCTTTCTTCTCGTACTGATGCTTCAGGGCTGCGTAGGCCACGCGATGGGCCCGGCCACCTTCGCCGTAAGTTTCAACGGCGCTATCATGTGCCTTCTTCCAGATCTCCTGGGCGTGTTTGTCCGATCGCTGGAGCGTTTTCGGAAGCTCAACCATGGGAATTTACCTCCCCTCTAAGTCTTTATCTATAGGATCTATAAGAAATTTTGAGCAAAGGCCGTGCCATCCCCGGCGCCTCTGACGGACGCTCTGGGAGATCCCTCGCCCGGGACCCTTGGAATAAATCAATTTCCGAGGACCGGTACGATATTTGTATAACACAAAAAGTAACTCCGCGAAGGATTCAAGTGGGTTCGGAATACTTATTGTAGGAAAACCTTGAGGATTCTGGCCACGCAGAGTTGACAGAAGTAACTAACGAACGTATTATGCACATAAACGGAACTAGAATGAGTTCGTTCCGCAAAGATTTTAGTTGACTTTTAGGCAAATTTTAGTTCTATTTAGAAAATTTTTCCGAAAGGAGTTATAGGTCAAGTAACGGTCGTAGGCCCCGTTACCCTGGATTATCATTATGGCTAAATCGTTGGTGATTGTAGAATCTCCCGCAAAGGCGAAAACCATCAGTAAATTTTTAGGTCCTCAATACACGGTTAAGGCATCGGTCGGTCATGTCAAGGACCTCCCGGAAAAAGAGCTCGGGGTGGATATTGAACATAACTTTAAACCCAAGTATGTGATCATTAAAGGCAAGAAGAAGGTCTTGTCAGAAATCAAGGAGGCCGCCAAGAAGGCCGATACCATCTACCTGGCTCCGGACCCGGACCGTGAGGGGGAAGCTATTTCCTGGCACATTGCCCAGGAGCTCAAAGACAAAAAGGATCAAATCTACCGGGTCATGTTCAACGAGATTACCAAAAGGACGGTTCTAGAGTCCATGAAAAATCCCGGGCGGATCGATCCTAACAAAGTAGATGCCCAGCAAGCCCGGCGGATTTTAGATCGTCTGGTGGGGTATAAAATTAGCCCGCTCCTCTGGAAAAAGGTTCGCAAAGGCCTCAGCGCCGGGCGCGTCCAGTCGGTGGCGCTGAGGTTGATCTGTGAGCGGGAGCGGGAAATTCAAAGCTTTGTTCCGGAGGAATACTGGTCCATTACGGCCCATTTAAGGGGCCAGAATCCGCCGGACTTTGAGGCCAAGCTCTTTAAATCGGGGAAGGACAAGGTTAAAATCGAGAATGGGGAGCAGGCCCAGGCCATCCTGGAGGATTTGAAGGGAGCTTCTTACAAGGTCGATAAGATCGATAAGAAAGAACGGAAACGGAACCCATCTCCGCCGTTTACCACCAGCACGCTTCAGCAGGAAGCCGCCAGAAAGCTCAGGTTCCCCGCGAAGAAGACCATGATGCTGGCCCAAAACCTCTACGAAGGTCTCGAGATCGGCGAGGAGGGGGCCGTGGGCTTGATTACCTATATGCGCACCGACTCTACCCGGATCTCCGAAGAAGCCCAGGCCGAAGCTCGTCAATATATCCTGGAAAAGTACGGATCTGAGTACGTTCCCCAGACTCCCCATAAGTATAAAACGCAAAAGGCGGCCCAGGAGGCCCATGAGGCCATTCGGCCGACCTCCGTCTACCGGCTCCCGGAGTCCCTCAGATCTTACTTAACCGAAGATCAGTACAAACTCTACGAACTGATCTGGAATCGGTTTATCGCCAGCCAAATGGAAGCGGCCCTCTTAGAGGTTACCACGGTGGATATTCTGGCTCGTCATTACCTCTTTCGTGCGACCGGATCGGTGATAAAATTTTGGGGGTTTATGAAGATTTACGTGGAAGGCAGGGACGATTCCCAGGAGCCCTCAAACGGAGATGGGGTGGACCTTGACCTGGATCAGGATAAAGTCCTGCCCGTGCCCCAGGTCGGGGAGACCTTAAAGTTATTAAAGCTGGTCCCCCGACAGCACTTTACCCAGCCCCCCCCCCGGTATTCTGAAGCGAGCCTCGTTAAAGAGCTGGAGGCGCTGGGCATCGGACGGCCCAGCACCTATGCCACCATTTTAAGCACCATCCAGCAGCGAGACTACACCCGCAAGGAAAAAGGGAAGTTTGTCCCTACGGAGCTGGGCATGTTGGTGGTGGATCTCCTGTTGGAGAATTTCTCCCACCTCTTCGACGTCCGGTTCACGGCGAATATGGAAGACCAACTGGATAAAATTGAAGAGGGGAAGGTCAATTGGGTCCAATCCTTGCACGAGTTCTACCGACCTTTCAGCCAGGAATTGCAGAAAGCGGCCGTGGAAATGCGGAACGTCAAAAAGGAAATGGAGGAGGTCACCAAAGAGACGTGTGAGAAGTGCGGCAGGCCGATGATGATCAAGTGGGGACGCTATGGGAAATTTATGGCGTGCTCGGGTTTCCCCAAATGCCGGAACACGAAGCAGCTACCTCAAGAAGAAGGAGCGGCCTCTTCCCCACCTGTGGAAGTTGCGGAGATCTGTGAAAAATGTGGAAAACCCATGACGATCAAAAGGGGACGTTACGGAACTTTTTTAGCCTGTACGGGGTATCCGGAATGCAAAAACACCAAAAAAATAGCGAAAATCGAAGGGGGGCTGATTAAAGCCCAGGCCGAACCGGTTACGGAGGAAAAGTGTGAGGTTTGTCGCAGCTTATTGGTGATCAAGGAGGGAAAGTTTGGACGATTTCTGGCCTGCTCTAACTATCCGGAGTGCCAGTTTACCAAGCCTTTTAGCACCGGGGTCCCCTGTCCTGAGGAAGGCTGCAAGGGGGTGCTCGTTGAACGGCGGGGACGGAACGGAAGGGTTTTCTACGGCTGTAGCGCCTATCCGGAATGTAAATACTCGCTCTGGTATAAACCGGTTGCGGAACCGTGTCCAAAATGTGAAGCTCCTTTTTTGGTCGAGAAGTGGGATAAAGACCGCGGAACTTCGGTCCTTCAGTGCCAGAACAAAGACTGCGATTTCGTTAAAACGGAACCCCTTTAAACGGAGGGTTGGGAAAATGGGGAATGGAAGGTAGGCCCTTTGCTCTCCCGCTCCCCCCTTCTCCTACGCCCCTCTTCGGGAAGAGATCGGCCTCCATGCCCATCATCATAGATGGATATAATTTTATCGGGCGATCCAGAAGGTTAAGGATCGAGGACCCTGATTGCCGGGAAAAGCTGATTCAAAGTCTGATAGAGTACTGCAGACTTCGAAAGAAGGAGGTCATCGTCGTCTTTGATGGGGCTTATCTGGGGCATAGGGTGAATAGAAAACGGACTTACGGAAGAATGACCGTGATTTATTCCTCGGGAGGGTCCAACGCGGACGAGGAGATCGAAAAACTGGTCCGGAGAAATCAGCAGAAAAAGCAACTGCACATCGTGACCTCCGATAACGAAGTCAGGGATTACGCCAGATCCCTGGGAGCCAAAGTGACCAGGTCGGAAGAATTCGAGCGGGATATGGAAAAGACCTTCGCGCGAAACCGGGACCCGAAGAAAAGAGCCCGCCCCCTGTCTAAGAAAGAGCTCGAGGCGTGGATTAAGATTTTTACCCAACCCCGACCCGAGGAAGAGGCGCTCGACTTCTCCTTTAAGAAGAAGATAGAGCCTTCCCCGGGAGAGAAACCTTCCGGGCCTTTACCGGGTCAAAAGCATAAAGGGGTTCCTCAAGAAGAGCCCTTTCCGGACGGAGAGCGAAGAAAAAAAGTCCGGCGAGGGCCCGAGAAGCGGCGAGACGTGGACCGTGTCCACGTTTACCTTTCCGAGACGGAGGTTCAAGAATGGCTGGAGATATTCAGGGGAAACCGTCAAACGTAAAATCCTAAGGGAAGGGGACTATGAAAACTCACTTAGAGAGGTTTTTAGAGTATCTTGAGGCCGAGAGGAATTTATCCGAGAAGACGGTTATCAGCTACCGGAGGGATTTGCTCCAGTTCCAAGAGTTTCTGCGGACGACCAGACTGTGCCTGAAGGAAAACCTATCGGCAGGAGAAGCAGACAAAAGCCCTCCCGCCTTAGATTGGTCCAGGGTGGATAAGACGGCAGTTCGGGCTTTTTTAGGGTATTTGCATGGGAAGGGCCTGGCCAAAAGTTACATGGTCAGGAAATTAGCCGCCATTCGCTCTTTTTTTAAATACTTAAATCGGGAAGGTCTGATGAGCCTTAATCCGGCCTCCCTGGTCAGCAGCCCTAAATTACCCAAGAAGATCCCTTCTTTCTTATCTATTCCTGAGACTTTATCCCTTCTGCAGTCCGCAGACCCCCCCGAGAGCCTTGGAAGCCAGGCCTCCCAGGGCATTCGGGTTTCTCAATCCCATCTCTTGATCCTCCGGGATCGGGCTATTCTGGAGGTTTTATATGCTACCGGGATACGGGTGGGGGAACTGGCGCGTTTAAAGGTCGGAAACGTTAATTTTGAGGAGAGAACCGTTCGGGTGCAGGGGAAGGGGAAAAAGGAACGGATCGTGTTATTAGGGGAATCTGCGGCGGAGGTTTTAAAGGGTTACCTGTTTCATCGGAGCCGGCCAGAGGATCCCCCGGAGCCGGTTGAAAATCTTCCGCTATTTACAAATTACGAGGGAGGTCCTTTGACAGATCGCAGTGTTCGGCGTATTATAAAGAAATACGTGCAGAAGAGCCGGCTTCATAAGCGGATAACTCCGCATTCCCTTCGTCATACGTTTGCGACCCATCTTCTAGATTCCGGAGCGGATTTACGCGTGATCCAGGAGTTATTAGGCCATGAAAGCCTCTCGACGACCCAAAAGTATTTGCACGTCAGCATGGGTAAACTTATGGAGGTCTATAATAAAGCGCATCCAAAGGCGTAAATAACTAAAAGGCAAAAATCAAAAGGCAGAAAATGGAGAGAAAGTAAAAAATGTTTCATTCTACAACGATTTTATCCGTCCGGCATCGAGGCAGCGTGGCCATGGCCGGAGATGGTCAGGTGACCTTTGGGGATACGGTCATGAAGCACAAGGCCAAAAAAGTTCGGCGGATGTACCATGATAAGATCATAGCAGGTTTTGCCGGCGCAGCTGCAGATGCCTTTGCCCTTTTTTCCAGGTTTGAGAGCAAAGTTGAAGAGTATCGAGGTAATTTATACCGGGCTGCGGTGGAATTAGCCAAGGACTGGAGAACGGACCGGATTCTCCGAAGATTGGAGGCCTTGTTAGCGGTGGCCGATCGGGATTACTCTTTGATTATTTCTGGAACCGGGGATATCATTGAACCCGATGACGGCATCGTGGGAATCGGCTCTGGCGGCGCGTATGCCCGGGCTGCCGCTAAAGCCCTGGTCCTTCATACCGATTTAAGCGCTCGAAAAATTGTAGAGGAAGCTATGAAAATTACCTCTTCTATTTGTGTGTATACGAACGATAATATTCTTATCGAAGAGCTTTAAGGTCTACCCTTGTAACCATGGGTTTTAATTTTAGCCACAGAGGCCCGGAGAACCCAGAGGGGCCTCCAGTTGAGAGTACGGGCTGCAAGCACTTGTGTAAGTTTTAACTCGCCTTGGCGCTCTTTCCATCGTCTCTGCGTGCTCTGCGCCTCTGCGGCTTTAGAGTCTTGTGATTGTAAAAAGCCAAGATAGTTCCGGGGATAAAACCGAGACTTTGATAGAGACCCTGACGCCCCGGCAGATCGTTTCCGAATTAGATAAGTACATCGTCGGTCAGGTGAACGCCAAGAGGGCGGTGGCTATTGCCTTAAGAAATCGTTGGCGGAGGCAGCAGCTTAGTCCTGAATTGCGAGACGAGGTGGCTCCCAAAAATATCATTATGATCGGGCCAACCGGTATCGGTAAGACGGAGATTGCCCGACGACTGGCTAGGTTAACCCAATCTCCTTTTATTAAAGTAGAAGCCTCTAAATTTACCGAGGTGGGGTATGTGGGCCGGGATGTGGAGTCGATGATCCGGGATTTGACCGAATTGGCCGTCAATATGGTTAAGGCGGAAAAACAGGAGGAGGTTAAAGAGAAGGCCCGGGCCCTCGCTGAGGAAAAGCTGCTAGACCTCTTGTTCCCGCCCAGTAAATCCCCCGAAGAGTCCCCTTCGGCCTCTCCGGAAGAGTCTCGAGGCGGCACCCGGGAGAAGATTCGAAAGCTTCTTGCCGAAGGCCGATTTGATGACCGGCTGGTGGAGATAGAGGTCCGAGATAAGTCCCTCCCCATTGTGGAGATTTTCTCCAACGCGGGGGTGGAAGAGATGGACATCAACATCAAGGATATGCTTCCGCCGGGACTCTTCCCGACCCGGACAAAGCGACGAAAAATGAAGGTCTCCGAGGCCAAGAAGGTTTTAGAACAGGAGGAGGCTCAAAAATTAATCGATATGGATGAGGTCACCCGACTGGCCATCCAACGGACCGAACAATCCGGCATTGTCTTTGTGGACGAGATCGATAAAATTGCGGGTCGCGAAACTTACGGGGGGCCCGATGTGTCCCGGGAAGGGGTCCAGCGGGATATCTTACCCATCGTGGAAGGGTCTACCGTTAACACCAAATATGGGATGGTGCGCACCGACCATATTTTGTTCATCGCCGCAGGCGCTTTCCACGTTTCGAAGCCTTCCGACCTCATTCCGGAATTACAAGGGCGGTTCCCCATCAGGGTCGAGCTGGATCCCTTGACCAAGGAAGATTTTATCCGGATCTTGACGGAGCCCCAAAACGCTTTGATCAAACAGTACACGGCCCTGCTGGAAACCGAAGGGATCCGGTTGGAATTTACCGAGGATGCGGTTGCGGAAATTGCTACCGTGGCCGAGCTGGTCAATGAGAGGACCGAAAATATCGGGGCCCGGCGCCTTCACACCGTGATGGAGAGGCTTTTGGATGAGATCTCCTTCGAGGCCCCCGAGCTGAAGGAAAAAGCTATCGTGATCGACGCAAATTACGTGCGGACGAAGTTGAAAGATATCGTGGAAGACCAGAACCTGAGCCGATACATTCTTTAAGAGCGGGGCCGACGACGGGCAAAAACCCAAGGACAAGGGTAAGAGCGGTCGGGCAGGTTCCTTCTCCGGTCCTCTTCGCCCTTGACCCATATCCATTGCCTTCTGGTTTTTAAACGCCTTGACTGAGCCGATTGATCAGAAAGGGGGGGAGGTCGGCCTCCTTCATTTTCCGCTGGACGGCTTGAATATTGTAAGGAACCCGCCGGACCTCGATGGTTTTGTTATCTACATCGTAAATCGCATAAGCCGATTGCGGGTTATAGTCTCGGGGCTGCCCCACACTTCCCACATTGACGATGTAACGGAGTTGGTCGTCGACCCTTAGCGTAAAAGCCGGTTTTCGCCCCCCTGTTAAGCGACCCCGAGGATCCATCGCATAGTAAAGAGGTACGTGGGAATGGCCAATAAAACAGAGGTGCTCCTTCAGGTCTTGAAGGTGGTGTCGGGCGTCAGAGGCGCTGAAGATGTACTCCCAATTTAAGGGGTCCTTAGGCGTGGCATGAACAAAAAGGATTTCCCCTTCGATCACAGAGATTCGATAGCTCTCCAACGCTTCCCTGTTTGCCGGAGACAAAACGCTTCGGGTCCAGAATACCATGTAAGCCGCGTAGGGGTTAAAATAGGCGGGATCTGTCAAACCGAGAACAGCGTGGTCATGGTTTCCCATGATGGTAACCCCGGCGCGTTCCTTCATGAGCTCGATGCATTCGTTGGGATTCGGCCCGTACCCTACAACATCTCCAAGGCAGATCAGCTTATCCGAAGGGGAAATTTTCCCAATATCCTCCAATACGGCCTCTAAGGCCTCCAGATTGCTATGGATGTCTGAGAGGATAAAGTATCTCACGACTTTCCCCCGTAGGAACGAGTTGTTGACTCGCTCCTACCTTTTACTCAGGTGTTTGGATCTCAGCTTCTGGATACTGAGAGGTTTTGTCCGATTCCGAGGTTTTCTTCTTCAACTGAGCGGAATGATGGATTTTATCCAGGATTCCGTTAATAAAGGCGCTTGACTTATCCGTACTGTATTTTTTTGCAATATCTAAAGCCTCATTGATCGTCACCTTGGGCGGAATCTCCTCTTCGTACAGAAGCTCGTAAATGGCAAAGCGCAGTATGTTTCGATCGACGGCGGCCATTCGATCCAGCGCCCAATTTGTAGCACTTTTCATGATCAATCCGTCGATCTCTTCTTTGTGTTCTAGCACCCCCCTCACAAGGCGATCCGCAAATTCCTGAATATCCGGAGAATACCGGGTCAGGAACCAGAACTCTGCAAGGGTTTTATCTACATCTCTGGGTAGAATATCGAGGCTATACAACAATTTCAGAGCAACCTCGCGAGCTCGTCTACGTGTACCCATACTTCTCTATCTTGGGATCTTAAGGACTTTTCGAGGTAAACTCGACCTCTTTAAGCAGATTAACCATTTCGATCGCAGAAAGGGCCGCATCCCATCCCTTATTTCCCACTTTGGTTCCAGCCCTCTCTATAGCTTGTTCAATGTTGTCTGTGGTAAGGACTCCATAAACGATAGGGAATCCTAATTCGAGAGATGCAGCGGCAATCCCTTTTGTTACTTCTGCAGCAATATATTCAAAGTGGGGCGTTGCTCCGCGGATCACCGCACCTAAGCAAATAACCGCATCAAAATGACCGCTTTGGGCCATTTTTTTAGCGACGAGCGGTATCTCAAAAGCCCCTGGCGTCTTGGCAATGACGACATCCCGCTCGTCCGCCCCATTTCGATAAAGGGCATCCAGGGCCCCTTCCAACAGACGATGGGTAATAAAATCGTTGAATCGACTCACAACGATCCCGAACCTGAAACCCTCTGCCGATAACTTACCTTCTAAGGTCCTAGGCATAACTCAAGTATGGGCCTATGGGCGTATGGGAGAATCTACCTCCCTACCCCCTTACCCCTTTACCCCTACTGCCTACTGTTTTAAAAATCCGTGTTCTGCCAGAAAAGCTAAATCTATAGAACGTTGTTTAGATTCTGAGCGGCCCTGGAGAAATTTCTCTACGTAGCGTCCCAGGATATCTGTTTCCAGATTGACGATCTCCCCCACTTTTTTAAAACCTAACGTCGTTTTGGCGGCTGTGTGGGGAATAATAGCCACCGAGAAGCTCCCCGGAGAGATATCGATGACCGTCAAACTGATCCCATCTACCGCGATGGAGCCTTTAGGTACTATATAATATAGTAGCTCGTCAGGGGCCGAAATAGCCAGAAAAATCGTATTTTCCTCAACTTGTCTACGTAGAATTTGCCCTACCCCATCTACGTGCCCTAACACCAGATGCCCTCCTAATCGATCCGTTAATCGCAGGGGCCTTTCCAGATTAACCAGATCGCCACCTTTCAAACCCCTCAAGCCGGAAACCCGAAGAGTTTCCAAGGAAATATCTGCGGAAAACGTCGATGGGGAGATCTCCACCACGGTCAGACAAACCCCGTTCACCGCGATACTGTCCCCCAGCTTCATCTCCTCCAGGACGGTTCTAGCCTGGATACGCATCACGGCGGCATTTCCTCGGGGAGCGATTTCCCGAACGGTGCCAAGTTCTTCAATGATTCCTGTAAACATATTCCTGTCCCTTATAGATCCGTGCGGCGCTTTGAAAATATACCGCATCTGGGATCGCCGGAGCAGGGGAAGGGGGCGTCAACCGGAGGCCCGCGGGCCGACCACCCTACGAACCTGAGGCGTCAGGAGACGCCAGGCGCCTCATTCCCCGTACAGATGAACATACCCTTCGATCACGACGTCGTCACCGGACATCCGGACCTGGAGGCGATGCAAGGTGATGGCTTCCCGGAGGCTCAAAATCCCCCCCCCTCCTACCGGGGTAGGGGCCTTATGGCCGCCGATAATCTTAGGGGCAATAAAACACACGACCTTATCGACCAGGCCCTCTTGAAAGGCCGAGGCATTTACCTCCGCACCGCCCTCTATCAGAAGAGAAGAGATTTCCATCCTACCCAGTTGTTCGAGGACGGATCGCAGCAGCACCCTCCCACGACCATCCTTTCTGGCAAAAAAAATCTCAGCCCCCCTCGCCTCCAGATATTTCTTCTTCTCCGCAGGCGCCGACTCCAGGGTAAAAATCAAGGTTCTGGCCACAGGATCTTTATCTAAAACCCGGGCTTCCAGGGGGATGCGCAGGGTGCTATCGACCACCACGCGGTGGGGATTGCGACCTGGAGGATCTTTTAAACGAACGGTCAACAGAGGATCATCGGCCAGGATCGTATTGACCCCGACCATCACGGCATCCAGTTCATCCCGCATCCGGTGGACGTATTCCCGGGACTGGGGATGGGTAATGTATTTAGACTCTCCCGAGGCCGTAGCAATCTTACCATCCAGACTCATGGCCATTTTGCAGAGGACAAAGGGCAAGCCGGTCGTAATATATTTGATAAAGACCTCGTTCAACCGCCGGGCCTCTTTCTCCAGAACCCCCACCCGCACTTCGATCCCCGCCGCCCGGAGCTCCTGGATCCCCTTTCCCCTCACCTTCGGATTCGGATCCTCCATGGCTACGATGACTTTACGAATACCGGCCTGGATGATGGGCCCCACACATGGAGGGGTCCGTCCGTAATGACAGCAGGGCTCCAGCGTCACATACAAAGTGGCCCCCTGGCTTTTCTCTCCCGCCTCTCGAAGGGCTTCAATTTCCGCATGGGGCCTCCCGGCTCCGGGGTGATACCCCTTTCCGACGACTTCCCCGTCTCGAACCACTAGGCTTCCTACCATGGGGTTCGGACTGGTACGTCCCCGTCCCTTCTCAGCCAGTTTTAAAGCCTCTTCCATGAAAAAGGCGTCTCGATCCATCATATCTGCTTTATTTATAGAATATAAAAAAGGGGATGTCAAGCGGAAGACGGTTTTGGGTATCTGTATTAATTTAGTCGGCGACCGGCCTAAGGGCGCGAAGACCGCGCCCCTGCCGAGACGTAGAGTTGGGATTTCCCCGCCCCGCTCCCTAACGAAATGTCCCCCTACCGACTCAATTAACGGGGGCCCCTGTTTTGGGTTGACAGGGTTAAAAGGGGAGTTATATACTGGCCGATAAATTTTATCGGAGGGACTTATGACTCTATACTTGCTTGGGATCGATGTGGGAACCACCGGTAGCAAAGCGATTCTGATCGATGTGGACGGCGTCGTGGAGGCCCGTGCCACGACCGAATACCCTTTATTTGTGCCTCAACCGTTATGGGCCGAGCAAAATCCGGGCGATTGGTGGACGGCCACCGTAACCAGCATCCGGAGGGTATTAAACGAGGGCGGCGTGAAACCTGATCAGGTGGCCGGTGTGGGTCTTACGGGCCAGATGCACGGTCTGGTCCTGCTGGAGGCCCAGGGGGAGGTATTACGCCCCTGTATAATGTGGAACGATCAGCGCACGGCGGCCCAGTGTATGGCCATCACCCGGGAAGATGGGGCTGAAAAGGTACTTCAGCTTACCGGGAACCCGGTACTGCCCGGCTTCACAGCGCCCAAGATCGTGTG
>Ga0073934_10005567_pt1 | contig 19325 bp, 17 predicted proteins | sample LarsenN4metaG_FD_76834 | JGI IMG/M metagenome (GOLD analysis project Ga0073934, IMG submission 76834) | Hot spring sediment bacterial and archeal communities from British Columbia, Canada, to study Microbial Dark Matter (Phase II) - Larsen... ... | reverse complement strand
GGTGCGAACTGCGGGAACCACAGCTGGTGGTCCGCATCCAGCCCGAGGAACCGCTTGATGCCCGCCGAATCCAGCTCTGGCGGCAGCCCCTCGGAGTGCCATCGCGCCAGTGTCTGGTCCCACCAGGTGGCCCACTCGATCACGGGCAGGCGGTCGGCGGGCCGCTCGCCGCGGAGGGTCTTCACGAACCTGGATCGCGTGGTCTCCACCCGGATGCTCTCCCTCCGCGGCACTCCTGTGCCGTGCCGCCTGCCCACTGCTTCACCGCCCGGGCAGGCGCCTCTTCCGGGGGCGATTCCCTGCGCCAGCGCCCCGCCCCTCCTCGCAACGGCCGGAATCCGGTAATGGGGCCCGCCGGAAAGACGCATAATAGAAGAGGAATCCAGCAATGTGTCCGTGAACCCCGGCCAGTCGCGACCGTCCATAGGAAGGGAGGCGCCGGCCGGAGAGACTGATCCCCGTGACCTGGGGCCGGCGCGCGCCGGGAGGAGTGCAATCTCATGACCACGCGTATTCTGCTGCCGCTCGCAGCAGCAATGGCCTGCGGCGCAGGCCTAGCCCTTTCGGCACCGGCCGCGGCCCAGGGCGCTCTGGCCCCCGGCGCAGTGGCCAAGCGGAACGCCAAGATCGAGCAGGCCCTGAAGCTCACCCCCGAGCAGAAGACCAAGATCCTGGAGATCCGGGTGAAGGCGGCGGAGGAGATCCGCGAGAAGGCCAAGCAGATCAACAAGGATGCGGTTCAGAAGATCCGCGCCGTCCTCACGCCGGAGCAGCGCCAGACGCTGGACGACATGCAGGCGAAGAAGAGCGGCAAGAAGCGTCGCGTGGCCCGGGCCGCGCCGGACCCGGAGAAGCAGCAGCTGAAGGCTCTCCAGCGCCGGTACGGCAAGAAGGGGATGCACCGGCGCGGGCACCGGGGCGGCCGCATCCGATAGCCCCCCGGCCCGCAGGGGTCTCGCGCTGGTGCCGGCCTTCCACGTCCCCGGTCTGTTCGGCTTCAGCGTGATGCACGCCGGGCGAGCAAGGCCGGGGGTAACGGTCGCGCGAGTTGCTGGCGGCACGCTCTCGCCGCCCCGCCCGCTCCTCCCCCGCTATGGCCCTCCCAGCCTTGCATTCAGTGCCGAGAGGATCGGCAGGAGCAGGCCGCCGATGAGGGCCTCGCCGGCGATGAAGCCCGAGGCCACCGTGACGGCTAGCCGCGCGTGGGAGGCGGGGTGCAGGCGCCACCAGATCCAGCCGGCAACCCCGCCGATGGCGATGGGGATGTTCAGCTCCCCGGGCAGGATGAGCGCAAACCCGAATCCCGCGACGCTGGGAATCCAGCCCACCCACGGCCTGTCCACCTTCTCCTTGACTACCGCGACGGCGATGCCGACGACCGCGGCGATGAGGGTCGCCATGAGGGCGTGGCGGGGCAGGGCCTCCACGCCTTTGGAGAGCAGAACGGCCATGTTGGCGAGCTTCACGCCGGTAGGAGCCGTCAGGCCGTCGCCCCCCAGGCCGTAGCGGGCCACCAAGAGCGGGTACATGATGGCCACGGCCGCGGCACCGATGGGCACGGCCGCGAGCTGCACGTAGGTGAGTATCCGCGGAGTGGAGCCCACGATCCGGCCGGTGCGGTAATCCTGGATCATTCCCTCCGACTGGGCGCTCGTGTTTCCCGCCATTCCGGCCGCGATCAGGTTCAGCCCGATGTGCTGTGGCCACAAGACCGCGAACACGGCCTGGAGGGCGTTGGCCATCGCGGAGACCGGCCCCTGGTTCGTCTCCCCGAGCACGCGGATGCCCACCAGCATGAGCGGCAGCGAGGCCGCCACCGCCACCACCGTCTGCGTCACGGACATGCCGAAGCTGATCCGCTGGATGATCGCCAGCGCCACCGTCAGTACGGCGGCCCACGCGAACACGGCCCGCAGCGACATGTCCTCGCCCTTGGCGCCCTGCTGCATCCGCAGGTGCCGGAACGTCTGGGCGATGGACCGCCACTTGAGCGCCACGGCGGTCATGGCTGAGGCCACCATCAGCCCGGTTGCCGGCCACATCGCCCAGAGCATCACGGTGTTGAAGAGCCGGCCTGCGGAGTAGGCCTGCAGCGGGCCGCAGTGGTCGGCCACAAACCGGGCTTCCTGCGCGGCGGGACTGGCGATCGCCACCAGCCTCTGGCACTCGGCCCAGTGCTGGGGCGCGATCTGGCCCTGCACGATCTCCAGGCCGACACCGGAGCTCAGGAGCCAGGGCCCAATGCCATAGGCCACAACGAGCGTGCCCAGAAGCATGGACAGCCCCATGTTCAGACCCACCAGCAGCCCGGTGCCCATGTTGAGCAGCCCCCAGTCGATCCCTGCCCGGAACGACTGCAGCCCCGCGCTGAGGTAGGTGACAGGGATCAGGTGCCAGGCGTCGCGCAGCCAGCTCACCACGGCGGACGCCAGCGAGGCTGCCCCCAGCGCTGCGATCTTGGCACCGGCCTCCCGGGGGCTGGAATCCAGCACAACGATTGTCTCGGCGGCGGCCACGCCGTCGGCGAACACCATCTTGGGGTCGTCCAGGAAGTGCCGCCGGAAGAGCACCGTGAACACCACGCCAATCATGCCGGAGCAGGTGAGCCAGAGGAACATCTGCAGGGGCGTGATGGTCATGTGGATGCTCACCGTCTCGTTCATGGCCAGGTAGCCGAAGGCCGCTGCCACCACGCACATGAAGGCCGTGGACGCGGCGCTGGTGCCGGCTGTCTGGATGATGTTGTTCAGGTAGCGGTTCCGGCCGCGTGTCGCCCGGGCGGCGATGTTCAGGAATATGGCGCCCAGAAAGGCGGAGACGACGCCCACGTTTGGACCCATCCCGAGCTTCAGCACCACGTAGGGATAGGATCCGGCCACCAGGGACGAGATGAGGAACGCACCCACGACGGACTGCCAGGTGAGCTCACGAACTTGACCGCCCGGGGGCGCGCCCTGGACGTGGGCGGACTCGACGGCGGATGTCATAGGATAGCCTCTCGGCGAGTTGGGTTCCGGGCTGGCTGCCGCGGCTCCGACGCGGCGGAACGGCCCAGGAGCGCGCGGCAGGATGGCGGAGGAGCCCGCCGGCCCGGCGCGGAGTCCCGCAGTGATGCGGGCGGCCCGCGGCCGGGAATCAGCCGCCTTCCGCCACCAGGTCGCCGGTGACGGGGACGGCCGCGGGCCCGCACGCGCCTCCGCCAGGTAGATTGTGGAACGTGGCGGGCTCGAACGGATCCCACCGCGCCAGGGTACCCACAAGACCGATCCCCGCCCTGGGGGCGGAGGTCGACATCATCTGATCCTCGGGATCACCGCGGGAGACGACCAGGCCGTCGCAGGGCATCGCGTGCCACCCGGGTCCCCGAGGACGGTGCAGATGTGCTTGGGGGGTCCACGTTCACTGCCAGCTGGATGGCCGCCGGGAGGAGGTCCAGCCGAGCTGCAACGCGCGGGTCCGCGTCGTCCCCGGCGGGCGAACAGACCGCCAGGCCGGGTTGCGGCCTCGGGCGGCTCCGGCATGGAACTTGGGGCGTCTCCCGCAACCATGGGACGGTCCGGCGACACCGTGCGATTCGATGCGGCGTCCGCAACATCCTCCCGACCGGCCGGGCCGAGCGGCCGTGGTATAATCGTTGGGCAGCGGCCCCACCCAGACGCGCGGGGACCGTGAGGCGCCCCATGAGAGCATACCCGGCGGCAATCACCCTCGCGGTGGCCAGCGGCCTCCTGAGCGGCTCCCTGGCCGGGCCTGGGGGGCAGACCCCGAGCACCAAGGTGGCGTGCGCCAGCCTCGTCTACGCCGTCAACAAGACCTCCGTCTGCTTCAGCGACCGCTTCCTCAAGCGTCTTGAGATGGAGACCAAGGTCCAGACCGAGCCCCAGTTCACCCGGGTGCGGCTGGACGACATGCGCCGGCTCTGCGGATTCCCCTTTGCCATCATGACGGGCGAGGGCGCGTGGCGCCTCACGGAGAAGGAGCGGATCAACCTCCGCTATTATGTGGAGAACGGGGGGTTCCTCGTGGCCTCCGCGGGATGCTCGGACCCCGAGTGGGTCCGCTCGTTCCGCTCGGAGTTCGCCCGAGCCTTTCCCGGCCGCACGCTTGCCAGGATCCCCCTCAGCCATCCCCTGTTCCGCACCGTGTACCTGATCCGCTCTCTGGAGACCTCCCAGCGGCGCCACGGCCCGCAGGCGGCGGCGCTTGACGGCCTCTTCCATAAGGGGCGCCTGGTGCTGGTCTTTTCGTCGCATGGCCTCAACGACACGGCCCACGCGGAGAACTGCTGCTGCTGCGGGGGCGACGAGATCGCCAATGCGGAGTTCGTCAACGTGAACCTCCTGGCCTACGCCCTGCTGCATTGAGCGCAGACGCTCCGGGGTTCGCGCACGACAGGCGGTCAACCGGCGAGCCGCCAGGAGCGCAGCAGTGAAGCCACCCGCTCCGGAGCACGTCCATGCGGCTGCTCGGATGCGCGCACGTCCGGCTGGCCAGAGTCTTGGGGCGGCGGCGGCACGCGCGGGTTCGTGCCCGTTGCTTTCAGCGCGTTGGAGGCCCTGGCGCGCAGCGTCCGGCCACTCTGCCGCGCCTGGGCGGTCGCCACGCCCGCGGCGCTGTGGCGCGAGGAGGTTGCGCTGACATGCTGGGTCGCCGCCTTCGCCGTGGGGATGCCGCTTTCATCCGCAGGGGGCGCGGACGGGCGTGCTGCCTGGCGCGTGTTCCGGTCGTAGTCAACGTGGGATGGCGGGCCGGCGATGGCGCCATGGCCGCACCCCCCGGAGGCAAGGATAATGCGAGAGGTGTTTCCTGTAATCCCGGCGTCCGCCGGACCCCTGTGGTTCCTGGGGATTCTCGGGGTCTTCCTCGCGGGGCTCCTGGCGCTGTTCGTTTGGTGCGCCTGGGCGTCGCGCCATACGGTGGTGCTGGTCGCGGACGGGGGGCTCCGCATTGCCAACACCCCCTATGGCCGCAGGATCCCCCTGGCCGAACTGATCGAAGAGGGCGCGATTCCCGTCGATCTGACACGTGACCTGGAGTACCAGCCGGTCCTGCGGACGAACGGAATCGGACTCCCGGGCTACGGGGCGGGCTGGTTCCGCCTGCGGGACGGGCAGAAGGCGCTGGCCTTCCTGACAGACCGGCGGCGCGTGCTCTATCTGCCCACGCGAGCGGGATACGGGCTCTTGGTGAGCGTGGCGGATCCTGACCGGGTGATAGACGCGATCCGGCGCGCCAGACAAACGGGTGCGGCGGCGCCACCGCGGGCCGTATAATGGACTGCACCCTGGCGAGCGGGCGCCGCGCGGCGCCGATGCGCGCCGGCTTTCGAGGAGGCGCATGAGACGAGGGACGGCGTGGATTGGAGTGCTCCTGGTCAGCGCCACCGCCGCAGCGCTGGCGGAAGACTGGCCCCGCTTCCGGGGACCGGAGGGGACGGGCATCTCGCGCGAGCGGGAGGTGCCCCTGAAGTGGGCCGCGGCTGAGAACGTGCGGTGGAAGGCGCCGTTGCCGGGACCGGGCATGTCCAGTCCCATCGTGTGGGGTGGGCGGGTCTTCCTTACCCAGGCGCTGGACCGGGAGGGAACCCAGCGCGCCCTCCTGTGCTTTGATCGGCACACTGGCCGTCTGCTGTGGCAGCGGGCCGTGGAGCACCGGGAGAAGGAGAGCACCTACGACGGCGAGCCCCACTTCTGCTCGGCCACCCCGGCCACGGACGGCCAGCGCGTGGTGGCCTTCTTCGCCTCCGCGGGGCTTCTCTGCACCGACATGAACGGCCGCGTCCTCTGGAGGAAGGACCTGGGGCGCTGCGAGCAGATCTGGGGAACCGCCTCCTCGCCGATCCTGCACAAGGACCTGGTGATCCTGAACTTCGGCCCCGGCCCCCGCACTTTCCTCATCGCCCTGGACAAGAGGACCGGCCAGGAGCGGTGGCGCGTCGCGAAGCCCGGAACGTTTGGGGAGAAGCCTTCCGAGTGGATGGGTTCCTGGGCCACGCCCGTGGCCGCGCGCATCCGGGGCCGCGAAGAGCTGATCATGATGTGGCCCGACGCCGTGGAGAGCCACGACCCCGCCACGGGCCGCACGCTCTGGACCTGCAGGGGGCTGGGGCGGCTCTCCTACACCTCCCCCCTGGTGACTCCCGAGGTGGTGGTGGCGTTCTCGGGGTTCGGCGGGCCGGCATTGGCCGTGCGCACCGGCGGAAGCGGCGACGTGACCGAGACCCACAGGCTCTGGCGGGAGGAGAAGTCTACCCAGCGGATCGGCTCCGGGGTGATTGTGGACGGCCACGCGTACATCGTCAACGAGAATGGCACGGCCCAGTGCATCGATTGGAAGTCGGGGCGAACCCTCTGGACCGAGAGGGCCACGGGACGAACTTGGAGCAGCATTGTCCACGCCGCCGGTCGGCTCTACGTGACGGACCAGCAGGGCGAGACGACCGTGCTGGCGGCAAAGCCCGTGCTGGAGGTGCTGGCCCGGAACCCCCTGGGAGAGCGCACCCAGGCCTCCATCGCCGTGAGCGACGGGGAGCTCTTCATCCGCACTTACGCGCACCTCTGGTGCATCGGCGGGCCGAAGAGGTGACGAGCACGCGCGAGGATCCCGGCGTGAAGAGGAGCCTCAAGGCGTGCGGCGGGCCGGCGCCAGAGTGCCGTGCGGCGAGCGAGAACGCCCGGAGCCTCCGGCGGTGTTGTCCGGCGGCGGCTCCGGTCGCCGACAGGGCCGAATTCTTCTCGAAAAGTCGGGCCGTCGTTCCGCGAGGGCCGGACGCGTCCAGGGCGCGCCCGCAGGCCGGACCGAATGCCAGGCCACGGCGGGTGGGCGCGCCTTGAGCATCGCATCAGCATTCCATTGGGACCCGCGCACCCGCCTGGTCTACGGCCTGGGAGCCGTCCAGCGGGTGGGCGAGGAGGCGCGGCAGATCGGCGCCGCGCGCGTTCTGGTCGTCACGGACCCCGGGATAGTGGCGGCTGGGCACGTGGAGCGCGCCGTGCGCTCCCTGGAGGGCGCGGGTGTCGCGGCTGTCGTCTTCGACCGAGTGCGCGAGAACCCCACCACCCTGGACGTGGACCGCTGCCTGGAGGCGGCCCGTGCCGCCCGCATCGACGCCATCGTGGGGCTGGGAGGAGGGAGCAGCCTGGACACCGCAAAGGGCTGCAACTTCCTGATCACAAACGGCGGCCGCATGCGGGACTACTGGGGCGTGGGCAGGGCCTCCGAGCCGCTCCTGCCGCTCATCGCCATTCCAACCACGGCGGGCACCGGGAGCGAGTGCCAGTCCTTCGCGCTGATCGCGGACGAGGAGACCCATCAGAAGATGGCCTGTGGCGACCCGAAGGCCGCGCCGCGCGTGGCCATTCTGGACCCCGAGCTGACCCTCTCCCAGCCGCGTGCCGTGGCGGCCTGCACCGGCATGGATGCCCTAGCCCATGCGGTGGAGACGGCGGTGACGCGCCGGCGCACGCCGCTCTCCCAGGTCTTCTCCCGGGAAGCATTCCGCTTGACCCTGGAGAGCTTCCCGCGGGTCCTGGAACGACCGGAGGATCTGGAGGCCCGCTCGGCCATGCTGCTTGGGGCCGCCTTCGCGGGAATGGCCATCGAGCTGAGCATGCTGGGGGCGGCGCACTCCTGCGCGAATCCCCTCACGGCCCGGTTCGGCATAATCCACGGGCAGGCCGTCGGAGTGATGCTGCCCCACGTGGTGCGCTTCAACGGGCGCGATCCGGCGGCCGCCCGGGCCTACCGGGATCTGGCAGTCGCCGCGGGCATCGTGCCATTGGAGGCCGATCCCGCCCCGGCCGTGGAAGCCCTGGCTGGGCGGCTGGAGCAGTGCCTGCGGGCCGCCGGCCTCGCCGAGTCCCTCGCGGCACTAGGGGTGACTGCGGACGCGGTGCCGGCCCTGGCCGAAGGCGCATCCCAGCAGTGGACCGCCCGATTCAACCCCCGCGAGCCCGCACGGGAAGACTTCGCCCGTCTCTACGAGTCGGCTCTGGCCGGCCGGCCATTCCCCGGATAGGTCCAGGAGGATCCCATGAGCGAGTCCCGCGCCTGCGCGCGAATCATCCGCGAGCCGATCGATGTGGCCGCATTGGCCGCGAAGGTCTCCAGCTTGGAGAACGGCGCCGTCTGCACCTTCGTGGGGCAGGTGCGCAACCACTCCCGGGGGCGCCAGGTGGCGTGGCTGGAGTACGAGGCCTATCTGCCCATGGCCGAAAAGCTGCTCGCCCGGATCGCCCAGGAGGCGGCGGACCGGTGGGGCGCCCGCGTGGCCATCGAGCATCGCCTGGGAAGGATCGAGCTGGGAGAGCCCAGCGTGGTGGTCTGCGTGGGATCGCCCCACCGCGCCCAGGCGTTCGAGGCCTGCCGCTGGTGCATCGACACCCTCAAGGAGGATGTCCCCATTTGGAAGAAGGAGGTCTGCCCCGACGGGACCTTCTGGATCGAGGGGGACGAGGCGGTTCCCTCGGCGGAGTCGGGACGGCTTGTCCGCCACTGAGCCCCGAACTCCCTCCGGCGGAGACGGAGAGGGCACGCAGCCGACTCCGGACCTCCCAATGATCCGCCGCTCAGAGGAGTCGGCCCGCTCGGCGCTGGGATATAATCATGGCAGCCGCCCTCCGCGGCCTCAAGCCGATGCGCGCCATCACCCTCTACACGCTTGCCGCCGTCGTCGCCGTCAGCATCTGGATCAGCGAGCGCGTGGCCGTGCCCCCGCCCAAGGACTACCGTGTCCACATCACCTACTGGGAGAAGTGGACCGGATTCGAGGGCGACGCCATCCGCGCCGTCGTGGACGCCTTCAACCGCTCCCAGGACCGCATCCATGTGGACCTGCTGACGGTGAGCGGCATCCAGAACAAGCTCCTCCTGGCCACCGCCGGAGGCACCCCGCCCGACGTGGCCGGCCTCTGGTCCTACCTGGTGCCCCAGTACGTGGACGCCCGGGCGCTCACGCCGCTGGATGAGCGTTGCGCCCGCGCCGGGATCGGCCCTGAGGACTACGTGCCTGTGTACTGGCGGGCGGGCGTGTACCGGGGTGCCATCTACGCCCTTCCCACCACGCCGGGATCCACTGCCCTCCACTACAACCGGGCCCTCTTCCGGGAGGTCGGCCTGGACCCGGACCGGCCGCCCCGCACCATCGAGGAGCTGGACGCCTTCGCCGAGAAGCTCACGAAGAAGCGCCCGGACGGGAAGATGGTGCGCGTGGGATTCATGCACGCTGAGCCCGGGTGGTGGCACTGGGCCTGGGGCTATATGTTCGGCGGCCGCCTGTGGGACGGGCGGGACAGGCTCACCCTCAACTGCCCGGAGAATCTGCGCGCGTACGAGTGGATCGCCTCCTACTCCAGGAAGTACGGCGCGCGCAACCTCCAGACGTTCAAGAGCGGACTGGGGACGCTCTTCGCTTCCCCGGAGAACGGATTCCTCTGCGGCAAGGTCGCCATGGAGATCCAGGGCGTCTGGATGCACAACTTCATCAGCAAGTACGCGCCCCAGATGACCAAGCCGACGCTGCAGTGGGCCGCCGCACCCTTTCCGTACCCGGCCGACCGTCCCGACCTGGCGGGCGGTACGATGACCGAGGCCGACTGCGTGGTGATCCCCCGGGGCGCGCGCCACCCGGACGAGGCGTTCGAGTTCATCCGCTTCCTGGAGTCGCAGAAGGGAATGGAGCTGCTCTGCCTGCTGCAGGGCAAGCACACCCCCCTCAGCCGCGTGAGCCCCGAGTTCTACGCCAGGCACCCAAACCCGTATATCAAGCTCTTCTATGAGCTTCCCAGGAACAGGACCGCCTTTGCCGTGCCGCCCATCGGCATCTGGCCGGAGCTGCGAGACGCCCTCACCGCCGTCTTCGAGGAGGTGCTCCTGGAGCAGAAGACCCCGAAGCAGGCGCTGGATGACGTTCAGGCGCGCATGCAGCCGAAGTTCGAAGAGTACCTCCGGCGCATTCGGCTTCGTGAACAGGCCGAGGGGAGGACGCACCGTGGCCGTTGACAGCCCGCGGCTGCCCAGCCGAAGCGGATCCAACGCGCGGCGCGAGACACGAACCGCCCTCCTCTTCGCGCTGCCCTGGATCATTGGGTTCAGCGCCTTCCTCTTCTATCCCCTGGCTGCCTCCATCTACTACAGCTTCTGCGACTACTCCGTGCTCCGGCCACCAGTCTACATCGGTGGGGACAACTACCGGGACCTCCTGCGCGACGAGCTCTTCTGGACGTCCCTGCGCAACACCGGCCTCTATGCGTTCTTCGCCGTGCCCGCCACCACGGCCACGGCCATCACGCTGGCCCTTCTGCTCAATGCCAACATCCGGGGAATGGCGGCCTATCGGGCGGCCTTCTTCGTCCCTTCCCTGGTGCCGCTCGTGGCCATGGCCGTCGTCTGGCAGTACATGCTCAACGGCCAGCACGGAGTCCTGAACGACCTGCTGGGACGGGTGGGAGTCCGGGGTCCCGACTGGCTGGGCGACCCCAACTGGTCCAAGCCGGCACTGGTCCTCGTCGCCGCCTGGAGCGTGGGCCACGCCATGGTGATCTACCTGGCCGGCCTGCAGGACGTGCCCCGCCAGCTCTACGAGGCGGCCGACCTGGACGGAGCCACCTGGTGGGAGCGCCTGCGCAGCGTCACCCTCCCCATGCTCTCGCCGGTCATTCTCTTTAATGTCATCATGGGGATCATCGGCGCCCTGCAGGTCTTCACCCTGCCCTACGTGCTCTCCAGCACCGGCTCGCCAGCGCGGTCTCTCTACTTCTACACGATGTACCTGTTCGACAACGCGTTCGTGTACCACAAGATGGGCTACGCCTGCGCCATGGGCTGGATCATGTTCGTCGTGATCGTCGCGCTTACGTTCACGGCCCTGAAGCTCTCGGAGCGCCACGTGCACTACGGAGGCTCATAGGGTGATGGAGCGCTGGAGCGACGGGGTGACGGGGGCGCGACGGGTCAGCGGACGGGGCAGATGCGGTCAAGCGGCAACCGTTGCGGGGCGGGCGCTCCCTGAATGCGGAGGTTCCTGATGGCGGTGGGAACGAGGCCGGCCGTCGGGTCAGGCGCCCGGAACCGGGCGCGAGCCTATCGTGCGCCGGGACGCCAGCGCCACGCCTGGCTCCTGCACCTCATCCTGATTGCCCTCTCGCTGGGATTCCTGTTCCCCTTCTTCTGGGTGCTCTCCACGTCGCTCAAGCCCCTGGAAGAGACCATGCGCACGCCGCCGGTTTACGTGCCTTCGGAGTTTCGGTGGCAGAACTACGTGAAGGCCTTCACCTATCAGAGCGACAAGCTGGGGTACATCCCGTTCCTGGCCTATCTGCGCAACACGGTCCTCGTGTGCATCCTGACTGTGGCGGGCACGCTCGCCTCCAACTCCCTGGTGGCCTATGCGTTCGCACGCCTCCGGTGGCGAGGGCGCGACCTGCTGTTCGCCGTCACGCTGGCCACCATGATGGTGCCCTTTCCCGTGCTGATGGTGCCCACCTTTGCGCTTTTCCACCACTTGGAATGGATCGGCACGTTCCGGCCGCTCTGGGTGCCAGCGTGGTTCGGGAGCGCCTTCTACATCTTCCTCCTGCGCCAGTTCTTCCTCACGATTCCTTTCGAGCTCTCGGAGGCGGCGCGGATGGATGGGTGCTCCGAGTGGGCCACGTTCCGCACGGTGATCCTCCCCCTTGCCAAGCCAGCGCTCACTGTGGTGGCGCTCTTCACCTTCATGGCGACCTGGAACGACTTTCTGGGCCCGCTGATCTACCTCTCCGACCAGCGCCTCTTCACCCTGGGCCTGGGGCTCCAGCAGTTCCAGTCGCAGCAGGGGGGCACGGACTGGAACCTGCTCATGGCGGCGGCGGCCATGGTGATCGCTCCGGTGCTGGCGCTGTTCCTGGTGGCCCAGAGGCAGTTCATCGAGGGAATCGCCCTCTCCGGCCTGAAGGGCTGATGGTCCTTCCACCGTCGTCCAACGTCTGGAGCCGCCGTTGCAGGAATCGGGGAGCGGCGGGCGAACAGTCGGGCCAGTAGGACCTGCTCTCCGAGGAACCCATGAATCCCACCATCACCCGACGGGCTTTCGCGGCCGGGCTCATGGCGCCCCTGGGTGCGGCGGCCCTGCTGCAGGAGTGGAGAGCCGGCGCCAGCGCGCGGACCATCACGCCACGGGAGCCCTTGTGGATGGCAGGCTACGCCGCGCGCACCCGACCGTCCGAGGGGACCGCCCAGGACCTCTTCGCGCGGGCGCTGGCGCTGGAGGACCCGCAGGGCGTGCAGGCAGTGGTCGTTGCCGCCGACGTCCTGGCATTCCCCGCGTCCCTCTCTCGCCGCATCGCCCGGGCCGCCTCCGAGCGGTTCGGCCTTGCCCGGGAGCGTCTGCTCCTGAACGCCTCTCACACGCATGCGGGACCCGTGGTGGGCGAGACCTTGCGCGTGGCGTATCCCGGCATGACCGCGGAGCACGACCGCGCCGTGGAGCGCTATACCGCCTGGCTGGAGGAGGAGGTCCTGCGCGCCATTGCGGAGGCGTTGGCCTCCCTCGCGCCGGCACGGCTGGCCTTCGGCCGGAGCCGGGCGGGCTTCGCCATGAACCGCCGCCGGCCCCAGCCCCGCGGGCCGGTCAGCCTCCAGCCGAATCCCGGCGGCCCCGTGGACCACGATGTCCCCGTGTTGCGGGTGGAGCGCCCGGACGGGCGCCTGACGGCCGCCCTCTACGGGTACGCCTGCCACTGCACGACCCTGGGCGGCGACTTCTACCAATTCCACGGCGACTACGCCGGGTGCGCCTCGGCCGGAATAGAGAGCCGGCATCCGGGCTCGGTGGCGCTGTTTCTGGCGGGGTGCGGAGGCGACGCCAATCCGGAGCCTCGGGGCACAGTGGAGCTGGCCCAGCGCCATGGGGAGGCGCTGGGCCGCGCCGTGGAGGAGGCGCTGGCGTCTGCCCGACTGGTTGAGGGGGGACTCCGCTGCGCCTACGCGGAGGCGCCCCTCGCATTCGCCCCGCCCCCCACCCGCGAGCAGCTGCTTGCCCGCATCGGCCCGGGCAACGACCAGTTCGCCCAGCGCCATGCCCGCCTCTTGCTGGACACGCTGAACCGCCGGGGCCGTCTTCCCGCGGGCTATCCCTGTCCCGTGCAGGTCTGGCGCATCGGCAACTCCGTGACGCTGGTTCCCCTGGCCGGCGAGGTGGTGGTGGACTATTCCCTGCGTCTGAAGCGCGAGCTGGGACCGTCCCGCACCTGGGTGGCCGGCTACAGCAACGACGTGTTTGCCTACATACCCTCCCTCCGGGTCCTCAACGAGGGCGGCTACGAGGGGGAGGGCGCCATGATCTACTATGGCCAGCCAGGGCCCTTCGCCTACACGGTGGAGGAGACCATCGTGGGCCAGGTGCACCGACTGGTGAGGAAAACCGATGCCTGAATCGCTCACCCGCCGCGCCCTGCTGGGCGCGGCCTCCGCGCTGGGAATCGGCCTGCCCGTTGCGGCGCGGGCCGACGACCGGCTGGCTCTCAAGGGCGGCACTCCCGTGCGCAGAGGGGGCTGGCCCGGCTGGCCGGTGATTGGAGACAACGACGAGAGGGCCTGGATGGGGGTCCTGCGCCGCGGCCGGTGGTTCCGGTTCGATTCCGATGCCGTGTCGCGCTTCGAATCGGCCTGGGCGGAACGCCTGGGGGCGAAGCACTGCCTGGCCACCTCCAGCGGCACCACCGCGCTGGTCACCGCCCTGGCGGCGCTGGACGTGGGGCCGGGCGACGAGGTGATCGTTCCTCCCTACACGTTCATCGCCACGGTGAACGCCGTGCTCCTCCACCGTGCCCTGCCGGTCTTCGTGGATTCGGAGCTGGACACCTTCCAGATCGATGCCGCCAAGATCGAGGCCGCCATCACCCCGAGGACGCGGGCCATTCTGCCGGTGCATCTGGGCGGCGCTCCCGCCGACATGGATGCCATCCTGGCCATCTCCCGCCGCCGGGGCATCCCCGTTATAGAGGACGCGTGTCAGGCGCACCTGGGCGAGTGGCGAGGGAAGCGCCTGGGCTCGCTGGGTGCGCTGGGGTGCTTCAGCTTCCAGGCCTCCAAGAACCTGAACTCAGGGGAGGGGGGGGCGGTGGTTACCAGCGATCCGGCCCTGCACGGGCGCTGTTTCGCCTTCCACAACCAAGGCTTCCCACCCTCCGACTCCGTGCGGCCAGCCATGGGCTGCAATCTGCGCATGACGGAGTTTCAGGGCACCCTGCTCCTGGAGCAAATGTCCCGCGTGGAGGAGCAGTCCCGCCTCCGCAGTGAGAATGCGGACTACCTGACGCGCCTCCTCCGCGAAATCCCGGGGATCACGCCCCAGCGGCTGCACGCCGGCTGCACCCGGAACGCGTGGCACCTCTACATGTTCCGCTACGACCCGGCCCACTTCCAGGGCGCTCCCCGGGCCCGGTTCCTCCAGGCGCTCAGCGCGGAGGGGGTCCCCTGCTACGGCGGCTACGGCAACCTCAACAAGGCTCCCTTCCTGAGGCACACGCTGGAATCCCGGGGTTTCCAGCGCATCTACGGGGACCGGATATGGGCGGAGTGGCAGGCCCGTGCCCATTGTCCCGTGAACGATCAGCTCTGCGAGCAGGCCGTGTGGCTGGGTCAGACGATGCTGCTGGGCTCTCGCCGCGACATGGAACAGATCGCCGAGGCCGTCCGCAAGATCCAGCGCCTCGCCGGCCAGCTTGCCTAGCCCGCGGCGCGGGGCGTGCACTGAATACGCCAGTCCAGCCGGCTGCTCTTCCTGGGCTCGCGCCGGGGCTCCGTGTCGATCTTCGCCGGCCGGGGCAGGATCTTGAGCACCAGGGCGCGGCGCTGCCCGCCCCGCTCCACCACGACCTCAAGCGTCTGCCCGGCCCGCAGGCCGACGGACGTGGCGCGCACCTCGGAGCTGGTGGAGATCATCCTGCCGCCCAGGCTCACCAGAACGTCCCCCGGCTCGATCCCGGCCTGGGAGGCCGGGGAGTTGGGCCACACGCCGTCCACGCGCACGGTGCGGACGATCCGCGTCATGCCGCCGTCGTTCACTTCCGTCGCGTGCTCTGCCGGGCTGATCCCGATCCACCCGCGCTCGAACGCCCTCCCTTCCTTCAGTCTTTCCAGGGCGGGCTGGAGCAGGTGGGAGGGGATGGCGAATCCGGCGCTCGTGACGGGTGGCCGGACGAAGACCGCGGCAGCCGCCGCGGCAGGAGTGGGCACGCGGCCAGCCCGGGGCGGCGTCGGCGGGGGCACCTCCTCCTCGTGCGTGAAGACGGGGACAGGATCTCCGACGAAGACGCCGGCGAGCATCCCTATCACCTGGCCCCGGGCGTCCACGAGGGGGGCGCCGCTGGCGCCCGCGCCCACGGTGCCCGCGATCTGGATCAGGGAGGGGTAGATCCGGCGCGCGGCCGCGATGGGTTGTGTCCGTATGCCCGAGACCAGCGCGAGCGATGCGGAGTTGGGCTGGCCCGTCTGATTGCCGATGGCGATGGCCAGGTGGCCCGCCGCGACGCCGCGCGAATCGCCCCAGGCGACCGAGGGCAGCCTCGCCTCTCCCTTCAGCCGAACCAGCCCGATGTTCAGGTCCTCGTCGGCAGCCACCGTGGCGGCTTCCACGCGCAGCCCCTCATCGGTTACGACGACGGGACTGGCCATGCCCTCCAGCACGTCGGCGGTGGTGACAACGTAGCCGTCGCCGATGGAGAATCCCGTGCCGGCCTTCAGGCCGGCGTGGCGCGCCGCTCCGGAGAGGCCCATTCGCAGGCTCTCGAGCTGGGGGCGGATGATCGCCTCCAGCTCGTACTCCGGGATGCGCGGCCTGGCCTGCAGCCTCTTGCGGGTCTCTCCGGCCTTCTCCCTGCCCGCCGGACCCTGCTTCTCAAGGTCTGCGATGTCCTGCCGGGCGCTCCGGAGGGCTTGCTGGGCCGCGCGAACCGAACGCTCCACTGCGCCCATGACGGCACCCTTGCTCGCGTCGGGCACGCCAACCCGGATGCGGAACCCAGCTCCGCGTGGGCCCCCGTCCTCGATGGAGACGACGGCGCCTTTGACACTTCCCACGATGGCGGCGGCCTCGCGACCCAGCTGCTCCAGCAGGGATTGGGCCGCGGCCGGGCCGGCGGGCAGCAGCAGGACCGCGCCCATTGCCAGTAGGTTCGCGGCGGCGGTCGTGGAACGGCCGCTCCCGGTGCTCTGGGAGGGGGTGGATGAAGAGGCGGTTCCCTTCATTGGCATGTGTCCGGGCTACCAGGCATCCGGCTGGTCGTTGCCGGCGGCCCCGGCCGTCGCTCCCGACGGCGCAATGGGGATGGCGCCCATCACGTACTCCTTCTGGGACGCGCCGTTGGGGCCCACCACGGCCGGGCCGATGGAAAACCCGGTGAGCTTGGGACTCGCGGGCTCTCCGTCCACGCTGGGCGGGGCCAGTTCCGGGCTTGGCGGGGGCGATTGGAGCGGGAGGAGCTTGCGGCCGCTGCGGCGGAAGGGCAGGGGGTGAGTTCCGCGCCCCGCGTTGCGGGACGGGGCGTGGCGCGCCTCCGCCCCTGTGCCTGCGGGCGCGACGGCTGGCTGCGGGGCAGGCGCCAGGGCGGCCGGTTGCGCGCCACGGGTGCGCGGCGCTGGAGCCGCCGAGGCCAGGGCGGGTGGCTCGGCCGCAGGCACCTGGAAGTCTTGGGTGGGCCGCCCCGTGGCCGCGATCCTGGGATCCCAGTCCAGGCTGGGCGACGGCGCGCCCGTCCAGGCCGTCCATGCCGAAACGGCCAGTGCGGCGAAGGCGCCGCTGGCCAGGGCTGCCGCAGAAAGCGCCGGCGAGGGGAAGAGTCTGCGAATCCAGGGAGCCCTCACAGGCTGCTTTTCGGCCTGAAGAGTGGCGCGCAGAGACTCCCACGTGGCGTTGGACGGGGGAATGGGCTCGCGCTTGCAGGCGAGGACCAGGTCGGCGGCCGCCTGGAAATCCTGTGCCAGCGTCGCGCACGCCTCGCAGCGGGCGAGGTGGTCGGCCACCCGGCGGCTCTCCCCCGCGCCGAGCCTGCCGGCCGCATGGTCCCAGAGGAGCTCGGCGATTTCAGCGCATTCGTCCCGGGCAGTCATCGCTTATCTCCTGCCCCGCATCACCGATTCCACCCGCTCCCGGAATCGGCTGCGGGCGCGAAACAGGCGTACCTTGACGCTGGCACGCGAACAGCCCATGATCTCGGCGATCTCCTCGTAGCTGAGGTCTTCCAGCTCCCGGAGCACGAGGATGTCGCGCTGCTCCGCGGGCATGCCCCTGAGCACTGCCAGGAGGGTCTCCCGGGTCTGGGCGCGCTCCACGGCGGCCACGGGGTCCACCGCGAGGGTGCTGTCGGCCAGATGTTCGGGTCCAGCCACGGGGTCGTAGAGCACTTCCGGGCGGCGGTCCCTGCTCTTCATGCGGTCGCGGCAGAGGTTGCCGCAGATCTTCAGCAGCCAGGTGGACAGGCTGCACTCGCTCCGGAAGCTGGAGAAGGCCCGGTAGGCCTTGAGGAACGTCTCCTGCTTCACATCGTCGGCGTCGTCCCGGTTGCCCAGCAGATGGTATGCATAGCGGAACACCGCCCGCTCATGCTGCGCGTAGACCTGTCCGAACGCGTCCAAATCACCCTGGCGGCAACGCGCCACCAGGACCTCCTCGGGTCGCTGCACGGTCGCCTCTTGAGCTGCTAGCATGGCCGGTTCCTGGTCCTCCCGTGCCAGGATAGACGCCGCGCGCTCTGCTGGGTTAACGGGCATTTCGGGCCTTTTTCTTCAGGAGTTCGCCACAAGCCATTATGGCATCTGCGTGCCAGGCGCGGCATTGCCTCTCCCACGGCTGGGTCGTTCGGCCCGCAGGGCATGGGGCCGCAAGAAGCTCTGCGCCAAGCGAGGATGGTCGTGTGGCGGCCTCCCCCGCCGTGTCCGGCATACGCGCGAGGGCGGCCCCGACCGGGGCCGCCCTCGTGATCCTTCGCGCGACCGAAGGGCTTCTCAGCGCGCGGCGCGATCGCCTGCCTGGGCCAGGCGGCTGCGAAGCACCTCCAGCGCCTTCTGAAGCTGAACGTCCTTGCGGCGGTTCTCGTCGGACCAGTCCTGGTCGTCGAAGTCCTCTGGCAGCTTCACCTCGATGTCGGGCTTGATGCCGCCCGTGCCGAACTGCATGCGGTGCTCGTCATCGTATTTGTTGTTGATGTCGTGCAGGTTCGGCGTGAGATACTTGGCCGTAGTGAGGCGCAGGGCGCTTCCGTCGCTCAGGGTGAAGATGGTCTGCACGAGCCCTTTGCCGAACGTGTGCTCGCCCACAAGGATTCCGGTGCCGTTGTCCTTCACCGCGCCGGCCACGATCTCCGAGGCGCTTGCCGAGTTGCCGTTGATGAGGACCACCAGCGGGATCCGGCGCCGTGGCTGGGCCCGCCGCACGCGCAGCGGCTGGCGCTGGCCGTTCTTCTCCTGAATCACCACCACTGGACCGCGGTCGACGAACCGGCTGCCCACGTCCACTGCGATGTCCAGCAGCCCACCGGGGTTGTCGCGCAGGTCGAATACCAGCGCGCGCATCCCCTGCTTCTCCAGGGCGTCCCACGCCTTCTGGAGGTGGGCGTCGCTCTTCTCGTAAAAGTCCGTGAGCATGATGTGGCCGATCTTGTGCTTGTCGTCCTCCATCCAGTAGCGAACCGTAGGCGGCTCGATGTGTGCCCGGGTGAGCTCGAAGGAGATGGGCGCGCTCTGGCCCTTGCGCATCACCGTGACCGTGACCTTGGTGCCCTTGGGCCCCTTGATGAGCTTGACGACCTCGTTGATGTCCTTTCCCAGGGTGGCCGTCGTCTTCAGCAGTTTGCCGGTCTTGGGGTGGTGGGTGCCCACGCTGATGATCACGTCATTGGACTTGATCCCGGCCTTCCAGGCGGGGCTGTCCTCGATGGGCCTCACGACCTTCACGTCCTGGCCCATCTGCTCCAGCACGGCACCGATCCCCTCGAAGTCGCCGCGCGTGGTCTGGCGCATCTGCTCCCAGTCGTCTGGGTCCAGGAAGCTGGTGAAGGGGTCGTTGAGCGAGAACAGCATTCCGCGGATGGCGGCGTAGGTGAGCTCGCGGGTCCGGGGCGCGTCGATCTTCGCGCCGTAGTACTCGTTCTTGAGCACATCCAGCGCCTCGCGATAGGCAGCGTAAGGCTCGGACTCGCCGTCGGCGTGGGCGGCCGGGATCGCGACGAGGCCCCGCAGGAGCCCGGGAGCACCGCCATCGGGAGCCGCCAGGCCGCCGAAGAGTGCCAGCGCCGCGAGCAGCGACGTGACCGTCAATATGCGTCGGTTGATTCTCATTGCTGGTCCGT
>Ga0073934_10005566_pt1 | contig 19326 bp, 13 predicted proteins | sample LarsenN4metaG_FD_76834 | JGI IMG/M metagenome (GOLD analysis project Ga0073934, IMG submission 76834) | Hot spring sediment bacterial and archeal communities from British Columbia, Canada, to study Microbial Dark Matter (Phase II) - Larsen... ... | reverse complement strand
GCTGGCGCTTCGCGTTCTGAACGTGGCGGCGGCCGCGCTGCTGTTGTCCGGCGGCTGCATCGCCCGCAATGCGGCTGAGGAGCCCAATGACCTGCCCGATGCGAGCAGCCGGCTGACGCAGATCCGCAGCGAACGGCTGCGCGGCGTGCAGAGCTGGGCGATTCAGCTCCGCGGGCAGCCGCGGCTGGAACTGGAGCCGATCCGCACGAGCGCGTACGACCTGGTCGTCATCGACTATTCCGCCGACGGTACGCAGGCGGGCGAATTCAGCGTGGAGCAGATCGCGGCCCTGCGGGAAGGCGCCGGTCGGCCGAAGATCGTCCTGGCGTACCTGAGCATCGGCGCGGCGGAGATCGGCCGGTTCTACTTCGCCGACGCGTGGGTCACGCCCGACCCGCGCGAGCAGCCCGACGGCCCCTTCGCCCTGACCGACGCGGCGCCGGCGTTCCTGCTGCCCACAGAGGCTGATCGTGCGGATCGGGGGACCGGTCTCCGAGCAGTCTTCGATGTCCGTTACCTCGACCCGCTCTGGCAGCAGATCGTCATCCGCAACCCCGGGCGACATCCGCTCATCGCCGACGCGCAGAGCTACCTGGACCGCATCATCGCCGCGGGCTTCGACGGCGTGTACCTCGACGGCCTCGACGCCTATCAACGCTTCGGGCCGGGCGAGATCGGCGGCAGCGGCGAGCGGCCGGACGCCGCCTGGCGGATGATCGACCTCGTGCTGGCGATCGCCGACCACGCCCGGCTCATCCGCGGCCGACGTGATTTCCTCGTCATCTCGCGCAACGGCGCAGGCATCATCCTGCCCGAGGCCTTCCCGCCCGAAGTCATCCCGGCGGGCGCGACGCGCGCGCAGTTCGTGGCCCAGTGCCGGGCGGCGTACCTCGAGGCGATCGACGGGATCGGCGTGGAGGGCGTTTTCTATCCGGGCCCGGCCGCAGCGGACAACCCGCTGGCCCCGCAGGAGGCGCTGCTTGCTCTCGTGGATCAGTACCGCACCGCCGGCCTGCTCGTGCTGGCGATCGAGTACCTGACGACCGCGGCGACGATCGACGAGTTCTATTCCCAGGCGCGCCTGCGCGGTTGGACGCCGTACGCGACGACGCGCGACCTGTCGGGTCTGACGGTCCGTCCGTCGCAACCGCCGTAGTGAACGGGCCAGGGGACAACCATGGGCGGCGAGGCGGATCGCGTGGACCGTTGCCGGCGACGCTCCGGCTCACGTCAGGCGGGGACGCGCGCGTAGACGGTGCCCACGCGCTTCAGCCATTCCAGCTCACCGGCCTCCGCCTTCTGCTGGACCTCACGGAGAAAGGCGACCGTTTGCGGCTCGTAGCAGGCCTCCGACGGATCGTCGATCGGAATGACCGCATCCACCTCGACTTCCACGATATAAGTGCCGCCTCGGATCCAGCGCCGGCGTTTGACTCGCTGACCTTCCACCTGCATGGTCCGTTGTGCCCTGAAGGTCACTGATCACCGTCGCACCAGAACCAGCAGGCTCGGGTCTACGCGATCAGCGACTTGCCCGTCATCTCCGGCGGAACTTCGAGGCCCAGCATCGTCAGGGCGGTCGGCATCACGTCCGCCAGGCGGCCGCCTTCGCGCAGGCGCACGCCGCGGAACGGCTCGCCGTACACGTACAGTGGCACCGGATAGGTCGTGTGGGCCGTGTGCGGGCCGCCGGTCGCAGGGTCGATCATCTGCTCGAAGTTTCCGTGGTCGGCGGTGACGATGGCGCAGCCGCCGGCCTTGACGGTCGCCTCCAGCACGCGGCCGACGCACTCATCGACCACGATGCACGCCTTCACCGCCGCCTCCAGCACGCCGGTGTGCCCGACCATGTCCGGGTTGGCGTAGTTGAGGATGATCAGATCGTCCGCGCCGGCCGCGATCCGCTCCAGCATCACCGCCGTCACCTCGTACGCCGCCATCTCCGGCTTGAGGTCGTAGGTGGCGACCTGCGGCGAAGCGACCAGCTTGCGTTCCTCGCCGGGGAACGGCTCCTCGCGGTAGTCGTTGAAGAAGAACGTGACGTGGGCGTACTTCTCGGTCTCGGCGCAGCGGAACTGCCGCAACCCCAGCTTGCTGAGGTACTCGCCGGCGATGTTGACCATCTTGGGCGGCTTGGGAAAGGCCACGTGTGCGGGCAGGCCCTGCTCGTAGGCGGTCATGGTGACGAAGAACACCTCCAGCTTCCGCCCGCGGGCGAAGCCCATCTCGCGTTCATGGCCGGTCTTGTCGCGGCCCCTGTACGGGAAAGTGCGCAGCACGAACGCCCGCACGAGCTGCCGCGGCCGGTCCCCGCGGAAGTTGAAGAAGATCACCGCGTCCCCGTCGCCGATCGTCGCCACCGGCGTGGAGCCGTCCTCGCTGACCACGGTCGGCGGCACGAACTCGTCGCCGTGCATCGACGGGCTGCCGGGGTTGGCGTAATATCGCTCCAGAGCCTCGAGGGCGCTGGCGGCGGCCGCCGCGTCGCCCTCGACCAGCATGCGGTAGGCCCGCTCCGTCCGGTCCCAGCGGTTGTCGCGGTCCATGGCCCAGTAGCGGCCGCAGACGCTGGCGATCTGCCCGACGCCGATCGCCAGCAGCCGCTCCTCGATGCGACGAATGAACTCGACGCCGCTGGTCGGCGGGGAGTCGCGGCCGTCGGTGAGGCAGTGCACATAGACGTCCTTCAGGCCGCGCTCGGCCGCCAGCTCGACGCAGGCGAACAGGTGCTCCAGCCGCGAATGCACGCCGGCGTCGCTGGCCAGGCCGATCAGGTGCAAGCGGCCGCGACGGGCCTTGCAGGTTTCGATGGCGGCGACCAGCTCGGCGTTGCGGTGGAAGGAGCCGTCGCGGATGGACTTGGAGATGCGGACGGAGTCCTGGTCGACGATGCGGCCGGCGCCGATGTTCTGGTGCCCGACCTCGCTGTTGCCCATCGTGCCTTCGGGCAGGCCCACGTCCAGGCCGCTCGTGGCGATCAGGGTGAAGGGCCACTGCCCGCGCAGCATGGCGTCGACCGGCGGCTGGGCGATCTTCGCGGCGTTGGCGTGATCCCACTCGCGATGCGGGTTCTCTCCCCATCCGTCGCGGACGATGACGACGCAGGGACGGTTGACAACTCTCGCGGCCATTTCCGGCCCGTCCTCCTGTATGCGCCGCATCCAGGCCCGCCGGGCGCCGCCCGCGCGGGGCTGACACGACGCCCATGCCCCGCCATAATAGGCACGCAGCAAACGGTGCGGCGGCAAGCTGGCGCGCCGCGACGGACTGAGCGGACGCAAACCATTGTACGCAGCGGAGCGCGAATTCCATGCGGGTGGAAAGCGGCCCGGCGAATTTTGACCGCCTCTACAACCTGGGCTTCACGCTGCTCTGCCTCGGCTTCTCGGCGTACTTCTTCTACGACTGGAAGATCGGCTATCCCCGCGCGAACCATCAGCGGGCCCGCGAGACGCTGGCTCGCATCGTCGCCGATCCCAAGCGCCTTGACCGGCCGTTGCCCGACCGGCCGCGCGAGGAGGATTACGAGGCCCTGCGCAAGACCCAGCCCCGCACGGCGCGTGAAGTGCACGCCCGCCTCGGGCGGCCGTTTGAGGTCCGCCCGGTCGGCGAGGGCCGGCGGATCGAGTACTTCGCCAGCACGTTGGGGATGGCGACGGTGCCGTACGAAGGCGAGCAGGTGCTGCTGCGCGAGGCGACCTGGCAGACGTGGCACAAGACCGCGGGGGAGATCCAGCAGCAGTTCTGGTGCGGCGTCATCGCCGGACTGCTCGGGCTGTGGGTGTTGTGGCGGACGATCAAGGCATTCACGCTGCGCGTAACGGTGGACGAGAGCGGCATGACGTATGCGCGGCGGACGGTCCCGGCTGCGAGCATCACGCGGCTGACCAACTACAACCCCAAGGGCTGGGTGGATCTGTTCTTCGACGATCGCGGGCGTGAGCGGCGGCTGCGGCTGGACAACCAGAAGGTGCGCGAGTTCGACGCGATCATTGACGCCCTGTGCCGGCTGAAGGGCTTTCCCGACCCGCGGTCGACAAGCTCGCGCCTGCCGCCTTGAGGCAGCGCACTGCCCCTTTAAGAACCACGCTCCAGGCGGGCGCTGGCGCTCACGTCCATCGCCCGCGGCGAGGAGAAGTGAATCCGCACCTCGCCCCGTCCGCTGACGATCCATTGGAACGTTCGCACGGTTTCGCCCGGGATGCCGCCGTCGATCCACAGCTTGTGCGGGCTATGCTCGACAAACTCGAACGGGGCCGTGAAGCGGTCGGCGATCGTGCCGCCGGCGACCACGCGCAGGTCGTCCCCGCTGATCTCCAGGAAGTCGCGCGGTCCGTAGCGCCGCTTGGCGGCCTGGGCGGTGGTGGTGGGGATCAGCCGGCGGTTATGCACGTCTACGCGCACGCGCCACAGGTCGTCGCCGATGGGCGTCGCCTCCGGGTCGCGCAGCTCGACCAGCGGCATCTGCTCGGCGTGGTACATGGTGAAGGCGAAGTTGCGGTGGCAGAGCTCCTCCAGTTGAAAGGCGGGCGGGACGCGGCCGGTCATCTTCACCCAGCCGCCCAGCTCCACCTCGCCGTAGGCGGGGTGCTGCACCTTCTTCCAGGGCACGAAGGCCTGGCCGAAGAGCAGGAAGTCGTTGAATTCCATCTCCTGTTTGGGGTTGGCTGCCTCCGGCCGGCTGTAGTATTGCCGTTCGCTCCACAACTCGTTCGTGAAGCTGATGATTCCCAAATCCTCTGCCGTCCAGGTGACGAATCCACCGTGCACCGTGTAGAGATCCTTCCAGATGGTCATGTAGCGGTAGAACGGCAACAGCGCCTCGCCGCGCTTGCCGATGCGCTCGTACACCGCCAGGTCCTCCTGTGGATACTCGATATACTTGACCCCCGGGCCGCGCAGGATCATCCCGCCGCTGTTGTGATAGGCCTGCACGGCGGCGATGTTCGGGCGGGCGAGGATGAATTCCGCGATGGCCTTCGACTCCGGGAGGCGGAGCGGGAAGTCCATCGCGCCCGATTGAATGTAGCGCGGCTGCCAGTCCGCCGGCCAGTCGCGGTTCGGGTCGTAGCCGCCCGGGCCGTCCTCGTTGACCTCGCCGTCGCCGTCGTCGTCGAAGCCCTCGCTCCAGACCAGGTCGTAGCGCTGGAAGTCGCCCTTGGACTCCGGGTCCACGGGAACCATGATGCGCGGGTCGTCGGGCGACTCGCGCCAGCGACCGTGGGGGTCCGCGCGGCGCATCTGCACGATCTGCCCGTCGCCGTCCAGGTCGTTGGGCGGGTCCTCGTCGAACCGGCCGTCGCCGTCGTTGTCTACCGGCACCTGCCCGCCGCGCGAGGAGTGCATGTTGTTGGGCGCGTCGAACCAGTAGGTGCGGCCGTCCGGGTTGACCATGGGGATGAAGTAGAATGTGGCCCGGTCGAGCAGCGCGGTGAGCCGGTCCACCTTTCCGTAGCTCTTGGTCAGATACCAGATGGTGTAGAGAACGACCTCCGTCCCCTGCACCTCGTTGCCGTGGATATTGCCGTCGATGTACATGGCCGGCTTGGAGTCGTGCGGCCCGGTCTTCTCGACGCCGAGCGTGAGGGCCCACATGTCGCGGCCCTGGTAGCTCCTGCCGATGGACTCCAGCTTCAGCAGCTCTGGATACGCGGCGACCAAACTGCGGCAGATGTCTACAACCTCGTCGTAGTCATAGAGCCGGTTCCAGCCGATGTCGACTTTGCTGGGGTACTGATATCCGTCCTGCGCAAACCCGCACGCACAGCACGCCAGCATCGTCGCAACGCCCGCCCGCTTCATCGGCTGACCCCTCCACCCGCCGGGGTTTCTTCCAGCGTGACCGTCACGTTCCACTCCCCGTACACGCGGTTCGAGGCGCGGAACTCGACCCGCTCGCCCACCGCACCACGCACCAGCCAGCGCAGCCCCGCCGCCCCGCCGCCACCCGCCAGGTTCGCCACGCGCTCCATGGGCCGGCCGCCCACGACCCGGGCGCGCTCGACCAGCGGCCGCACGACGATCGGCGGGTTCTCGAGCTGCCGGGCGATCGCCAGGTGCGTGGGCAGATAGCCGTCGTTGATCAGGCGCAACTCGATCTCCCAGACGTCGGCGCCCGCCGCCTTGACCCGCGGATCGCCGAAGCGCGGCTGCGGCAGCCATTCGGACACCTGGAGCACGAACGCCTGTTGCCGCTCGGCGATCGCGTCCAGCTCCTCGGCCGGCGGCGTGGTCTGGAAGTAGGGCACGAAGCCGCCAACCTCGACGCGCCCCAGCGTAGGATGGTCCACGCCGGTCCACGCGCGAAACCCGGCGCCCCGTTCGTCGCTGTACTTGAGCCACTTCAGCCCGAGCTCCGTCGCTTCCACGCGGGCGGCCAGCGGGTCGCCGCCGGAAGCTTCAGGCCTCTTGCGGCCCGAGCCGCGGGCGGCCGGCTTCGGTGCCGGCCTGGCTTCGGTTGGGACGCTTACGGGCTGCGAAACCGGCGCTGTGCCCGGCTGCGAGGCGGGCGCAGCGTCCGGCTGCGAGGCCGGCTCGGCTGCGACGCTCTCCGCCGCGCGTGTCGCAGCGGTCTGTGTGGCGGGCGCACTTGCCGGCTGCGACGATGGCGCACTGGCCGCCGCCGGCTTCTCGCCGTCCAGGGGCCACCACAGGCTGGTCGCGAAGGTCGGGATGCCGCGCTGACTGTACAGCCACGCGTACAACGCCCCCGCGCTCCGCGCCCCGTTGGAGCCGCCCAGCTTGGTGCGCTCCTTGAACTCCTGGCTCACATGCTCGTAGAGCGGCAGGTCGTCCGGGTGCAGGTCGCGGTACGAGCGTCCGTCCGGCCCCTGCTCCTTGCCCTTGGGTACGTTCACGAGGTTGTCGTGCCGGCCGTAGACGACCGCGGCCGCAATGTTCGGGTGCGCGACCACGAACTCCGCCAGCGCCCGCGTCTGCGGCTCCGAGAGCTGATGCGGGCCCGTCTCGGGCAGACCCGGCTCGAAGAAGTGCGGCCAGTTGCGGTCATCATCCACGCCGCCCGGCCCGTCCTCATTGATCAGCCCGTCGCCGTCGTCGTCGACGCCCTCCCACATCAGCTTGTACTCGCCGCGCTCGCCCGCGGCACGGTCGGCCTTCCGCATCAGCCGCGACTCGTCCGGGTCGATCGTCCACTCGCCCAGCGCGTCGCGCACGCGCATCACGCCGATGCGCCGATCGCCGTCCAGGTCGTTCGGCCCGTCCTCATCTACAATGCCGTCGCGGTCCTCGTCCACCGGTCGTCCGTTGACGCGCCGCTCGTCCGGCACGCCGGCGAAGTACGCCTCGACCCCGTCCGGATTCGCGCGCGGGACGATGTAGAGGGTCCGTTCGTGCAGCATCCGCGCCGCCGGCCCGTCCGCATCATCCTGCAGCGCATCCAGCAGCCGCCGCGCCACGTTCAGGGCCGTCTCGCTCGCGGCCGGCTGCTCCGCATCCAGGCCCCCGAGCAACAGGATCGCCTGCCGCTGCTCCGGCGGCTGGTCGCCCGCCGCAAGCTGCAACACGTGCACCGCCCGGCCGGCGGCCGTGGTGGCGAGCGTTTCCAGCTTTGCGGCCGGACCGGCCCGCGCCGCCAGTTGCGTCAACAGCTCGACAAACTCTGCGTATGGGTGATAGCCGGCCGGCGCCGACGCGGCGGCCACAGCCGGCTGCGACTGCGGCCGCTGGGCCGTCGCGCTCTGCTGCCCGAGCGCGCAACCGCTCGTGCCGAGACACGCGACCAGCGCGAGACCGCAGATTCGTTGAGCCATTGCATCCCCTGCTGCGGGCCATGCGAACGCGACCCTGCCGAGCGCGTTTGGGGCGGGATTGTAACCAAAGACGCGCGCTTCGCCCGGCCGCCGTCGGATTCTCCGAAGCAATTCGGCGATTCGCTACGGCAGGCGTGGACTTTGCGGCCACGGACCGGACAACGACGAATCGCGCGCGAGGACGCGCGCGCTACCCTCGCGGACGAGACCACCTTGCTCGACCGAACCGACATCGAGCGTCGGATGGGCATCCTGCCCGTCAGCAGGTCCGGCGGCTCCGTGGGGCTGGCCCCCTTGACACCGCGGCCGCCGCGAGGGCGGCGGCGATCGCGGAGCGATCGGCGAGGAAAGCTCGCCCCGCGGCGTCAAGGGTACGCGGCGGCAGCGCGACGCAGCCGTACGACGACTTCAAGGTCGGCTACGACCCACCCTTGACGCGCCGCCGCTCGAGTCGCGAGCGGTTCGGGAAGCGAACGCAGGCTTCGCCCGGCGCGGCGTGTCAAGGGCAAGCCAGCAGCCCCAAGGACGGGGGTGGGATGGGCGTCCCGCCCGTCAGCCTGACGACGCCGATTCACGGGCCGGAGGCCCATGCCACCCTGCTCGCCGTCAGCGACGACTTCAAGTCGAACACGATCACCCTCAACTACGACGACAACGGCAACCTGACCGGTGAGTGACTTTTCCGGCGCGCCGGCCCACACGCTACTCGATCTGCTGCGCCGGCGTCTCGGCTTTCTTTTCCTTCTCCTGCGGCCCGCGGCGGCCGCGCTCGGCGCGGTATTGCTCGAGGCCGGGCGGCGGCGGGAAGGCCTTCGACGCGTCGAACCCCACCGCGTCGCACTCGTGCTGGAAGACCTCCAGCAGGTCGTCGTACACCGCCAGCTTGAGATCGTTGGGCAGCAGCGGGTTGCGCCACAGGCGCGACTTCATCACCGTCACGAACTCACTGACGGCCGGCTCGCGGAACCAGTTCAGCAGCACGTCGGCCCGCAGTTCGTCCCACGGCGGCAGACTCAGCTTCTCAATCCGCTCGCGCTCGGACTGGTACTGGTCGTACACGCGTCGGGCGAAGGACAGGAGCTGTGCGTAGCGCGGCCGGTCGTCGCCGGCGAGCTGCGTGAACGCCCCGTACAGCACGCCGTTGAGCGCCAGCCGCGCGTCGCGGAAGGTGTCGAGGTTCTCGACGAAGGTCTCCTGGGCAAACTTGTCCAATGGCCGGTCATAGGCCGGGTTGACCTTGCCATCGGCCTGGATGCCGTAGGTGTCGCGCAGGTACTGGTAATACTTCGCGGCCTCGGCCTCGCGGCCGGCGAAGTACAGCAGCCGGATGGCCTCGGCCAGGAAGTTGGCGTGCCCGGCCTGGAAGATGTCGCCGGCCCCGCCCGTCTCGGCGCCGGGGTCGAGCATGCGGCCGTAGGTGAGGAAGGCCTGCTGCATCGGCTCGATGAAGTTCAGGTCGGGGTTGAAGTTGATGTAGGAGAGGTTGACGTCCCTGGTGTAGGGCTCGAAGACCATGCGGTTGCGGTTGAACAGGTTCCGCAGGCTGAAGAAGATCAGCCGGGCGGTGTTCAGCTTGTCGTTCTTGAAGTTGTGGATGGTCTCCTTGCCGGCGATCAGGCCCTCGTTCACCCAGTACAGCGCGTGCGCGTCCACCACGCGCCAGTCGATCGGCCCGAACAGCGCCATCAGCTCCGCCATCCGGCCGGCGTCCAGCTTGTAGACTTCCTTGAGCACTTTCTTCTGCAGGAAGCGCACCAGCGCCTCGCCGGCCGGCTTCTTCGCACGCACGCCGACGATCTGGTCGAAGCGCTCCAGCGTCCGGCGGTCCTCGTCGTGCCTGGGGTCCTTGAGCACCTGGGCCAGCATCGAGGGCGGGTCGGTCAGCACGCGGCAGCGGTAGAAGAAGGTGAACGCCAGCCCGCGCTCCTGCCAATAGCTGTCCTCATTCAGCTCGTCGTCGGTGATCTTCAGGCCCAGCTCGCGCAGCTCGCGGACGATTTGCCGCGCCTCCGGCTGCTGCCGGTACAACTCTTCCAGCGTCGCGGGCGCGTCGGCGACGGCCTTGACCTTCGCATAGGCCGCGCGCTTGACGATTTCGGCCGGCGTCAGCTCGGTCGCGGGCTGCGGGGCCGTTGCGCCGGTCGACTCCAGCACCTGCTTGAGGGCGTCTTCGATGCCTTTGTCGCGGGCGCGGCGTTCGGCCTCAAAGCGGATGGCTTCCGCGAGCGGATCCTGGCCGATTTTCCCATCGAGCGGGTGGAATTCGGCGCCGGGGCGGTATTCGCCTAGCGGGTCGGGCGGCGGGCCGAGCACCAGGTGCATGCGCCAGGCCCAGTTTCGCTTGTAGGCGTCGTGGTAGTCGTCGACGCTCTCGCTCATCTTGTTGACGAAGATCCAGGCGAGCTGACGGTAGAGGTTGACGGCCCGCGGGTTGTAGCGAATGCCTTCGTCGCGCAGCAGCTTCACGCCGTTGTAGACCCAGTTCCAGCGTTCCTCCGGCGTGTAGGTGGTGACGGAGATGTTCCAGGCCATGTTCCAGGCGTGGAACTCCCAGACGGAGGGGAAGCGCGGCTGGAGCTTGCAGATCCAGCTCGCGAGCTGATAGGCGTCGTAATAGCGTCCTTCCTGCTTGTACTCTTCGGCGCGGATGAACGCGATGTTGGTGATGAGCCCGCGGAACGCGCCGAAGGCCTGGATGGCGAAGGCGTACTCCGGCGGGGCGGCCGCCTCCGGCGACTCGCTGCCGATCATGTTGAGCGACGTGCGGCCCTGGTTGACCAGGGGCGTGAGCACCGACGAGGCGGCCAGCAGGCCGATGCAGATCAGCAGGGCCAGGAGCTGGGCGGTGTTGACGCGCATGGCCGCTGCCTCAGACGATGACCTCGGCCACCTCCCGCGCGCGGAAGATGAGCCAGCCGGGCAGCCCCACCAGGGCCATCCCGTATACGAGCGTATGCAGGCCGGCGATCGCGAGCAGGCCGTAGGTGATGTACCCGCCGTCGATCAGGCGCGAGATGCCGTCGTAGGCGCTGAAGTTCGGCAATACCAGGATCAGCAGCGGCACGAGCACGCTGCGCACCGCCGGCCCCCAGCTCCCGTAGGGGTCGACTTTGGGGTTGACGACCGTGAGCTCGGCGCCGATCGACTCCAGCCAGAAGGGCAGCCCCAGCCCGAAGGCATAGAGGCTCAGCACGCAGAAGCACGCCACCGGGAACGAGACGAACGTGCTGAAGAACACGCCCGCGGCGCTCAGGAACGCCAGCCGGAACACGATCAGCAGCAGTGCCTTGACGTAGTTGCCCTCGAACGTCCCGGCAATGTAGAGCAGCTCCAGCGAGTTCTCGCCCTCGAAGTACACGGTGCTGCGGTTGGTCGGCGTCGGCAGGTTGCCGACTCCCAGCAGCGCCACGCCATCCTTGACCACGTTCTTCGCTCGCAGCAGGAACTGGTGCCGCTCGGCCGCACGCTCGCTGGTGTCGATGCTGTCCAGCACCGCCCCGGTCTGCGGGTCCACGATCATCCAGCGGATCGGCAGCAGCTCGTCCGGCGGCAACGGGTACGTGCCGCGCGCCTTGAAGCGGACCTGGTAGACCGTGTCCGCGCGGGCCGGCGGGCGCAGCCCCTCGAAGCGGTAGGACCGCGCCTCACCCGGCCTGAGGCTCAGCCACCCCTCGCGCCGCTGCTTGACGTACTCGCGCACCGCCGCTTCCTCGTCCATGAACGTGTGCCCCTGCTTGATCTGCCCGGCCACGTACTCGCGCGCGGCCTGCTCGAAGTCCGGGGGCGTGGGCGTCGCGGCCAGCCGCGCCGTCCAGACCGCGTCACGCAGGTTGAGCCGGTCGCGCTCGAACTTCTCCGGCTGCCTGCGGATGTACAGCGCCAGGGCGTAGATGGCGACGCCGCACAGCGCCACGATCAGCAGGTTCAGCAGGTTCACGCCGAGCCACTTGCCGGCCAGGATCCCGAAGCGCGAGACCGGCTTGGTCACCAGCAGGTGCAGCGAGCGGGTGCGCAGCTCGGTGGTCAGCGAGGCGCAGGAGAGGAAGATCGTCGCCAGCCCGGCCAGCAGGCTCAATGCGCCCAGCGAGTAGGACAGGAACGTCTGCACCCGGCCCGTCAACGTCTCGTCCCCGCGCAGCGCCGTCGGCAGCCGCAGCACGACGAAACCCAGCACGATCAGGAAGACCAGCACGATGCGCATGCGGATGCCTTCCCGAAACGTCAGGCCGGCGATCGCCAGCACGCGCGTCATGCGTCCTTCCGGGAAGCGTCGTCGCCCGCCGCGCCCACCAGGTCCTTCAGCAGGTCGCGGTCCACCTGCGCCGCAGACGGTCGGGCGGCTCCCTCCTCGGCCGGCTCGGGCGGCGCAGCGGCGGCGGTGAGGTCGCCGAGCACGGACACGTCCGGTGCGACGCGCTCCACCGCCGGCGCTGCGGCCGCCTGCTTCGCGCCCTGCGGCTCGACGCGCACCAGCGACTCGAGCACCTCGCGGCCGGCGGCCTGCTCACCCAGGAAGCCGGCGATCGGTCCACCGGGCGTGCTCCCGGCCGTCTCGAGCTGCTCCGCGTGCGCCCGCTCCACCATGCGCATGAAGAGCGACTCCAGCCGGTCGCGCGGCGTGGCGATACGCAGCGCCTTTCCCTCGCGGCGGCGGACGAGGTCCTCCAGCTCGCGCACCGTGTCGGGCGCGAGGCGGTCGCAGGTGATCTGAAGCTGGTCGCGACGGCTCAGCACGTCCGCCATGCGGCCGGCCACCTGCACGCGCCCGCCGAAGAGGATCGACACGCGGTCGCAGACCTCCTCGACGTCGGCCAGCAGGTGGCTGGAGAGCAGGATGGTCTTTTTGAACTCGCGGCCGAGGCGGACGATGATGTCCTTGACCAGCTTGGCGCCGATCGGGTCCAGGCCGCTGGTCGGCTCGTCCAGGATCAGCAGGTCCGGGTCGTTGATCAGCGCCTGGGCCAGGCCGATGCGGCGGGCCATGCCCTTGGAGTACTCGCCCACCGGCCGGCGGGCCGCCCCGCGCAGCCCGACCATCTCGAGCAGCTCCTCGATGCGCCGCCGGCGCTCGCCGTGGTGCAGGCGGAAAAGGCGGCCGTAGTAGTCGAGCGTCTCGCGCGCGTTGAGGAAGCGATACAGGTACGACTCCTCCGGGAGATAGCCGATGCGGGTCTTGATGCGGACGTCGTCGGGCGCGCGGCCGAAGACGCTGACCCGGCCGCGGGTCGGATACAGCAGGCCGAGGAGGATCTTGATGGTGGTGCTCTTTCCGGAGCCGTTGGGGCCGAGCAGGCCATAGATCTCGCCCGGCTGCACCTCGAAATCCAGATCGCTGACGGCGCGCACGCGGGCCCGGTGCCAGAAGTCCTTGAACACCTTGGTCAGCCCGACGGCCTGGATGACGCAACGATCGTCCACGGAGTCCTCGTGCGCGACGGATTACGGCTGGCGGGCCCGGCTGCGGAGGCGCTCGCGGTCGGCCTCCACCGCCCGCTGCGGGTCGCGGTTGGTGATGATCTCGATCGTGGGGCTCTGCGGCAGATAGAAGACCTCGTTGCTCTTGCTCGACAGAATGGTATCCCGCATCCGCACCCACAGCCGCATCACCGTGAGCCGCGGGTTCTTGCGGTAGGCGGCCAGATAGTTGGTGAACTGCTCCAGCTCGCGCCGCAGCCGCTCGCGGACCTCGTCCGCCCGGGACTGCGCCTCGCGCAGCTTGCCCGCCACGTCGCCGGCCGCGCCGGAAAGCTGCGCATCCAGCTTGTCGCGCAGCTCCGCCAGCCGCTCGGGGGACGCCCCCGCCGTCTGGGCCGCACCGTACTCGTTGATCGCGTCCAGCAGCAGCTCGTAATACTTCCGCGGGCGGCCGGCGACCACGACCGCGTGCCCGCCCGCCGCCCCGCTGAGAATCCGCTCGGCCTCCTGGCGGGCCTTGTTCACCTGCGTCTCGCGCTCCGCGCGCGCGTTGGCCACGCGCAGGAACGCCTCCCGCACCGCGCCCGGCTCGATCGTGTCGGCCGTCACCTTGTCCACCGCCAGCCCCGTGCCGAGCTGCGCCAGCGTCCCGTTCAGCCGATTCCGCACCGCCACGGTGAAATCGACCGCCCCGCCGGCCACGTTCGTACGCGTCACGTCCTCGATCGGCAGGCCCGAGACCGTCCGCACGATCGCCGCCTCCGTCAGCCGCCGCAGCAGCCGCTCCGCGTCGCCCGGCTGCTCGCCGACGGTCCTGACGAACGCCTCGGCGTCCTCGACGCGGTACTCGACCGCCCAGACGCCGTGGGCGATGTTGCGGTCGCCGGCGATCATGTAGCCGTCCGGGCCGGGTGCGAGCGTGTCCTTGGCCTGGACGGCGTCGGCCAGCGAGCGGTTGCGGGCCGCGGCGTCGCGCGGAAAGCAGAACGTCTCGATCGTCAGCCGGAACGTCGCCCCGGGGATGCGGATCTTCTGGTCGAAGGGGTCCGGCAGCGAGACGTGCAGGCCGGGGTCGAAGACCGCCGTTCCGGCGTGCGGCGAGTCGGCCTTGGAGTTCTTGAGCAGCTTGCCGAAGCGCACGATCACGCCCTGCTCGCCGGGCTGCACCTGGAACCAGCCCGACAGGAAATACGCGATCAGCAGCACGACCATCAGCAGGCGCAGGATGTTGAAGCCGGCCCGCAGGGCGCTGCTGAGCGACTCCTGCGCCGGGTCCACGCTCGGAAAGCCCGGGCTGGCGGGATTGCCTGGGCTCGGTTCGTGCGTCGTCATGGCGGGCTCTCCGCAGTGGCGCCGGCCGGCGGGCCGATCAGCTCCAGCGGCGGCTCGACGAACTGACGGGTCAGCTCGCTCCAGTCCAGGAAGACGGTGGCGCGCTCCTTCAGCCCGGCCTCGAGCGCCTCCAGCGCGCGCAGCCAGAGGAAGAACTCCTCATCCTCGCCGCGGACCTGCTCGAAGATCCGCTCGCTGGCCTTCACGCCCGCGGTCTGGATCTCTTCCGCCTTGCGGTTGGCGAAGGCCAGAATCTGCTTCTTGGCCGACTCGGCCCGGGCCGTGATCGCCTCCTTGAGGGCCGTGCCTTCCTGGCGGTACTGGGCCGCCAGCCGCTCGCGCTCCTGCTTCATCGACTCCAGCACCGTCTGCGTCGCCTCCTCCGGCAGCGAGATGCGCCGCACGCCCACCTGGAGCAGCGCGACGCCGTAGTCGCGCAGCAGCTCGCCGGCGGCGGCGGCGAGCAGCTCCTGCTCGATCTGGTCGTAGCCGCGGTTGACCAGTTCGCGGTCGAGGTTGACGAACTCGGCGAGGTCGTGGCTGCCGATGACGGCGGCGCGTTTCTCGTTGATGCGTTCGCGGAGCTTGTTCTCGGCCTCGCGCTCCAGCGGAACGCGGACGTAGAAGCGGAGCGGGTCGGTGACGCGCCAGACGACGTAGCAGCCGACGATCAGGTTCTGCTTATCGCGGGTCTTGATCTCGGTCTCGGGCGTCTCCAGCGTGCGCAGCCGCGTGTCGTACTTGCGGACGGTCTCGATCGGGGCCGGCCACTTGAGATACAAGCCCGGATCGCTCACCAGGCGCGCGTTCTGCCGGTCCCACAGGCTGACGCGCACGGCCACCTCGTTGAACCGCACCTGGAAAGTCACCGAGTAGATCACCAGGATCAGCACCAACAGTGCCGCCGTGATCAGCGACGGGATGGGAATGCGTTTCATGACTCGACCTCGTCGACCGATGTTCTCACGTCGGTTACTCTTTCTGCTTCAGCGACATTTCGGTGAAGTCCGGCCGCGCCACCTCCTGTGCGTCCAGCCGAATCTTGACGTCGCGCCCGGCCGGGTTGAACCCCAGCACGTACTTCCGCGCCCCCTGGATGCCGTCCACCAGCACCTGCAGGTAGCGTCGAACCTTGTAAATCCGCGGGGAGGCGCGGTACGCGTAGCGCTCGTTGCGCAGCCGCGTCACCTCGGCCTCGGCCCGCATCTCCAGCTCCCAGCGGCGGGCCTGGGCCTCGGCCAGCGTCACCGCCGCCGTGCCCTCCAGCCCACGCAGGTTCTCCTCCAGCAGCCCGTTCCAGAACGCCAGCGCGTAATGCGTGGCCGCGTTGTCGACCTGCCGCGCCGCGGCCTGCTCGCCGTACTGGCGGACCAGCTCGCTCCGCAGCGGCGCCAGGGCGGCTTGCAGCGATTCCTCGGCCGCCGCCAGCTCCGCCTGGCGCTGCCGCACTTCTTCCTCGGTCTGGGCCAGGCGGGCGGGCGTGCTTCCGGCGCCGAGCTCCAGCTCGTCGCGCACCTGGTCGCGCGTCTGCTGGGCGCTCTCCAACGCCCACTGCGCCGCGTGCCGCGCGCGGAATGCGTCCGCCAGCGGCGCGAAACGCTCCAGCGCCTGCCGTGGATCGACCTTCGGCTCGCTGCGCAGGGCGCGCTCCAGCTCGCTGCGCCGCACCTCGTTTTCGCCGATGCGCGTCACCGCGTGCGCCAGCGTCAGCGCCCGGTTCCGGTCGCCGGCCACTTCGGAGAGGATCTCGTTCTCGGCGACCTTGGCCCGGCGGATTTCGGCGATCTTCTCCTGCCGGGCCTTGACCACGCTGCGGAACGCCTGCGCCACGGTCTTCTCCGGGTGCACGTCCAGCACGCCCACGTGCACGATCTCGAGGCCGAGCTTCAGCTGGTCGGCCCGGCGGGCGATGCGCTGGCGGAGGACCTCGCCGGCCTGGTCGCCCGGACCGATGAGCGAGTCGACATCGGAGGCCGCGTTGAAGCGCAGCACCTCGTTCCAGGCGATGGCTCGCAGGGCGTCTTCGGCGTGCGGCAGCCGGCCGCCGGCTGGGACGTCCGCGAACTGCCGCAGGTAGTCCGCCAGCCGGTCGGCCCGGATGCGGTACTGCACCAGCACGTGCATGCGGACCAGGTGCACCGCGGCGCGGCCGGCGCCGGGCGACTCGCGCTCCTCCGCGACCGGCGCGCCGGGCACGATGACGAAGTTGAAGTGCTCGCGGCCATCGTGCGTGTCGTCGGTCCAAAGCTCGATCTCGGGGCGGTCGGCCTGGTCCGGCTGCGGCGCGCGCAGCGGCTCGTCGCCGGCCTTGTACCCGACGACGAACTCGCGGAGCTGGTCGGTGTTGTACTTGCGGGCCAGGGCGAACGGGGCCGGCCACTTGAAGTGGATGCCGGGCGTCAGCGGCGCGTCGGCATTCACCTGCCGGCCGAACTGCTCGATGACGCCGCGCTCGTACGGGTGCACCACCACCACGCCGCTCAGCAGCCAGACCGCCAGCACGCCCACGCTCACCAGCGGCACGAAGGCCCGCTGCAACAGTTGGTAGAACCAGGTCTGCGAGACCTGGAAGCCGAACTGGTAGTTCATCGCCTCGGCCAGGCTGTGCGCGATCCCGCCCGGCTCCGAGATCAGCCCGATCAGCCGGCTGTCGAAGCAGGCCCGCGGCTCCGTGCCCGGGGCGCGCGGGCGGTAGATGTCGAGCACGAAGTTCAGCAGCGTCTCGGCGGCCAGCAGCAGCATCACCACCGGCACCGCCAGGGCGACGGCATGCTCCCAGCTCGCGATCTGGCGGTAGGCCTGCGCGCCCAGCGCCACAATGGTCGCGGCCGTCACCACGAAGTTGCCGAACAGGTACGAGCCGCACGCCCGCAGAAGCTGCCACTCGCGAACCTTGCCCAGCCCGGCCGCGTAGCGGGCGTAGAAGAACGCGAACAGCATCAGCAGCGCCGTGATGACCAGCCCGATGTCGACGTGTTGCAGGGTGGGCCAGGGTCGCTTGTCCGCGGCGTAGCCGTAGCCGCCGATCACCACCCACTGCCAGGCCCCCAGGCCCGCCAGAGCGGCCGCCGAGATCAATCCGAAGGCCGGGATGAGCCAGCGCTGCATCCATTCCAGCCGCGCGCGGGCCACCAGAAAGCCCAGCCCGCCCCCGCCCTCCCCGCCGAACATCGCCTCGCCGCCGCCGGTGGTCGCGCGCGCGCGGCGGAGCTCCTCGAGGTCCATGGCCTCCAAGGCGGCCAGCTCGCGCTGGCGGAAGACGAGCAGGGCAGCGAACCAGATGGGCACACCGGCCAGCGCGTACCAGCCCAGCGCGTGCAGCGCGGGCGAGCCCACGTAACGGGCGAGCGCGAAGGCGCCAGCGGCGATCAGGATTTGCAGCAGCAGACCGGCCAGGCTGGCGCGGCGGCTGCGGGCATGGGGCGTTTCACCCACAGGTCAAGCCTCCAGGCATCCGGCACCGGGGATCGGGGGAGTGGCAGGCGGCAGGTGACAAGTGACAGAGCCTCCAGGCCGCATGCATGTGACTGTCACCTGCCACTTGTCACCGGTCGGGCATCTCGTCCCCAATCCCGGGTCCCTGATTCCGGCCGTCGGCCGCGGGGCGCCGACGGTGCTGTACCCCGACAGGGCGGCCGGCATAATGTATTGGCGATGCTCACCAAGCTGCTGGCCATCACGAAGACAGCCTTCGTGGAGACCATCCGTCAGCCGATCTACTTCGTGCTGCTGGCGGCGGCCATCGGGCTGCTGATGCTGAACCCGTCGCTGGCGGCGTTCTCGCTGGAGTCGCACGGCGACAACAAGATTCTGCAGGATGTCGCGTTCTCGACGCTGCTGCTGTTCGGGCTGCTGGTGAGCGGGTTCAGCGCGACGGGCGTGATCACGCGCGAGATCGAGTCCTTCACCGTGCTGACGGTGATCTCCAAGCCCGTCCCGCGGCCGGTCTTCCTGCTGGGCAAGTACCTGGGCGTGGCCGGGGCCGTGGCCGTCGCGTACTGCCTGCTTTCGACCGTGTTCCTGATGACGCTGCGGCACGGCGTGATGGAGACCAGCGCTCACAAGTTCGATCAGCCCATCCTCAGCTTCGGGCTGCTGGCGCTCGCGATCAGCCTGCTGGCGGCCACCTTCGGCAACTACGTCTACGGCTGGCACTTCACGGCCACGTTCACGGCCTGGATGGTGCCGCTGGCCACGCTGGCACTGGTCGCGGCGCTGTTCTTCAGCCGGCGCTGGCAGCCGCAGAACCCGCTGGCGGCCGAGTTCGGCCCCTACGAGGACCCACGCCGCGTGATTCAGGTGCTCTACGCGCTGATTCTGATCCTCTTCGCCGTGCTGGTGCTGACGGCCTTCGCGGTCGCGCTCAGCACGCGCTTCGGTCAGGTGATGACGCTGACGCTGTGCGCGGCGGTCTTCCTGCTGGGCCTGTTGTCGGATTACTACTTCGGGCGGCATGTCGACGACAGCCTGCTGTATCGCATCGCCTACGCCGTCGCACCCAAGATGCAGTTCTTCTGGGTCGGCGACGCGCTTACCCAGGAACTGGAAATCCCGCTGAAGCATATCCGTAACGTCGCCGCCCACGCCGTTCTGTACATCCTGGCCGTGCTGAGCTTCGGCGTGGCCCTGTTCCAGACCCGCGAAGTCGGCTGAATGCAACCGCAGCCGCCCGCGGCTGCGCCCCCCGGATGCCTCAAACGACTGCATCTGCGCCTTGCGCCCTGAATCTCTCGTGTGGCGCCGGACGATCCACATGCCGCGCTCACGCCACCGGCTGCAGCGCCACGCGGCCGGCCTCCAGCGCGGG
>Ga0073934_10005564_pt1 | contig 19327 bp, 12 predicted proteins | sample LarsenN4metaG_FD_76834 | JGI IMG/M metagenome (GOLD analysis project Ga0073934, IMG submission 76834) | Hot spring sediment bacterial and archeal communities from British Columbia, Canada, to study Microbial Dark Matter (Phase II) - Larsen... ... | reverse complement strand
GGTGGCTATTGGAGATGGCAAGGTTTTCATGGGAACCATCGATGCCTATCTGATTGCTCTAGACATGAAGACGGGCAAAGAGGTGTGGAAGACCCAGGTCGATGATTGGACGAAGAATGGAAATAACATAACCGGGGCCCCCTTGGTGGTGAAAGACAAAGTTGTCATCGGCACCACCGGCGGTGAATTACCCATCCGGGGGTTTATCGCCGCTTATAACATCAAGGATGGAAAAGAAGCCTGGCGGTTCTATGTGGTTCCGAACAAAGATAAAAACGAGCCTGGGAGTGAAACTTGGGGAGGCGACTCCTGGAAGACCGGAGGCGGCGGCGGTTGGATGACCGGGTCTTACGATCCCGATTTGAATCTGCTTTACTGGGGGACTGCAAACCCGGCGCCGGACTACGACTGGGGGGAGGCCCGACCGGGGGATAACCTCTATACGAGCAGTATCCTGGCTCTGGACCCGGACACCGGCAAATTGAAATGGTACTTCCAGGAAGTCCCCCATGATCCGCTGGACTACGACAGCGCCTACGAGGTCGTCCTTGTCGATACCCAAGATGGCAGGAAACTCCTGGTCCATCAGAATAAAGGCGGTATCGTCTTCGTCCTGGACCGCACCAACGGGAAGTACGTCAGCAGCTTTTTTAACGTTGAAAATATCGACTGGCTGACCGGCATAGGACCGGATGGAAAGCCGCAGGGGGTACGGACTCCGAAGTTAGGGGAGACGTTCTTTAACTGCCCGGCGATCAACGGCGCCAGATCCTGGAACGCAGGCTCTTACGACCCCAAGACGCGCTTATGGTATAACACCGGGGCCGAATGGTGCCAGGAAACGACCGTGCGAAAAGAGACCCCCGTCACGGTTCCCCAGGCCCAAACCTTCTTCGGCGGTGATTTCGTGATGAAACCCGCAGTAAAGGGCCAGACCGGTGGGCATATAGACGCCTGGGATCCCCTCACGGGTAAAAAGAAGTGGAGCGCTTTTTATAAATATCCCGTTGAGGGAAGTCTGATGTCGACCGCCTCCGGTCTTCTCTTCTTCGGAGATGCGGAAGGAAATGCGACTGCTATGGATGTGGATAATGGGAAGGTGCTCTGGACCTTCAACATGGGCTCTGGGACTCGTGGAGGAGCGGTCTCTTATCTGGTTAAGGGCACCCAGTACGTGGCTATCGCCTCAGGCTGGGGCTCTAAGCTTGCCGGATCTTTCCCTGCATTCTGGCCGGAGACCGAAGCCTGGAAAAATAGTGCGGCGCTGTTCGTTTTCGGGATAAAGAAGTAACCGGATCTCACGTCTAAGACCCAAAATAAGGGCAGCCTTTACGGCTGCCCTTATTTTTTACCGAGAGAAGGGGAAGGGGTCCTTGACAAATTGCCGGATCTATACGACCTTACTACTAAACTACCAAGGTCGGCGGATTCGCCCCTCTAACCTGACCCTCTAGTTCCTTTTCTTCGTAGGGAAGGGGGCAGCGACATCCTCTCACGCTGGGAAGTGGTTAGGAGAGGGAGTGTACGGGTTATTCGATGGAAGTGGTATAAGATGGTTAAAGATATAACTTGCTCGCCAGCAAACGGACTCAGAAGATTAGATTCTCCTCAATTAGTATGGCTTTCCCTTGAGACAGACTCCGTGAAGTTCCTTTTCCGGAGCTTTTGGAAGTCTTCAAGAGAAGGAAATACTTAAAGATAAACTATGCAACGTAATAATCTTTGGCCTATCTGGCGTTTGATTTCATTCACCGTTTTGTTATTTTCCCTGATGTCCGGTATATTTTCCTCTGTTATAAGGGCCGCCGAGACTCCGCCCTTCGATCTCAGTAATAAAGAAGCCATTGAGAAAGGGCATCAATTGTTCAACCAGACGTGTAGCGGAGGTTACTGTCACGGACGTGATGCAGGCCCCGGCGTACGCGGGCCCAGGTTGAGTGGCCGGGATGATCTAAAGGCAGATTACGTTCATAGAGTCATCTCGAACGGGATCCCTCGAACCATTATGCGAGGCTTTAAGGACCGCCTCTCTGAGGAAGAAATGTGGCAGTTGACGGCTTTCATCATGTCTACCCAAAAAGGAGCTCAACCCTCCCAGTCCCAGTCTTCATCTCCCTCTACCACAGGAACAGGCTCGTCGGCGAAACCTCAACCGTCTTCATCCCCCGGCGGCCAGACTTCCCCCACGACCTCGCAGCCATCTCCTTCCCCATCTGAGGAAGGAACCCGATCTCCTCAACCACAGCAATCCCCTTCCCAACCAGAGACCAAGTCGAAGGAAGCTAACTAATCGCCGGACGTTCTCGGGGTACCCCCTGCTATTTCATGAAACGGCAGGGGGTACAGGGGAAGAGCTAAGGCCCAGGCCCCAACTTCCCTCCGGCGGCCCTCACCCCCAACCCTTCTCCCACGCTGTGGGAGAGGGGCGCTTTAACTCGTTCCCAGGCTCTGCCTCCCAACCTTGCACATCGAGGCAGAACCTCTAGATAAGCATTCCCAGGCTGAAGCCTGGGAGCGAGGAAAAAAAATACCCCTGAAAGGGAAAGGGGGTACAGGCGCCAGGGTAAGAAAGAATCCTCCCGACGGCCCTCATCCCCACCCCCTCTCCCACCGCGTGGGAGAGGGGCGCTTTTAACTCGTTCTCAGGCAGAGCCTGGGAACGAGGAAATACGGGACTTCATCCTTATCCTGGCGCGTAGGGGGCGGAGGGGTTAGGTCCCAAAAAAATACCCCCTCCCCCTTTACGAAGGGGGGCCGGGAGACGAATTCCCCCCTTTTTCTAAAAAAGGGGGGAGCTTTTCCCTGGGTTACGACCCTTTTCCTCCTTAACCTGGCGCAGAGGGGGGGGGTTAGGTCATTTTTGAAATGCAAACGGGGAGCAGGTGTTCCTACAGCAACTGCAACCTTATCACCGGCTCTGAACAAGCCTGGCCAGGCTCTCTTTATAGGGAGGCCAGGCTATTCCCTTTTCTGTAATGATGGCTGTGATGTATGGGTGGGGAGTTACGTCAAAAGCTGGATTGGCGGCCTGGATGGTCTCCGGGGCGATTTGCCTGCCGGCAATCTGGGTCACTTCCCGGTGGTTTCTTTCTTCGATGGGTATTTGCTCCCCGGAGGGGATGGATAAATCCAGGGTGGAAATAGGCGCCGCCACATAGAACGGAATCCCATGTTCCTTGGCCAAGACGGCTACGCTGTAAGTACCGATCTTGTTGGCCACATCCCCGTTCGCGGCAATCCGATCCGCTCCGACGAGGATCCGATTAATTTTTCCCTTGCGCATAAAATAACCGGCCATGTTATCTGTGATAAGCGTGAGAGGGATATTTTCTTTGGCGAGTTCCCAGGCCGTAAGCCGGGACCCCTGGAGGAAGGGTCGGGTCTCATCCACGAAGACATGAATCTTTTTTCCGGCCTCGTGGGCGGCTCGAATGACTCCCAGGGCCGTACCATACCCCGCCGTCGCCAGAGCTCCGGCATTACAATGGGTCAATATCGTATCCCCATCTTCAATAAGCTGTGCCCCGTATGCGCCCATCTTTTTATTGATCTGGATATCCTCTTCCCGCATCTGGATGGCTTTCTTTTTCAGCACATCTTTAAGCTCTGGAACGGGTAAATGCTTGTTAGCCTCTGCACATCGGCGCATCTCTTCGATGGCCCAAAATAAATTAACGGCAGTCGGTCGCGTTTTACCCATTTCCTCCAGGATCTCTTTCATTTTAGCCGAGAATTCTTCATAGGAGTCGGCCTCGATATGTTGAGCTCCCAGGGCGATGCCCATAGCCGCCGCTACACCGATGGCCGGCGCCCCCCGGATGACCATATTTTTGATGGCCAGAGCTACCTCTTTGTAGTTATCGTATTCCCGGTAGACTTCCTCTACCGGCAGCCGCGTTTGATCGATCATGATCACTTTGTTATCGACCCACTCAATCGTTCGAACCATAGAAAGCTCCTTATTTAGAGGGAGATGAGACCATAAATACCCACGAAGGCAATAACTATCGCACTTAGCCAAAATCCTATATCGTAGAGCACGCTGGGCTTTAATTCCTCAGAGAGCCTCCAATATCGATAGTGGATGGCCGCAAAGATGACCAGGATGAGCATAATGGACGTCGCGATTCCCCCCAACAAGACCATGAGAACGGGAGCTCTTATAAAGAGGAATAGGATGGTCCATATGATCGGGAACGCCCAGGAGAGGAGGGCGATGGTCCGCCACCGGGCTTTTCGATCGTGGAAGTTAATGAGGCCGACCTGACCGAAGGCATCGGTAAAGATTCTGGCCCATCCGGCCAGAGCCGCGAAAAGGGTAGAATATAGGACGATAAAAGCTCCGACCAGGAAAACATCCTTAGCCCAAAAGCCTAAAGTCTCCGTGTACATCCTGGAGAGCGTTTCGACCATCTTAAATCCCTGGGGAATTTCCCCCCGGCCATGCAAAACCGCAGCGCCTAAAAGGTAAAAGGCAGCGGTGGCCAGGGTATAAATGACCATGGAGAGGAACGCATCTTTGTACATGACGCTGATCCAACCCTTCGCCCTCCGGATCCAATCCGGACTATTTCGCCGGGGCCCGGTAAAAGCTGCATATCCTTTTTCCAGGCACCAGTAGTTGTACTGCATAATTTCGTCCCCTCCGACCCCCGTAATGCCAAAGGCCGCTATAGCGACCCCCACGGCCTCACGGGGAAGGCGAAACTGTAGCCCTTCGAGAATATTTGACCAGGACACCGCGTATTGTGTGAGCTGAAGAAAAGCGACGCAGGCCAGGGTAATCAGGGTAAACAGCGCGATCATGATCACGGAAAGCTTCTCGATAAACTTATAATATCCTTGAAATACCAGAACGGCTGCCGACAGCGCCGCAATCCAGGCCCAGACCGAAACGCTCACACCGGGAAAAGCGATGTTAAGGGTTAAGGCCACGCCCCCAACGATCCCCCCAACCTGGACGAATTTAAGGACCATGATGAGTAGCCAGGCCCAGATGGACCAATTGGCCTTACCCAGTTTGGGACCGGGTAGCTTATTAAAAGAGGCCATGGTGGATTCTCCGGTATTAATCGCATGCTTACCGAACTCCAACTGGAGCACGACTTTGATCACACAACTGACGAGGATCACCCACAGGGTCACAAACCCGGCCTTAGCCCCCAGGGTCGTTGTGGCAATCAGCTCTCCAGATCCCACGATCGACGCGGATAGAATGAGCCCCGGCCCTAAATACCGGAGGCTCTCCACCCACCCCTTCGGCGGTTCTTTAATGGTTAATTCCGACAATACATAAGGGTCTTGTTCCTGTATTGGTTGTGCAATCGCCATAAGGCATCCTCCTTCTCCCCATGAGCAAGGGCCTAAGATCTAACCAACGGTTGTGCTAGCAAATATTTTCAAATACTATCCTCAGATTGTCAACATTTTCCGTCGCATCCCTGAAAATTTCATGGGGATTTGCCGGAGAAATCCTCCTTGACAGATTACGAAAAAAACGATATTATCTTATTATTGGGCTCATAGCTCAGCGGGAGAGCACTGCGTTCGCAACGCAGGGGTCGGGGGTTCAAATCCCCCTGGGTCCATCTTCTCCGAAAAACCCATCTTCTTGGAAAAAACGGGTTTTTCGCCTATCCGAAGAGCCTCCCAGCTTCCTATTGACAAACCCTGACAGTTTAGGTAACTTAACAAAGAATTATTCTATACAAAAAATCTCCTATGAACTTCACAGCGTTTTTAGATGCCCTTAAAACCGGTGTGCGCCAGGTCTCCTTATCTGGATTATGGGGATCCTCCAAGGCTTTGGTGCTAGCCCTTATCTATAAGGAGACGAAAAAGCCCTGCCTGGTGGTCACTCCAACCTGGCAGGCCGCTCTGGATTTCCAGGACGATCTGACTTTCTTCCTACGGCAAATTACCGGGGAACCGGACAAAGTTTCCCTTTTCCCACAGTGGGAGCTCTCCCCTTACGAGCTTCTTTCGCCCCATCGAGAGACCGTCGCAGAGAGGCTTAGCGCCCTGGATAAGCTTTTGAATCACGAGAAGACCTTGGTGGTGACCCCGATAGAGGCCCTAATGCAGAAGATCCTCCCCCGGAAGGTGCTTTATCAGGCGACGCAGTATGTGGGCGTGGGGGCTGAGATCCATCGGGATCAATTGGTTGAGCAGCTCATTTACGCCGGGTATCGACCGGCGGACATCGTAGAGGCCCGGGGGGAATTCAGCGTACGAGGGGGAATTCTGGATGTGTTCGCGCCGGTTGGAGAAAATCCCCTCCGGATTGAATTCTTCGGGGATACGGTGGAATCCATCCGGGAATTTGAGATTACCACCCAGAGATCTGTGGCGCAACTGGAGATTGTCACGATCTTGCCTGTTCGGGAGGTGGTCTTGAGCCAGGAAGCTCTCCAGCGAGGTATCGCCCGTATAAAGGCCAGGATCACTGAAATTGGGGCCTCTTATAACACCCTTAACACGCTGATGAACCAGTTAGAGCAGGCGACCTTCTTTCCCGGCATGGAGCGGTATGCGTCCTACTTTTATCCGGATCTGGAGAGCCTGTTTGATTACCTGGACCCGCAAAGTCTTCTGGTCGTGGAGGAAGAGCTGGATGTAGAGCAGGCGTCTGCTAAGTTCGAAGGAAAGGTTCAGGAAGGGTATCAGCACGCGCTGGATAAGGGAAATCCGGTCCCGGAACCGAACTCTCTGTATCTAACAGCCGGGCAGGTCAAGGAATACCTGGAAAAGTGGCCGCGGGTGGACCTGAGCCTTATAGACTTTAGGGAAAGGGAGGGTCTGGGAGAACGGGAGCACGGAAGTTTGAGCCCTGCCTCGCCCCCTCGCCGGATCGCGATGGATCTGGGTTTTAAACCCCTGGAATGGGGATACCTTACAGGGCCGGAGACCGATGAGAGGGAACAACACCTGGCCTTTTCTTCCAAGCGACTGGCCGAATGGATCGAAGCCGGCCATCAAATCCTCATAGCTTCCCATACCCGAACGCAGGCGGAAAGACTGGCTGAACTTCTCAAGGAATATCGACTGGCCCCCGGTCAGCAAGAAGAGCCGGTGTTCACGAAGCTTTTATCTCTTCAGAAACCCAATTTCCTGGAAAAGCCGGGTTCTTTCGCGAACCCTCTGATGACGATTGGCGACCTAACCCATGGGTTCTATTCCCCAGACCTGCGCCTCGTCCTGGTGAGTGAAGATGAGCTCTTAGGAAGGCGCAGCCCGGTCAAATACCGGCGTAAGGCGCATCGCCCGAGCCGACTCCTGACCACGTTAGGAGAGTTAGAGATTAATGATTTTGTCGTTCACGTGGATCATGGGATCGGGAAATATCTCGGGTTGAAAAAGCTGAAAATTCAGGGCATGGAGATGGAGTGCCTCCATCTGGAATACCGGGATGGGGATAAACTCTATGTACCGATCGATCGCCTCGATCTGATTCAGAAATATAAAGGGGCCGAGGATCATCCCCCTCAGTTGGATAAGCTGGGAGGAACCGGCTGGGCCCGGGTTAAAGAACGGGTTAAGGCTTCTATCAAGAAAATGGCCAACGAGCTTCTGGAACTGTACGCGGTTCGCCAGGCCCTCCCCGGATTTTCTTTTTCTTCTGAAGATCGCTTATACAAAGAATTTGAGGCAGCTTTTGAATATGAAGAAACGCCGGACCAGACCCGGGCCATCCAGGAGGTGCTCAAGGACATGGCCACCCCTAAACCGATGGATCGGCTCATTTGCGGAGATGTGGGTTATGGCAAGACCGAGGTAGCTATGCGGGCCGCTTTTATGGCCGTGCTCAACGGCAGACAAGTGGCCGTTCTGGTTCCTACAACCATCCTGGCCCAGCAGCACCTCCAGACCTTCCAAGATCGGTTCGCCCCCTATCCCCTCCGTATTGAAATGCTGAGCCGTTTCAAGACCCGCAAGGGGCAACAAGGAATTATAGCCGGACTTAAAGAGGGCTCTGTGGACATTGTGATAGGCACCCACCGCCTCCTTCAAAAGGATGTTGAGTTTAAAGATTTGGGATTGGTTATCATCGACGAGGAACACCGCTTCGGGGTGAGTCATAAGGAAAAACTTCGCCAGCTCCGTAAGCTGGTAGACGTTCTGACCTTAACCGCGACCCCCATTCCCCGAACCCTCCATATGTCCCTGATGAGCGTTCGGGATATGAGTTTGATCGATACGCCGCCTGAAGATCGGCTGTCCGTCTACACCTACGTGGTTAAATTTGATGAGGGCCTCATCCAGGAAGCTATCTTACGAGAGCTGGAACGGGGGGGACAGGTCTTCTTCGTCCATAATCGGGTGAAGAGCATTGAAGCTATGGCTAACTACCTCCGTCGGCTGGTTCCTACAGCGCGCATTGTGGTGGCGCATGGGCAAATGGAAGAGAGCACCCTGGAGAAGATTATGCTGAAGTTCGTCGCGAAGGAGTACGATATATTGGTCTGCACGACGATTATTGAGTCGGGGCTGGATATTCCATCCGCGAACACGATTTTTATCAACCGGGCGGATAAGTTCGGCCTGGCCCAACTGTATCAGCTTCGCGGTCGAGTTGGCCGATCCAAACATAGGGCTTATGCCTACCTGCTGGTCCCCAACGATCGGACCATCCATACGACCGCGAAAAAGAGGCTCCGGGTCATCCAAGAGTTGACCGAGCTAGGTTCCGGGTTTAAAATATCGGCCCACGACCTGGAAATTCGAGGGGCCGGGAACCTGCTCGGATCCGAGCAGTCCGGGCATATCGCTGCCCTGGGGTTTGATCTCTATTGTCAGATGATCGCTCGTACGGTCAAGGAGCTGAAGGGAGAAGTGCTGGAAGAGGAACTTCACCCCCAGATAAATCTGGAAATCTCAGCCTATTTTCCTGAGGATTATATACCGGATATGAAACAGCGCCTTGAAATTTATAAAAAACTTTCCTCCGCCCGAGATTTCGGAAAAGTCCTGGATGTGGAAGATGAGATCCGAGACCGATATGGGGCGCTCCCGGAGGAGGTAAAGAACCTCATTACGCTGGCGGAATTAAGGCTTATGGCTAAGGAGCTTCGGATTGAGAGCCTTAAGTCCGATAAGGAACTGGTCACCGTGGTCTGGGACAAACTGAGTCCGATTTCCCCAGAGCAGATCGCTAAAGCCTCTAAAAATAAAGGGAGGGTTAAAATACTCTCCGCCCGGTCTTTAGAGCTCAACCTGGCAGGGATCAAAAAGGAAGAACGGATGAGTTTTCTGAAAAGTTTCTTGCAGAGCATTAGGTAAAAGCCGGTTGTCCGTTGTTTTTTCGCTACCTTTCCCCAGGCTCTCCACGCCAATGGGGTTGTCTGAAGGATGAAGCTGCCACCTTACCCGGGAACGCGAAAAACAACGGACAACGGACGACGGACATATGAAACGTTTTCTATTTATAGGTGTGATCTCTGGAATGATGCTCACCCCAGGGCTTACAAATGGGGAGATTGTAGATCGTATCGTAGCTGTGGTGAACGATAAGGTCATCACCCTCAGGCAACTCCAATTAGCAGAAAACTCTTTCTTACAAAATCGGCCCGGGAGCTCTGCGTCCTCGGTCGATCCGTCCAAACTATTGGAGGAGCTTATTGAAGAGAAGCTTCTCACCCAAATGGCCGATAAAGCAGGCATTACGGTTACGCAAGATGAGTTAAACGTTGCCCTCGAAGAGATTAAAAAGCGCAACAAAATCCTCACCGATACCAGGCTCAAGGAGGTTATTACCAGCGAAGGACAGACCTGGGACCAGTTTTTAGAGGAGATTCGGAAGCAAATTAAGATGGTCAAGCTCGTCAACCGAGAAGTTCGATCCAGAGTCACCATTGATGAAGCGGAGGTCCGAGATTTTTATGAAAAAAACAAGGGCTCTTCTCAAGAGAAGGTCCGGGCGCGCCATATCCTGTTTTCCATTCCAGAAAATGCCGATGACCAGGCGGTAGAAACCGTTCGAAAAAAAGCTGAAGCGCTATTGAGCCAAATCAAGGAGGGACTGGATTTTGCCGAGGCGGCCAGGCAGTACTCCGAGGATCCTTCCAGGGAACAGGGCGGGGATCTGGGGGTTATTTCAAAAGGGCAGATGATCGCCCCCTTGGACGAAGTTATTTTCAACCTCAAACCCGGTGAGGTCAGCCAGCCGATCCGATCCAATTTAGGATTTCATCTCGTGAAAGTCGAGGAAAGAATAGGCGGGGAGGCCCCGGCTTCGGAAGACGTTAAAGAGCAAATCCGCAACCTTCTCTTTCAAAAGAAAGCCGCCTCCCTCTACAAGGAGTGGATTACGAAATTAAAATCGGAAGCCTATATCGAAATTAAAGACCTGTCCCCGAGTCCTGAGGCCGAGACCCCAAAGTGAGATTGGATCTTTTTTTAAAAGCAAGTCGCCTCAGCAAGCGCCGCTCCCTGGCCAAGGCGCTATGCGATAAGGGGCTCGTCCGGGTCAATGCGCAAACGGCCAAAGCCTCGAAAGAAGTTAAAGCCGGGGATACCATCCAGATAGAGTCCTGGAACCGTCGTCTGATAGTAAAAGTCTTGCAGGTCCCGGAAGGAGCTCTAAAAAAAGAGGAAGCCGATGGGCTATATGAAGTCTTAGAGGACGTGAGGAAGGGGAGTTAGTTCGGATATCCTACCCCGCAAGGCCCTACTCCGACCGTCGACTGAGTCCCGGTGCAACCCGTTTCGTTAGCCAGCCCGGTGCTCGTCAACGCGGTGTGTACCCCAGTACCACCGATCCGTTCCTGAACGCTCGCGTGTTCGTGAGGACCAGATCCAACCTCCTGGTGAGGCCGGAGAAGAGCGGCTTACCGGCACCGAGCACGATGGGATTCACGACCACTTGAAGCGTGTCGATGAGTCTCGCATCGGCAAGTTGCCTGACAAGGCTGCCGCTGCCAAGGATTGTCATGTCAGGACCTGTTTCGTCCTTCATTCGGCGAACTGCCCCAACGAGGTCATCCTTCACCAGGGTCGTGTTGCTCCAATCGGCTGAACTTAGGGTGCGCGAGAACACAATTTTGGGCATCGCGTTCATCCGCATCGCCACCTCGGGCATAGCATGTGCAGCCATGGGAGTCGGCCACCAAGCGGCCATCATTTCGTAGGTGATGCGCCCGAACAGAAGCACGCCCCCGCCCCTGGCGTTTTCGGCCACGAAGTCGTGCCACTCTACATCTTCCGGTGGCTTGTGGGCAAAGCTCATGTCACCGCCCGGGTCACAGTAGTAGCCGTCGAGGCTGATCTGCATGAACGCTGCCAGCCTTCTCGAACTCGTTTGGGACATATTTAAAGCCACTCCTTTCGTCTGGCTAACGCCAGGCATGAGGGACGCGCCTGGAACGTAGCGGAATGAGCGTCCCGCTCTATGCCTTTGTTAGGCGACATTTTGAGCTCTCCGCCGGATATCCGCAATCGGCCAGAGGCGGACCCTCAGGCGCCGTCCCCTGCCCGGGCGCTCACGGGATTTAGCTCCACTATTGACGAGACGAGATGATTAAGCCGCTGCCGGTGGCCCTCAACCTCAGCACGGCGTTTGCCATTCCTCCAGCTTCTCTGACACGGCAAAGGAGATCAGGTCGACGCACTGAAACCTGGCATCGTCGACTCCATGGTCGCAACGCGCAACGGCGCGATTTTGAAGAGCACGCGCACGTCGCCTTCCTGGTGGAACGGGTACTTGTCGACGCCTAGATAGAGCCGCGCCAGCTCATCGAGGTGCTCGTTGGCGCCCTCCTCGGTCTGGCTGACCACCGTGCCGCGCACTTCCAGCCAGCGGGCATTGTCGTCGGGATCGATTGCCAGGATCGTCACCTCCGGTCGGCGCGACATGTTGCGGTATTTCTGGCGGCCCTTTTCCGTGTTGACCAGGAGGTGCGTGCCGTCGAAGCTGCACCACACGGGCTGAACCTGCGGCGAGCCATCGCTCATTAGCGTCGCTAAGGACACCACGATGGGACGGTCAAGGAGATCGCGGTACTTGTCAGGAATCTTATTCATCATGGGTAGCCCTCGGAAAAATATCAAGAACAATCCCCAAACGAGCTGCTTTGGCTCGAACGGGAGTGTACACCTTTGATAACCTCTCGATGTTGCTTAACGACTGGCAATTACCCGTGCTTGAGCAATCATTCGAGGAGTCAGTTTGGAAATTAGGGAACTCCTTTCTTTAAAGATAGGATATGTTTATTCTAGGTTCAACTTTTTATTCAGCATCATTAACTTAGCGGCTGTTCGTACGTCTAATCCTATAAATATCGCCCCATCTAGTACCGAAAATTTTGAGTTTAGACAGCTATTTAGCTATCTAATTATTTTAGTCGAGCCTATAACATTTCTAGAAGAAAATAAGGCCAAAGTAGAAGGCTTCCGTAGAACACGGCCATCTAGAAATGTTACGAGTTTATCCTATCGAAGGAGGGGCTAAGGGTCAAGCAAAAGAACCCGTAAGGGATATGGATGATTTCATAAAGGGAAGTTTGTTTCACTTGGGGCAATACCTGCTCTGGGGGAGCCTTCATCGCACCCCTGCTTAGTGAATACATGAAACACTAAAAATAGCACCGACTGGCGTTTGGCACTTTCCTTGGCAGCTTCTCCAAGGTCTGCTCCACCCACCCTTTGATTGCTAAGGCGTCTGAAGCTTCATATAAGCGCACCAACTGATGAACCACCGTCTCGATACAGTTGGTGTTGAAAACTCCCTTCATAAGTCGAAGAAAAGGTAGCGGCCTCTACACAAAACCAGGCCTTCAGTAATATCATTTGACAGGGCGAAGGATCTCTGCTAGATAAAAGATTTAATCGGAGCTTCTAAGTTAACCTTACTACTTAACACTTCTTAAGTAATCATAAGGAGAGGATACATGGCACTTAGATCCGCTGAGCAATATCTAGAAAGTTTACGGGACGATCGCGTCGTCTATTACCGAGGGGAGCAGGTTAAAGACGTAACGACGCATCCGGATGTCAGGGTGGCGGCCGAGCATGCTTCTCTGGATTACCATCTGGCGGAGGATCCCAAGTACAAAGACCTGATGACTTATCAGGTTCCGGAAACCGGCGAAGTTTTCAGCCGATATTTTAAAGTCCCTAAGCATGCAGAGGATCTCTTGAGGCGGCACGAGATGATTCTAACGGGGACCCGGGCCGGTCACGGGGTCGTTTTAATTATTAAAGAGATAGGTACAGATGCCTTATTTGCCCTTTCCATCATCGCCAAAAAGATGGATGATCAGTTTGGAACCAACTATTCGGAGCGCGTTCGCAACTACCATCAGTACTGCCAGCAAAATGACCTTAGTATGGCTACCGCTCAGACAGATGTTAAAGGGGACCGGAGCTTGCGGCCTTCGGAGCAGGAACATCTGGATTATTATGTGCGCATTGTCGATGAGACCAAGGATGGGATCATCGTCCGCGGAGCGAAGGCCCATACGACTTCTGCGGCGGTCGTGAACGAAATCATCGTGCTTCCGACCCGGGCCGTGGGAGAGGGGGATAAAAATTATGCGGTGGCCTTTGCCGTTCCGGCTAATACAAAGGGGCTTAAAATGATCGTCAGTCCCTTCGGCAGCGTAGCCCCCAGCGATTTCCACCATCCGGTCAGCTCCCATCACCGGCTGATGGAATCTCTCACCATTTTCGATGACGTTTTTATCCCCTGGGAGCGGGTATTCATGAAGGGGGAATGGCAGTTTGCGGGTCCTCTGGCCAATACCTTCGTCCAATTCCATCGTTTCACGGCGATCTCGTATAAACCGCCTTTATGCGAACTGTTCGTCGGCGCTGCAGAACTTATAGCCCAGTATAACGGGCTTAAACAGGTCTCCCATATTCGGGAGAAGCTGACCCGACTCATCAACTACCTGGAGACCGTTCGGGCGCTCACGAGAGCTTCCGCTTACGAATGCCAGCTTGTAGATCCGGGAGTTGCCGTTCCGAATACTGCGATTACCAACATTGCGAAATTTTACTTCGCCAGCAACTACCATCAGGCGGTCGGTTGGCTTCAGGATATCGCCGGAGGTCTCCTGGTGACCGGCCCTGCGGAGGAGGACTGGCTCAATCCAGAGACCCGGCCTTACATTCAAAAGTATCTGGGCGGGGCCAAAGGGGTTTCTACAGAAAATCGACTGAAAATGTTTAATCTGATCCGAGACCTCACGGCCTCCGATTTTGGCGGATACCATGAGGTTCTGGCTATTCACGCCGAGGGCTCCCTGGAGGCTCAGAAAATAACCATTTACCGGGAGTTCGATGCGGAGCCGTGTATCGAATTTGCTAAAAAAGTAGCCCAGATCCGGGATTAGTCCTTTCCCTCACGGTCGCGGCTCTGAGGACTTGCGTCACCTACGCCTCTGAGCCACGACCCTCAGGGAGGGATGCTAGGAATCCAAATGAAAGGGACTAGGTCCTAGTCCCCTGTTTACTTACTTTTGACAAGCAGTTCTGCTTTCCCTCCCCACCCCCCTCTCCCACGCGGTGGGAGAGGGGGGTGGGGGTGAGGGCAGAATTATCATGTCAAAATTAAGTAAACTAAGGCTCATCGGCGATTACAGCTTTGTACCCCGGCGGTGAGAAATTATTTACCCTGAGAATCCAGCCTCATCAAAAAGAGCACCTCGTCATCTTCCTCTAGAAGGTTCACGACCGGCCCTCCATGGGGTAGAGAAGGAGCTGCAACGGCTAAATCTCTTCTTACTTTTTCAAAGACGGATTTGGGTTTGCGGGGCTGTTTGAACTTCGATTTGAGGTTGAGGAAAATGGCTGCAACGGCAAGACAGATCACTACCGAGGTTAGCGCCAGAAGCCCATAAAAATGCTTCAAGGGGATCTTCCTCCACTTTATTTCGGGTTCGGCTCTTTGGGCCGTCTTTGCAGGAGGCGCCGACAATTGTGCAGGCGTGGGATTTGAGGCCGGGGTCGGAGTTAAACCGGTTGCAACGGGAGTTTCTGCGGCAACGACCTCCTCGGTCGGATAATATCGCAGGCTGTAGAGAACGCGATCTCCTTTGCCTTTTGCTCGCGCTACAAGGTAATAAAGTCCGGCGGGCAAGGGGGATTCTGAGGCGAAACGAATCACTCCCGGAGGATTCAGATGCCGGGTCCCTGAACCTAAAAGCTTGGTACTGCTATCGGGGCCATACACCTGGAGCTCTACATTCGCCTGAGGGTTATCCAATAGCTGCATCTCAAAAGCCCACTTGCCTTCTTTATGAATTTCCACGCTGAACCAATCCGTGCAATCCCCTTTATCGTAATCGACCTCGGCAACCTGCTCGGGTTTCATGAAAGCTTCCAGACTGACGGCCCTTGAAGGGCTCCGGTCTGGAGAGGAATTATAGTCGCAATCGTACTCGCCCAAGGTGTAGACATACTTATTGATCTCGTTAGGGACAACCGTCACCCTGGCTCGATAGATGGGGTAGCCCCGTTTTACGATTTCTACCTCGTAGATGCCTTCCTTGATATGGTCCAGGTTCAGAGGGGTTTCCCCCTTTTTTTGGTTGTTTAGGAAGACGGTTCCCTCCGAGGGAATGCTTTCAATATACAGATTTCCCGTTAGCGCTGCAGGGGTGGGAAGTGGGGTCGGGGTTTCCACGGGTTTGGGCGTAGGTGTGGTGGCAGGCAAAACGCTAGGCGTAACTTTTTGAACGGGCGCAGGGGCCGTTTCCGAGAGAGGGCTGGGGGTAGGGGTAGGGATGGGCGGAGGGACAGGCTTTTGAGCCGGAACCTGGGCCACTTCCAGAGTAGGGGTAGGTGCCGGAGTCGAGGTCGGCGCCTTGGTCGGCACCGGAGCAGGAGCCGGCGTAGCTTGTGAGGGGGGTTCGCGAAATACCTCCGAGAGTTCTCCTCCTCTTAATTCGGGAAACCGCTGCTCCGCCATGCGCCTTTTTAGCTCATCCACTTCGGCCAGATATTTATAGGCCTCAACCCTCGGCTCGACTCCGGAGGATAAGGCTTTATTTAAATACTTTTCGGCAGTTTCCGGCTGCCCGGAACGAAGATGAGCGATGCCCAGTTGAAGATAGGGGTAATAGTCTGTCAGAATCCAATTGCCCGGGGTCACCACCCGCTTCTTCGATTGAGGATTGCCGGCGATGGCCTTTTCCAGGTTTTCTATCGCCTCTGCCCATCGTTGGTTCCTCATAGCCAGAAGCCCTTCCTGGTAATAGTCATACCATTCCTTGGCGGCTTCTGCGGCAGGCGGCCAGGCTCCTATAAGATAAAAAACAGTTGCGACGAAAGCTAACGTCCTCATAACTGGTATAACCTCTCGACTAAAACCGATAAAATGCCGTTATGACGCCCTCTGAAATAGAATTTGCTAAATTCACCGCCCCATCGATTCGGAACCTTCCCAGGGAGACCCCTCCCCCAAAGGTGACATGGGTCTGATCTTCCCGTTCCGGAAAAAGGACCAGAAACCTCAGATCTTCCCCCTGGAAGGTGATACTGTGATCTGGATCCGTAAAAACCCCTCCCCTCAAAGAGATGAGGGCGGTTCCTGCAAAAAAGTTGTACTCGACCCCTCCGTGGATCTGGGTAGCATCCTGAATGGTAAAGTCCTCAGGATTGGCGCCTGCCAGGGTGATTTGAAAATTTTCCAGCAAATCCGAGTACTGAATTTGGATGACATCCAGGGAGAGGGTCACGGTATCGTCGGAGGAAAATACGCTGCCCTGGCGATAGGAAATGCCGGCGCCGTAAACGTCCGGGACTTTAACCGTGTATTCTACCAAGGCACCCGTTTGTCCTGGAACGATACTGAAGTTGATCGATTCGGTCAAATCAAACCGGGGTCCGCTTCGAAAGACCCCCCCCACGGAGAATTCCTTGAGGGGCGTTTGGGCCTGGAAGAGCTTCCATAAGCCGCCGAGGGTGAAACTCGCGGCGGTGGCCGATTCATCGATCGTAGAGCTAAAAACCGGATTCGTCCCCGTCGCATCGAACCGCGTAAGCGCCGACTCTACATCCAGCGTCGCTGCCTGGACGGCGGCACCTAAGGAAAGACCCCGGGCTAACTCCACGCCGGCAGAACCTCCCAGATTGGTAATGCTGAAATCTAGTTGGCTCCTCACGGGGAATATTTCTACGTCGCTGGCCCCCGGAATCGGAATAAGGATAAGGTCCGTTTCAAAATCCTGCTTGAAATTTGCCAGTTCCTGACGAAATAAGGCCAAGGAAAAATTCTTTGTGGAGATGGGATAAACAAAACTTAAAAAAGAGAGGGAGGTGACAGTTTCACTGAAATTCTCTGTAAAAATTTCCGTCGCCGGCGTCCCACTCTCATCGATAATGGCCCTGCTTCCTACAGGAATGTCTAAGGTCGTAAATTTGGTAAATCTGACCTCACCTAGAAATTCCGGGCGCCGGGGGATGATGAGCCCGGCGGGGTTTGCTGCGGAAGCCGTTGCATCATCGGCTGTGGAAAGAAAAGCCCCTCCTTGCCCGAGGGCCCTGGCTCCGGGAAGATTAAAATTGAACTGAAGCTGTGCAGAGGTTTCCTCGTTAGTTAAAGCAGACGCCTCCGTAAAAAGATAGGCAAAAAACACCAATTGAAAAATAACGCCAATGAGCAGTTTTTTCCTAGTCATAATCGTAGTTCCTTTCTTTTATCCTCTTTTATCCTCTTTTTAAAATGCCACCAATTTATTTTAAAGGCAAATTTCTTTTTATACCCATTTTAAATGGCTATTGGCAAGAAAGAAACACTAAAAAACGGCAGGGCTGCTTTACCTGGCGGCTAGTCGTCGTCGTGACCGGGGCCCCCGTCATCGTCATCCCCATCGTCATGGGGAGGTTTGGGGGTCTTTCCAGGTTTGGGGGTCTTTCCGGGTTTGGGGGTCTTGGTAGGATCTGGGAGGAGGGTAGGGACTGGAGGTACGGTCGGTACTTGGGTAGGAACGGGTATGAGCGTTGGAAAAGGGGTGGGCGTTACATCCTCATCGTCACGGGGAGGTTTGGGAGTCTTTCCGGGTTTGGGGGTCTTGGTCGGGTCTGGGAGGAGGGTAGGGACCGGAGGTACGGTCGGTACCTGTGTTGGAATCGGGACGGGCGTTGGAGAAGGTATAGGCGTTGGAGAAGGGGTGGGCGTTATCTTGATATCATCTGGGGGTTTGGGGGTCTTTCCGGGTTTAGGGGTCTTGGTCGGCTCCGGAGGCTTCGGGGTCACAGTAGGGGCCGGAGGATTGTTAGGCGTCGCGGTGGGAGGTAGGGTCGGTTTAGGCGTCGGAGATGGAGTAGGTGTAGCGTTAGGCAAAGTTATGGGCGCCGGCGTAGAGGTTGGGAAAGGGGGAGGGGCGGAAGTAGGGACCGGAGGAACGTTCAGAGCAGGCGTGGGAGTGGATGTGGGAGCAGATGGGGGAATGGGAGTTGGGGTACGGGTCGGGATCGGCGTGGGGGTGAAGGGCTTCCCAGGCGTGGGAGAAGGACGAGGAGGGTTAGTCGGCCTTGGGGTAGGTGTAGGAGGACCGCCAGGGGTCGGAGGGATCGGAGGCATCGGGGTTATCTCGGAAGCGGGCGTAAAGGAAGGGGTCGGTAATCTACCGGGAGTGGGGGTAGGTCTGGCCACGATGGTTAAAGTGATACTTTCTGTCGCAAGGACCTGAGTCCCGACCGGGGAACTTGTATCAATGACCTCTACGGAGATCGTATCCGACCCGGGAGTAGCCGGAGCTACATATAAAACGACGCTTCCGTTTCCCTGGATAGATCCGCGCTGCGCGGCCCAGTTAAAAGCTAGATTCTGGGCAGAGGTGGAAATAGATTGTAAAGAGACGCTAATGGTCGAGCTGCCCCCTACTTCTACAACCCCCGGATCTGCCGTTAAAAGGCCGGAGGTTATCGGAGAATGGGTGGACAGGGTAAAACTTTTATCCTCATCCCCACCACAGCCGCCTAGTAGAAGGGATAACCCCAGACCTGATGCTATAACTAGGTAAAAAATACGCACTACTTAAATAAGGCCCCGTAGTTATCCTTAGCTCCTGTTTTTGGTTATCCAGCCTATCGTTCAAGTGGTGCAATTTGTGCGCCACAAATGCGTCAAATTTATAACTATTTGTTACTTTGTAACTTATATGAATATGAACGATCCAAATATTACATAAAGTTCTCCGTTCTGTAAACGAATTCGACACCCGGCCTTTGCCACCTGTCGGTATACAGAGGTCAGAAGAAATCTGGCCGTTTTAGGGATAACTAGCGGGGAGAGGGGGTGGGGGTATTACCCGGGGTGGGGGTGGGAGGGCCGCCGGGGGTGGGGGAGGCTCCCGGAGATGGGGTCAGAGGGGGTGTCGGTGAG
>Ga0073934_10005563_pt1 | contig 19329 bp, 26 predicted proteins | sample LarsenN4metaG_FD_76834 | JGI IMG/M metagenome (GOLD analysis project Ga0073934, IMG submission 76834) | Hot spring sediment bacterial and archeal communities from British Columbia, Canada, to study Microbial Dark Matter (Phase II) - Larsen... ... | reverse complement strand
TGCATGATGAGAAGATCTCCCTTATAATTGCGTTCTTCTAAGCGTTGCTGAACCTTAGCCAGATAACGACCCACTATGGGCTGAACATAGGCGTTCACCACAGCGGTGCTGGTCCGCTCAAACTCTCGGATAAGGGGGAGGATATCTGCGGAGGCGACGACATAAAGATGGGGCCAGCGTGCTTCGAGGAGGGCTTTGGCTCTTCGCTCATGGACGGGATTGACGTAAGAGTTTAAGAAGCTGATGACGATGGCCTCCACCCCTAAATCAACGAGTTGTTCGGCTTCTGCGAGGACTTCTGCTTCAGCCAGGGGAAGGAGAACCTCTCCTTCTGCGGAGATCCGCTCGGAGACTTCTTTGCGTCGATCCCTTGGAATTAAGGGCTCATATGAGCCGGTAAGGCCGTAGAGGTGTGGGCGGTCTCGGCGCCGGAGCTCCAAGATATCCCGGAAGCCCCGCGTTGCAATAAGACCACAACACGCCCCTCTTCGCTCCAGTATGGCGTTGGTAGCCACCGTAGTGCCGTGGACGACCAATTCGATATCCCCATAGTCAACCTGGATCGCATCCAGGCCTGCCATCAGACCGAGGGAGGGATCCCCTGGCGTGGTGGCGGCCTTCCCGATCTGTAGACTCCGAAGGGTTTCATCCAAAACCACGATATCCGTAAAAGTCCCACCGATATCGATGCCTACGAGCTTTCCCATACGGCCATAACCTCCCTAGTTGGATCCCTGTCAATTTAACAGACTGCTCCCTCCAGGCATGAAAACCCTACTCTGCTATAGATGGAAAAAGCCGGGGTTAAGAAGTCCGCCAGGTGGGTTATCCCTTAATGCGGTTTCGTATCGCCTGCGCGGCGGAGAAGTAGGGTTAAACTAGCGTCCGCCACATCCAAAGGGGTCTCCCCTTTATCGTTCTTGGCGTTGATATCTGCCCCATGGGCCAGGAGAACCTGGACCGCTTCCTGGTGACCTTTGGAGGCCGCTAAATGCAGAGGAGTAGCGCCTTCCTTGTTCCGGGCGTTGATATCCGACCCCTTAGCGAGGAGGATCTCTATAATCTCCTGCTTACCTTCGGAAGCCGCAACGTGTAGCGGCGTGAGTCCCTCATCGTTCTTGGCGTTGAGGTCCGCCCCGTGGGCCAGGAGAAACTCCACAATTCCCCGATGGCCTCTGTAGGCCGCTAAATGGAGAGGGGTGGCGTCATATCGGTTTCTCGCATTGATATCCGCTCCCTTGGTCAGGAGAAACTCCACGATTCCCTGATTCCCGTTGTAAGCTGCAATGTGCAACGGGGTAGGGCAGTCATGATCTTTTGCATTGATATTCGCCCCTTTGGTGACAAGAAGCTCCGCGATCTCTTGCATATCCTCAGAAACTGCTGCGTGGAACGGAGTAACACCATATTCGTTCTCTATGTTGATATCCGCCCCTTTAGAAAGGAGAAACTCCACGAGCTCCCGTTTACCCGTAGAGATTGCAAGGTGTAGCGGGGTCGTCCCATTTCGAGTTTTTACGTTGACCTCTGCTCCCCTGGCGATAAGAAACTCCACCACCTCCTGATTTCCCACGGCGCTCGCATGGTGTAACGGAGTCGCATTGAAGCGATCCCTAACGTTGACTAACGAAGGATTAGCGGCCAGCATCGTATGGATCTTATCCATATCCCCTATCCTTATAGCCGCAAGAAATTCACGCCTCTCCGCCTTCTCGTCGGCGGCTGCGGCTATCCCTGCAAACAGGCCTAATATCATAATCCAACAACTTAACACCCTTCTTTTACACATAGCGTCTCTCTTCCTAAACATAGCTCCCATCTTTATGAAAAAAGCCAACCGCCTAGAGCATGGACCCCATCAGTTGCTCTTTTCCAGGACCTTATAAAATAACCTCCTTCAGAGGTACTTGAGATGCTTTTATTGAAGCTTTTTAAGACTTTAGTGTCAAGTAGAAAGTACCGACGTGGATAAAGATTTCATGGCCGCCGGCGCCCGTGAAGGTATCCAATCCGGGAGGGCCGACGCGCATCGGAAGCAACTTCCAGATTTATTCGGCTGCTCCCGTCGCCCACCTGATACCCCCCCATAAATGATCCAAAAACAGTGGATCTCCATAAGTTTCCTTCGTATGTCCCATGGCGGTATACCAGGCCCGTCCCCCCTCGTATTCATGATACCAAGAAATAGGGTGATTTTCGCCCATACTGCCCCCGGAATAAGTCGTCTCGTCGATCTTGATTAATACGTTAACCCGGGCACTGGGATCCTCCTGGAAGTTATACCACTCATCGGTTCGAACCCATTCTGCGGGCAAGGTCTTAGTAGATATATGGGTGGAATCCACAACTTTAACGGTGGCCGTTTGAATGGGGGGATGGTTCTTAAAATAGGCTCCCACAAGCTGACCGTACCAGGGCCACTTATATTCCGTATCCGTCGCGGAGTGGATGCCGATGAAGCCCCCTCCTTTCCGGATAAACCTCTCGAACGCGGCCTGCTGTTCCTGGTTAAGGATATCCCCCGACGTATTTAAGAAGATAACTCCCCGATATCTTGCCAGATTCTCGTCTGTAAAAATTGCTGCGTCTTCGCTGGCTTCGGCTTGAAAATGATGCTGGTCGGCCAGAAACTGGATGGCCTTGATTCCATCGGGGATCGAGGCGTGGCGGAACGCCGCCGTTTTAGTAAAAACTAAGACGGTAAAATCCGGTGAATTGCCGGTAGGTTGGGCCGAAAGCCCAGTCTCGTGCAAAGCGAGGGTGAAGTTTATAGGCATCATAAGTGTTAGTAAGAACTTATAATTTTTTAAAATAACCTTCCATTCCATAGGATGAATACCTTGTAAAGTTAAATTTAAATAACCGTTCCCCCTCTCCCCCACCTCTTTCAAGGGTATTTTTTTGACCTAACCCCTCCGATTCCCCTAAAAGCCCCCTCACCCCCCTCTCCCACCGCGTGGGAGAGGGGCCGGGGGTGAGGACCATCAGATCCGACTAACCGGGTCTGGTTTAAGATAGAACTCTCTTAAAGCCTCGTAACGAGCGCCGTGCTAACGGCCAGCATCAGCTGTGTCGCGAAGCGCCGGCGGAACCATGCCGGCTGCATTCGGTCTTGGGCGCTCGCTCCCCCCTGAATTCTTGATAACGCTCCGGGGCGTATCGGCTGGCCAACAAACCCGTTGCCTCCTCCACCTTGATGGCCTCCACCAACACCCCCTCCTCCCCATATGGTAAGTACCCCTGGCACTGCCCGGACGGGGTGATCACGCTGGTCGCCGATTCTTGATAACGCAACGCATAATTGACGCTGGCAAAGTAGATCGTGTTCTCCAGGCTGCGCAGCATCATCGCCTTCTCGTAGTACGGCCCGTTGGCCTCCCCCCATTGCCTCAGACGGACCCCTTGTCGATCGCTGCCCGCGTGGTGCGGGTGAAACACGATTTTCGCCCCCCGCACCGCCGCCCATCTCACCGTCTCGGGATAGCGCCACCCCTCATGGCAAATCACCACCCCAAACTTCACCCCTTGGAGCTGGAACAGACGCCGGGTATTTCCGGGCACATAGAACCGATCTTCGCTCGGGGCGAGTTGGTTCTTGGTTTGGTAGCCCTGAAGCTGGCCTTGGGCGTCGAGGACAAAGGCGACAATCTGCCGGCCTGCCTCCGTGAGCCGTTCCATGCCGAGGATCGTGGCCACCTTATACGTTCGTGCCCACCGGGCCACGGTCTGGAGAGCCCGTTCCTGTTGGGTTTGATCAAAGGGGAAGACTTCAAAATCCTGTCCCCGCAGCCCCGGGAGGTAGGCTTCCGGGAAGCAGACGATCTGAGCGCCTCGGGCGGAAGCCTGGGCCAGGAGGTGCTTAACCTTGTCTAAGCCCTCCTCCAGGGAGGAGGCGATGTAGGGCGAAGCCAGGGCAATGATCATGGGGGGCCTCCTTTGTCGAGCGCCCCTGGCGGGTGAGGTTGATTAAAGGTAAGCTCAACTTCTTCCTTTCTCACCATAGGAAGTTCAATTGAGAGAATGAGGCACATATTCAACAATCCCTGACGTCAAGTTTAGACATGGGACGGTGGTCATCGATTCTTCGGATCATCCGCTGGATTGACGAAAATGGTGGCACTTGGCCCAATACCGCTGATCTGTACAATCACCTCTTCGTCCTTAGCGCCGTCGTAATGGACCATGTGGGAAGGGTGTTCCACAAAGCTTCCGGCAGGTACGGGAATCGTATTGTTAGGATCAAATTTCTCACCGGTGCCCGCCCACCATGTGCCTTTCAACACGGTAACGTAGCGCGTTTCAGGATGCCAATGGGGACGACTCATGACGCCCGGTGGGAACAGCACACGAATCGTATACATCCGGGGCTCTTGCGGATTACCGGAAATCACTGCCATCTTGACGCCGGGTAAACCGCTATATTCTCGCCACTGGATGTCGTCGCTCTTCGTGATGGACAAGGTATCTGCGCCCAGCGCAGTGCTCATGGTCCAGGCTATATGGATTACAATAAGGAAAGCACGTTTGGCTAATGTCATAGGGTTCCTCCATAGGTTCCTACTCATCCAGGTCTAAACAATTCAGAAAGCCTGTCGTAAGGTCCAGGCTTCCGACAAGCCTTCGAGAAGGATATCGCGAGCGCATTACTTCACGGCCACCGGGAAACGCGGCGGTCTAACAGAAAAAGCTAAGCTTTGAGTTCCGACACATACTGAAGCCCTGTTAAACTCAGCAGCTTAACCTCCTCACAAGAGTTTCTAACCTCCTATTGTCAGTTATAAGGTAATCCCCACGAAGAACAAAGTCAATTTCGGCACCTATATCAACCGCACGAACGATGCCTAACATTTTCGTCCGTGCCTCGTTCCCAGGCTTTGGCCTCCATGCTGTTGACTTAAGAATAAATAAAAAGATCAAAGTCCTTTTTCAGCCCTGTGAGGAGCGACCCCTCCCTCCCATCTACTCCCACGAAGGTTAAGCATCTCCTCCTTTTCTTCGCCCCGGTAATGTCGTTATCCCTTCAAGTCCTCCTTTTGTTTCGAACTATTCAGACCACTACCTCAGATAAGTAAGTTGCATAAATTTTAAAAAAGCCCTTGACCTTCCCGTATACGGGAAGGTTTATCTTAAAAGTATCCGAAAGGTCATAAAGGACTATGAAGAGATTACGATATATTGGCCAAGTTGCCCAAGAAACGGGAATTCCTCAAAAAACACTCCGGTACTATGAGGAACTGGGGCTCCTTCCCCAGCCCATGCGGACGGAATCCGGATACCGGATTTACACGCCAGATACTTTGGAACGAGTCGCCTTTATCAAGAAAGCTCAACGGCTAGGGCTCACACTCTCGGAGATCAAACAGATTCTGGATCTGTACGATAAGAAACAAGCCCGGTGTTCACATATTGAGAATCTGCTCCATCGAAAAATCGCTGAGATCGATACCCAGATCCAAGATCTTTTGGCGCTCCAACAGGATCTCCGAGGATTGTTACATCAATGGGAGCCTGCCGCCGAGGGAACTTCGAAAGAAGAGGTCATCTGTTCTCATATTCAGAGGTATGTCCCGATTTCCCAAGGTAACGTAAAAAAGAAGGGAGGAAAATCACATGGAACCTAAACAGGTCATCTCATTATGCCCGGCATGTACAGAGTGTCCGGCGGTCATTGTATATGAAGATGAAGTTCATATCGGAGAGGAGGGAAACCGAGTAAAACTCTCCAAAGAGGAGTGGAATGTCCTGGTACGCAGCATTCTACGGGGAGAGCTTACCGATCTCAAGTAGGAAACTTTTTGGATACTGGGTTAGCTGCTATGGTAGGCATTGAGGGTTATACCTCTACCGGATTCATATTTTTATTGACGCGCCGGGTTACAGGCATTAAGCTATTTGTGTTATGCAAATAGTTGCGGATTTTACCGCAGGCCTTATCCAGACCTGGCCATATTTGATTCATAGAATCCCTCCCTGACGGTCGTGGCTCAGAGGCGTAGGTGATGCAAGTCCTCAGAGCCACGACTGTCAGGGAGCGGTTGATCAGCATGAACTGGATTATGTCATAGTAAGGATAGGCCTGGGAAGGTGATAAACTGGAAGTAAATGGTAGCTTAAATAGGCCCCTAATAATCCTACTCTAGCTTATGAAAAAGTCGATCCGACGTATCCTGATCACAGGCATGAGCGGCCTCATTGGCGGGATCATGCATCGAGCCCTGGAAGGTAAGTACGAACTGGTCGCTTTGAACCGTCGACCTGTGCCGGGGGTACGATGCTATCAGGCGGATATCTCGGATCTAAGCGCGATACGGCCTGCCTTTGAGGGCGTGGATGTGGTGCTGCACCTGGCAGCCGTTGCCCACGGCGGGGCTCCGTGGGAAGAGGTGCTGCGGCACAACGTGATAGGGACCTACTATGTGTTCGAGGCCGCGCGGGAAGCCGGGGTCCAGCGCGTGGTGTTTGCCTCCAGCGGCGCCGTGATCATGGGTTACGAAGCCGATCTCCCCTACAAGAAATTGGTCGAAGGGCCGGATAACCCGCTTCCTGAGGAATGGCCCCTCCTGACCCATGCATCTCCGTTCCGCCCCCACGGGTTATATGGCTGCAGCAAGATTTGGGGAGAAGCCCTCGGGCGGTATTACTGCGACCGCTACGGCCTGTCGGTCATCTGCGTGCGGATCGGCGCAGTCTTACCGGGAGATAAACCTACAGCTCCCAGACACTTTTCGGTCTGGTGCAGCCATCGCGATGTGGCTCAGTTGCTGGAAAAATGCCTTATAGCCCCTAGCGAACTGCGATATGACATTTTCTACGCCGTGTCGAACAACCGACGGAATTATAGGGACCTTACCCATGCCCGTGAAGTGCTGGGGTATATACCCCAAGATAGTGCCGATGTCTTTGTCTACTAAAGAATTGTATGACCGACCCTGAACAGAAGGTTATCGAAGCCTTAAATCAAATCGGAGTTCCTTACGAAGCGATCCAAATTGATCCCGAATTTGCCGATACAGCCGCATTTTGTGAAAAATATGGCTACCCCCTTGAACGGTCCTGTAACACGATCCTTGTAACTTCCAAAAGGGGACCCAAGAAGCAAGCCGCTTGCGTCGTTTTGGCCAACACCCGGCTGGATGTGAATAGACGGGTTAAGAATCTTCTGGGCGTCTCCAAAGCCTCGTTTGCCTCCCCCGACGAGATGATGGCGATAACCGGGATGCAGGTGGGCGGCGTGACCCCCTTTTCGCTACCTAAAGGTCTACCGATTTATGTAGATGAACGGATCATGGGGCTAGACTGGGTGATTTTAGGCGGCGGGGGTCGCTCGTTGAAGATTAAGATCTCGCCGGGAGTTTTTACAGAGCTGGGGGCTGAGATCATTCCAGACCTGGCTATGGATTAATTTAATTTGAGCGTAGACTCCGACCCCATCAAGGCGACCCTGGGGCGTTAGACCGTGGGTCCATCGCCCGCGATGGTCGTCCGGCGCATCACCCGGCGGTATTTCCTTCCATCCCAGGGCCGGCCTCGATGCAAGCAACAACGGTTGTCCCACATGACCAGGTCTTTCGGCCTCCACTTATGTTGGTAGACAAATTGAGGTTGGGTCGTCCACTCCAGGAGTTCCTTCAGCAAGACCCTTCCCTTCTCTACGGGCCAGCCGATGATATGCGAAGCGTGGGAGCCGATGAAAAGTGTCTTTTCTTCGGTCTCCGGAATCGTGCGCACCAGGATCTGCCGTACTGGGGGGACCTCGTCTTTGAAGGCCTGGCTTAGCAGGTCCGGCGCGATCAGGCTGCGGGAATAAGCCAGGCTGTGCTCGGCCACCAGCCCTTCCAGCATGGCTTTTTTCCCATCGGGCAGAGCCGCATAGGCCGCCCGCATACTAGCATATTCGGTCTCGCCCCCTTCCGGAGGCACCTCCCGGGCGTACAGCAGCGAAGCCCTGGCCGGAACTCTCTTGAACGAGCTGTCCGAATGCCAAAGCATGTTGCCGGAGTTATAGACCATCCGCTTATCTTCGGGCGGTATGATCTCCCCCTTCTCATCGATATTGGAAATGTTGACGATGGGCCCACCCCCTCCGCTAGGATCGTTTTTCATGGTCGGCTCCAGAGGCCCAAATCGCTCGCTGAAAGCGATGTGCCTGGTATCATCGAGGTCCTGATCGTGGAAGACCAGCACCGAGTATTTATAGAAGGCATCACGGATCTGTCCAAAGGTCGCCTCATCAAAGGGTGATGCGAGGTCAACGCCGAAAATCTCGGCAGCAAAATGATCTGTCAGTTTGTGGATCGTTATCGTCATAATGGTTTTCCCTGTTGGCTTGTTTATTTGAGGGTGTCTAGCCAAAAAAGTATTTATCGTTTAGGCTACTATTACATCGTCCCGTTCCTGCTGATCAACCGCTCCCTCACGGTCGCGGCTCTGAGGACTTGCGTCACCTACGCCTCTGAGCCACAACCCTCAGGGAGGGATTCTAAGAATCAAAATGAAAGGGACTAGGTACTATTACCTTGTAAAGTTAATCTGGATGAATCCTTCAAAGCTCCGATAGGAGCAACCTGTTTGTAGCAATAGGTAACCCCAACAAACCTCCAAGCTCCGATAGGAGCGACCTGTTTGTAACTGATGAAACAGGTCGCTCCTATCGGAGCTTCTAAGACGGGATCCCTGTTTGGCTATCCACAGATCCCCCTCACGGGGTTTTTAAGGGGGATGAAAACGAACTTTACAAAGGACTATTTAGATTGATAATTATTTTGACTTTAACTTATAATAGCTTCAGAAAAAGAACGGATAAAACCCAATCTGGCAGGCAGTATATATTTGTAAGATAACAAGGTCAAGCGAAAACTGCTCGATAGACCAAAATGAGACGGTCCTCAAAAAAACCAGTTCCACCTGTAGGGCGATATCTCAGGATAGCATGCGCGTATGAAATTCTCATTACCGAATCCACCTGACCAGATTCTTTTCTCAGGAGGTTTTCCAATCGCTATAGAAGATCTTCATCACCTTCTTAAAAACAGCCTTCTTACTAAGCTGGAAAAATACTACCAGCCTTTGAAAGGATATCGATCCCTCTTGTTCTAAAATTCCCTTACCATTTCAGGAGTAATTTATGAGGAGTGCTGCGGAGCTGTCGAAGTTATTAGTGAGGAGAACACAGCCCATACATCATATTTTCATAGCCTCTGATGGAACCGGAAGAGCGGCTGAGCAGACTTTAATAGCTGCACTCACGCAATTTGCAGCGGTGAAGGCGCGATTCACCCAAGCCGAATACCCCCTAGCCCGCAGTACCAAGTCTATGAAATCGGAGCAAGACTTATACAACGAGCTTTCCTATTACACGCTCGCTCATCCCGATCCTTCGTTTATCCATCAGCACATTGTTGACGCATATACCGCTCAGCGCGCCGACGAGAGTACGAAACCTATAGGCGTAGCCTTTGCCCTCATCGGCCTGTACCTGTACGTCGAGAAGAATTTTACGGGCAAACAGGTGCAGTGGATACATATGCGACTGGCAAAAAAGCAGAAACAATGGCCTACGTTTACCCTACCAGAGCAGAGAGGTGCGCTTACCGTTTCCGACGTCCTGGCGGCGCCGCCAGGCCAAGGGCGGGATGAGATGATACGAAAATGGTGTATATCCGTGTGGGAAGCGTGGAAAGAAAGCCGCGCGCAGATTGTAAATTTACTAGGGACGGAGTTGAGTATCAAGTAGGGACTTTACCACGATTTGATTTTTCTTGTTGACGCTCGAAAATAAAAATGCCAGAATTCCTCTGATTTTCTATTAAAGGCTTACCTAATTTAATTAGACCGACCTAAAGGAGGTATATCCATGAACCAGGAGAGGGAATACGACCTGCAGAAGACATTTCCGGACAAAATGCAACCGAATCGTCGTGAGGTCTTAAAGGGGATGGCCGCGATAGGTCTCGGCGTTCTGGCCGGATCAGCATTTTCTGGGGGACAGAGTAGCGCACAGACCCAAGAACTGGGGAAATCAGGGCAGGTAACGACCAGTGACGGGGTCAAGATCCATTATATAGAGGCAGGAACGGGAAAGCCTTTGGTCATGATCCCTGGATGGTCCCAAACTGCCGAGGAGTTTAAGCACCAACTGACGGGTTTGAAAGATCGTTACAGGGTGATAGCCTTGGATATGAGAGGTCACGGAGACTCCGAAAAACCCGACTTCGGGTACAAGATCGCCCGACTCGCCAAAGATGTTCGCGACGTGCTCCTGGCCCTCGATCTCCGGGATGTCAACGTACTGGGTCATTCCATGGGGTGTTCGATCATTTGGAGCTACTGGGAACTTTTTGGCCCTGACCGGCTTTCCAAGCTTCTTCTTATAGATCAGATGCCTTTCATTACTTCAAACCCGAAATGGTCCCAAGCCGAACTAGAGGCCTCCGGGGCTCTGTTCAACTGCGAGTCCCTTTACAATGTGTGCAATGATCTATCTGGTCCCGCCGGTGTGGAAGCTACTAAGAACTTCGTGGATCGGTGGTTTACCCAGGCTTTCCCCGATAAGGAAAAGGCCTGGGTCGTTGAACAAAATTTGAAATTTCCTCGGCCCCACGCGGCGACCCTTCTCTATAACCATTCTACACAAGACTGGAGAGATCTCATCCCCCGTATCAACCTTCCGACCCTCGTTGTTGGGGGAAGGGTGAGCCTCGTCCCCTGGAAGTCTCAAGTGTGGATCCATGAGCAGATTCCCGGGTCTCGACTAGAGATCTTCGAGGAGAATGAAGGGGGGCAGCATTTCATGTTTCTGGAAAATCCCGAGAAGTTTAATCGGATCGTAACTGAATTTATCGGATAATACCCCCTGTATAAGGCTGCTATAGCGGGGGACAAGAAACACCATTTTATGGAAATTATGGTTCCCTGCTGATCTTTTCCTAACTTACTTAACCGTAGATAGTTTTCATTTTAAGAACAAAGATTTGTAGGCTCCGTTCCTCAAAAAGAGGGTCCGGGTTGGCTAAGAAACCCCAACGCTTCCTGTGTAGAACGAGGTACGAAGGCAGCCTACTTAAAGCGATTCCCTTGATTACCCGGGAACGCTACGAAGAGCGGAAGGGGCCATGTAGATGACCTTAAAACCTGGAGTTTATCGGGTTATGGACCCTATCATTTGTGAGACCTTAGGGGAGTTTGGCCGCGTGCTAGGATCTGTAGAACCGGAAGGTTATGAGGTTCAGTTCTTGAGATACGGTCAGTCGAATCTAAAGAACCGGAAAACCATCTATGGGTGGAGCCTGGATACTTACCTCTTAACCGGGAAGGAACTGGGAGAGTTGATCATAGAACTGGAGTCCTTGTAAGGGTCAACCCCCTTAGACCCCTAACATAGAGGTGTTTATCCAATGAATCGTTCATAGACCGTAAGATAATACAAGGGTTACGCTCCCGCCCAGTATAACCTGGGCATTGTCTTCGAGCATGGGATGGGCGTCCCCGCCAATGCGTCCGAAGCAGCGCGCTGGTATCGCGCTGCGGCTGATCAGGGGCTCGCCCAGGCACAGGCTGCGCTGGAGCAGCTAGGGCAATAGCCCTCTCCTTGGGCGACCATGAGGCTGCTTTGCGATAACTTTTATCCTGTTTCCGGAGGTACAATGGAAAACCCACGGTCCCTGGTCGGACGACGAACGATGTCGAGGAGTCAACCGAGATGAAGAAGAACAAGAAGGTCGCTTACGGTGAGACGACCCTCCCTGCCGGGATACGCTCCCGCTTCGTGAACAATATCAACGGTCTCACCATGCACCTGCTGGAGGCCGGCTTCGAGGTCAAAGATCGGCCCTGCGTCCTGCTCCTCCACGGCTTCCCGGAGCTCGCCTACAGCTGGAGAAAGGTGCTGCTACCCCTCGCTCAGGCGGGGTTCCACGTAGTTGCTCCCGACCAGCGGGGCTACGGGCGTACTACGGGTTGGGACGGTAACTACGACGGCGACGTCGGTTCCTTCCGTTTTCTCAACCTGGTCAGGGACACCCTAGGGCTCGTCTTCGCCCTCGGCTACCGCTCGGTAGCCGCCGTCGTAGGGCATGACTTTGGCTCGCCCGTCGCGGCCTGGTGTGCACTGATACGACCGGACGTGTTTCGTTCCGTGGGGCTGATGAGTGCCCCGTTTGCAGGCCCACCGTCGCTGCCCTTCAACACGGCCAACGAAGCCCCGCCAAGCGATACCTCGTCCGGTCCCAATATCCACGAAGAACTGGCGGCGCTGCCCCGCCCGCGCAAGCATTACCAGTGGTACTACTCCACACGCGAAGCCCACGCTAACCTGCTTCACTGTCCCCAAGGGGTTCACGCCTTCCTCCGGGCCTACTACCACGTCAAGAGTGCAGACTGGAAACCAAATAAACCTTTCCCGCTCAAGTCTTGGACCGCGGCGGAGCTGGCCAAACTTCCCACTTACTATATCATGGACCTGGACAAGGGGATGGCGGAGACCGTAGCTCCGGAGATGCCGACCGCTTCTGAGATCGCAGCCTGCAAATGGCTGACCGACGAAGAGTTGCAGGTGTACAGCACGGAGTTCACCAGGACCGGATTCCAGGGAGGCTTGCAGTGGTATCGGTGTCTAACGGACCCCAAATACATGGCGGAGCTCCAGACGTTCTCCGGTCGCACGATCGACGTGCCGTCGTGTTTCATCGCGGGAGCGAGCGATTGGGGCACCTACCAGAAACCCGGCCATCTGGAGAGCATGAGGGAAAGTGCGTGCAGACAAATACTGGGGGTTCATCTGGTGGACGGGGCCGGGCACTGGGTGCAGCAAGAACAGCCGGAGGAGGTGAGCAGGCTACTCCTCCAGTTCCTTGCAACAGCAAGCTCAACCCGATCGTAAACAAGGATCCGTACAGGCGGACCTGATAGATGCCCGGCCCCCCGCTGCAACGGATGCTTCGAACGGCGTCGTCTCGCTTTGCGAGCAGCTTTTCGGCAAGGTCGGTTCCCATGCCTGACGAGCTCTTTACGCTTCACTAAACCTCAACGGTGATCTTCTTCGCGAATAACCTCTTTACCAGGTAATTCTTTCTCTGCGAGCTCGCGATTTGATATTAAAATTAACTCAATAGCTTCACGCAGGTTTTCCAGGATTTCCTCTAAGCCCGGCTTGTTCCCTCAGACCTGGCTTTTTCTAAATCCTCAGGAGTGTACATGTTCAAATCTCCTTTGCAGCAAGGTTCCAGTCCTTCAGCTCCGTTAAGATTTGATCGATCCCTAGTTCCTCCTACCTGAAGGTGCCCACTTCGGGTGATCACCCCCTGATCTTCAAGCAACTGCAACATCTTGCGGGCCTGGTGATAACTTATCGCCTCCCTTAGCTTCCCCCCAGGCCAGCGGTGCCACGGCACGTTTTGAAAGGAACCGTTGCCGGGCCGCCAACGACGCGTTTAAAATTCTCCGGGCCTTTTTCTTTAATAAAAGCCCCCTCTCTTCCTGTCGGATTCTCTCGCAAATTCACCGACGATCTATAATCCCCAAAATTGCCTTGTAACCCGACAAATCTGGGCTCACAGCCAGACGCACGCCCAGGTGCAAGACGCACCTCCCGGGTGAGTTCACGGGCCAGGTCACGAGCTACTGATCTCTCCAACTGGCTATCCAGCTATCCAACACCTAGGTTATTCGACCACGCAGATCCCCAGGTAGTGGATCCTCTGCAATGGCCGGCATGTTGATGAGAATCCGCTGTTGGTTGCAGATCCAGGCGTGTGAGATTTCCTCCCCTCTAAAAGCAAAATCAAGAGTTTCGCAAAGTTGGAGAGTATTCATAACCGCTTCCACCAACTTTCAATAAAATCCTTCACCCTTCGGAATTGCTCCTCGGGCAGGAACGATTTAATATAAAGCAATCGGCTTAATCTTTGATCTTTCAAAATAAGAAGTGCCGATGACACGGGCAGGCCCGTGGCCATCATCAAGCTGCCGGCTCTTGTTGTCCCCCCTGAGAGCAGGGTTACGTCCAGGTAGAAGAAATTGCAGGTTCTCATGGTATTGATCCGCAAGATGGGGCGTTTAAATCTCATAGATCCTCCCCCCCCTCCTGATCAAAGTCGTCATCCTCCAGAACGTCGGAGTCACTATCTAGAATCTCTTCCGCCAGCTCTTCGGCTTCTTTAGTAATAGAAAACCCGGGGTAATCCCAATAGTTGCTGAAAGCTCCTTCTTGATCCGTCCCCCCATTTCGGGACAACTTATCTTCATACCGATGGATCATCTCCCCCGGTGCAGTGTCTGTATCCGGGGGCAAGACGTCGTACTCGTCGGGCTTATGGGGAGACATCCAACCAAATAATTCGCCCCTGAAAAAGAAAATCCCCCCAACCACCAAAAGTAAAAATCCTGTCACCATATAAACCTCTGGATTTTGTTTAAGAAGGGCCTTAGATTAAAAGCGAAATGCCTTTAATCTAAGGCACTTCAACTCCAGGGGTAGATAGGTCGTTCGCTTCCCAAGTTTCGACCGCTACCCCTTCTTCGCTTTCCTACCTGGCGGCAAGGGCGCAAAGCGTTCCACCTCCGACTTAAACACCAACGTTAACCCATACCGCTCCACAGATCGCAGTCTACCTCGTTCGATGAGCTCGTAGATCGCCTGGGGGGTCACGCCTCGAAGCCGGGCCGCCTGGCTCACTGTGATGAGTTCGTGATCTCTTTCCTTCATGGAGAATATCTTTAAATATATCAAGAGAAAAGTCAATTAGATTCTTCAACTTTTTGAGCCCCCTGGATAACCCAGGGGGCGGTCGGTACCCGTTGGGGGGAGAGGGAGTCCTGTTTGCGCGCAAACATTCCCTGAAATATAGATAAAAATTTTTATAGGTGCGAAAGAAGGGCAGGAAGGCAGGTCGGGTTTTGGGGTAATGGGAATTTTTCCCGACAACCTCGATCTAAAACTCTTGCAGCCTGATCTGCCTTTGCATCCGGGACGGAGTCTAAAATGTAATCTGCATAATTTAGGTCTTTCTTTTCTTTAAACTTACTTTTGCAAGCCCGGTCTAAAATGTACACCATACTGCCTGACGGCACAGGGGATACATACTTCGTCACACAGGCCTCATGGTCACGAGGAGGGCCTAACGATCTTATAAATTTGGAAAGCAGAAGTAGGCCGATAACTAGGAGAAGGCCACGAAAGTATTTCATGGGGGTCTCCTGGCCTGTGCTGTAAGGCCATACTGAGGGGCAAAGCTGGACCCTCGTCAGGCTCTTAGAAGTCCCGCCTCATTCAGGATCAGGGCAGGGCCTTGTACCGCTCAGCCTGTTACTCCTTTTTCATGGTGGGGTTACCCAACCTGGCAGTTGCTCAGAAGCGAGCAGGACCGGGGCAGAAACCGTTCCGTCGAGGTAAGGCCCCCGCCAGAGGAGGTTCGCCTGGTCGATCCGGGCATGCATTTGGGCGCGCAGACCATCGTCAATGACCGAAAAGGCGGTCTTGATGTAGTTTTTGTAGGTCGTTTTGACCTTTTCGACGATGTCGATGGGTTGCATAGATTAAATCTGGCTCAAATCATAGTAAAACCTGATTATCCATTATCATGATAAATACTAAAAGTTCTTCATATCCTAGGTAAGAAAAGCAGTTCAACTATTATTCGTATTCTCCTGTCTTTCGAAGTACCTGTTCGTACAACTTTGGAGCAATCCACAAACCTGCAGAGATCATAGCATCCAAGGGTTCTTTAACAGTAGTAAGTAATCCCCCAGTTTTACTTGTGATAAGAATACCAACCGTTCCAATTACAGGAATTTGTAAAAGAGCAGCAGCCATTCTGGCAAGAGCGTCATCTATAATTACTCGACTAGCTGAACGTTCCATAGCTAATGCTAAAACTTCTGCTTCCCCGAGATCTACATTCTGAGCCAAAACATTAATTATTGCTCGGTTTTGAACCGATACAACCTCTATCCATTCTAGATCTAAGATGATGGATTCGCCCCTCTGTCCTAGCTGTAACTCCTTGGAAACTTCCTTAGGAATATAAACCCGACCGAAAAGCTGCCTTAGAAGATCGATCCTTCCAACTCGGTGGAAATAGATAAAAGGCGTTGTATTGGAAATAATCATCATTCCTCTAACTGTTGCCAAGGTCCTTAGCCGCTTGAATTTCTTGATCTAACTCCTCTTCTGTATAATTAAGAACCGAAATATGATGCTGGTTGAGAATATCTATAAAGGCAACTCGGGTGTAACCAGCAAACTTGGCAGCTTTTCCTAAAGAGAGTTTCCTTTCTTCAAATAATTTCATAGCCGCATACAATTGGATTAATTTAACGAACCCTTCCGGACTCTCTTTAAGAGAAAAAGGAATCTCTTCTGGAAAAGTAATCGTACTTGTAATCAGTTTCATGATGATACTTAGTATTAAGGTTTCAGTTAAAGGTAAATCGTAATACCAAAAAAGCGGTATTACGATTTACCTTTTCAAAGCCTTCTGATACCCAGCGGATAAAGATTCTGGCTAGTTGAGGCAGATGACCGCACCAAAATAATAACTTCTCTGCCCGCTTGAAATGGTAAATTATCTAGTGTAAGCGTACCATGAAAACACTCACCCGATATCGGCCACAAGTCTCAAGAAATTCGACCCGTGATAGTCCTGCTAACAAGGTTATACAGCACTCTTCTGAAGCGTTTGGAAATTCTTTTTTGACTCCTTCATAAACTAATCCTGGAATTGTGGGATCCCACCCAGAATCGGGTGGTAAACGAAACTCACAAACAGCCTCAATAATAGGTGCATTGGCATATTTTTACCCATGGTATTCTCCTTATGAAGGGCTAATCTTATTGGAGGATCTATGTATACCTACCATACTATCTCCATTAGGATAGAAAGCAACCAAATTTTAATACGAAAAAATTAAGTTTGCATGGGGTATTAACGCGACAATGTTAAATTACTGAAAGAGCCCCAGCGGGGCGACCTGTTTGTAGGAAATACGTTCCCGCCCCTGGACCTTTTAGCTCCGTAGGAGCGACCTGTTTATAGAGAGGGTGCTAGTCTTTCACAGGTCGCCCCTACGGGGCTCAGGGAATTTGAGTTTCTACAAACAGATCGCTCCTACGGAGCTTTTAAGGTTAAAACCTAATTTAGCATGGTCGAGTTAATTAGGTGTTATTTATTGGGTTACTTCCTCAACAATTGCAATCTCTTCATTGGTTAATCCATACAGCTCATACACCAACTGGTCAATCTGCCGATCTGTCTCGTCAATTTGCCGCTGGAGAGCGGTCTTCTCCTGTTCTCCCTCCGCCAATGTCAGTTGCCTGTGTAACGATAACATCCGTTCGACCAGGTCGACCATTTAGTCATGACGGGCTTTGTCGGCGGGGTCGGAGAAGTTGATGGGGCGGATCGGAAAATCTTTGAGATAAACAAAACTTGGTTCATAGAAATTGTCTCTAAGTTTGGGAAGAATAGAACAAAATAAAAAAAATGTCAGCATACTATTTAATAATCCCAAAAGATACTTATCAGGTAATGAAATGATAAAGCATTTTTGATTTGTGTACAATCCTATTGGGTCAAATGTGAACTCCGGTTTTTGACAGATATTTGGGTAAATAATCTTCGGTTTTTCAAACTCGGCGTAGTAGTCACAAGGACGTAGTTCCCACCAATATTCACCCTTATCATAGCGCATTTGAGCAACCCCAGCAAAGGGTGCTAAATAGCTGGCAATGACTGGGTAATTTTTTTGGAACCATCCCCAAGAATCATTCATACCCTTCGATTGCTCTCGAGTCCAACCATTTGGAACTAAGATCAAATACCTATCGCTCCTAGGGGGTTGATATCGCTTGATATCCCGTCCCACCAAAAAGGGTTTAATAAGCTCTGCGCTCCTAGGATCCTCGGCAATGAGCCGGTTTCGTATTTCTTCATCAATGACAAAGGCTTCGTTGAGACCTGTTTTGATCCCGTAATAAATTTTCCCCTTTACATATTCACCCAAAGGTTCTCCCACGGCTCGCAGTTTATCCAGCAGCACCTACACACGCTCCTTCGCTAAGGACCAACCTGCGTTGTCATCAAGGGTAATTTGGTTAACGGGGTAACACTGCCCCCTCATATAGTCGTAAAGACTACTGAACGACAGGGTTTTTACTTGTGTAGCTTCAAAGGTCGTACGGGGGGAACCCTTGGAAATCCTGAGAATACAAGGATAGGTTGTAGCGGCTTCAAATACAGGCAGATCACCGAAATCTATAATCTCTTCGATACGCCGTTGCTTCATCCAACGCCGAAGTGGCATACCGTAGTTAGCCCGCATCCACTTATTGGACACAATAGCCCCAAAAATTCCGTTAGGCTTGAGAAGTGAAATGCCTTGCTCGATAAAGTAAACATAAAGATCAGCAATACCGTGGTAAACCTTGTACTGTTGATTCATATATTCTTTTAGATGACTCAGCATTTCCTGCCGCACATAGGGCGGATTTCCGATGACCGCATCAAACCCAACTTTATCTAAATACCGTCCTTCTTCATCGAAAAACACCTCCGGAAACTCCAACTCCCAATGGAAGAACTGATAGTCCTGTGCAGCCGATTTACGCCCACGCGCAAGGGTAACATTCGACAAGATGGTATCATAATCCTTCACCTCCTCCCTAAAGAACGTGCCCACCCACATATCGGCCACATTCTTGAATGGCCGCTTCATCTCCTCAACAGCCTGATCCAGGGCTTTCTTGGTCTGGATGTCATCATAGGTTAGCGTCTCCTGCTTCATGATCCCGAAGACATCTCGGATCATGTTAGGCACCTTGGCCTTGAACTGATGCTCGAAGAGGTTTCCAGCTCTTCTTCGGGAAACAGGCGCTCCAGGTAGTAGTCCGAGAAGAAGCTGTCCGAGTTTTTCAGGAAAGGCCAAAGGAACGAGCGATAGGCGGTCGTGCGGCCCGTCGTCTCCTCCACGGGGCGCTCGATGGTAGCCTGGATGGCCGCGGCAATCAACGGAATCAGACAATCTGTCGCCGAGGCCAGGGCCTTCTTCGTCGCTTTGGCATTGGGATTGAACTCCGGATGATCGCAGGTGTTACGAATATCGCGGATAATAATGAGAAAGTAGCGGATCGACTTATCTACGTCGGTCTCCACTTTTCCTTCCCAGACTTCCAGAGCCTGGTAACCCTCTCGCGGGCGTTTTTTCTCTATGTTGTAAAGGAGCGCTTTCTTTGCTTCCTTTAGGTTCTCCCTGAATTGTGCAAAAATTGGCTCCTGAACCAGACTCCGCACCCCTGGAATCTGTATCACTTCTGAAATCCAGCGGTTGAAACGCTTA
>Ga0073934_10005560_pt1 | contig 19356 bp, 26 predicted proteins | sample LarsenN4metaG_FD_76834 | JGI IMG/M metagenome (GOLD analysis project Ga0073934, IMG submission 76834) | Hot spring sediment bacterial and archeal communities from British Columbia, Canada, to study Microbial Dark Matter (Phase II) - Larsen... ... | reverse complement strand
TCGGGGCCCATCGTCATTGGACAGGCGTGCGAGTTCGACTACTCGGGCATGCAAGGCGCCAAGGCGCTGCTCGCCGAGGGGTACGAGGTGGTCCTCGTAAACTCGAACCCGGCGACGATCATGACGGACCCGGAGCTCGCGCACCGGACTTACGTCGAGCCGCTCGAGCCGCGCACGCTGGCGGCGATCCTCGAACGCGACCGGCCGGACGCCGTGGTGCTCGACGTCCTCATGCCGGTCCTCGACGGCTTCGAGGCGTGCCGCCGGCTGCGGGAGCGTGGGGACCGGACGCCGGTGTTGATGCTCACCGCGCGGGACGCCGTGGACGATCGGGTCGAGGGGTTGGACGCTGGCGCGGACGACTACCTCGTGAAGCCCTTCGCGCTCGAGGAGCTCCTCGCCAGGATCCGGGCGCTGCTCCGGAGGACCTCCACGACCGCGGACGACAAGCCGCTGCGGTTCGCCGACCTCGTGCTCGATCCGGTGACCCACGAGGTGCGGCGGGGCGATCGCGCGATCGAGCTCACCCGGACCGAGTGGAACCTGCTCGAGCTGTTCCTCCTGAACCCCAAGCGCGTGCTGACGCGGGAGGTGATCTTCGACCGGGTATGGGGCTACGACTTCGGGCCCACGTCGAACGCGCTCGAGGTGTACGTCGGGTACCTCCGGCGCAAGACCGAGGCGGAGGGTGAGCCCCGGCTGATCCACACGGTCCGCGGCGTGGGCTACGTGCTGAAGGAGGCGTGAGGGTGACGTTCCGTCAGCGGCTCACGCTCGCCTCGGCCGGGGCCGTCGCGATCGCCGTGGCGGTCGCCTCGGTCGCGGTCTGGTTCCTCGTGCGCTCGGAGCTCCGGGCGCAGGTGGACGAGTCGATCGTCCAGCGCGCGGAGGCGGTGAAGGGGATCCGGATCCCCTTCAGGGGTCAGCACCTGCCGCAGATCGGCCTCGGGCTCGGCGAGCCGCTCGTCTACTTCCAGGTGGTCCTCCCCGGCGGCGGGGTGCTCCGGACCGAGAACGGCCCCGCGCTGCCCTTCGCCCCGGCGGAGGTCGAGGCGGGTCAGATCGTCTTCGAGGACCGCACGGCGGACGGGGTTCACTACCGTGTGTACACGGAGGGTCTCGCCGCCGGGTACACGCTCCTGCTCGCGCGTCCGCTGACGGAGGTCGACAGCCTGCTCCGGAGGCTGACGTTCGTGCTGGCGCTCGTGGCCGGCGGGGGCGTGGCGCTGGCCGCCGGGCTCGGCCTGGCCGTTACCAGGACCACCGCTCGTCCCGTCGCGCGTCTGACCGAGGCCACCGAGCGGGTCACGGAGACCGGCGACCTGTCCCTCCGGATCGACGAGCCGCCAGCGCGCTCCGACGAGATCGGGCGGCTCGCGTCGAGCTTCAACGCGATGCTGGAGGCCCTCGAGGGATCGATCGCCGCCCAGCGCCGGCTGGTCGCCGACGCGTCCCATGAGCTCCGGACGCCGCTGACCAGCGTCCGCACGAACATCGAGCTGCTCGCGAGCGGTCGTCCGCTCGAGCCCGCCGAACGGGAGCGGCTCATCTCCGACGTCCGCATCCAGCTGGAGGAGCTCACGGCGATCGTGAACGACCTGGTGGAGCTCGCCCGCGGGACCGAGCGACCGCCGACGTTGGCGGACGTACGTCTGGACGAGGTCGCGCGGGACGCGGTCGAGCGGTTCGAGCGACGCCTGCCCGGCGTCCGGGTTCGCCGAGAGCTGGACGAGGTCGTCGTCACCGGCGATGCGGCCCGGATCTCGCGAGCGATCGGCAACCTCCTGGACAACGCCGTCAAGTGGAGCGACGGCGAGATCGAGCTGGCGGTGCACGGCCCGGTCGTCTCGGTCAGGGACCACGGCCCCGGCTTCGTGGAGGAGGACCTGCCGCACGTGTTCGACCGCTTCTACCGCGCCGCCGGGGCACGCGGGATGCCGGGCTCGGGCCTCGGGCTCGCGATCGTCCGACAGGTGGCCGAGTCGCACGGGGGGCGCGCGGTCGCCGAGAACCATCCGGAGGGCGGGGCGGTCGTCCGCCTCGAGCTCGCGCCGACCCGCGCGACCCTCCCGGCGCCGCCGTAGCTCTGGACCGGGTCCGGCGCCCCACTCTCCCGGGCGCGGTCGCGTGCCTGGCTTTGGCCCGGCCGCGGCCGGGCCGGTAAGCTGGAGCCCTCGGGCATCGCCCGGGGATCCAGACGAGCGATCGACGGACGGCCCGCACGGCGTCGTTCCCAACCTCTCGCCACGGATCGAGCGCAGCATCGACACGGGAGGCGAGGCGATGGCGCGATCCAGGGGCGGCGTCCGGCTCGGACCCCCGGAGGGTGGCAAGGACTCCCCGGTCCGTGCGGCGCGGGGGCGACGCTGCCGGGAGCCCGGCTGCTCGACGGTCCTGTCGACCTACAACCGCTCCGAGACCTGCTACCTGCACACGGCGCCCTCGTACCGTCCTCCGCTCCAGCGCAGCTGACCTCGGGACACGGAACGGCGGAGGACCCGGCGCGACGCGCCGGGTCCTCGCGGATGCCGCCGCTGCTCAGACGGGCCGGACGTTCGCGGCCTGCGGGCCCTTCTGGCCCTGGGTGACCTCGTACTCGACCTTCTGGTTCTCATCCAGGTTGCGGTACCCCTCGCCCGAGATCGCGCTGAAGTGCACGAACACGTCGGCGCTACCGTCATCGGGAGTGATGAAGCCGAAACCCTTCTCGGCGCTGAACCACTTCACGGTTCCTGTTGCCACGTGCGATCCCTCCTTCCTTCCGCCGTCGGGGCCTGGTCGCTGCCCTTCGCGGCGCCGGCGTGACAGCCGGGGTGAGGGAACTGCTCGTAGCCAAGACCGCGATCGGTGCCCTCGGCCCCAACGGTAGCAGTTCGGGAGGTCCCGCGGCTCGGAGCGGGGTCGCCCGTGCCCGGATCCGGGCGCCCGCCCCCCCGGATCGACGTCGGAACGAGATGATGGGCGCATGGGGCGAGAGCCCGGGCGGGTCGAGGCCATCGCGGGCCCGATGTTCGCGGGCAAGACGGAGGAGCTGCTCCGCAGGGTCCGACGAGCGGTCGTGGGCGGGCGACGTGTCCAGGTCTTCACCCATGCGCTCGACACACGCGGGGGAGCGGACCGCGTGACGTCGCACGCCGGGCTCGAGCATCCGTCCCAGGCGGTGCCCTCGGCCGCCGACATCGGGGCGAGGGTGGGTCCCGACCCCGACCTTGTCGCGATCGACGAGGCCCACTTCTTCGGCGCAGAGCTCGTGCCCGTCGTGGGCGAGCTGGCGCTCCGGGGGATGGTCGTGATCGTGGCCGGGCTGGACGTCACGTTCGCGGGCCAGCCGTTCGAGCCGCTGCCCTCGCTGATGGCCCTGGCGGAGCGGGTGGACAAGCTCACGGCGATCTGCACCGTGTGCGGGGCGGAGGCGATCTTCCACCAGCGCACGATCGTGGCGTCGGCGAGGGACATCGAGCTCGTTGCCGAGCACGTGGGTGGGGCGGAGAAGTACCAGGCCCGCTGCCGGAGACACTTCGATCGCGCCTGAGCCCGGTCGGGCCGCCGGGCTCTTGACCGGGAGCCTCGTCGTCGTCGAGAGTGACGCGGGGAGCGGTCCGACCGGAACCGGGAGGTTGCACCGATGGGCATCGCGTTCATCCTTCTCGGCGCTCTGGCGCTGGGCGTGGTGGTCGACCTCGTCGTGGAGAGCGACCTGACCGGGGGCGCGACCGGGTACTCGCTCCTCGGGTCGTCGCTGTCGCTCTCCGAGTGGCAGGTGATCGTCGGGGCGGCGCTGCTCGGCGCCGCGAGCGTCGGCCTCATCGTCCTGGGCGTCGGCCTCCTCCGCGGGAGCTGGGGCAGGAGGAGGTCCTTGAAGCGCCGCCTGGCTGAGCTCGAGTCGGAGAACGCCGCGCTCCGGTCGAAGATCCACCTGGCCGCGGCCGTGCGGGCGCCGCAGCCCAAGCCTCCGGCCGAGGAGGCCGAGGTGATCAGGATCGGCGAGGCGGAGGACCAGCCGGAGCAGGCCCACGCCTCCGGTCGAGCCGACCCGGCCTCCCGCGCCGGTTAGGCGCCGTCCCCCGGTCGGCCTCGGACCGTCCCCGCCGAGCTCCCGGCACCGTGCTGGGATCGTCCCGGGCCCCCGGAGCTGCCCTTCCGCTCCGGCTTGCCCTGTTCGCCGGAGTGACCCTTGCCCTCGGACCGGCCGTGCTCGTCGGAGGGGCTGGCATCGTGCGATGCGTCTCGCTCCCCAGGGCGGCCCGTCCCCCCCGGCCTGCCCGTCTCCTCCGCCCGGCCCTTCCCCTCCGGCTCGCGGTCCTCGCCCGCCCGGCTCTTGCCTCCGCTCGCCTCGCCCGAGATCTCGGCGCCCTTGTCCCGGCCTTCCGCGTCGGTGGACGTCGCGATCTCGGAGATCCGGCGTCCCTTGCCCGAGGCCTCTCCGACCTCCGCGGCACCCTCCTCTCGGTCACCGATTCCCGGCGCTTCGTCGGAGGGACCGGGGACGTCGATCCCGACCGTCGAGAGGAGCTTCTCGACGACGGCCTGGGCCGGGTCGGGCAGGGAGCCGGCGGTCGCGAGACCGCCCGTCGCGAGGAGCGCCGCGGCGAGCACGAGCGCCACGGCCTTCGACCTCGCGGAGCGGGCGAGACGCCGCCGTGCGATGGCCGTGACCCTACGCGGGGGTGCGATCTCGGCGGTCCGCGATCGCAGGATCGCCGAGGCGACCGCCACCGCGTCGTGCTCGGCCGCGAGTTCGCGTGCGTCGGCGGGTGCCCGCAGGGCGCGGACCAAGAGCACGACGGGCGCATAGCCGGGAGGCGCGTCCCCGGGCTCGAGCAGACCGAGCAGCATCCGGTCGGCGGTGTCGTCGTCGAGCCACGGATCGTGGGCGATCTGGAGCCACGGCTCGCGTGGCGCGTTCATCTGGGCACGCGTTCGCGGGCGGCCCGATGGAACAGGCGCACCAGCGCCTGGTGCTGGATCACGCGGACCGTGTCCGACCGCGTCCCGACGATCCTGGCCACCTCGTCGGCGGAGAGCTCGCCGAGGATCGTCAGCAGGATCACGTCGGCCTGCTCGCGTGGGAGGGAGGCCACCCGATCGAGGGCCGCGTCGGTGGCGATCTCGGCGACGGTGTGGTCGTCCACGGCCACGACGGGCAGGTCCTCGTCCCACTCGGAGGCCTCGTCGAGGTCGAGCGAGACGGGATCGTAGCCAGGGAGGTCGGGTCCGATCGACGGGATCGTCCGACGGACGTGAGGCTGGAGGTCGAGCACCCGGTTGCGGGCGACCATCAGCGCCAAGGCCCTCAGCGCCCGCTGGTCGCCGTCGAACACCTCGAGGGCCGAGGTGACGTCGAGCCATGTGTCGGTCGCCAGGTCCTCGGCCTCGACGGGCTCGAACGCCCGCAGGTACCGGAGGATCCGCGGGTACAGGTCGTGGAAGAGCGCGCCGAGCGCCAGCCCCTTGCCCGCGCGCGCCTCGGCGAGTGTGTGGGAGAACTCCTCGGGCCGCATCACCCCGCAGCGTAGGGTCACGCCGTAGGCTGCTCAATCCCCGCGTGAGGGGACACCCGGTCGGGGCGGGCGGCGCATGCGGCGACCTACCGCAGGCACCGTATCTCCTCCGCGCACCCCGGCATGAGACCGCCGCGGCCGGGCGTCATCCCGACGCCTCTTCGCTACCGGGCGGCGGTGCCTCTCGCGCGTCCCCGCCGAGGTCCGCGGAGATCTTCAGGAACTCCTCCCGGGAGGTCTCGCCCTTCGCGTACCGGAGCCGCGCCGCCTCCAGCGCGGGGTCCCGTGCCGGTGGGCTCGGCGTGAGCCACCCCGCGGGAGGCGGAGCGGTGGTCGGGGCCGATTGCATGATGGCCCACACGACCAGTCCCACGACGAGCACGATCAGCAACGCCGGGAGGAGCCATCCGAAGAACCCCCACCACCGGTCGTCCATGAACCGACCGTCGAAGCCTTCGATGTGCATCCCGCTCACCTCCCGCCAGGTCTCCTCCCTGGATGGAGGTTGGAGACGATCCCGCGGAGGAGGCTGAGGGTCCGATGAGAAGAAGCTGAGTGGCATCCGCGGGTCCTCATCCGGACCGCCAAGCCGCGCGATCGGCGCATCATGGACGTGGTTCGGAGCGGTGCTGCTCACGATCGGAGGGCTCGCGTTCAGCATGCTGGTCCCGATCCTCGCGGGGTTCATCGCCTACGCGATCGCCGACCGGCCGAGGATCGCGCCGGGTCTGGTCGGCGGGCTGCTGGCACGGGAGATCGGCGCCGGGTTCCTCGGCGGCCTGATCGCCGGGCTCCTCGCCGGCTGGGTGGTCCAGCAGATGAAGAAGATCCCGGTCAAGGGGACGCTCCAGCGGATGCTGCCGATCCTGGTCTACCCGGTCTTCGGGACGGCGATCGTCGGCCTGGTGATGCTGCTGGTGGTGGGCGAGCCGGTCGCCGCGGCGAACCGGGAGCTGAGCGACTGGCTGAACGGTCTGTCCGGCACGAACGAGATCCTGCTCGGCATCATCGTCGGGCTCATGATGGCCTTCGACATGGGCGGACCGGTGAACAAGGTCGCCTACGCCTTCGGCATCGCGGCGCTGGACGCGGGCAACTACCAGATCATGGCCGCGGTCATGGCCGCCGGGATCACGCCGCCGCTGGGCATGGCGCTGGCGAGCGTCCTGCGTCCCAAGCTGTACACGGAGGAGGAGCGGGAGGCCGGCGAGGCCGCCTGGGTGATGGGCATCTCGTTCATCACGGAGGGGGCGATCCCGTTCGCGGCCGCCGACCCGTTCCGGGTGATCCCGTCCCTGATGGTGGGCTCGGCGGTCGCTGGGGCGCTCTCACTCACGTTCGACGCCACGTTGCGAGCTCCGCACGGCGGGATCTGGGTGATCGGCCTGATCGGCAACGCCCTGCCGTACCTGCTGGCGATCGCGATCGGCACCGTCATCACGGCCGTGCTCGTGAACGTGCTGAAGTCCCTGCGCCGGACCGAGGCGGAGCCGTCGACGGTGAGCGTCGATGCCTGAGGCCACGGTCGTGCTGAGGAACCCCACGGGGCTCCACGCCCGTCCCGCGAAGGTCTTCGCGAAGGCCGCGGCGGCGGCGAGGGCGGACGTCCTCGTGGACAAGGACGGACGCGAGGTGAACGCGAAGTCCGTCCTGTCGGTGCTCACGCTCGACTGCCATCAGGGGGACGAGATCGTGATCAGGGTCAGCGGCGACGGCGCCGAGCAGACGCTGGCCGAGCTCGTGTCCCTGGTCGAGAGCGGCCTCGGCGAAGGTGGCGGGGGCGGGTGAGCACGAGGCTGTCGGGGCGAGCGGCGGCGCCGGGCGCGGCGCTCGCCCCGGCCTTCGTGCTGGCGCCCCCGGCGCTCCCCGACCTCCCCGAGACGGCGTCGGGGACCCCCGAGGAGGAGATCTGGCGGCTGCGCTCGGCGCTCGAGCGTGCGGAAGCCGAGCTCCGGCAGCTCGCCGAGACCGTGACGGCGACCGCGGGCGAGGAGGAGGGCGAGATCTTCGAGGCGCACGCGGAGTTCGCCGCCGACCCTGAGCTCGAGCGCCTGGCCGCCGAGGCGATCGAAGGAGGCTCCTCGGCGGAGCGGGCGGTCGTCGACGCGTTCGACTCGTTCCGCGTCCTCCTCGTCGCCTCGGACAGCGAGTACCTGGCGGCGCGCGCCGCCGACCTGGACGACGTGCGGGACCGGGTGGTCAAGCTCCTGTTGGGGTGGAGCACCGTCGGTGAGGTTCCGGGGTCCCGTTCGGTGATCGTGGCGCACGAGCTCACACCGTCGCAGACGGCCAGCATCCCCGTCGACGTGATCGCCGGGATCGCGACCGAGACGGGTTCGCCGACGAGCCACGCCGCGATCCTGGCCCGGGCGCTCGGCGTCCCCGCGGTGGTCGCGTGCCCGGGCCTGCTCGAGGCCGCGCGCGCGGGCGTGGGGATCGCGATCGACGGCAGGAGCGGCGAGGTGGTCGTGGAGCCCGGCCCGGACGAGCGGGCAGCCATCCAGCAGCGAGCTGCCGAGGAGGAACGACGCCGCGAGGAGCTCGCCGCGTTCCGGGACGAGCCCGGCCGGACCGCCGACGGCCATCGGGTCGAGCTCGCCGCGAACATCGGCTCGATCGACCACATCCCGGCCGCGCTCGAGGCCGGCGGCGAGGGCAGCGGGCTCGTGCGGACAGAGTTCCTGTTCCTCGACCGGACGACCGCGCCGACCGTCGAGGAGCAGACGTCCTTCTACGTCGAGGTCCTGCGATCGTTCCCCGGTCACCGGGTGGTCTTCCGCACGCTCGACGTCGGGGCGGACAAGCCCTTGCCGTTCGTGGAGCGCGAGCCGGAGGAGAACCCGGCGCTCGGTCTGCGGGGGGTCCGGCTGAGCCTGAGGCGCCCGGACCTGTTCCGGGACCAGCTGCGCGCGCTGCTCCGGGCGCGCGAGGCGGCCGGCGATGAAGCGGGGCGGCTCGCGATCATGTTCCCGCTCGTGTCCACGGCGGCCGAGCTCGCGGCCGCGCGGGACACGCTCCGCGAGGTCGCGGCCGAGGAGCGGATCGGGCTCGACGCGGTGGAGGTCGGGGTCATGGTCGAGGTCCCGTCGGCCGCGCTCGGCGCGTCGCGCCTGGCGGCGAACGCCGACTTCCTGTCGATCGGGACGAACGACCTGATCCAGTACCTGTTCGCGGTCGACCGCCTGAACGGCGCGGTCGCGGACCTCGGCGACGTGCTCGAGCCCGACGTGCTCGGGCTCATCCAACGCGTCGTCGAGGCCGGCCACGCCAGCCGCGTGTGGGTCGGCGTGTGCGGGGAGGCGGCGGGGGACCCCACGGTCGCCGCGGCGCTCGTCGGGCTGGGGGTGGACGAGCTGTCGATGACGAGGACCGCGATCCCCGAGGTGAAGGGGGCGTTGCGCCGACTGACGCGGGAGGCGTGTCGCGAGGCCGTCCTGCACGCGATCGCGACCGCTGCCGATGGGGGCGAGGCCCGGCGGATCCTCGAGGAGCGCCTGGAGGCCGGGCTCCGCTCCTGAGGACCCGTCGTGAGCTCCTCAGACGCGGCGGCGGTACTGCGCGATCGCGAGCGGCGCGAAGACCCCCTGGATCAGCGCGAGCCAGATCACGGCCCGGAGCAGCGGGTCCGCAACCGGCCCGCCGAGCATGAGCCCGCGCGTCGCGTCGATCACGTGGGTCACGGGGTTCACGTTCACGAACGCCTGGAGCCAGCCCGGCATGCTCGCCGGGTCGGCGAACGCGGAGCTCGCGAAGGTGAGCGGCAGGATGATCATGAAGCCCCACGTGTTGACCGACTCGGTGGCGCGGGCGGTGATGCCGATGAACGCCATCGGCCAGCACATCGTCAGGCCGAAGGCCACGGCGAGCGCGAAGGCCCCGAGCGCGCCCGCCGCCCCGCCGCCGAAGCGGAACCCGAGGAGCACGCCGAAGCCCGTCATGATCAGGACGCTCCAGACGATCCGGACGCCGTCGGCGGCGATCCGCCCGCCGATCACGGCGGAGCGCGCGATCGGCAGCGAGCGGAACCGATCGATGAGCCCGCGCTGGAAGTCCACGTTCAGGCCGATGGCGGTCGTGAACGGGGTGAACGCGAGCCCCTGGATCAGGATGCCCGGCAGGGCGAACTGCAGGTACTCGCGGCTCGAGCCCGCGATCGCGCCGCCGAACACGTAGACGAACAGCACGAGGAACATCAGCGGCTGGATCGACATCTCGACCAGCTGCTCGGGGTTGGCCTTGATGTGCAGCAGGTTCCGCCGGGCGATCGTGAGCGTGTTCGAGACCACGTTCACGCGTCCGGTCGGCTCGAGGACGGCGGCGCTCACGAGCGGCTCCTTTCGGTCTCGTCGGTCTGCGTTCGCTCTTCGGCCAGGTGACCCGTGACGGCCAGGAACACCTCGTCCAGGCTCGGACGCCGCAGCGAGAGGTCCTCCACCACGATCCCGGCCTCGTCGAGCCTCCGGACCGCCTGACCGAGCGCGGACCGGTCGGCGATCCGCACCATCACCATCTGCCCGTCCGTGTAGGTGCCGTCCTCGCCCTCGGCGAACTCGGCCATGATCCGCTGCGTGGCCTCGAGGTCGGCCGGATCGGCGGGCTGCGCCTGCAGAACCTGGCCGCCCACGCGCGTCTTCAGCTGGGCCGGGGTGCCCGCCGCGATCACCTTCCCGTGGTCGATCACGACGATCTCATCGGCGAGCTGATCCGCCTCCTCGAGGTACTGGGTGGTGAGCAGGACCGTGGCGCCGTCGGCGACGAGCGCGCGGATCATGCCCCACAGCTCGAGCCGGCTCCTCGGGTCCAGGCCGGTCGTCGGCTCGTCCAGGTACAGGAGCCTCGGCCGCCCGACCAGGCTCGCCGCGAGGTCCAGGCGGCGACGCATGCCTCCGGAGTAGGCCTTCACGAGCTTCGCGGCGGCGTCGGACAGGTCGAAGGCCTCCAGGAGCTCGACGGCCCGCGCTCGGGCCAGGCGGGACGACAGCCCGAGCAGCCGCCCGATCATGTAGAGGTTCTCCTTGCCGGAGAGCAGCTCGTCCACCGCCGCGTACTGGCCGGTGAGCCCGATCAGGCGCCGGACCCGCTCGGGGTGGCGCACGACGTCGTAGCCGCCCACGGACGCTCGGCCCTCGTCGGGCCGGAGCAGGGTCGAGAGCACCCGGATCGCCGTCGTCTTGCCGGCGCCGTTGGGCCCGAGCAGGCCGAACACGGTTTCCTCGCGGGCGACCATGTCGATGCCGTCGAGCGCCCGTACGCTCCCGAACGTCTTGACGAGGCCTTCGGCCTCGATCGCGGAGCTCATCACGCAAGTCCCCCTTCCCGCATCGTCTTCCCTCACCCTCCCCGGTACGACGGAGGAGGGGGGCCGAACTCATCGCCTCGCGATCGCCGACGCCTGACCGCGCCCCACCGAGGCGATCGCGATCCGGAGCCTACGGAGGGACGCCGTGAAGCTGGGGGAGATGGGCATCCCGCTCGAGGCGGAGCGCGGGCCCTACGGCGGGTACCGGCTCCGGCCCGGCTACAAGCTGCCGCCGCTGATGCTCACCGACGCGGAGGCGACGGCGGTCGTCCTCGGCCTCCTCGTGAGCCGGCAGATGGGGATCTGGATGGAGGAGTCCGCGATCGAGGAGGCCCTGACGAAGATCCTCCGCGTGCTCCCCGCCGAGCTCGGCGAGCGCTTGGGCGCGCTCGAGGGGAGCCTGGGGCTGACCTGGCGCCGGAGGCGGCCCGAACCGCCGGCGACCGAGGTCGTGCTCGCGCTCGCATCGGCGATCCGCCGTCGACGCCGTGTGGGGATCCGCTACGCCACGCCAGGTCGAGAGGAGAGCGAACGAACGGTCGCCCCGTACGGCCTGGTGCTCCACGGCGGACGGTGGTACCTGGCCGCCCACGATGACCGCTCTGGCGAGGTCCGGACGTTCCGCGTCGACCGGGTCGGCTCGGCCGAGACGCTGGCCGAGCGCGTCGCGATCCCCGACGGCTTCGACGCGGCCGACCATGTCGCGCGCTCGTTGGCACGTCTGCCCTGGGGCGTGGAGGTCGAGGTCGTGTTCGAGACCACGCTCGACGAGGCCAGGCGCCGGATCCCGCGGGTGGTGGGGGACCCAGAGGAGATCGAGGGCGGGGTGCTGCTGCGCGCGCGGGCCGACGACCTGACCGTGGCCGCCAGGATGCTGGTCTCGTTCGGATGGCGGTTCACCGTGCGCGGACCGCCGGAGCTCCGAGCGGCGCTCCGCGAGCTCGCCGCCGCGATCGAGGTCGCCGCAGCAGATCCCGTCTGATCGGGTTCGAAGGATCCGGCCCGGGCCGCAGTCAGCCGGAGACGGAGGAGACCTCGGGGAGCTCCCTGCCCCAGGTGGTGGCGTGGTGGGTCTCGCCCTCCAGGAGTTCGTTCGCCGTCGAGACCAGGAAGCACTCGGGCTTCAGCAGCAGGCGGAACCCGCGCCGCTCGAGCCGCTTGGCGATGCCCTTGGCGCGGGCGGGCGTCGAGCCCTCGTGCCGGGCTGGTCAACGCGTAGCATCGCTGCCGGGGAGGTGTCGGAGATGACCGCACGGATGGACGTCCAGGTGGAGGCCGCCGCCGCGGCGGCGAAGGCACGGAAGGCGATCGCCGAGAGGGTGACGCAGCTCGTGCCCGGGGTCGAGGACGACGAACGGGCTCAGGTGGTGTTGCGCCTGGCCGAGGCGTACGCGCACCTCGCCACGGAACCGCCGCGGAGTCGGGCCGGCTAGAGGACGGCCGGGGTCTGGCGCGTGGCGCAGTACGGGCAGTAGTAGTCGTGCTCGGGTGTCAGGAAGTTCGAGAGCGACAGCTCGACCCCGCAGACCGGGCAGAAGTACTCGTCGTGTACCTCCTGGGGCAACGATCGATCGTCGGCCGACGCGATCGCAGGCTGTGTCATGTGCGTGCCCCCTCTCCGGATGGTGAGGCCCGTGGGGGGCGAGGGCCGGGTCGGGGAGACCCGATGTCGCTCGACGCGAACCCTCGGAGGATGTCCGAGGTCTCCACCGTACCAGGTGCGGTCCTCCGCCACCTGGCCATTCATCCGGGCAGCCCGCCGGGCTGGACCTGCCCGAGGGGACGCGCTTGGAGGAGATCGATGCGTGGTGAGGCGCCTACCAGCGCTCGCGGTGGACGACGTCCTCGAGCGGCCGGCGGTCCGGGCGGGCCATCGGCCCGAGCGGACGGTCGGCCGGGTACCCGAGCGCGACGAGCATCGCGCACTCCCGGTCCTCGGGTAGGCCCAGCACGTCGCGCGCGAGGGCCTGGTCGCCCACGGAGGCGTGGCCGCTCCCGATCCCGAGGTCGGCCGCGGCGAGCATGATCGACATCGTCGCCTGTCCGAGGTCGTACCAGAGGATGTCGCGGTCCTCCCGGTCCAGGTGGGCGGGTACGACGAGCGCGATCGTCGCGGCCGAGTCCGCCACGTGGGCCGCGTACCGCCACGTTCGCGCCAGCTCGCGCAGCCGGCCGCGGTCCGTCACCACGACGAAGTCCCACGCCTGCCGGTTCATCGAGGACGGCGTCCGGCGGGCCGCCTCGAGGATCCGGTCGAGGTCCTCCGCGGGGATCGGGCGGTCCGCGTACGAGCGGACGTTCCGCCGCGCTCGGAGGGCGTCCCAGGCCTCCATCCGTACAACGATAGGGCCACGGGCGGTCGTCGCGCTCGCGCCTATCGCCCCGACAGCGTCCGCTCGAGCGGCGTCCGGAACCGCGAGACGATCCGCACGTCGCCGAGCCAGGCGCGGAGCCGCTCGCGCTCGGCGTCGATCGCCCTCCGCGTCGCGGCGTCGATCCGTTCGAGGAGCTCGACCCGGATCCCCCCGTCCCCCGCCTGGCCCCAGCCGCCGACGACGCGCCCGTCCGCCCACACGGTCGGCCCGGCGTTGCCGTTGCGGTCGAACAGGTGCGAGGCGTGATCGCCGAGGAACCAGTCGCGCTCCTTCCACCCCATGACGGTCGGGTCCAGGCCCGGGAGCAGGGCCACCCAGGCGCCGGGCCGCCGCACGCGTCGGACGTCGTCGGGCAGGACGAACCCCGTGCCCTCGTCGAGCTCGACCTCCATGGCTCCAACGGCGTGGAGGGCGCCGGTCGCGAGCCCGGCGGTCCATCCCGTCCACCACCGGACGTCTGTCAGCGTCGCGGGACCGAAGGCGCGCAGGTAGCGGCGCAGGAGCTCGGCACGGGCCTCGGCGGCTCCGGGCCGCGGGAGCGGCTCCCCCAGCCACGCCTCGGTCCTGGCCCACCGGTACTGACCCGAGGTCCACCCGCCAAGGGGTCGCGCCCGAACGACCTTCCCCTCTGCCGCGAGGAGGAACAGCACCCGCGTCGAGACGCCCATCGTGCCGCCCCAGGTCTTGCCCTCCCCGAAGTGGAGCCGGGCGGCGAGCTCGGGGACGTCCCGCGTGAGCTCGCGTGCGGTCGCCTCGCCGCGGGTGCCGAGGGCATCCAGGGTCTTCGTGGCGACCCGCAGGAGCCAGCGTTCGCCGGTCCCTTCCTCCGCGACCCCCTGCTCCTCGAGCATCCGGATCAAGCGCTTGCGCTCGCCGGGGGCGAGGGACTTCGTGCAGGCCGCGTCCATCACCGCGGCGACCTCCCGCTGGACCACGAACAGCGTCCGGCGCATCCCGAGCATGCGGACAAGGGACCGGCGGTCGTAGAGCAGCTCCTCGAGCTGGGTTGGGGCGAAGCCCCTCACCCTGGCCCACGCGGAGAGGAACACGGTGGCCGGGTCGCTCGAGTGGTAGCCGACGATCGAGGCGGCGACCCGCTCGGGCGAGGCGACGCTCCGGGCCAGGTGATGCCGCACCGCGAGCCGCGCCCGCCGCTCCTCGACCCCTATCCTCTTCACGAGAGGTGAACCTACCGCGAGCCGCGCCCGCCCGACGCGACCCGGGTCGCCGACGAGATACGGTTCCCGACATGTCGACCGGCGAGGCGGCACCCGAGGGGTTCGAGCTCCGATCGGTCACGGTCGCGGATGCCCCGGCCATCGCCGAGCTCATCAACGAGGTCACGCTCGCCGAGATCGGTGTGCCCTGGACGACGGTCGAGGAGACACGGGACCGGCTGACGTCCCCGGGTCGGGACCGGGCGCCTGAGGAAGCGGTGCTCCTCGAGGCCGACGGCACGCTCGCCGGCTACGTCCAGTTCTGGACGCCGGGCATCCCCGTCGCCGATGTCCAGATGCTCGTCTTCGTGTCGCCTCGGGTCTGGGGTCGGGGGCTGAGCGCGTGGCTCCTCCGGCTCGGAGAGGAGCGGGTGAGGGAGACGGCGCGCGCGGGGAGGGCCGATGAGCACGTCGTCCTGCGCGTGTCTCGCTTCGCGGGGAACGAGCCGGCCGGTCGCCTGTTCGCCTCGCTCGGATACCGGTACGCGCGGACGTTCTGGGTGATGCGGATGGAGCTCGATGAGACCCCTCCGCCCCCGCGGGTCGCGTCCGGCCTCCGGATCCGGACGTTCGAACCGGGCAGGGACGAGGTCGCGGTCCATGCGGCGCTCGCGGAGGCGTTCGCCGATCACTGGGGCGATGGGTTCCCCTCGTTCGAGCAGTGGGTTCACGAGGAGGTCGAGGGGGAGGGAGCGGCGTTCGACCCCGGCCTGTGGCTCCTCGCGGTCGAAGGGGAAGAGGTCGTGGGTGCGGTGTGCTGCCGGGCGTGGAGCCCCCGGTCCCAGGAGACGGCGGAGGTCGGGATCCTCGGCGTCCGCAGGGCGTGGCGCCGCCGGGGGGTCGGCTTGGCGCTGCTGCTGGCGGCGTTCGCGGAGCTGCGTCGCCGCGGCGTCCGCCGGGTCGAGCTCGGGGTCGACGCGGAGAGTCCCACCGGGGCCACCCGCCTGTACGAGCGGGCCGGAATGCGCCCCGCCTACAGCTGGGAGGTCTGGGAGAGGCCGCTCGCGTAGCGGGTGCTACGTCCCGGCGCGACCGCCTCGTCGCCGGCCGACAGGAGCACGTCGGAGATGCCCCGGGCGAGCGCGTCCTCGACGAGCGTCGAGGTGACCGCGGCGCCCAAGCCCCGGCGGCGGAACGCTGGGAGCGTGCCGACGCCGACGACCTCGGTGGCGTGTCCGACGGGGATGTGGCTGCCGACGGCGACCGGCCGTCCGTCGATCTCGGCGAGGGCCGTCACCGTCTGCCCGCGCGCGACCCGCTCGCGGAGCTCCGCAAGCGCGGCCGCCTCGGCCGCCCGGCCGGCGAGCGCCTCGCGGCCGACGGGGCCGACCTCGGTCCCGGGGTTCGCGAACGCCACCGCCGCGATCGCCTGGGCCGAGGCGAGATCGTCCTCGGACGACACGACCCGGATGCGAGCGCCGTCCGGTTCGGGCACCGGGCGGAAGTCCGGGGGCGCGAGATGCATGAGCGGATGCTGGACGACGTCCAACCCTGCCGCGGCGACGGCCTGGTTCACGGTCGGCGTCAGCTCCTCCACCCACTCGAAGGCCTCCGGGATCCCGAGCGCGCGCTGCCTTCCGCGCACCGCGTCGACGTCCTCGGACGAGAACCCGGCCGCACCGGGCGTCGGACGGGCGTAGTAGGGCCAGCCACCGTCCCGGTTCACGAACAGCGTGAACGGTCCGATCGTCTCGGCGCGGCACCAGGCGCGAGGCGCGGTGTCGAGGTACGCGTCGAGCCGGCGCAGCAGATCGAGGTCCACGGCAGGGAAGGGTAACGGGGTCGGGCGCCTCCATCGCGGTCGTCCCGAGGCCCCCTCATCCGGGAGAGGTTCGGGAGGATCCGTCGCTCCGATCGACGATCACGCCGAACGGCGTTCCGAACCCGGCCCCGGACGGTTCGGGCGTCTCCAGAGGCTCCACAGCTGGTAGCCGCCTCCGGGCGAGGCGGCGAAGGAGTCGTCCACGCGCTCCAGCGCGCCGGTCGGCGTGCGCCATGGGCTCCGTGGGACTAGCGGGGCTTGCGCGCCTTCGCGATCACGCTGATCGCGACGGACCCGTGTCGCTCCTCGGGGATCAGCTCCCGCATCAGCTCGACCACCTCGTGGGTGAACAGCGGGAAGATCGCGGCCTGGTCGATGCCGAACGGCTGCTTCTCGCCGATCCAGACGTCGGCGAATCCCACCTTCTCCAGCTTCCGGGCGAAGACACGCTCCGCCATGGCGCCGGATATTCACCCGGCCCAGGCCGCGTCGCTCGTGAGGATCTGGGGCGGGAGGTCCTCCTCCACGGTGAGGTCGGCGACGCAGAACCGCCCGCCGGGCTTCAGCACCCGGAGGACCTCGGCGAACACGCGGGACTTCCTCGGCGAGAGGTTGATCACGCCGTTGGAGATGACCACGTCGACCGAGCCGTCCTCCGCGGGGATGTCCTCCATCTCGCCCCGACGGAACTCCGTCCATCCGCTCACCCCGGCCTCCCGGGCGTTCGCGGCGGCGCGGTCGACCATCTCGTCGAGCAGGTCGACGCCGATCGCGTGGCCCGAGGGGCCCACCTCGTGCGCCGCGAGGATCGTGTCGACGCCGCCGCCGCTGCCCAGGTCGAGCACGGTCTCGCCGGGCTTCAGGTCCGCGTGGGGGACCGGGTTGCCGACCCCGAGGGCCCACTCGATCGCCCCGGCCGGCAGCCGGGCGAGCTGCTCCTCCGAGTAGAGCCGCGTGGCGACGGGCTCGCCGCCTCCGGACGTGATGTGCTCGTAGGCGGAGCGGACCGCCTGCTTGATCTCCTGCTGGAAGAACAGGTCCTGTGCCATGTCCCCCACCTTCGGCTCGCGTCCCCGTTCAGAGCTCGTCGACCAGCCGCTCCAGATGCTCCTTCACGTCGGGTGGGATCTCGTCCGATCCCTGGGACGCCAGGAACCGCTGCAGCTCCTTGGCGAACTCCATCTCACCGCAGCACCGCCGACAGAAGGCCAGGTGCCTCTCGACCTCGGCGTGCTCCTCGGGCGTGAGGCGCCGATCGAGATAATCCCACAGCTGGCGGACCGCTTCCGAGCACGGGATCATCCGCTCGGTCATCCGGCCGCCCCCGCCCGCAGCAGGTCCGCCTCGTTCGCGTAGTCCCACAGCTCCCTCTCGAAGAGCTTGCGTCCGCGGTGCAGGCGCGCGAGCACGGTCCCGAGCGGCGCATCGAGGAGCTTCGCGATCTCCTTCGTCGAGAACCCCTGCATGTAGCGGAGCACGAGGGGGGCGCGGTAGATCTCGGGCAGCCGCATCAGGACCGCGTGCACGTCCTCCCGACCGAAGCTGTGGAGGAAGTCGACGTGCAGGGAGTCCGAGTACGGGAACGGGTCCTCCTCCGCGATCGTGCGGTAGAGCGAGAACTCGTCGACCTCCTCGACGGGGACCTCCTGCACGGTGCGGGAGTCCTTCCGCAACCGGTCGCGGAAGGCGTTCACCAGGATCCGCTGCATCCACGCGAGCCCCGCTCGCTGGTCCTCCAGGGAGTCGAACGAGCGGTAGGCACGCATCAGGCACTCCTGCACGAGGTCCTCGGCCCCGTCGCCGGCCAGGCGGCGTGCCATGCCGAACAGGCTGGGGATGGACTCCTTCGCCAGACGTTCGAAGGCCTGCTTCGTGTCGGCGTCCGTCTCGTCCTCCGCGGGCCGTCTGGGATCATGGCTCGCCTTCGCTCGCCTTCCTGGTGGTACGGAAGGACGACGGCGCGACCCAACTTATTGCATCGGGCTCGAGATGCAATCCCCGCTCACCCAGGGGCCGTCCTTCCGTGTGCATCGGCCACGCGAGGAGGGACACATGAGCGAGCAGACGGCGGTCCTGGAGGGCTCCTATGAGATCGGGGAGCGGGTCCCGGACTTCGAGCTCCCGAGCACGTCGGGCGAGACGGTCCGGCTGTCCGATCACCGAGGGCGTCCGGTGCTCATCTTCTTCACCACCACGTGGTGCCCTTACTGCAGCGCGGAGGCGCCGTTCCTGGAGCAGGAGATCTGGCAGCGCTACCGCGAGCAGGGGCTCCAGGTGATCTCGATCCAGGTCAAGGAGGGCAGCGCGCTCGCGGCCGCGTTCGCCGAGCACCACGGATGGACCTTCCCGGTTCTGGTCGACGAGGACGGTTCGGTCTCGGAGCGGTTCGCGCCGCGGAAGGAGGGCCTGCCGCCCGAGGTGGCGATCATCAACGCCCACTTCGTGCTCGACGGCGAGGGCACCGTCGTCCACCGCGACTTCCTGAACATGGAGCGGTTCGACGCGAAGGCGAGCCACGTCCGGACGTTCCTGGACGGGTTCCTGGGGGTGGCGTCGTGACGCCGCTCGCCACGCTCCCCACCTGGTCCGCGCCCTCGACCCGCGTCGAGGCCGGGCGGCTCGCGCCGGGCGAGCGGGGTCGGATCGTGGTCGCGCTCGAGGTCCCCGAGGCGTGCCACATCCAGTCGCACACCCCAGCGGAACCGTTCCTGATCCCCACCACCCTCGACCTGGACGAGGCGCCCGGCCTGACGTTCGGACCGGCGAGGTACCCGGTCGGGGATACGGAGCGCTTCGACTGGACCCCGGTGGTCCTGAACGTCTACCGGGGGACGGTCGAGATCGACGTGCCGGTCGCGGCCGAGGCCGGCGCGAAGCCCGGCCGGAGGACGGTCTCCGGCCGGATCCGGTACCAGGGATGCACCGCGAACGCCTGTCTCCCGCCGGCAGAGATGGACATCGCGGTGGACCTGGAGATCGCGAGCAAGGAGGAGAGGACATGACGACCGCGACGATGCGCAACGGGGTCGACGTCGAGCGACTGGTGCAGACGATCGGTGCGATCGGGCAGGACCCGAACGTGGGGCGATTCACGTTCAAGGCCCGGACCACCTGGGAGGACGGCGGGACCAGCCGCGGCGAGATCCACGGCTTCGACCACATGGGACAGCCGAGCTCGCACGCGTCGGTCCACACGCTCGTC
>Ga0073934_10005554_pt1 | contig 19369 bp, 10 predicted proteins | sample LarsenN4metaG_FD_76834 | JGI IMG/M metagenome (GOLD analysis project Ga0073934, IMG submission 76834) | Hot spring sediment bacterial and archeal communities from British Columbia, Canada, to study Microbial Dark Matter (Phase II) - Larsen... ... | reverse complement strand
GCTGGGCCAGTTCATAATAGATCTTCCCCGAGCACAGCAGAATCTGTTTGACGTCGGCGTCTGGCCGATCGAGGCGGTCCGGCAGGATCCGCCGGAAGGTGCCTGCCCCCAGTTCATCCAGCGTGGACGTCGCCTGGGGCGAGCGGAGCAGCGACTTGGGGGTCATCACGATCAGCGGCTTCCGCCATTTCCTCAAGACCTGACGTCGCAGCAGATGGAAATACTGGGCCGGCGTCGACGGATACGCGACCTGAATGTTGTCCTCTGCGGCCAGCGTCAGGAACCGCTCCAGCCGGGCGCTGGAATGCTCGGGCCCCTGTCCCTCGAAGCCGTGCGGCAGCAGCATCACCAACCCGCTGAGCCGATTCCATTTGTCCTCAGCGCTGACGATGAACTGGTCGATGACCACCTGGGCCACATTGGCAAAATCGCCAAACTGCGCCTCCCAGCAGACAAGCCCATCCGGGCAGTCCAGGCTGTAACCGTAGTCAAATCCGAGACAACCCACCTCGGACAGCGCGCTGTTGTAGATCTCCACCGGGGCCTGACTCGGCGAGAGATGCTGCAGGGGAGCATACGGCCGGCCGGTTTCATAGTCGCGAATCACGCCGTGGCGATGACTGAACGTCCCGCGCTCTGCATCCTGACCATGCAACCGGACCCGGTGCCCCTCCACGGCCAATGAGGCATACGCCAAGAGTTCGGCCCCGCCCCAGTCAAGCGGCAGCTCGCCCCGGCCCATGGCCGCCCGCTTCTGATAGACTCCTTCGGGTTTCTTTGGCACGTTGCCGTTGTGAATCTTTGGATGAGGCGAGAACCCCTCGGGAAGGGTGGCGATCCGGGTCATCAGATCAGACAGGGTCTCTCGCGGGACGCCGGTGTCGACATCAGCGACCGAGCTTTCGTGCCCGCCGTGATAACCGGTCCAGATTCCGTGCAGCATGTCCCACTTGTGGACGTATTCTGCAGACTTCGCGACCTCCAGTTCGGATTCGAGCTGCTGCCGATGCAGGGAGATGAGCTGTTCGGCCTCCGCTTCGGTCACCTCTCCCAGCTTCGCCAGGTGTTCGAAATAGTTCTTCACCACCCCCTTGCGGGCACGAATGGCCTTGTACATCCGGGGCTGTGTGAAGTCCGGCTCATCGACCTCGTTATGCCCCCGCAACCGATAGCAGTACATGTCGATGACGACGTCCTGCTTGAACTCCCGCCGGAAGTCCAGGGCCAGCTGCACACACTGGGCCACGGCCTCGGGATCTTCGCCGTTCACGTGAAAAATCGGGATCTGCAGCATCTTGGCGACGTCGGTGCAGTAGTGCGTGGAACGCGCCTGCTCCGGATCGGTGGTGAAACCCACCTGGTTGTTCACGACGACGTGCACCGTTCCGCCGATCTTCGTCGATTCCAGCGCGCTGATGTTCAGCGTCTCCTGCACTACCCCCTCGCCGGGGAAGGCGGCGTCGCCGTGAATCAACAGCAGCATCACCTTCTGCCGCTTGGTGTCGCGATGCCGGTCCTGCTTGGCCCGCACGCGGCCCATGGCCACGGGGTTGACGAACTCCAGGTGACTGGGATTGAAGCACAGCGACAGATGCACCTTCTTGCCGTCGCCCGAATACCAGTCGTTGCTGTAGCCCAGATGGTATTTCACGTCCCCGCGACCGACGTGCAGTTGCGGGTCGAGATCGGCGAACTCGCGGAAGATTGCCCGCGGGCTTTTGCCCATGATGCTGGTCAGCACATTCAGGCGCCCGCGATGCGCCATCCCCAGCACGACTTCCTCAACCCCGTGCTCGGCCGCGTGGTAAATCGCCTGGTCCAACAGCGGGATCAGCGTTTCGGCTCCTTCCAGCGAGAAGCTTTTCTTCCCCTGGAACTTCTTCTGGATGAACTCCTCGAAAATCACGGCATCGCTCAGCCGCTTCAGAATCCGCAACTGCTGCTCGCGCGTGAGCTGGATGCGGTTCTCGGTCGCTTCGATCCGGTTCTGCAGCCACTCCCGCACGCGCAGGTCGTCGATGTGCATGAACTGCACCCCGATCGACCGGCAATAGGTGTTGCGGAGCCACTCCAGAATCTCGCGCAGAGTCCGCAGGTTCGGCCCGCTCGCCGTGACCGTGGAGAAATGCCGGTCCATGTCGGCTTCAGAGAATCCGCACGATTCCGGGTCGAGCTCCGGCACCGCAGGCCGCGGACGTCCCAGCGGGTCGAGCTGGGCAGCATAGTGGCCCATGGCCCGATAGTTGCGGATGAGCATGCCCACCCGCTCCTGTTGGATCGAGGCATCCAGTTCCACCGGGCTGACAACCGTTCCGGCGCCGACCCGCGGAGCCTTGAAAGGATCCGGACCGCCCGCCGGCTGCCGCGCGACGGCCTCCGACAGATGGCGGAAGTACTCCCGCCATTCCGACGTCACCAGGTCAGGGGACTTCAGGAATTCCTGATACAGGCTCTCGACATAGGACAGGTTCGACGTGTCCACCGTTGACACTTCGCCGTTTCGGTCGCGAGACCCGGAAGCAGCGTTGTCACCGGCGGGAGGCGTCTGAGAGGAAGTCGGGCGAGTCGGCAGTCGGGAAGGAACCAATAACTCCGCAGAGGTCATGGCATTGATCTTCGAGGGGCCGCAGGCGGGGCGGGAACTAGGGCGGGCGCGTCATCTTCCGAGATTTTAGCACCACCCGCGGCACAGGGCAGGGTCGCAGTCCGACAATTGTCTAAGACTAGCAAACTCAAGCCACTTTGGGGAACAGAACCTTGCACACAGCCGCTTCGGTTTGCCGAAGATTCCCGCCCGGCAGTCTCCCCCGGCACCCGGCGGCCGTTGGGCCAGATTCCCTCTGCAATTGTCGCAAGAACTGCCTGGCCGAGCGACTGACCACAGCCTCACCACGGCCTCGCCGCAGGGCCCTTACCGTCCCGAGTCGCCGCTCAGATTCGGCCGTTTCTGCTGGATGATTTCGGCATGATGAGGGAGGTGGCGGACAACCCGCTGGAGCAACGCCTCCGCCGTCAACGGTCCGGCCTCACTGTGAATCCCAACCCGCTGAAAGTCGGACGGGGCACACTGGCGCAGAATCCGCACCATTCGTTTCCGCAGGGCGGCAATCAGCGCCAACTCCTCCGCCAGATCACGCTGGTTTCCGGGCAGTCGAGCCTGCGTGGCATCCGGATCCATGCTGGGGAGTGCCGGCTGATCGCCTGCCAGCACACGGAGCAGCCGGTCGGCGTACAGGATTTCTGCATCAGCGATGTGCGCCACCACTTCCAGCGGACTCCACTTGCCCGGCGATGCCGCGGTCCGCAACTGCCGGTCATCCAGACCCGCCACGGCGACCCGCAGCAATTCCGGCCCCGCGGCATAGTCGCTGATGAGCGACGGCACGTCCTGTTTCGGTTCCCCCACGATCATCGTCCCCAGCATGGAATTGCAGCATGGCCGTCGTCCACGGCCGCGCAGTCGGTCAATCGCCCAGAAGCTGCAGCGCCGTCTCGCGATCGGTCACGATCGGCCAGAGGTGGTCGAACTTGGCCAGTTCCAGGATCTCCCGTCCCAGCGGGGACAGGTTGCACAGCACCATCCGGCCGCCGTTGGCATGAACCCGATTCCACAGGAGCCGCAAGGCCTCCAGCAGGGCCGAACCAAAGTAGGGCGTCTGGCAGAAGTCGATGAGCACACGCTTGGAATGGGCCGACTCGAGGTCTGACAGCACGCCATCCAACTGGGTAAACACCACGGAATCCGACAAGCTGCCCACGGGCTGTTTGATCTCGACCAGGAACACGTCGGCGAGCAGCTTGGTTTCAAAGAAGAGGCCGGGAATCATGCGGCGTCTCCCTGTTCCCCGGGGTGAACTGATTCTTTTGTGCGGACCGCGGGCGGGCCGCGGCGAATCAGCGTGACTTCATTCCCCTGCGCGTTATAGCGCACTTCCGACATGAACGTCTGCATCAGGAGCAGACCCCGACCCGATGGCCGCTCCAGATTGGCCGGGTCGGTGGGATCCGGCAGCTTCGACGGGTCGAACCCTGGCCCCTGATCGCGAATCACGATCGTCATCTGTTCCGGTGAGAGTTGGGCCGAGACGAAAATCCGTCGATCCCGGTAGGGGGGGTGCTGGCTGCGTTCGCGAGCCAGCTCGTAGTACGCCCGGTGATCGATCTCCCGCAGGCTGGAACTGACTTCCAGATTCCCGTGGAAACACGCATTGACGAGCGCCTCCTGCAGCGCCACGCCAATGCGGACGCGCTCGGCGTCATCACACAGGCCCATCCCCCGGATGGCGTCCTGCAGGAACTGCACCATCGTCGAGATCAGATCCTGGTCGTTCTCGATTTCAAACTCAACGTGCTGTTGCTTGAGGCGGCGCATCAGCCGGACGTGGGCGCGGTCGGCCCGGGCCATCCCCAGCACCTGCTGAACGGTCTCTTCCAGTTCTCCCAGCAACCGCTGCTTGGGAACGTAACTGGAAGCGCCCGTTCGCAAGGCCTGCACCGCAATTTGTTCGCTCCCCTGGGCCGTCATCAGGATCACCGGCACCAGCGGATAGTTCTCCCGGATCGTTTTGACCAGCTCCAGACCGTCCAACTCGGGCATGTTGAGATCGGTCACCACCAGGTCCGGGACATGCAGCTCGATTTTTTCGAGAGCATCGCGGCCGTCCGTGGCAAAATGCACCTCCCAACCATCGTGCCGGGACAACAGGCCTCCTGCCAGTCGGCGATCGGTCAGCGAGTCGTCAACCACGAGGAGCGTTGTCATGAGCGCCTCCCGCCTGAATTCCGTGGGGATGCCGGTCAGGGAACTGCCGCTACGGACGGCGACCTGTCATCGTCTCGTTTGGAACCGCCGAGTTCAAGTGGCGCTGGCAATCCCGCACAAGTTGCTCAACCAATCCGGCCAGTTGTTCGATTCGTTCGACGGCGACTGGGGACTGGCCGGTGTGGCAGTCCCGTTCGATGTCCTGAGCCAGCGTCTGTCCCTGGACAAAACCAAACGTCCCGAAGGCCGTTTTCAGGGTGTGGGCTGTACGCTTCAATCGGACCAAATCCTGCTGAGTGCAGCAATCCTGCAGTTTCTGCGCCAGTTGCGGCCCCTCTTCGCAGAAGGCCTCAACAATCTCTCGCAGCAAGTCGGCATCCTGGCCGGTGACAGCGAGTGCGTGCTGCCAGTCGGCGCAGACCTCCGCCCCCTGGTGCGGCCCTGGCTCGCCATCGCCCGTTGAAGCATGCAACGTCTCCAGCACGCTGCGGTTCGGAGGAGCCTCACCCGCTGCGTCGGCGCCGCCGGCGGCAAACCGCTCCACCATCTGAAACAGCCGCTCGGAGCGAATCGGCTTGGTGATGTAGTCATCCATGCCTGCAGCGATGCAGCGGTCGCGGTCTCCCTGGAGGCGTGTGCCGTCATGGCGACAATCGGCACGGGGGACCGGCCGGACTCCCGCTCCCACTGCCGGATCACTCGGGTTGCCTCCAGCCCGTCGATCGCCGGCATCTGCACGTCCATCAGCACCAGGTCGTAGCGTCGGTTCTGGATCGCCTCGACGGCCTGCTGACCGTCTCCCGCCACCTCCACACGGTGTCCCCACCGTTCCAGCAAGCCCACGGCCAGTTTCTGGTTGATGGGGCTGTCCTCCGCCAGCAGAATCTCCAACGGCCGGGCCGACGCCCGCGGCTGCGCCGTGGCCGCCGCCTTCCACTCCTCGGCGTGCGCGGCGCCGAGGGACTGCAGAATGGCGTTGAACAACTCCGACTGTTTGACCGGCTTGATGAGATAGGTCGAGACGCCCAGCCGCCGGCACAGGTCGAGGTCTTCCGTTCGGTCGCTGGATGTGAGCATCACAATCATGCCCCGGCACAGCGAGCCTTCGGATTGGGCCGCCCGGACGAGATCAAACCCGCTTTGTTCGGGCATATTGACGTCGGTCACCACCAGACCATACGGCGCGTTCTCGGCATTCGCACGGCGAAGTTTGTCCAGGGCCTCTTCTGCGCTGACTGCGAGCTGCGGGATCATGCCCCAGCTGGACAGCATCTCCGCCAGGATCCGGCGATTGGTGCTGTTGTCGTCAACCACGAGCACCCGCAATCCCTGCAGCATTTCCGGGGCGGCCTGGCTGGACCGCTGGCCTTCTTCCGCCGTGATCGTAAAGCGGGTCGTGAAATGGAACGTGCTACCCTGTCCGAGTTCGCTTTCGACCCAGATTCGCCCGCCCATGAGCTCGACCAGCCGGGCCGAAATCGCCAACCCCAGCCCGGTGCCGCCGAACTTGCGCGTCGTCGACCGGTCTGCCTGCTCGAACGCCTCGAAGATGGTGGTGAATTTGTCCGCGGGGATGCCAATCCCCGTGTCGGACACGCGGAAATGCAGGACGATGTCCGGATCCTCGACGGACTCGGTCTGCACGCTGAGGACCACCTCCCCCTGGTCGGTGAATTTGATGGCATTGCTGAGCAGGTTCACGACCACCTGACGCAGCCGATTGGCGTCGCCGAACAGGCGGTCCGGCACATTCGCGGCAATGTCGCAGGCCAGCTCCAAATGTTTGCGGTGGGCCCGCAGACCCAGCGATTTGAGCGTGTCACCCAGGAATTCGCGGAGTTCGAAGGCGGCCTGGTCGAGCTGCAGCTTGCCGGCCTCGATCTTGGAAAAGTCGAGAATATCGTTGATGACCGTCAGCAGCGATTCGCCCGATTCGCGAACCAGCTTGAGATAATCGCGCTGGACGGGAGTGAGCGGGGAGTCGAGCACCAGTTCGGTCATGCCCAGCACGGCATTCAGCGGCGTGCGGATTTCGTGGCTCATGTTGGCGAGGAAGTCGCTCTTGGCGCGATTGGCCGCATCGGCGGCCTCGGCCGCCTGCTTGAGCGCCTGCTGGGCTTCCTTGAGCTGTGTGATGTCGTGCGACACGCCAAACGTGCCGATCACCTGCCCATGCCGGTCGCGGAGCGGGAGCTTCGTGGTGGCCATCCACCGGACGGTGCCGTCGCTGTAGTTGACCCGTTCCTCCTTGGCAATCAGCGGTTTGCCGGTCCGCATGACTTCCTGCTCGTCATTCCAGGCATTGCGGGCATGCTCGGGCGGAAAGAAATCGAAATCGGTTTTGCCGATGGCGTCCGCCGGATCCTTGAGCCCGGATCGCGCCGCCTTCGCCGGATTGATGCGGAGGTAGCGTCCCTGGGAATCCTTGAAATAGATGTTGTCGGGGATGCTTTTCATCAGGCTGTCGAGCAGGAACCGTTCCTGCTCCAGCGCGGCCTCGGCCCGGATGCGGTCGGTGACATCTGAGAACATGCCCTGCACGCCCACCAGTTTGCCGCTGGCGTCATACACCGGGGTCTTGACAACGTGCGTGTACCGCAGTTCCCCGGACGGGCTTTGGAATTCTTCGGTGGTTTCAAAATTCTCGCGAGTCTCGGCCACGCGTCGATCATCGGCGCGATATTTTTCGGCCAGCTCCTTGGGAAAGAAGTCGTAATCGGTCTTGCCCAGAATGTCTGACGCCTTGCGCTTGAGCGCCTGGCACATGAGCTCGTTGGCGAAGGTGACGCGGCCCTGCAAATCCTTGCGAAACAGTGCCAGTGGCAGCGTCTCCACCAGCGACTGGTAGAACGCCTCGGACTCCATCAACGCATGCTCGACGCGGCGGCGTTGGGCCAACTCGGCGTCGTATCGCCGCTGCAACAGCCCGGCCGCCTCGCACAGCTGCGCCACGATCGCCAGCAGGCGCTGCGGAGAGACCTGCAGCGGCTGCAACTGACCGTCTTGCGGAGCCAGCACAGTCACACGATCGTCCGTGGACGCGGAGGCGACGGGCGATCTCTGCTGCAACAGGTCCCGCACACGGGCGACGACCTGAGCCGACGCCTGATCCCGCGACAACACCTCTTCGGCGCCGGCTCGCAGGGCCGCGAGGATGTCCGTGAAACTGCCCGGATCGACCAACACCCAGAGCCTCGGAACCGGGCCGGCGAATTCGGCCGTGGCGGCCCTCCAGTCGGACACGTGCGAATCGGCAACAATCGCCAGACGGACGTCGCCGTCTGCAAGTGCCGAGCGGAAAGCATCCGAACTTTCAACCGCACAATGCCCCACCTGGGCGTCGCGCAACAGGTACGTCAGCGTGTCCCGCGTCAGACCAGGTCGCTCATACAACACCACTTGCGCCATCAGCGGCTCACTGCCTCGGGGAGGGGACCTGAACGGCTGCGATCTCGGGCCAGAGCGCTGCCTCGTCCGAGATCGCCGGAAATGACTGCAGAATTGTGACTTCGTTCCCTTCGGAATTGTATCGCACCTGATCGCAGAATGCCCGCAGGATCAGTCCGCCGCGGCCCAGCGCCGGCACGGGCACCCCCTGCGGCCAGGTTGGACCGGCAGCAAATCCCTGACCTTCGTCTCGAATCACGATTCGAATTTCTTCGGCAGAAAGGCGGCAGGAGGCCCACACGGCCCGCTCACGAAACGGACTTTGACGCCGCCGCATCGCCGCCAAAGCCGACACCGTCGCCGCGTCGCCCGCGGACTGCAATCCTGCGCTGACCTCCAGATTCCCCCGCAGAATGGCGTTCTGCACCGCCTCGAACGCCGCGGCCGCCAGTCGGGACGCCAGAATCAGGGGGCACGTCAGCCGCTCCTGCAGTTCCCGCCGCAGTTCCGCAGCCCAGAGGTAGGCCTGCGAGACGTCATTGGGCAGACGGTGGCAGAACTCCGCTCGGACCAACGCCGGTTGCAACCGGACCGCGCGGGCAGGCGCGTCGGAAAATGCCGCAACGAGCCGCAACGCATGATCGAGATCACCGACCATGCTGGTGGTTCGCACCAGTCCTATGCCGCCACGCTGCAGGATCTGCTGGACCCGATCCAGATTTGCGGGATCGACCAGGGAGAAATACGGCCCCTCCGGGCGCTGCGCTGCGGCCTGTGTGGAGGCCTCCGGCGGCGTGGCATCCACCAGGAACAGGTCTGCCGCCTCGGCACAATGCCCAGCTCGCGGTCGTTGCGCGACTTGCACGCCGAGCGTGCGGGCGGCGTCCGTCACCAAGGCGGTGACTGCCGGACTGCTGTCGCCAAGCGCAACCCTTGGCATCCCGGTCGACTCCCTTCGGGACAGGCCGTTCGCTCGCCGGGCATGTTACTGCGGAGACGAGGTCGCCGGCAAATGGTCGAGGTACGTGGCCTCGGTCCGGCGCAGCTCGTCCAGCGTCTGCGCCCGCATGGCGGACAGCAGGTCGTGATGCGCGGGACGGTCGGCCAAGTTGACAAGTTCTTCGGGATCACTGGCCAGGTCGTACAATTCCTCAGGTTCTCCGGCGGCGAGCGTGCGGATGTACTTGTAGGTTCCCTGACGCAACGCCACCCACCACGGGACATGGCTGTGAACGGCCTTGTCCGGAGACTCCTTCAGGATGCGACCAACGTTCGAGCCGTAACTTTGCCCACAGTGCTCGAACAGCAGCGGATGATCCCAGTCCTTGCGCTCCGGATCGGCGAGCAGGGGTGAAATGTCGCGGCCATGCATCGTCCAGGGAAGCGGCAAGCCGGCCCGCGCGAAGAAGGTCGCGACGAGATCCGGCCCTCCCACACCGTGCGGGCAGACCTTCCCCTGTGGAATCGTCCCCGGCTGGCTGATGATGAGGGGCGAACGAAACGTGGCCTCATAGGGCCCCAACTTCGTGCGGAATCCGTGCTCCCCCATGCCAAACCCCTGATCTGCAGTGTAGATCACGAGCGTGTTCTCCAATTGCCCGGATTCCCTGAGGGCCTGCAAGACGCGGCCGACTCCCTCGTCGAGGGCCATGCCGCACTCGTTGACCTGTTGCACCCACTGCGAGAACGTGCGGGCGTTTCGGGCCGAGTCGTCGCCGAAGGCCTCTCCGCTGCGGCCCATTACGGGGACGCCCCCGGGGCCGCGGATCCAGGCCTGGGTCTTGTCGAGGTAGCTCGGTTTTCCCGGACGGGGACCGAAAATGTCCGCCGGCACGGGAACTTCGCTGCCGGCATAATGCCCCTTGTGCCTCGGCGCCGGCTTGGCGGGACCGTGGACGGCTCCGTAACACAGCCAGAGGAACCAGGGTTTGTTCGGGTCACGGTTCTGACCGCGGATGTACTCGGAGGCCCATTGTGTGTAGTTATCCGTCGGGTAGCCGTCCACCTCCCGTTCCTGGCCATTGAACGCCAGGATCTGCGTCTCGTAATACGCCCCGGCGTTGTCGGGGTGCTTGGGCCGGTTCCAGACAATCTGGTAATCCCAGTCGCGGCCGAAGCCGGCATCCGTGCCCGTGTGCCACTTCCCGATCTGGGCCGTTTGATAGCCCTGCGATCGGAAGACCTTCGGCCAAAACGGGCACTGCGCGGGGTCGTAGGTGCTGCCGGGGTAGACCCCTTCCATCGTCATCGACTCGATTCCGTGCGGCAGCCTCCCGGTGAGCAGTGTGGCGCGCGACGGCATGCACCACGACCCCAGATAGGCGCCGAAAAACCGCACGCCCGTGGATGCCAAGCCATCAATGTTCGGAGTCTTGACCCACGGAAATGACGTCGGATAGCAGCCGACCGTCTTGTACGACTGGTCATCGGCATAAATCAGCAGGATGTTGGGCCGCTTCATCTCCTGCGCCGGCAGCAAACCTGGGTGAAGAGCCGCCAGCACGACGACCAGACCAACCAGACAGCGCAGCATGATGCGATCTCCCGAGCGAGGCGGGGAGGGACGGGCTACCGTGAATCGTACCGCCGCCGGTGAGCGTTCGCGAGCGCGGAGGCGAGGAACCGTGGGACTGGAACCGCAAGGTTTCGACAGTGATCAGGATTCAACGCTCGGTTTCGCCAGCCGGCCAGGCAGCGGCGGATGGTACGGCCGGAACTTGTCGAGCGTCCCGCGGTCGCCGCGGAACAGCCAGGCCCGATTGGCTCCCAGCCGGCTGGCGACCGGGCTGTCGATGAACTGGCTGGAATCGGCGGAGTTCATCGCAAAGGCGACGCGATACTCGAACTGCTGCAGCATCTCCCGCGTGAACCAGCGGTTAAGCGTGTTCAGGGAATCGCACCAGACCCAGACGTGGACCCCGACGAGCGGTCCGTCGCGAAGGACCTCGGTCAAGCGTTCTCCCAGAGACTGGGGTTTCTTGTCGAAGCTGCTGAAGCTGAAGTCGTCGTCCGGCTTTCGCAGCTTGCGGAACCGCACGAGATCGAACAGGCAGAACCAGATCCGCGGACCGATGCGGCCCTCCCGGGACCTGATCTCGGCCACCAACGCCTCCAGTTGCGGTTCCACTTCACCGATGTCGTGCAGTGAGAGTTGCGGCGTGGCGGCCTGCAGCTCCGCCCAGCCCGCCGCCGTCTTTTCCTGTGGGCTGGCGTTGAAGACGAGCAGTCGCTCCCCCGGTGCAGCCGACTGACGGACTGACAGCACGCACCCCGCGAGCACTCCCAGGGCGGCGGCTTCGTCCTGGCCGGCCAACAGCAGGTGATTCCCCGCCGATGCGGAGAACTCCAGCCCCAGTGACCCCCGCAAGCTAACCGCTTCACCGAGCCATGCGGGCACGCTGGAGTGCGGCACACGACCGTTGCCACCGGCCCTCATCGGCAGCGACGCCAAATCCGCCGGGACGTTTCCCTCAAAAACCACGGTCCTTGCGGTGACCATTCCGGCCGCAACCCCCCGGTTGCGAATGTCGGTCAATCGTCGATCGCGTTCCCTCTCATCGAGCCAAACCACCTGGAACAAATGATTGCCCGCGACGAGACCGTTCGCATCGTTATAGATCGCCTCCCCCGGTCGGGTGAGCAACCGGGCGGCGGTGTTCTCTTCGCTGAGAATCAGATGGGCGTCGGTCTCGCTGCACTGCAGGGCGATTCGCACGGCCACCTGCCCCAGTGTGCTGCGGGCCAGCGAATACGCGCCGGCAAGCGTTTGCGACCCGAGCACTACATGCACCCCAAACGCTCGCCCCTGGCGAATCAACCGGTCCAGCAACAGGGCCGCCGTCTGCGACAGGGGATCGTCCTCGACGAAGAACTCCTGGAACTCGTCGATGACGAGCAGAATCCTGGGCATCGGCTGCAACGGCTGCTTCTCGCGGAATCCCGCCAGGTCGGGCACGCCCGCCTCGCGGAACAGGACGCTGCGTTCCTCCAGCACCGTATCCAGCCGTTCCAGCACGCTGACTCCAAACTCGCGGTCGCTCTCGATGCCGATCACCCGCGCGTGCGGCAGTTCGTGGCGGGCATAAACCTTGAACTCGACCCCCTTCTTGAAGTCCACCAAATACAGCTCCAATTCCTGCGGGCTGTAATGCAGGCAGGCATTGGTGATGAGCGCGTGCAGCAGCGTCGACTTCCCCGATCCCGTCTTGCCCGCAATCAGCACGTGCTGCGACGTGCCGCTGCCCAGCGCCACGGATTGCACCTTGGTGGCGCCGGCGCGGCCGATCGGCACGTTGACGCCGCGCGTTGCTGACGCTTTCCAGATGCCATCGTCCGCTGGCGCCACCCGGGCGAAGGGGACCTCCACCCGGCGGACATCGCCGGCGCGCCGCCCAAGGACCTTCACCAACTCGCCAAACTCTCCCGCTGCCGGCGGCGCAGCCAGCCGAAGTGGCCACCGCGACAGCTCCGAATCCTGGACGCGGATTTCCCCCCCGCTCGCCTCCAGCACCGTCAGATAGGGTTCCAGATCCGACAAGGCAAAGCCGCGCGGCAGCGGCGTTGCATCGAGTGCGGCGATGAGCGGTATGACGCCGCACCGCGCCCCACTCATCACAATGTTCCAGAGCCGCCGCAACGCGATATCCGTGAAATTCGTCGGCAACCCGGAGACGACGAGCACGCGATACGGTTCGGCCACTTCTCCGGCCTGACGGTTGTAGGCTTCGAGCGTGGCGTACTCGTTGCGCAGGAACATCTGCAGCACCGTCTCCAAGTGCTCCGTGAGGTCCGCCAGCCGCTGCTCAATCTGACCGGGCTCCGTCCAAATGCGGCTGGTGATCAGCAGTTCGTCGACATCCGCCAAATGCATGAATGCCGCAAAGCTCTCTCCCAGGCTGACGGGATCGAGAATCGTGAACCGCACGCGGCCGGGCGGCAGGGCGTCCATCAGTTGGAGCATCGTGCATTGCAGCAGGCGCACTGCGGCCTGTTGGCTGGCCGCGTCGTGCGTCCGGACCAGCAGCCCCGGCTGGCGTTGCAGATCGAGCCGCACCGGCAGTTCCCAGGCCGCCGCCCCGAACGCCAAGTCGCGGTCAGGAGACACGCCCCCCTCAAGCTGATCCAAGCGGGCCTGGAGGTGACCCACGACCACAGGTGCGGCCGGCGCCGTGTCGTCCACGGCCGCGGATTCGCGGATCACGTCGCGCCACTCGCGCACCGGCGGCGATTCCGCCTGCCAGCGGACGACGCATTCCTGAAGCTCCTGCAATCCCGTCAACCACCGCTTGCGCAGGCCGTCCCAGGTCGCGCGCGCCTGTTCGTCAATTTCCGTGACGCGCTTCTGATGCAGCGAGTTCAACTCGGCAAGCGTCTGAGTTCGGCGCGCTTCATACTCCTGAACGGCTGCGAGTTCGGCCCGCGTCAATCGAGCCAGCTCCGTCTCCCGATCCCGTTCCAGTTTTTGTCGTTCGGCGGCCGCGGACGTCCGCAACTCGTCCAAGGTCGATTGGCGGGCGGCCGTCAGTTCACGCAGCTTTTCGGCGAACTCCAGGGACGCTTTCTGCAGTGCCTCGTCGCGCTGGTGTACACGCCGGGCGTGGCGCGTATCGCAGTCCTGCTCGGCGGCCTCGATCGCCTCGCGGGAGACGATTTCCCACCGGGACCCCAGCGCCTGTGCGGCGCGACACCGCGCGAACAGCTCGGTCAATAACGGAAACACCTTCTGACCGGCGACGACGTGCAGCAACACCAGCGCCACCACCGAGACAGCCCCCCCGCTGGCAAACAGGATGGCGACCCACCCGGGATCGCGAGACGTGGCCTTCACGCCAATCAGGTCCGGATCGAGCAGCCACCACGACAGCCCCCCGATAGCGGCCGTCAACAGCAGGAACAACGCCAGCGGCCGGAGGCCAACGAACAACCGGGGCAGCCACAGGGACATCAGACGGCGATAAGGCGCCTCGGCATCCCGCGCGGCCTGCAGGCAGGCGTCGCGCAGCATCGTCAGATCCGCCGGTGGGGCCGCCGGCTCCGTCACCCCCACTTCGGTCGACAGCCGGCACGACTCCAGGTATTCGAGCGCCTGCTGCCGCAAACCGTCCGCGGATTCCACCGCCTGCCTTAGTTCCTGCTGCGCCCCTTCAACCTGCGACTCCAGACGATGCAACTGCTGCAGCGGACTGTCATCCGACTTGTCGTCCAGAAGTGAGCCAACCAGCCACACTGTCTCATCGCGGCGCTGCTGTGCCGCGTTCCGGTCGTTTGCAAACCGCTCCTCGCATTCGGCCAGAGCCGCCTCCGCCATGGCAGCCTGGTGATCCAAGGCCGTGGTCCAGGCGGCCTCGGCGTGTTCCCGGGCCGCTCGGTACCGTTCTGCAAGTTCTTGCCGCTCTGCATCGAGGGCGGCGAGCACCTGGCTGAAGGTCCGTTGGTAGTCGGCCTGTTCCTCCCGATGGGCCTCGGTTCGCGACTCGATCGCGGCGGTCTCGGCGGAAACACGCTCGGCCACCAGGCTGCGCAGCCGCTGGGACCACTCGCGCAGTTCGGCCGTTGTCAGACGTTGCGACAATCGAACACCTCGTGCACCTCAGTCCTCGTCCCGATCGGCGTCGCGACAATGTCTGCGAGCGGTACTCAACACATCTCCCGTCTGCTGGATGGCGTCCAGCACGAGCGACAGTTGCCTGCGCAACGGGTTCAGCCGCTCGACCTCAAACCGTTCCCGGACCAGATCGTCCCAGCTGGCCTCGGTCGCAGCCCAACTCCGTTCGAGCAGGTCAATCGCCGCCCGCAATTGCGCTGCGCCGTCACTCAGACTGCTGCCTGCCACGGCCAATTCTCCGGGCCCGCAAGATGGGAATGGGATGTCCCTGTCAATCGACGCCACAGCGCAGTATTGAGCGGCCTGCAGCGTGTGGCAAGTCGAGCACTCCCAAGACCACAGTGCTACAACGCCCAACCGTCGGACCGAACAACGTCCTCCCGGAAGATTCTAGGCGTTGCCGATTCGCAACAACACTTTGCCGGATTTGCCGGGTTGCTCAGCGGCGACCACCGCCGAGCGCACGTCGGCCAGGGGGAACTCGGCCCCGACTTCCGAGGTCAGGACCCCGCGCTTCACGAGGTCCGTCAGCGTCCGGACCAGCCCCAGCTTCGATAGCAATGGCATGCGCTCCATGACCCGTCCGAGCCAGAAACCCTCGATCGTCGCCCCCACGGTCATCAACTCGCGCGGCGAAAACACGAGCGGCTCCGATGACAGCGTGCCATACAGCAGCAGCCGCGCTCCGGAGCCCAGGCAACCCACCACCGCCGAGGCCGTCGCCCCGCCGACGGGATCGATGGCATACCGCACGCCGTCGGCGCCCACGTGGCGAAAGACCTCCTCGCGGAACTCCTCCGCCGAGTGCCGTGCAGGATCGAACTCCACCACGGCATCCCCCCCCTGCGACCGTAACTCGTCCGCCTGTTCGGCGCGGCGGACGACATTGAGCGTCCTAAAGCCGTACTGCCGCCCAAGTCGAACCACCATCCGCCCCAGCGCCGACCCCGCGGCCGTCTGCAGCAGCCAGGCGCCCCGCGGCACATCGAGCACGCGGCGAGTCATCAGGTACGCCGTCGCCGGATTGACAAAGAACATCGCCGCCTGGTCAATGGGCAGCGCTGCGGAAAGGGGAATCACGAATCGGGCCGGCAGCGCCACCCGCTCTTTCCAGTTCCCGGTTCCGGGATTCATCACGGCGACCCGTTTGCCGTACAGCATCCTGCCGTAGAGACCCGCCTGGCCGGATTCAACAATTCCCACTCCTTCGTATCCCGGAATGGCTGGCAGGTCCGGCCGTTTGCCGTAGGTGCCCCGAATGGTCATCAGGTCCGAGGGATTCACCGGGCTGGCCAGCATTCGAACCAGCACATCGCCCGGACCAGCCTGCGGCGGGGGAACATCGCAAACGGTCAGCACCGCAGCAGGCTCTCCGAACGCATCAAACACTGCTGCCTGCATGGATGGAACTCCGGGGGACCGCACTCAACACAAAACAGCCGCGGGGAACATCGTCCCCCGCGGCTGCGGGTTTTGCCAGTCTCAATAAAGGCCGGTAACGCCGGCTACCTGGTGGTCGTCTTCGGGGCGATGGCCTTCTGCAGCAGTGAGTTCGAACCTGCATCCGAAGACTGGGCCGCGGCGGTTCCCGTGGACGTCGACTTTTTGGTCGTCGACGATGAGGCAGCGCTGGTCGAGCTCGTCGAGGCGACGGTTTGCGACGCCGGCGTGGCTGACGTCTTGGAAGTCGTCGACTTCGCGGTGCTGCTCGACGACGCGGACGTCGTCAACGGCGCCCCGGACGTGATGTTCACCGTGATCGTCGCCGAGGCCTTGAAGTTGCCGGCGCCGTTGTCGGTGACCGTGACAGTCACCGGAATCGACGACCGTCCCCGCAGGGCGTTGCGATTGCTGACGAACAACTGCCCATTGGCCGAACTGATGGCGAACGCGCCCCCGGTGTTGCCGCCGGTGATGGCGTAGGTCAAGGTCTGGCCGACATCCTCGTCGCTGGCCACGACCGTCCCCACGAGCGTCCCGTTGGCCGCCGTCCGGCTGACGGTGAACGTCTGGTTGGCGATCTTCGGCGGGTCGTTCTGGTTCGAGATCAGGAACGTGATGTTGGCGGTGTCGGTCAAACCCGGATTCCCGGAATCCGTCACCCGCAACTGGAAGCTGATCTGCGTCCGCTGCTCGAAGTTCAGCGCGGCGGAGTTCGCCACCCGCACCACGCCGCTGTTCGGATCGACCGAGAACGCCCCCAGCGTGTTGCCGCCGATGATGGCGTACGTCAGGTTCGGGTCGCCGTCCGGATCGGTCGCGGTGATGGTCGCCACGGCATTGCCGTTGACCGTGTTCTCCTGCACGGTGAACGTCTGGTCGTTGACGATCGGCGTCTCGTTCACATTGAGCAGATTGACGGTCACGGTGTTCTGGGCGCTGAAGACCGGCGTGCCATTGTCCGTCACCCGCACGATCAGGGCGAACGACTTGATGGCCTCGAAGTTCAGCGCTGCCTGGTTGTTCACCCGCAACTGGCCCGTGGCCGAGTTGATGGCGAACGCATTGTTGGTGTTCCCGCCAACGATGGCGTACGTCAGCGTCTGACCCGGATCGGCGTCAGTGGCGATGACCGTGCCCACCACGGTGTTGGCCGGGCTGTTCTCGGCGATGGAGAACGTCTGCGGGTTGATGACCGGGACGTTTTCGTTCCGGTCCAGCACGTTGATCGTGACGGTGCCGACCCGCGTCTGCACCGGCGTCCCGTTGTCCGTCAACGTCACCTGCAGGGCGAACGTGGGCGTCGTCTCGAAGTCCAGGGCCGCCGCGTTGGCCACCCGGATGGCGCCCGTGGCCGAATTGATGGCGAAGGCGCCGTTGGTGTTCCCGCCGGTGATCGCCCAGGTCAGCGTCTGGCCGATGTCCTGGTCAAAGCCATTGAGCGTCCCCACGACGGTCCCGTTCGCCGTGTTCTCCGCCACCGAGAACGTGGTCGGCGCCAGGATGACCGGCTGCTCGTTGAGGTCCATCACGTTGATCGTGACCACCCCGTCCCGGAACTGCGCCGGCGAACCATTGTCCTGCACCCGCACCTGCAGGTTGAAGAACGGAGTCGTCTCGAAACTCAGCGTCGGGCTGGCAATGGTCAGCAGCCCGCTGGAGCTGAGCGCGAAGATGCCCGTCGGGTCGCCGCCAGTGATGGACCACGTCAGCGTCTGGCCGATGTCCTGGTCGAAGGCATTGAGTTGGCCCACCACGTAACCGACCGGACGATTCTCCGACACGGTGAACGACGTCGGCTGCAGGATCTGCGGCTGCTCGTTCAGGTCCACCACGTTGATGGTGACGATGCCGTCCCGGAACTGCGTGGGCGAACCGTCGTCCGTCACCCGCACCTGCAGGTTCACCACGGGGGTGGCCTCGAAGTTCAACGTGGGCGAAGCGATGGTCAACTGTCCGCTGGCGCTCAGGGCAAACACGTTGCCCGGGTTCCCTCCGATGATCGACCACGTCAGCGTCTGGCCGATGTCCTGGTCGAAGGCGTTGAGCTGTCCCACCACAAAGCCCGCCGGACGGTTCTCCGACACGGTGAACGACATCGGCGGCAGGATCGACGGCTGCTCGTTCAAATCGAGCACGTTGATGGTGATCGGCGCCGAGGCCACCAGCGCCGGCATGCCGTTGTCGGTCACCTGCACGATGAGCACAAATTGCGGCATGGTCTCAAAGTTCAGCGTGGGCGAAGCCACAGTGATGATGCCGGTGTTGGGGTCGATGGCGAACAGCCCCAGATTGTTGCCGCCGGTGATCGCGAATGTCAGTGTCTGGCCCATGTCGGGATCGCCCGCCACGACCTGTCCCACGACGTGCCCGACCGGCCGGTTCTCGGCAACGTTGAACGTCTGCGGCTGGATGACGCCCGGCTCGTTGACGTTCGTCAGATTCACGGTCACCACGCCGTTGCCCGTCAACGGCACGCCGGCATTGTCGGTCGCCCCGATGATCAGGTTGAACGAGGGGCTAGTCTCGAAGTCCAGCGCCGCCGGGTTGGCCACCGTAATCTGGCCGCTCACCGGATTGATGGCGAACGCGCCGCCGGTGTTGCCCGACACGATCGAGAACGTCACCGATTGGCCCACGTCCGGATCGACCGCCACCACCGTCCCCACGGACGTCGCCAGCGGGCTGTTCTCCGGGATGGTGAACGTCGCGTTCGTGACGATCGGCGGCTCGTTGATGTTGGTCACGTTGACGGTCACGTTCGCCGTGTCGGACTGCGTGGGCGCTCCACTGTCCGTGGCCTGCACCACCAGGAAGAACGCCGGAGTCGCCTCGAAGTCGATGACCGTCGGATTGGCGACGGTGATTGCCCCGGTCGACGGATTGATCTGGAACGCGCCGCCGATGTTGCCGCTGATGATCGAATACGTCAGCGTATCGCCCACGTCCGGGTCGGTCCCCACCACGGTTCCCACCGACGCGCCGATCACCGGGTTTTCGTTGATCGCGAAGGCCGTGTCGTTGATCACCGGCGGCAGGTTGAGGTCGGTGATGTTGACGGTCACCGTCGCCTGGTCGGCCAGTTGCGGATTCGAGCTGTCGAGCACCAGCAACTGCAGCACGAACTGCGGATTGGTGTCGAAGTTGATCAGCGCCGCGTTGTTGACCAGCAGGTT